>Ga0265303_10003044_pt1 | contig 10467 bp, 8 predicted proteins | sample Helome_2_FD_192494 | JGI IMG/M metagenome (GOLD analysis project Ga0265303, IMG submission 192494) | Marine sediment microbial communities from subtidal zone of North Sea - Hel_20160317 (Illumina Assembly) | ecosystem: Environmental > Aquatic > Marine > Subtidal zone > Sediment ... | reverse complement strand
CGCCGGTCTCTGAGATGTTCGCGCAGCGTCGCGACCCTGTTTTTGCGGCCGCCACCATAAGGAACAATGTGCGTGTTCATTTGCAAGTGCAGGTTCAACGCTTTTGCGGCACTGGCCGTCTTGGTTTGGTGCGAAAGAAAGCAGGTACATTCACAGCCGAGAGAGCGTGCGTACAGCGTTGTCGCGAGTGCGTGGTTGGACGCGACCGTCCCAAACGTTGCTATGTGGCGGGAGTCTCTCACCTGCGCCTTGTGGAACAGGTATTCGAGTTTGCGAACCTTGTTGCCACCGTAAAGCCTGCCGGTGAGGTCGTCGCGTTTGATCGAAATGTCGTGCTCACCGCTGGCAGTTCGTAGTGTCATCGTATCGATCGGTGTGGGCAGCTCGGCGAGCCGCAGCCTGGGAATCCGGCTTGCAAGTCGGGGATAGGCGGCTGCCAGGAAATCACTCATCGTTCGAATAGTATCGAAATTCAATAGCATAAGCCGCGGCCACTGATTAGAATCAGTAGTACCTCTGACCAACTGTATCGGAGACAAGCTTGTCGGATGCAGTTGACCGTGGCATCACGGTCACCGAATTGGCACCGATGGAACAAGCCATCGACGTGTCGCCCGATACCACGGCCGCCTTTGTCGGCCGTGCGCTTCGCGGTCCCCTGAATAAACCGGTCCTGGTTCGTGACTATGGTGAGTTTCGCCGGCGTTTCGGCGATATCTGGTCGCGTTCGAGCCTCGGGCCGGCCGTACGCCAGTTCTTCGAGCACGGCGGTCGCCGTCTCTACATCGTTCGGGTTGCCAACAACGCACGGGGGGCAATGCTGTGCTTGCCCGCCAGCGGATCTGCTCTTGTGTTACGGACCGTCGAACCCGGCTCGACCGAGCGAATCCGCGCCGCGGTCGATTTTGATGGCATTGATGACGACGAATTATTTAACCTGACTCTGCAGCGTATCGACCCGGCTACGGGCCACGTCATGGACCAGGAGCTGTTCCGTAGCGCTAACTACCGCGAGGATGCTGACAACTTCATCGCGGATTTGCTGCTGCCATCGAAGCTGGCGCGCGTCGAGCACCCGTATCCGAGCCATCGGCCGGAGCCGACGCAGGGACCAAACACGCGCTTCGATGACACCTACGTCGAACATGCGCAGGAAGGTGCTGATGGACAAGAGCTGTCGGACTATGACCTGATTGGATCACGCCGCGAAGAAACCGGGCTGTTCGCTTTGCAGCAACTCGAGGGATTGGACCTCCTGTACCTGCCGCCGCCAGGCAAGTGTCGCGATCTCGGGCCGGCGTCCTTGCTCGCAGCAGAGCTATTTTGTCGCGAGCGCGGTGCCATGCTCATCATCGATCCGCCTGCAGATTGGGATACGCCGGCAAGAGCGGTGACCGGAGTGCGTGAGCTTGGACTGGCAAGCCCCAATACACTCAGTTACTTCCCGCGCATGTACCTTCGCGATGACGACAGCGGGTCAGCACGTGCGGTTGGCGGCGCGTTGGCCGGCATTGTGTGCAAACTCGACAGAACATATGGTCCATGGCAGACGCTCGATCAGCAGGGCATGGGATTCTCTCGCGAGCTGATTGCGGCGTTCGATATCGATGAGAAAGACACGCAGGTGTTGTCACGCGAGGGGCTGAACCTGATCGTGACGGGCCCGGCCGGACGTGCGCGCTTGCGCGGCTCGGTGACGATGGGCCGCGGCAGCGAATCGCATCGTAAATTTGCAAGCTTGCCGGTACGACGCCTGTGCCTGCAGATCGTCAACTCGATCGACCAGGCGACACGCTGGGCCGTGTATGAGCTGGACGAAACGCCTGTCGCTGATCGCATTCGCTCCCAGGTCACGGCCTACCTGTCGGCACTGGAGGGCATGGGTGCGTTCGAATCCGATCGTTTCGTTGTTGAATGCGACGATGAGCTTTGTCGTCGCGACAGCAGGCAAGAACACGGTGTGACAATATTGATCGGTTTTCACCCGCTGGGGTGCAAGGAGCCCGTCTCGTTCACTCTGCACCAGACGGTTGCCGGATGCCGCGCGGCGTCTTCGGCATTTGCACCGGTTATGGAAAACTGCGCCTGACGCACCGATCAAAAATGCATCCGTAGCCTGTCATATGAGCATCCACCTTATGCCACCAATCTTACGGGAGGCGGTATGAGAGACAGCGATGCTCTGGACAACAACCCACACATTTCGCGCTCGGCACTGGAAGCCATTCATAGCCAGGTATACGGCTGGGCCTTCTCCCGATGCGATTTCGATCACGCGACGGCGGAGGACCTGATGCAACAGGCGTATGTCGAACTGCTAAGTGGCAATGCTCGATTCGATAACAAATCGACGCTCAGGACCTTCGTGTTTTCTGTGGTGCAGAACCTCGCGAGGAGTCGATTTCGACGCGTGTCTTCCCGGTTGCGGCTTGTGAAAAAATACCATCGTGAGTCGACAGTCGAGCATGTGGAGACGACTGAGCCGCCCGCAGACGATGGAGTCTGGCGCGCCGTACGGGCATTGCCGGCCAGGCAACGCGACATCATCGAACTGGTGTTCTGTCGCGAGCTGACGATTGAACAAGCGTCTGCCGTCATGGGCGTCACGACAGGTACAGGCCGCGTGCACTACGACCGTGCCAAAAAGGCACTACGGGAACGCTTGCAGGACTGGGCAGAGGAAGAATAATGCAGAACTCAGACAAGGGACTTCGCGACCAGGTCAGGCAAGGCTGGGTCAGTAATGGTGATGCAGAGCCATCGTTCGAGACGACGTGGCAAGCGGCACAGCAGCGCCATGCGGCAGGGCGGCAGCACTATCGTCGGTTTGCCGGTGCAGCCGCAGTGGTGGCGGCCGTTGTGATCGCGATGTACGCGCAGCCGCCTGCAGGAGAAACGTACATTGAGGTGGCGGATTTGCTGGAGTCGACCTACTGGACGGCTCCCAGCGATGCTCTGCTGCCCGACAGGCAATTTGACATATATCAGGATATGCCGGTGATTTTCGAGTCAACCAAACCGGCAGGAGGAGCGTTGTTATGAGGAAGGGACTACTGGTTTTACTGGCTTTCGTCTGCCTGGCCGCGACCGGCGCAGGTGCTGCGGGGCCAAAAGAAGACGTGTTTAAAGGAAAGCTGTTCGCCCCTAATGTTATTCTGGAGAATCAGGGCGAATTAGGCCTTAGTAAACAACAGTTTACGGAAATTCGGGGGGCGGTTGTCGAGGTGCAGGGCAGTGTCGCCGAGCACGAGTGGGACATTGCTGAGGCTTACCAGAACATCATGGCCGAACTCGACAAATCGCCAATCGACGAAGCGCAGGTACTCGAGTATGTCGATGCGGCGCTTCGGGCCGAGAACGAAGTCAAGAAACTGCAGGTTGCGATGCTGGTACAACTCAAAAACCTGCTGACGGACGAGCAAATTTCGTACCTGGAGTCTGTACGGGACAAATAGAATGAAGACAAGACTGATCTCGATTGTTGTTTCCTTGTTGCTGGGTGTCGCCGGTTGCGGCGGCGGCTCGGGCGGCAACAAACAGCCACCGCCTCCGCCACCACCCGCTCCGATTACGAAAGCAGAGGCTTTCCAGTTTCTGAACCAGGCGACATTTGGCGCGACCGAGACGGAGGCCGACCAGGTTATCGCCATGCGCTACGAGGCATGGATCGACGATCAGCTGGCGAAGCCCGCGTCGCTGCAACTGCCCCACATCCAGTCGCTGCCATTGCCGCCGTTCATTGGCCAATTGCAGGCCGATCGTGTTGATATCTGGTTTCGAAACGCCTTGCACGGCGACGATCAACTACGGCAACGCGTCGCTTTTGCATTGTCCGAAATCTTGGTGGTTTCGCAACTCGGGGCACTCAACAATCAGCCATACAGTCTGGCCAGCTACTACGACATGCTCGCCCGCAATGCCTTCGGCAATTATCGAGACCTGATCGAAGAGGTCACGCTGCACCCATCCATGGGTGTGTATCTGAGCATGCTCGGCAACGAGAAGCCTGATGCAGTCAACAACATCCGGCCGGACGAGAATTACGCGCGTGAACTCATGCAGTTGTTTTCGATCGGTCTCGTCGAACTCAACCTCGATGGCACAGTTAAGACCGACACGCAGGGCCAGCCGATCCCGACCTATGACCAGTCAGTTATCGAGGCGTTCGCGCACGTTTATACCGGCTGGACTTACGCCGGCTCACCCGTATTTCGTGGTGCTCGTGCGACACTGACAAACCAGGTCATCCCGATGCAGTTGTGGCAGAGTTTTCACGACACTGGCCCGAAGACCCTGCTCAATGGATTCACGATTCCGGCAGGCCAGATGGGCGAGCAGGATCTGGCTGACGCGCTCGACAATGTCTTCAACCATCCAAACGTCGGGCCGTTCTTGGCCATTCGACTTATTCAACGACTGGTGACGAGTAACCCGTCACCGGGCTACGTTTCGCGTGTTGCTTCAGTGTTCAACAACAATGGCCAGGGCGTCCGGGGAGATCTCAGGGCTGTGGTCAGGGCGATCTTGCTTGATCCGGAAGCGCAGCCTGCGATGCGAATGGATCTCGATGGCAAGATCAAGGAACCGCTGCTCAGGCTGACGCAGCTGTGGCGTGCCTATGACGCGACCTCGATAAGCGGCCGTTATCCGTTCAACTTCGCGTACATAATTTTCGGACAGGGACCACTGCAATCACCGTCAGTGTTTAACTTCTATAGCCCTTTCTTCGCGCCGACCGGCGAAATTCGGGATAACAGCCTGGTTGCGCCGGAACTCGAGATTGCGACCGAGTATTTGAACACCTACATAACGAACTTCATGTTTGGTCAGACGTTTGGGCTCAATTCCACCAATGAGAATCTGAATCCCGACGACGTCTACATCAACTTTGAAGCAGAGATGGCGATTGCGGCGGATATTGACCTGCTCATCGATACGGTTGCCGGCAAATTGCTGGGTGGACAGATATCCGACACCTTGCGAAATGAAATCGCGGGCATGCTGGCACTGGTACCTGAAACAGATACGGCTACCCGTGTGGCGGAGACCATTTACTTTGTCGTGACATCACCGGAGTACGCGTACCAGCGTTAATGATCATGAAAAAAATTAATCGACGTGACTTCATACGAACAACCGGCGCCGCGGCTGCAGCGGCAACATTCGCCAGTACGCCGGGTCTCGCTTACTCGCAGGGCATCGGCACGTCGGCACCGTTCGGCGACTATCGCGCGCTCGTGTGTGTGTTCATGTTCGGCGGCAATGATTCGTTCAATATGCTCGTGCCGAACACTACCGCCGAGTACAATACCTACGCCGCGTCGCGACAAAATCTCGCGATTGCGCAGCAGGACCTGTTACCCATCAATCCGACGTCATTACCGGCGGGAAGCAATCCTTTTGGATTGCATCCCTCGATGGCTACGACGCAGACACTGTTCGAATCGGGCAATGCCGCTTTCGTAGCCAACGTGGGCCCGCTCGTTGAACCTACGACAAAAGACGAGTACTTCAACAAGTCGGTGCTGCTTCCCCCGCAACTTTTTTCGCACAACGACCAGCAAGCGCAGTGGCAATCACTCAAAGGCGCCAGTACGAGCAAAACTGGTTGGGCCGGTCGCATCGCAGACCTGATTCGTACCAATGTTGCTGACCAGCAAATGGCCACGAATGCGTCCCTGTTCGGCACCAACCTGTTTCAGTCGGCTGACCAGACGATTGCCTATGTCATGGGGAATACCGGGCCATTGCAGTTCACAGGCTTCTCAGACGATCCAGGCAGCATTCTCTTCGACCAGAAGCTCGCGTTCGAGGGCATCGTCGATGCCCAATACAACTCAGTTTATGAGCGAGCGTTCGCAGAGATCCAACGTCGCGCAATTGATGCAGCAGATACGGTGTCGGCTGCAATCACGTCGGCGCCTACGTTGAATACAATATTCCCGACGTCACAGCTTGGCAGGCAGCTTGAGACCGTCGCCAAACTGATCGGCAACAAAGACCAATTGCAGATGGAGCGACAGATCTTCTTCGTTGCTACAGGCGGTTTCGATTCCCACGATGACCAGAACATCAATCAGCCCGGATTGCTTGGCGGTATCTCGGATGCTATGGCGGCGTTCTATGACGCGACTGTCGAACTTGGAATGGCAGATAGTGTAACGGCATTCACGCAGTCGGACTTCGGGCGAACGCTGACGTCAAATGGCGACGGCACTGATCACGCCTGGGGCGGCAACCAGCTCGTTGTGGGTGGTGCCGTCGAGGGTCGGGATATTTACGGGACGTACCCCGTGCTCGAAATCGGCGGTGACATTGATACTGGTGGCGGCCGCATGATTCCATCGACATCGGCTGACCAACTTGCGGCAACGCTTGCCAAATGGTTTGGCATACCCGATGCGGATCTGGATGTCGTGGCGCCAAATATCGACAACTTCGTGCAACGCGATCTGGGCTTCATGGTCTGATATTCTCTCGAAAACGAGAGGAGCTCCCATGAAATCACTATCTGCTGCCGTATTGGCAGCCGCGCTGTTCATTGCCGCTTGTAGTAACGAACAGCCCGCTACGGCACCTCAAGCCGAGGCTGCCGATCCCACCGTGACCCTGCACACGCTGTTTGATGAGTTTTTTGAGCGTGGTCTCGAGCTCAACCCCATGCGGGCAACATCAATCGGTGACTATCGTTTTAACGACAAATTCGCCAATTCAATTGGGCCGGAGCATCGTGAGGCCAGCCGCAACATGGACGAGGAGTTTCTTGCGAGATTACTCGAGATCGATCGTGAACAACTGTCGCGACAGGACCAGCTGAGCTACGACATGTTCAGGTTGAATCGAGAACAGTCGCTGGAAGGCGATCGCTTCCCAGGATACCTGCAGCCAATTAATCAGTTCTATTCGACACTGAATTCATTCGTACAACTCGGCAGCGGTACGAGTGTGCATCCGTTCAAGACGGTTAAGCACTACGACGACTGGCTCGCACGTATCGACGGTTTCGTCGTGTATGCCGATCAGGCCGTCGAAAATATGAAAGAGGGGATGCGCCAGGGCGTCGTGCAGCCGCGTATCCTCATGGCCAAGTCCTTGCCCCAGATCGAATCGCAAATCGTAGACACCGCCGAAGAAAGTGGATTCTGGGCGCCGATAGAGAATATGCCGGAAGAATTCAGTGCGGCTGACCGTGAGCGTCTTGCCGCTGCATTCAAAGTAGCGATCGAGACCAAAGTCCTCCCGGCCTACAAGCGTACGGCGAATTTTGTGGGCGATAATTACATGGGTGCGACACGCGAGACCGTGGGCCTCTATGCACTGCCGGACGGACCGGAATGGTATGCCTACAACGTGAAGCGAATTACTACCACTGGCCTGACGCCTGAGGAAATCCATCAGATCGGCCTCAACGAAGTCGCGCGTATTCATGCGGAAATGCACGGTGTCATGGAAGAGGTTGGTTTCGAGGGCGACCTGAAAGAATTTTTCGACTTCATGAACAATGACGACCAGTTCTACTTTGACGAGCCGGAGCAACTGATCCAGGGCTATCGCGATATGTCGGACCATGTCTCGGAGCTGGCAAAGGCGTTATTCAATGTGTTCCCCAAGACGGGCTTTGAAGTGCGCCGCGTGGAGCCCTTCCGCGAGGTATCAGCGTCCGGTGGATCCTATAGGACCGGCACCCCCGATGGCAGCCGTCCCGGTGTCTTTTACGCCAACGCATACGATATTAAGGCGCGGCCGCTCTGGGGTATGGAATCCCTGTTTCTGCACGAGGCCATTCCCGGCCACCACTTCCAGCGTTCACTGCAAGTCGAGAATGATGAACTGCCAGGCTTCAGGCGCTTTGGTGGATACACAGCTTTCACAGAGGGCTGGGGCCTTTATGCCGAATCACTCGGCAAGGAAATCGGTGTCTACACGGACCCCTACCAATATTTTGGTGCGCTAAATGCAGAACTTTGGCGTGCGATCCGTCTTGTCGTCGATACCGGTTTGCATGCCAAGGAGTGGACTCGCCAGGACGTCCTCGATTACATGTACGCCAATTCACCGGTGAAAGAAGCACGAGCTGTCTCTGAAGCAGAACGCTTCATGGCGATTCCCGGGCAGGCGCTGGCCTACAAGATCGGACAGCTCAAGATTCGTGAACTGCGCACCTACGCTGAGGAGCAACTTGGTGACGCGTTCGACGTGAAGGACTTCCATACGCAGGTACTGATGGACGGTCCGATGCCGCTGTCGATGCTCGAAGCCAAAATCAACGATTGGGTTGCAGCACAAATGTAGTCGTAAGCCCCTCAGCGGGGCATTCCTCACCTGCATGGCTCGCTACGCTGCGCTTTACTTCCGGTGAGAATCGCCCCGCATCAGGGCATACTGACCAATCATGAAAGTCGATAGAGTCATTCGGATTGGCATCGCAGCGGTCATCGGGCTGCTGTTTGTCGTGGCGATTGGCGCCCTGCTGTTCATCACGGAATCGGCGCTCAACGTGTGGGATCGACTCGTCGAGGGCCCGAAGGTCCTGTTGTATGGGTACATGGCCATCATGGTCGTGCTTGTTGTTGCCGCGCTTTGGCTTATCTGGCGACTGGTCGTGCGCCGAACGATCCCCGACCTCAAGACGAAGGCGGCCCGAAAACTCACGCAGTCTGACATTCGTGCCCGGCTTGAAGAGGCCGAAGTATCCGGTGTCGATGTCGGCGCGGCACAGTCGGAACTGCAGGAACTCGCAACGCGCCAGGCGAGCGGGGCGATCCATTTGTGCTTCTTTGGAGAGATCAGCACCGGCAAAAGTTCGCTGATAAGGGCGCTCGTCCCGACAGCCGATGTCTCTGTCGATGTACTCGGCGGGTCGACAACGGACGTGCAGCACTATCGGTGGCGCAATGACGCCGGCAATGAAATTCTGCTTACCGACGTGCCGGGGATGGGTGGCCACGAAGAAGGTCTGGGCGACATGGCGATGCAGGAAGCACAACGCTCGCATGTTGTGTTGTTCGTTTGCGATGGCGACCTGACACGCCCCGAAGCCGATGCCGTTGAACAACTGTTGTCGCTCGGCAAACCACTCGTCATGGTCATGAATAAGTCCGATCGTTTCGGTGTCGACGAGCAGGCTGCGTTAATGCAACGTTTGCTCGAACATCTTGATCGTGCGGGCGGCGAAATCGAAAGAGATCGCGTCGTGGCCGTTACAGCGGGCGGAGCGGCCGACGTTATTGAGCGGACCAGTGACGGTAAGGAATCGACGACAAAGCGCCAGCGTCCCGCAGACATCGGTGTTCTCGTTGTCGCGATCAATCGCCTGCTTGAAGATCCCACGGAGATCGACGAGCAACGGGACCGCGCCGTATTCAGGCTCGCGGCGGACAAGCTGGCCGAGGCCGAAGCGCAGTACCGTGTGCAGCGTTCAGAGCAGATCATTCGCAACGGCACGCGCAAGGCGGTTGTTGGAGCACTTGCGGCCGTAAGTCCAGGTACCGATGTGCTTATACAGGGCTACATAGGCACCGCAATGACCCAGGAACTCTGTAAGCTGTACGACGCAACGCCGCGCGATCTCGATATCGAAGAATTTCTGAACCTCAGCCAGAGTCGTGTAGGACGTGCGCTACCGTTGTCGCTGGCTGTGGCCGGCAATGGCCTGAAAGCGTTTCCGGGCATCGGCACGGTGGCAGGCGGCCTGGTCCACGCCGTGGCCTACGGACTGATTTTCGATGCACTGGGCCGAAGTCTGGTCATGACGTTGTCAAGGCACGGGGAGCTCGTGCCTGAGGTTGCCGCGAAAGAATTCGAGGAAGGCATCAGTGAACATATTGAAGCGGGCGTTCGCCGCGTTGCCAAAATGGCCCTGGAAGAAAAGCCGGGCGACAGCTGAAGCCGGAACGAACGACGGTTCAGATCATCTCGAACTCGCGCGCGAAAGCCTGCACGAGTTAATCAACGATGCACGCCTTCCCGATGGCGTACGCGAATCTCTGGCATACGACTACGAAGCCGTTGAGGGCATGCTCGACAAGCTCGAGCACGGACATCTGCATCTTGCCGTTTTTGGTCGTGTCAGCACGGGCAAGTCCTCCTTGTTGAATGCGTTGATCGGTAAGGAGGCCTTTTCGGTGAGTCCCCTGCACGGAGAGACACGGCACTCGTCGATGCAGCCATGGAGCGAGGTCGAGGCAGGGGGAGTGTTTCTGATTGACACGCCGGGCCTGGACGAAGCCGGTGGCGAAGATCGTGAGGCGATGGCGCGCGAGGTTGCAGGCCGCTCGGACCTGGTCATTTTCGTGCTCGACAGCGATATCACCGATACCGAGCTGCACGCATTGCGCACTCTCCTGGCGCAGGGCCGCCCGGTGTTGCTGGCACTCAACAAAAGCGATTTGTTCACCAGTGATGAGAAATCGGCGCTGTTGCAATCGATACGCGACAAAACGGATGGCATGGTTGAGCCGGCTCACA
>Ga0265303_10003043_pt1 | contig 10469 bp, 11 predicted proteins | sample Helome_2_FD_192494 | JGI IMG/M metagenome (GOLD analysis project Ga0265303, IMG submission 192494) | Marine sediment microbial communities from subtidal zone of North Sea - Hel_20160317 (Illumina Assembly) | ecosystem: Environmental > Aquatic > Marine > Subtidal zone > Sediment ... | reverse complement strand
GAATTACTCGAAATCCCCCAATCTCCGCTGTCTCAACACCTGTCAAGAATGCGCAAAGAGGGACTGGTAGATACAAGAAGGGAGGCACAGACTATTTTTTACTCACTCAAAAGTGGTGAGGCCTCAAGAATAGTAGAGGTGCTCTACGAACTGTTTTGCGAGCCAGAGGGTTGTGCGCTCTGAAAATTTGATCGAATTTCATGACACAGGTCAAGAAACAGCATTACTACCCCCCAAATGGGTTTGATTTGTAAGTAAATACACTTATAGTGCGGTCTGTTACATTAGTTTAATGTAATTTACATAAATACTGTGGATGGGGACACTCAAACACTATTTAGCCTTCACTTTTCATGACTTGCAAAGGAGCGCTGAAATGCAGCTCAAACAACAAACCAGGCTGACTACAGCCATCGTTACTTTACTGCTCACGACACCACTATGGGCGACCAACGGTTACTTCATGCACGGCATCGGAACCAAGAACAAGGGTATGGCAGGCGCAGGTATTGCCATGCCGGAGGATGCAATTTCGGTCGCCAACAACCCGGCTTCGGCTTTATCCAATACCGGCAAATATGACCTGGGTCTTTCAGTTTTCAGTCCCTCACGTAATTACAAGACCACTGAGAGCCAGGCCAATGGTCAGTGCTCACCAATGGGTTGCGCATTCACCATCGGCCCCAACGATCTCAAAAGCGACAACAAGTACTTTTACATACCCAACATGGCCGGGGCCTGGGAAATAAACGACGAAAGCGCCTGGGCTATGGCTTTTTATGGCAAGGGTGGTATGAATACCACGTGGAATGGCGGCACGGCAACTTTCGATCCAACCCAAACCGGACAGAATGTCATGACCTTACCCGGCACCTATGGTGGTGGGCTTTTTGGTGGCAATGGCGCCGCTGGCGTAGACCTGAGCCAGGCCTATCTTGAACTCACTTATGCACGCAGCGCCGGTGACAGTTTCACCTGGGGCGCTACGCTGGTAGGTGTTATGCAGGTATTTGCCGCCAGGGGTGTGGGTACATTCGGCCCCTATACTGAAACTTTCGCCGCAAGTGGCGGCACGGTAATGCCTGAGAACCTGACCAATAACGGTCATGATACGTCTTACGGTGTGGGTGCAAAATTTGGTATTTTGTGGGATTGGACTGATACACTCGCCTTTGCAGCCTCCTACCAGTTCAAAGTCGGTATGAGTAAGCTGGATGATTATGCTGACCTGTTTGCCGGTCACGGCAATATGGATATTCCAGCCAATCTGAAAGTCGGATGGACCTTCCGTCCACAAGAAAACTTTGCCTTGAGTTTTGACATTGAACAAATCTGGTACAGCGATGTGGTCTCGGTCGGTAATCCATTTATCAACCTGTTTTCCTGCCCGACTGCCAACCCCATGGCTACGGACGTCTCAAATTGCCTCGGCGGCAGGAATGGTGCGGGTTTTGGCTGGGATGACATGACAATCTACAAGCTGGGTGCGCAATGGAATACAAGCGGCGACTGGACATGGCGTGCCGGCTTCAGCCACGGCAAACAACCCATTTCTTCGTCCGAGGTCATGTTCAACATCCTCGCACCGGGCGTTATCGAAGATCATCTGACATTTGGTTTCACCCGTGGACTCTCTTCAGGTGATGAAATCAGCATGGCCTTCATGTGGGGCTTCAATAAAAAGGTCACCGGTCCCAACCCGTTTGACCCCTCACAGAGCATTGCCATTGATATGGACCAGTGGGAAGTTGAATTCAGCTACGGTTGGCGTTAAATCTTAGTGCTTTACCCCGGGCCGCCCGGCCCGGGGTTGTTATCTCAATCTACAATGTAAGTCTCAGTTCAGCTGGTTCTCTGAACGCACAGCCAGCAATGCCTCATCAACTGACTTTTGCAGGTAGTGTCCATAAAACTCCAGGTTCGAAATTCCTATAATCCGCTTACCGATCTCGCGACCTTCAGAATCCAGAAACAGCAGGGTCGGCGTAATCTCTGCCCGGTAAAATTGACCAAAAGCCCTTGCTGTCATCTGCCGGTTTTCAAAACCGGTAAACGGATCAACCCGGTTCAGGCTGACTTCTACCAATATCGCCCTGTGTTCAAACTTATCCGCAGCAAGCATTGGTTCCAGAATGGTGTCACGTAAGGTGCGGCAGTAGGGGCAGGCATCACGGGAAACAAAAACGATAACGGGGATACCCTGCTGCCGTGAGATCCGGCCGGTCTCGCTAAGGTTATTGACCGGTGGAATTTCAATGCCGGAGGCATACAAAGATTTCGTGCCAACCAGGGCCAACAGTGAAACCAGGGCGATGGCCAGGCGCTTGCCGGTCGTCATTTCAGAGGTCACCTGGTTTGCTAAGGCCAGTGTAGTGTCAGCCCTGGAGAGCCGCCAGCACATTTTCCAGCTTGTGTTTAACCTGTTGCGCCAACGGGTCTACACGGGGGTCATTAACCAGCCCCAGCACAGCGCCCGGATCCATGAATTCGACATGAACCAGGCCATCTGCGTCTTCGCGCACCAGCACGTTACAGGGCAACAATAAACCAATATCGGGAACGGCCGTGATTGCCTGATTTGCCAGGCCAGGATTACATGCACCCAGAATGCGGTAGGGAGGCATATCCACATCCAGTTTTTTCTTTAATGTCGCCTGCACATCGATAACGGTCAAAACGCCAAAACCCTCTTTGGCCAATTCTTCTGTCACCAGTTGCACCGCCGCATCAAAATCCAGTTTGACAACTTTTCCAAATCCGAAGTTACTCATTGTTTATCAATCCTCCAAAACCAAGATCGTTAAGAAACCTGTAAAGCTGATTGCGCAAACTACTCAATACCCGTGCGCACTTAAGCGACGATTCAGAACATCAAGCCAAGTTCCAATACGGCCGTGTCCAAATTGATGGAACCGTTCTCCGCGCTGAGAAACTCACGCACATATGAAGCCTTTGTGAACAACATATTGTTAATATCCCAGCGCAGGCCGGCACCAAGGTTATACGTAAACTGGGAAGTCTTGTAGGTCTTCCAGTCAGCAAAACAGATATAGCCCCACCAGGGGTCCCACCAGCAACCTACTCCGGGTACCGCTGTGGTTGGGACATTGGAATCCAGTTTGGACCAGCCAACACCGGCGACGACAAAAGGTGTAAATGCCTTCCTGCTGAAGTTGTAGGTTACATTGAACTGGTGTGTGCTTTTTGACATTTTGTGTTCGATGGTACGCGGAACCTCGATAGAACCTTCTTCCGGTACAACCAGTGCAGTATAGTTGGGACTGGTTGATTGATAGCGGTATGACAGGTTCCATTTGTCAGTCCAGTTCCAGGCAAAACTGAGTCCCCAGCCCATCGTGCTGTCCACATTTAATTCAGAACCACCTTCATAGCTTTGATCCAAACCGGTCTGGAATGCCAGGATGACACTGCCTTCCCAACGCCCGTCACGCGAACCCGATTTTGATAGTTTTTTTCTCGGGTGGTCATATTGCGCCAATACGGAAGAACTGATGAGAATAAGCAGCGCAATGAGTGAAAATCGTTTTAGCATATTGAATATCCTGAAAATACATCTGTTCTGGTCTGCCAGAATCACAAACCCGGACCTACAAAAAAACAACAATTGAACAACCTCATCCGAGGCCGGTTGACCCAAACTGCGGCCACCTTATCAACAATGGCCGAAAGGTTCAATTTCCCTGCTTCAAGGGCTGGATTCCCGTGTCCGGATATCACATGGCTGATTGTGAATTCGAATTGTAACGGAAGCAACAAAACATGTGTGACGAACAGCAGAAATTTAGTATCCTTGGAGTTCGGCCTGCCGCAACATGCAGGGTCTCAAATTCCCGGTCACTGACCACCAGACAAAGGAAAACAGGCACAATGACCTTCGTTGTTACTGAAAACTGCATCAAATGTAAATATATGGACTGTATTGAAGTTTGTCCGGTTGATTGTTTCCATGAAGGGCCGAACTTTCTTACCATTGACCCGGAAGAGTGTATAGATTGCACACTATGTGAACCGGAATGCCCGGCTGAAGCCATTTACCCCGAGGACGACCTGCCGGAAGGTCAGGAAAACTTCATAGAACTCAATGCCGAACTGTCACTGATCTGGCCGGTCATCACAGAAGCCAAGACACCACCGGATGATGCGGCGGAGTGGGACGGCAAACCGGATAAATTAAAACTGCTCGAACGCCAGTAAATATCAAGCCAAGGGCGGATCAACCCGCATATTTCATCAGTCTCCCGGAAGATGGCGCAGGACAGATGCAACTGGGCGCCGGGCTGGACTGAAGACCATAGCCATAGCTATGGCCTGAAGGAAGACCAAGTTCAGTTGTATATGGACTAGCCAGGGCCGGGATACTGGTGGAATATGCGGGTTAACCCAGGCGCTCCATGAAAATTCCAAGTATGTGCTCGGAACCTGCTGTATCAACGGGACCACCGGTACCGAAGAGCAGGTATACACGTGTATTGGGTCCATCGGGTCTGAGACTGGTCATAAAAGTTCCTGAGAAATCAATATATTCAGGTCTGTCCCGCCAAAATGCCATGCGAGAGAAAACACCTTCATCGCTCTCTGGTCGCACCTGGGTATAGTGAAACTTATGCGCACCTGAATCACTCTTCTTCAGCAAGGTCATTCCGGAGTTCTCAATCGCGTGCTGGAGTCGCCTGATAACACTGTCCGGCGTGTCTTTGACCATCAGGTAGGCACCCTCTGCGGACCAGGCAATAAAGGTGTTCGCATCCTTTTTACCTGCGGTACTTACCACGCGTGGCGGCGCTGGTTCCAACTCGTCACCCGCCGGTATTCTCATTTGCGGTACAGAAATCAATACCGGTGAAGGTCCTGTGGGGTTGTCCATACCTGGTGGTACTTTTAATGGTTCAACCTCAACACTTGCAAGGTACTCCGGTTCTTGATTGCGAAATGCGCTACATCCAGAAATAATGGCAATCAAAATTAAAGCCATTGCAATTCGGCAAAAGGAAATCATCATGTTTTTTTAATTCCGGTCAATTCAGGTCAGCCCGTTTGTTTGTGGCTCAGTATGCCTGTAGATGGCGCAACATGTCATCAATTTCAACCGTTGCCTGCCAATTCAGGTCGTATCCCCGCCCCCACATGTCAGGCGTCGCGCAATAGTACTTGCGGACCTGTTAACTGACAAGTATCCTGCCTTCAAGAGTCAGTAATCAGACCCCGTTTCCTGTCACTTTTTGCAGCGGAACACACACACTGGGAGTGTTTATGGTCAGCGAAGGAAAGCGCGTAGAAAACTTCACCCTTCCCGCCACCGGCAATCAGAATCTGTCACTAAGCGACTTCAGTGGTCGCAACCTCGTCATTTATTTTTACCCTAAAGATAATACCTCGGGATGCACCCGTGAGAGCGAGGATTTTCGTGATCTTTATCCGCAGTTCAAAAAGGCCGGAGTGGACATCCTCGGTGTCTCCCGGGATTCGGTTAAATCTCACGAAAATTTCAGGAACAAACACCAGTTCCCTTTTCACCTGTTATCCGACAGCGATGAACTGCTATGCAAACAATTTGATGTGATACATGAAAAGAAGCTGTATGGACGCACCTACATGGGCTTGGTACGCAGCACGTTTTTGATTGATCCCAAAGGCTTATTAATACAGGAATGGCGAAAAGTGCGGGTACCCGGACATGCCGAGGCTGTGCTTGAAGCAATCAAGGCCGCGGCGTAAGCCAGGCAAATTCAGATCAGCCCCGCAATTCATTAGCAAAAGGAAACCCAAACCTGATGGGAACAAACAAACGCCTGTATATTCTTGATACCAACATTCTGATGCATGATCCAACATCCCTGTTCCGTTTTGAAGAACATGATGTATTCCTTCCCATGATGGTACTGGAAGAACTCGACGCGGCTAAAAAAGGGCTGACAGAAGTATCGAGAAACGTTCGCCAGGTCAGCCGGTTTATCGGTGACCTGATGAACTCCCAAGGTGCTGAAACACTGGATGATGGTCTGGAACTGCTCATCCCGCATGGTCTGGAACTGCCTTCTGCACATGGCCGTCTGTATTTTCAAACACATACAGCCAAGACCCATCCCGCTCTCTTACGAGACGGGTCATTTGCCGACAACGAAATCCTTAGCACTGCCCTTGCCTTGCAGGAAAGCGATAAAGACCACGAAATAGTTTTGATATCCAAGGACATCAACCTGCGAATCAAAGCTGCGATCCTGAATATACCCACTGAGGATTATCACAACGACCGCGCGCTTGATGATGTTGACCTGCTTTACAAGGGTGTGAGGCTTGAGGATGAATCCTTCTGGGAACGTTACCCGCAGGTTGATTCATGGAACGAAAACGGCTCGACCTACTATCGGATCAAGCGTATTGAAGGGGATACCTGGTATCCAAACCAGTGCATTGTGATTGGTGAAGGTGATGGCATCGAAGCCATCGTGGTTGAGGTCAAAGAGGATTATTCAGTATTCAAACTGGTAACCGATTACCAGTCAGGCAGGAATACGGTCTGGGGCATACAGGCACGCAACCGCGAGCAAAATTTCGCATTGAACCTGCTGGTTGATCCGGAAATCGATTTCGTCACCCTGATGGGTATCGCCGGCACCGGCAAGACCCTGCTGACCCTGGCTGCAGGCCTTGCCCAGACCATGGATGAAAACACGTACAACGAAATCGTTGTCACCCGTGCGACGGTTTCCATCGGTGATGAAATCGGTTTTCTGCCAGGTACCGAAGAAGAAAAAATGACGCCATGGATGGGTGCCCTGACCGACAACATCGAAGTATTGACCGAATCGGAAGAAGGCGGTGAATGGGGACGTGCTGCGACCAATGACCTGCTGGCCAGCAGGATCAAGATTCGTTCGATGAGTTTTATGCGTGGCCGTACTTTTTTGAACCGTTTTGTCATTATTGACGAGGCCCAGAACATCACACCCAAGCAGATGAAAGCCCTGGTGACACGCGCCGGTCCGGGTACGAAGATGATCTGCCTGGGCAACGTAGGTCAGATCGACTCGCCCTACCTGACTGAAACAACCTCGGGGCTGACCTTTGCCGTGGACCGCTTCAAAAGCTGGTCACATTCGGCGCATATCACCCTGCATCGCGGTGAACGTTCACGTCTGGCTGATTTTGCATCTGAGGCGCTTTAAGCGGGATATGCTGCTGTTCCTTTCCGTTTTCAGGCAGTTTTAACGTCCGTTTCTACGGGTTCACTACCGGGTGAATTTTCACCACTTGTGACCCTCGGCCAGGCCTTTAATACCGCCTGTACTACCGTTGCAAGCGGTATTGCAAAAAAGATGCCCCAAAAACCCCACAACCCGCCAAATACAAGAATTGCCACAATGATAGCCACCGGATGCAGGTTCAATGCTTCGGAAAAAAGTAATGGCACCAGCACATTGCCATCAAGGGCCTGGATGATTGCATAGGCGATCATGACCTGGCCGAAACTCCAACTCCAACCCCATTGGAAATAGGCCACGAAAGCGATGGGCAAAGTAATAACGGCAGCACCGATATAGGGGATCAAAACTGAGAAACCGACCATTGTCGCCAGTAACGCTGAATACTGCAGACCCATTGAAATGAAGGTAATGTAACTAACCGCACCGACTATGACAATCTCACCTGCCTTGCCACGAACATAGTTGGCAATCTGTCGCTCAACGTCTGCCCAAACGGAAGATACCAGGTGGCGCTCTTTCGGCAGATAGCCTTTGAACCAGTCGATCAACTTCTCCTTGTCCTTGAGCAGGAAGAAGACGAGTACCGGAATCAGCACCAACAAAACCAGCAAGCCCACGACGTTACCAACCGATGCCAATGACCATGTCAGGAATTGTTGCCCCACAAGCGCCATTTCATTTCCCGCATTGTCCATCAGTTGCTGTATCTGTTGTTCTGAGATCAGGTTCGGATAACGTTGCGGCAATTGAAGTAATAAATCCCGACCCTGGGTAATGTAACTGGGGATTTGCTGCACCAGTTGTGTCAACTGTCGGGTCAATTTTGGCAGCAACCCAAACAGGAGGAAGAAAAGACTGGCAAGAAATAACAGGAAAACCAGCGACACGGATGCGAGCCTGGGCGACCCCAACTTTTGCAGACGTATTACCACTGCTTCCAGCAGATAAGCGATCACGATGCCGGCAAAAACCGGCGCCAGCATTTGTCCCAGGCCAGCGACGATTGCAACACCAACAACCAGCACGATGCCAAGGATAACAACCTGGGGATCGGCGAATGTTCTACTAAACCAAGAGGTTAACAAATTCATATGCGGAGACCCTGATCAACGCGATTAAGAAGGAGGGACAAATCAGGCAAACACGAACTACAGGCTGAGTGACGAAGTGACAGGCCTCAGAAATCCCAGGTCCAATATGCTTCAAGCTCAAACTTCTGGCTTAATTGATCGGAGGTGACACCCAGCACATTTCCGCCAAAGGCATACTCGGCCGGTGCATAAGCTGCATTCACGTTAAAGCGACTGCTCATGCTCATACGGCGAGAGTAACCAAGCGTAACCGCATTTTGTGCCAGGTCACTATCGATGGCCTGGCTTAAAATGGTTGATGTAGGTGAAGGCTGTGTGCGCGAACTGAAATCGAGATACCAGGAAGCGCCCTTATTGTCAGCCCAGGCCCAGCCAAGCGAGTACACGGTCAGGTCATCCCAGGAAAAGGAAGGACTGGTTGAGTCACCCAACATGGACAAAAACCTTCCCGGCAAGTTGCGACTGGCAAATGCGCTAATTTCGCTGTAAAGCACTCTTTCTACAGAAAAATTCAGCCAGGAGCGCTCACTTGCCTGGAACGCCAGACCAAGCCGTACGCGCGCCGGAATATCCAGATCTGCACGTTGCGAATAAATACCATGGAAGTTGTAAAACTCATTCATATCGATGTGAGAACGGAAACCTGCTTCCATTGTTACACCTTTCGAGAGTTCACTGCGCAAGGCCAGACTTACACCGGCACCGTAGCTTGTTTCCTGAATTGGATCATAAATGTCCGCGCGGTAAGCGACAGGAATTGAACGATCATATGAATACGTTCCAAGACGCGAAACACCGTAACTTTGGGTCGCAAATACCGCTGAAACGCCAATTAACTGGGTATCATTCAAACGGTGCATCAAACCCGGTGACACCAGCCGGCGTTCAAGGCCCTGCGTACCGGAACTCATGAACGGATCAAAACCATTCATGGCCAACTCGTCTGAGTACTGCCAGTCAACTTCAAGTTTGAGGTATGTGTCGGGTTCGCCCAATATCTGTTTGGCAAAAAATGGCAGGACGACGACGGCGTGATCGCTCATCCACGAAACATTCAACGGCTCTGCTGCCGGATCCAGCATAAAATCAGGCGTTAGCTCACGAGCGAGGTAATCCTGCCATGGACCTAATTCAAAGCCCAATACATAAAACGGCGTCAGTCCCGTTCCACCGGCACTAAAACCAGCCATCGGCAAGCCTGAAACGCGGGCAACAGAAAGCGTCGGAATCAATACCGCAACCAAGAACAATACTGTTAGAAAACGCTGCCTCATCCCTGACCTTTCAACCCAACTCTCAGTAATATGCAATTATGTGGCAATATGGCAGGAAAACAACAATAAGTCAATGTAAAGCCGCGCCCGAAGGCAAATAAGGAAGCAGTCTGATTCCAGAATCAAAAACCCAAGGTAACATCCTGTTTTATATTATAAACAGGCAGGCAATCAGATTTGCTTAATGTTTTAAAAAATGTCATCAGAAGCCAGGTTTGCGCCTGGCAACGTTGCAGGAATGCAACACCCGGTTAGACAGGCATTAAGAAGTGGCTTTTGGCGTTTTAAGCTCGCCTGCCCTATCCAACTCAACCAATTCAGTGAAACCGCCAATGGGGGTATTGTTAATCAGGATTTGAGGAACGGTGGTTCCGCCGGTCAGGTCCCGCATTTCCTGCTCTACCGCGAAATCAGCCGATAATGCTATTTCCTCATACGTAAAACCACGTTTGGTCAACAGGTTTTTAGCGGCATAGCAGTAGGAGCAATAAGACTTGGTGTATATTTTAATCTGCATAATCTCTTACGATGGTGTTTGTCGGCTTGAAGTAAATTTTGACTTTCATTCAGCAAATAGGCTATCTATCATCTGTTTATCCGTCTATAAGGACGTTCCCAATTGGAAATTCGCGATAGATTAGGGCGGTAGGCGAACAAACGAGCATAGGAAGTGTCATAAACACGTTAACTTCAGTCTCAGGGAAAGCATGATTACGGTCAAGCAAAAACATAGATTTTCACAACAATTTCTGATTTCGATTTTGGTTGCCGCAGTTAGCCTGTCTGCTGTTGCACAGACCGGCCGCGTCAACCTGCCTGAACTGGGCAATTCCGCCAGTGATGTACTTTCCAAGAGTGAAGAACGTGAGTATGGGGCA
>Ga0265303_10003042_pt1 | contig 10469 bp, 5 predicted proteins | sample Helome_2_FD_192494 | JGI IMG/M metagenome (GOLD analysis project Ga0265303, IMG submission 192494) | Marine sediment microbial communities from subtidal zone of North Sea - Hel_20160317 (Illumina Assembly) | ecosystem: Environmental > Aquatic > Marine > Subtidal zone > Sediment ... | reverse complement strand
GCTGTTAGCAATACCGGCCTCATTCTGGCTTTTCCGCCTTTTACGATTAATTCTGTGACCTGTTCTCGGGATAAAAGTTCTTTATCCTCCATTCCTAAAGATACTTTTTTACGATCTATAAGAATTTGGGTATAATCTAAAAGAACAACACCATTGTTAACAACAATACCCGCCAAAGATATTATACCCATCATGGTCATCATAATCACAAACGGCCATCCGGTTATCATTAATCCACCAAAAACTCCTATAAAACTTAAGAAAATGGCTGTCATTATAATAGCTGGTTTTGAAATACCCCCAAATTGGAAGATGAGGATTAACATTATTAAACCAAGTCCGGAAAAGAAAGCACCAACCAAAAAATTCATTTGTTTGTTTTGCTCTTCAATTTGCCCCGTATAATCAATTTTTACTTGAGCCGGAATACCAGTATATTCTTCCATTACCTTTTTTATCTCAGCTACAATTGCCCCGGCATCTGTAAATCCCGGCCTGAGTCCGGAATAAAGAGTAACCACACGCTTGGTATCCTTGTGTTTTATCGCGCTGAAACTGGATGTATTTCTCTGAGATGCAACTGCTGAAACAGGAACTTCCTTTATGCGACCTGTTGCCTGGTCCCTGAAAATAATATTCTGATTAAATAAAGCACTGGTATTATATCTTAGATCCTTATTAAAACGAACATTTATGTCGTAATCTTCGCCACCTGACTTATATATACCGGCTTTGTCTCCAAAAAGGGAACGTCTTAACTGCATGCCAACCTGTCCTACCGATACGCCGAGTTCGCCAGCTTTTTCGCGATCTACAGTTACCTGCATACTAGGTTTCCCGGTATTAACATCAATCTTTAATTCTTCAATACCTTCTATATTTTTAGTATTCAGGAAATTACGCATTTCCTCCGCCGTATTTATTAATACGTTGTAATCCTTCCCTTCAATTTCAATATTAATCGGATACCCTGAAGGAGGAGCAATCTGATCTTTTTCTACAGAAATGGCAATCCCCGGGTAAATACCCTTTAACCCATCCTGAATTTCTTTGCGAAGCTCTTCTGTATCTCTGCCATTTCTAAACTTATACTCCTTCATAGAAATGGTTATTTTGCCTCTATGTGGCATTTCTGCCGCTGATCCTCCTTCCGTAAACGGATTTTCTGCGCCCTTACCTACTTGTGAAACACTCGATGCTACTAGTAAACTATTTTCACCGTCCATATATTTAGGATCATCTGCGATGGCATAAACTCTTTTTTCAATATTTTTAGTTATTTCATTTGTTTTTTCTATTGCAGTACCCTGGGGGTATTCTATATAGACATAAATCTCATTCGGTACATTGTCAGGAAAAAACTCCACTTTTGTTCGGCCACTTCCAAGGGATATGCCAAATGCAATAAAGGCGGTTATCAATAAGAGGACAGTAAAACCAAAGTAAGCATACACATTTCTTCCTTTAAGTGCGCTCCTCAAACGATTTTCGTACCAGTTTTCAAAACGTGACAGGTATTTTTTCTGAAATTTTAATGCCGCCTTTTTAAGTCCGTATTTATATATCCAGAATAAGATTGCCACTACAATCATCAGGGAACCCAAACCTCGCACTTCTCCGCCAAATATGAGGATAAATAATCCAAATCCACCAAGCACGATGCTAAGACGAATTAGTTGTTTTCTTGTAAGTTCTTTGTCTCCTATCTCCATAAAACTCGACACTAACATGGAGTTCATAAAAATTGCCACAAATAATGAAGAGCCAAGGACAACTGATAGGGTTATTGGAAAATAGATCATAAATTCCCCAAAAAGACCGGGCCACAACCCTAGTGGCACAAATGCAGCCACCGTGGTAGCAGTAGATATAATTATCGGAAAAGCAATTTCACCAATTCCTTTTTTAGCTGCCTCAATACGAGGCATTCCCTCTTCTTCTATTAGGCGATAGACATTTTCAACAACCACAATACCATTGTCTACCAGCATCCCCAGACCCATAATTAATCCGAACAAGATCATGGTATTTAATGTATATCCCATAGTAGATAATATCATGAAAGACATGAACATGGACATAGGGATTGCAAATCCGACAAATAATGCGTTGCGGAAACCTAAAAAGAACATTAAAACGGTTACCACTAGTATGATCCCAAAAATGATATTATTTACCAGGTCGTCAACCTGATTCAATGTTCTGTTTGATGAATCATTGGCGATACTTACTTGCAAGTCTGCCGGGAAATAGTTTTCCTTCGATTCCTTTACAATTTCCTTTATACGATCTGCTGCGGTAATTGCGTTTTTACCTGCTCTTTTTTTAATATCGAGCATTACCACACTTTTGCCTCGTTCTCTGGCATAGGTGATTTTCTCTTCCTCCTTGAAGGATACCTCAGCAATATCCTTAAGATATACCGCGTCATTATTTTCCGATTTCACCACAAAGCCTTCAAGTTCAATTGGGGTTTCAATTTCACCTAAAATTCGAATTGTACGGCGCTGCCCGCTGGTCTTTAAATTTCCGGCAGACATAGTCATATTTCCATTACCTATGGCTTGTATTACATCATCAAAACTTACCTTTGCTGCCATCATTTTATAAATATCGACGGCTACTTCTACCTCTTTTTCCTGAGCACCCCTTATATCGACAGCTTTTATCTCCGGTAAATCTTCAATTTCATCTTCCAGGTATTCCCCAAATTCCTTCAATTTATCAACAGGATAATCCCCTGTTAGGTTTACATTCATAATCGGGTAAGATTCAGATATATTTAAGTCAAAGACATCTGGCTCAACTTTTGCTCCATTGAAAATGGGCCAGTCTTCTCCCGCCTTTTCGCTGTCTACTTCATCCTTTACCTTCTGTTTGGCATTTTCAACAGTAATATCTTCATCAAATTCAACAACAATCATTGAATAATCCTCCTGCGAAGTGGAGGTAATTTCTACCAGATTACTCACATTTTTTAATTTGTCCTCCAAAGGATCTGTAAGCAACCGTTCAATATCTTCCGCAGTATTTCCCGGATAAATTGTACTAATGTATATCTTGGTTTCTTTTACTTCAGGAAAGTCTTCCCGGGGCATTGAAAAATAGGAAGATAAACCGATGAATAGAAAGATTCCAATCATAACATAAATGACCGAAGGGTTATCAATAGCCCAGGAAGATAATCTGAATTCCTTGTTTGCGTTTCTCTTTTGTTTACTCATAAGACTATTGAATTATTTTTACTTGCTGATTTTCCCTGACATTACGAGCACCTTCCATTACTACCCGAACTCCCGGAGTAATACCTGCTAAAATTTCAACATAGTCTCCTTGTGTAAGACCTGTATTAATTATTTGTTTTTTTGCTATAGCCATGTTACCCGAATCCACCTCTGTTGCTATATAAACATATTGTTCACCTTCTGCATTTTCGGAGATCAAACTCTGTGGAATTAAAATAGCATTGCTACTGCTGTAATTGTTAATCTGAACACGAGCCGTTAAATTTGGTTTTATATTGTTATTTTTGTTTGGCACTGCTATTTCCACTCTGAAAGATCTGTTTGTTGGATTAATAAAATTTCCTGTTTGTCGTACAACAGAGGTAATGCTATCACCCAGAACTGGAAAATAGATTTTTACTTCCTTACCTACAGTTACTCCATTTATATAACTTTCAGGCACGTCTACTTCTATATACATATCAGAAAGGTTAACAATGCGGAATACGGCTTGTCCGCTAGCTGGTGAAACAACAGTTCCCTGTTCCTGAATAACATTATCTATTATTCCTGAGAAAGGAGCTCTGATGTTTGATTTCGCCAACTGGCTTTCCCCTTGTTTAACAGAATTCATTACTGCCCGATAATTTGTTTCTGCTTGCAGATATTGAATTTCAGATCCAATTTTTTGTTCCCATAGCCTTTTCTGACGTTCAAAGGTAGTTTTTGCAAGTGCGGCCTGAGTTTTTAACTGTTCAAGTTGACTACTCATTCCACCATCATCAATTGTGGCCAAAAGCTGACCTTTTTTGACATTTTGACCTTCTTTCACATATACTTTGATCAAAGTTCCAGCCATTTCAGGATAAATCAATACATTTTGTTTGGTCATTACGTTACCTTGAAGATCCAGATAGTGATTAAATTGCTTTTCTTCTGTTTTTATGGTAGTCACCAATGCTAATTTTGAATTGTTATCTTTAATTTTGATAACAGAATCAAGAAGCTTAAGTTCCGCGTTTAATTTTTTTTGTTTTTCAGTAATTTCCTGTTTTTTTAATTTTATAGCTTCTAAATTACCTTCTGCAATCAAAGTTTCAACGGACTCGACCGTTCCATTTCCACAGGATGTTATTAGTAATGAAATTAGTATTAATATAAGAGCATTTTTCATCTTATTCGGTTTTGTAAGTTGAGATTTAATTGTTAAGAACAGTTTCCAATTCTGTTTTTCTATTGATGACTTCTACCATAGATTCAAGATAATCCTGCTGTGCGGTATAAAGTTGAATTTGTGCCTGTCTTAAATCAAAACTGGTAGCCAGACCTTCAAAATATTTTGTTTGATTTTTCTTCTCAATGCGCTCTGCAAGATTGAGATTGCTTTTTGTAGTTTGATAATCCTCAATTGAAAAGATGTAATCGCTTTTGGCCCGTTCAAGCTGAAGTCTTATCTGTTCTTCAGTTTCTGTCAATTGCGTTTTTGCCTGGTCATAGGCAATCTTAGCTCTTTGAGTAGATGCACTTCTGTTGAGGGAACTGAAAATAGGAATCTTTAAATCGAAACCTAATACAGATGATCCGAACCATTGCTGTTCACTCTCAAAAAATGTGAACGTATTGCTGAACGCGGATGCTCCATAATTTACAAATGCATTAAGTGTTGGCAGGGCTTTACTTTTAGCAAGCTTAAGTTCATAATATCGTTGTTCATTAAGGTTGGCGACCAACTTATAGTCTACATTATTTTCCATGAAGAATTCCGATTCCAAAAGTTTAAAATCAATTTGTTTCAATACCAGATCATCAAGATTCTCCGTTAACAATGTTTGGTTTTCAATTGGAAGCCCCATAATTAAATTCAGCATTTGCAGCGTAATATCTTCAAATCGGATGGAATTTTTTAACGCACTAACAATAGAGGACAATGTAATTTGAAGCTGTTCTACACTCTCTTCATCACCAAGGCCATTTTCAAAGAGTTTTTCAGTTTCATAGAGATTTTTCTCCAATGTAGCCTTATTGTTTTCAAGGATAGCGACGGTTTCTATTGCCAGCAAAACATTACCATACGCCTCTATGACTGCTTTCCTTATTTCCTGATCTGTTTTCTCTTTGTTGTTTTGACTATATCTAAGAAAGGCTTCGGTGGCTTGCACACCCACAATGTAAGACCCATCAAATATTTGCTGGCGAAGAGTAGCAGTTGCATTAACCTGATTTTGTTGTCCAAATACAACAGGGAGAAAAGATCCAGGTTCTCCCCCCACAAATTCCCCGGGAACAAGTGTTACAGGTTGTTTTAATTGATTTTGGTAGCTTAAATTACCGTCAATTTGAGGTAAACCTGTTGCAATAACTTCCCATTTTTGCTTTTGAGCATCTAATATTTCTCTATCGGCATTAATAACGCTGTAGTTATATTCAAGAGCATATGTGATGGCTTCTTCCAGCGAAAAGCTATTGGGTTGTTCCTGTGAAAAAGACCAACCCACAAATATGAATGCTAAAAAGGTTAAAAATTGAACTTTCATTTAATCTTGATTAGAGTTGATTATATTGTTTAGTATTTTTCTTCCCTTGGGCGTAACTATTCCGCGGAGATGATATTCTAAATAGTTGTCCATGAGATCAGCTACCGGAAATTTAGCAACCGGGAATAGTCGACTATCCTTAATACTTGAGACTCCTGAAAAGTATATTCGCGCGACAAATTCTATGTTCAGATTATCTCTGTATATTCTTTGATCTATCCCTTTCTTTACATTATTGATAACACAATCATGCATCATCTCAAATTGTTTATTTCGAAGGGTATTAAAAATTCTGGGATAGTATTTTTGAAGCTGATATTGAGGAGAGGTTTTCTCATCGTTTAAATGTTCCATAACGAGTCTTTTAATCTCATACAACTCTTCAATAGGGTTCTTTTTTAGTAAACATATTTGATCAATTCCGCAGGAAACAGAATCAAATACGTGCATTGTGCAGGCTTCTACCAGCTTAGTTTTGTTTTCAAAATTGGAATAAATAGTTTTCTTGGAAATACCCATTGCCTGAGCAAGGTCGTCCATTGTTACGCTCTTAAATCCAAGATTTAAAAAGAGATCCGTTGCTTTAATTAATATTTTTTCTTTCATAAGCAGTGCCAAATATAATCAGGAAACTATAAGAACCTAAAAAGTTTCCAAAGTTTTACATTTTTTTAACAAACCAAAGGACTTTGCTCATTTTTTGTTTACAGGAAATTTACATAAATGTTCTTCAGTGGCTGCTTTTAATGTATTTTTGAAAAAAATTGAAAATGCCAGACATTGAGTTTTATCGGGGATGTTTTAATTCCTATCTGGAAAATAAAATTATCCCCAAGGCTCCTCTTAATTTATATGATCCCATTGCATATATAATGGATTTGGGCGGTAAGAGACTCAGACCAATACTTACGCTTATTAGTACTGATGTATTAGGGGGGAAATATGAGGATGCTCTGGATGCTGCGCTTGCAATTGAAGTTTTTCATAATTTTTCCTTGGTACATGATGACATCATGGATGCAGCACCACTAAGAAGGGGAGAAAAAACCGTACATAAAAAATGGGACGTTAATACGGGTATTTTGTCTGGAGACGTGATGCTTATTAATTCCTATCAGTATTTTGAAAACTATCCGGGCGATTTATTTAAGTCGCTTATAAAAGTATTTAGTAAAACAGCAATTGAAGTTTGTGAAGGACAGCAATATGATATGGATTTTGAAAAAAGTGACCAGGTTACTGTTCCCGATTACCTTAAAATGATAACTTATAAGACAGCTGTATTGATTGCAGCGGCTATGAAAATGGGTGCTATAATTGCCAAGTCTTCAGAGGAATCACAGAATGCAATTTATGATTATGGCATAAATCTTGGCATAGCGTTTCAATTGCAGGATGACTATTTGGATGCATTCGGCAATCCTGAGAATTTTGGGAAACAGGTAGGTGGTGATATCATAGAAAATAAGAAAACCTATCTGTATATACGTGCAATTGAATTAGGTACCTCAGAGGAGAAAGGTGAATTAAAAAATCTTTTCTCTATTAAACCTCAGAACCCTCATGAAAAAATACAAACCGTGAAGCAGATATTTTTAAGGAGTGGTGCGGCAGAAGTTACGCGAAAAGAAATTCAAAAGTATACAAAGCGGGCATTTAATATACTGGAATCTTTGGAAGCATCAGAAAATAAGAAAGAGGTACTTCAACGATTTGGCAACAAACTCATGAACAGAGAAGTTTAAAATAAACGACTCAATAGTGCTTTTATAAAATAACTTTTTGGACAACTTGAAATAATCTCAAGATCTTCTCTAATATTGGTTTCCTCATCTAAAAATTTAAAAATGAGTTGGGGACTGCTGCCTTTAAAGAGGGATTCAAAAATACGTCTTCCTTTGCTGTTATCTTTGTAAAGGATATCTAACAAAAGTAAATCATAATACCAATATCGATCTTTATGAGTGAATAATGAAAGAGGTTTATTCTTTTTAAGAAAAACTACTAATTCTTTGGTTTTTCTGTTAGTACTCATAAAGGTATATCCTGTGCTGGCTTTGGCCCATCCGCCAGCTATTCCAATATGCAAAATGTTATCGCTGTTCTTTGCAGAAAAATTATAACAGGTCATTGGAATATTTCCCTTTTCTTTCTCTAAAATCTCGTATTCAGTACACTTTAGATTTTCTTTGATATATCTCTTAATAGCATTTTCATACTCTTCTTCAGCTAATGTGTCAGTGGAGAACAATGTATACTCAACCAAACCCTCCGTTTCTGAAAAAGGCAAAACATACATGAAACGTGTATTGCCTTTTTGAAGGATCGAAAAATCCATAAAAGTAGCATTTTCGGGATTGAAAATGGGCTTATCAGATTTAATAAACCATCCTATAAAGTGCTGCTGTAAAACAGGGTATTTGGTTTGTTGATGCAGCAACCTATAATTAAAAATACTATTAAAAACCGTAGTCGCCCTGAAGCCTGCACTTTGGGTGGTTACATCCACATAATTTTTGTGGTCTGCAACCTCTGTTACCAGATCCTGTAAAAAGGTAACATTTTCATAAGACTGAATATTATTAAGATAGCTATTATAAAAGTCAAGCCCTCGTAACATCTTATATTTATAAGGTGCTATCTCATGATTGGCCCCATAGTTTTCACCATAAAAATGGATTTGACTCCAACTTTTTGTAATGATCGTATCAAATTCGCCTTCATTCTTCTCCCAAAAGCACCAGGTACGATCATTGGTCTTTTTTGCATCCTTGTCAATTAATAAAACAGTTTTATCTTTAAAATAAGGATCACTGCCAAGGGCACTAGCAAGCATCAAACCAGAGGCTCCTGCACCGATAATTATATAGTCGTAGTTTGTCTGCACAAATATGAAAAATACCAAAAGTACAAATTACAGCTCAAGTAACCCCCGTCCTTTAGTTCAAACGGAAGCGCATTCCTATAAACCCTCTCATTCCCTGATTTGGGCCATAGACATAAGTGGGATCAAAAGTAAGGCCATATGGGTTGTTTGCTGTAGGGATGGCATTACCTGAATTGTCAAATTGAACATTTTTATCGAAGGGATCACTGGCTCTTGCTATAATAAATGGATTGCCTCTATTAGGAGTCCAATCCAATAAGTTTTTTATACCCCCATAAAATTCAAAATCTTTCACACCCGAATATGTAAATTGAATATTTTGAATACTCCAGGTTGGAGAATATTGCTGTCTGGGATCGAGCTCACTCAAAAGCGGAAGGCGCATTGGGCCATAGAGGTTCCCTGTATAATCCAAAGAAAGATTTAGAGTTCTGAAGACATAAGATATGCTCCAGGTACCACTAAAACTTTCAGTCAGGATTTGCTGTTGAGTAACACCGTTAGTAGTATTACTTACATCCATAAAAGTAGCTCCCAATAGTATTTTAAGCCCGGCTGGGAACGCTAAATCCAAGTTCGCACTTATGCCCTTGGAAACAGATTTACCGTCCAAATTTTTGTAGATTATTAAATTGGGATTAGTATCATAATCCGGAAGAATAACATTATTGAAATAGGTGTAGAAGGCCGAGGCCTCCAATCCTATAAAGGTTCCATCATTGCTATATATTTTTTTAAGGTAATTAAGATTCACGTTAATGGAGCGCTCGGGTTTAAGATCTTCTGCAATGACTACTTCTCTAGCACCGGTTAAAGCAGCGTGTTCCTCAGTAAAAAGGTTAACAACCCTAAATCCGGTACCGGCATTTAATCGGAATATGTCATTGTTTGTAAATTTCCATTTATAGGCTAATCTTGGAGTAAATATGGAACCGTGCCGTTTGTCATAATCATATCGAATACCGGTAAGTAAGGAATGTTTTTGGGAAAAATTTATCTCATCCTGTACAAACAGGCTGGGAATCCAAACGATGTCTGCTTTATTCCTGGCTAATCCCGAAGTTGCAGGAGTATTGTCATCATAATAATTGTATTTTATGGCAGTTCCAAATAGAAGATCATGCTTTGCCCAAATTTTATCCCATGTTAATTGTCCAAAACCAATTCGCTGATCTGCAAGATAAGGTGTCGTACCGTAAACAGAATTTTGACTGTGATCATTGTATGAAACAGAAAGCAGTATATTTTCTTTTAAAGGCAATTGATATTTTCCCAGTATCTCCCATCTCCTTGTGTAGATGCTTTCACCATATATTTCATCTCCACCCCTGAATTCAGGGGTCCATTGCATTTCACCACCCCACCTGTCTTCATAAAAAAGGCGACCGGCCAATGAAAAAATTCGGTTATGCTCCCGGTTCAAACTCCATTTTTGGAAAAAGGATATGCGATCCTGTAGGGTTAAATCTGTGAAATTATCTCCATTGTTATCTATTGGGTTGTCATATTTGAAATAATTAAGGCCTAAAAGTAAGTTGGAACTACTTCCAATTTCAATTTTGGATCCTATATCAAGGTTGTATTCACCCCAGCCGCTCATAAAACTGTCAGCCGCAAAAGCAGGGGTCTCCAGGGCATTTTTTGTTATTATATTAATAAGCCCCCCTACAGCTTCACTCCCATATAATGTAGAAGCCGGTCCTTTGACAATTTCAATTTGTTCTATTAAAGAATTTGGAATTCCAGACAGTCCATACACCGTACCCAAACCACTTACAATAGGCATACCATCTATTAAAACCAGTGTGTATGGCCCTTCAAGAC
>Ga0265303_10003041_pt1 | contig 10473 bp, 10 predicted proteins | sample Helome_2_FD_192494 | JGI IMG/M metagenome (GOLD analysis project Ga0265303, IMG submission 192494) | Marine sediment microbial communities from subtidal zone of North Sea - Hel_20160317 (Illumina Assembly) | ecosystem: Environmental > Aquatic > Marine > Subtidal zone > Sediment ... | reverse complement strand
GTCCGAACCAACCCACGTACAGCAGCGACGGCCACGCAAGACCAGTGCCGATCATGGAGATGGCAACCGGCACGATGCGTGCAACGGTCAGAGCAAGCACGGCCATGAGCGCGATCTGCCATGTCAGGTTCTCGAGCGCCGGAACGAGTATCAGGGCACCAAAGAAGAGGAAGCTGATCTGTACGAGAACGAGCCCCAGATCTGCTGCAAGCAAGTCGTTCGGCTTGATCTTCCCGCGCGTCACCGTGCCATAGGCGAGACCTGCGACGAAGGTGGCGATGAATCCGCTGCCGCCGCCTTCGTCGGCGATGATGAAGGCAATCGAAGCGATGGCGACGACGGCGATGCCGCTCCAGGCGGCACCCATCCATGCAGCTTTCGCTGCCCGATCGAGTAGCCAGCCTGCGGCAATCCCTACCACCAGACCTACCGCAACGGCAACACCGATTTCGCGGATGAACGTTTCGAATGCTCGTACCGTCGTGCTCTCCGCTGCCAGACCAGCGAAGATGATCACGAAGGGAAGGCTCACACCGTCGTTGAGCCCGGACTCGACGTCGAGCGCCTGCCTGATTCGTGCGGGCACCCGCTGATTCGAGATGACGGCCTGGCCGAGGGCCGCATCCGTGGGCGCGATGATTGCGCCGATGATCGCCGCTTCCCAGAAGCTCAGGTCTGTGAACAAGAGGGCGGCGGTGACGGCGCCGATCGCGATGGTGAGTGGAAGTCCGATCCCGAGCAGTCTGCTCGGGAGGTCAGCGTCCTTCCGCCAGGAGGAGAATTGGAGCGAAGCGGCGTCGGTGAACAAGACGAGGACAAGCGTGAACTGGAAGAGGATGTCGACCACGGTTGTGACCTCCCCGGAGCCGACTTCGATGACTCCGAGTGCACTGGAGCTCGCGAGCATCCCGAGGGCGACGAATACGATCGGCCCAGTGATGAACGTCGTCGAAAGGCGCTTCTGAACCACTGCATAGCCGAGCACGCACACCGCAACGAACAGCAACATTCCCGCCACGCCCACTCACCTTCCGTCGCCCAACTCCATGCTACCCAGGTGCCACCGCGCCGCATGGTGGGTCGTGGCCCTCGACACGCGTCCCACCATGCAGCTGCCGCCCTGTGCTAGTAGCGCTTCATGGCTGCGAGCGCCTCCATCTCGAGATCGATGTACGGCTCGCCTGAAACGTCCGCGATCACCTTCTTGATCGTGCCTCCGGAGAGCGTCGATCGGTGGTCGCCTGTGTAGTCGGGCGTCACTGGTGCACCCGCGCACCTGCCAACCATGAACCCCTCCCCGGCAACCGAGAAGGCACCGAGCTGCGTTCTGATAGCCTTCTTCGCCACCTCTTTGCCGTTGGCGCCGAGGAGCCGATCGGCTGTCAGCTCTTGACCCATGTCCAGGCCTCGTCCTCATCCTCGAACCACTCGACCTGCTGGGCGTAGAACGGCTGGGCAATCTTGGCCATGTGCTTGCCCCAGGACTCATGGCCGACAAGTGCCATGCGCTCGATCGAGTTCTTGAACTCCTTGCCGAAGCCGAGGTCAGCTTTCCACGCGTCCGCCTTCTCCCACTTGAAGTCAGACATGTCAAACAGGACCCTGATGGCTCCATACTGTTTGACGGCCGCTTCGACCTGAGGAACGAGCGTTCCGTAGTCATCCTTGGTCACGTCCCCAACCACTCGGTAGCCGAGAACGTTGTCCTTGCTCTGACCCATTTCCTGAATCATGGGCGATCCCTCCCGATCATGCAGAGATGTCTCTGCGTCTACTGGATGTCGGCTGGCGCGTCACCGGGCGTCACCTCGATGGCAGCCTCGTCGATGTCGATGACTCCGCGATCGCGCAGCAGGATGCGCTTCGACCGTTGTGTCTTCTCTCCTGCCGACTTCGCTGACTCCTTGGCATTCTTGATGCGCTCACCGCGCTCGACCTCAAGCTTGAGGAGTGTCTCATGGACGTTGTGACGTTGCTCGTCGGTCACCGGTGGCAACTGGTACGCGGCGTGCACGAAGTCAGCAGTGTCGCCCCGGTAGTCGTGACCGAAGGACTTGAACTGGCCCGGTACCACTCGCATCGCGTTCATGGCATCGATCATGATCTGAACGAATGTGATGAGTGGAACCCATTGCATGCCTTCCGGAACGTTCCTGCCACGCTCATCCCCTGCGAGCCACGGCGGACGCTTCACGGCCCATCGGAAGGACATTTGGGCGATCGGGTCGTTGTCGTGGTCCACGATGACGGCACGCAGTTTCTTGCGCTCATCTTCGGACAGCTTCTCGTATTCGCCGAAGTTGTCAAACGCCTTGACCGTTCCGGGGGTCACGAGTGTGCCCCGGCCCTCTCGCATGCCGGTCTTCGACCACTTGGCAAGCCCGACCAGCCCGAACCACAATGCGTGATCAATGCCGTAGTGGTCAAAGCCTTCGATGCCCTGGAACATCACAACGTCGGACGACGCCCATGACCCCAAGCTCTCACCGAAGATGACGACCTTTGGCCGCTTCTCCTCCGGCATTGCCTCCAGGCGCATCTTGACGCCCCACAGCAGACCGCGGAACTGAGTTCGACCGAGTGCGACCTTCTGAACCTCGAGGAACGAAGGGCCGCGGCCGTATTGGATGCACGCTGTAGCGACGTCGCCCAGGGTCTGTAGCTCCATTGCCTCGATCATCGTTTGATCGACCCACCCGGTACCGGTTGGGCAGAACAGCAACAGGTACGATCGGTCGAAGGCCCCGAGCCGCTCCATCTCATTGAGCATCATTTCGGAGCGTCCCGATGGGTAGAGCGGATCGCTGTTCACGCCAACGAAGCATCGGATCGGGTGCGCAATCGCCTTTTCCCCCATTGTGGACTCGATGAGGTCAGGCGTGACCACATCCGTCACGAATCGTCGACCTTGGAGGCCCAGCTCGTCGAATGGTGAGATGCTCTTCGTTCCAGCTGATACGTAGGGATTATCAGGTGGGGTGGAGTATGCAGGCTCGATCTCTTCGTTCTTGCGAGCTATGAGACCGACAACGCCGAAGTAGAACGCAGTGCCGCCGATGGCCCAAACACCTGCATTGACTGCACGACCGATTGCTGCATGGCCCCGGTCCTCACCGAAGTACTGAACGGAGCTTCGCCTCGATGCCATGAACGCACTTCCGATACCACGCCCGAGCGAGGCGACGGCGAACCCGATGCCAACCGATGCCGGAAGCGTTGCCCGCTTGTCGTCCTCACTCCACGGCTTGATGACCGACTCGCGCTCAGCCAGAAGCTCTTTGGAGTAGTACATGGCTCCAGCGAACCCGGCTGCGCCCATGATTACTGGTCGGAGCCCGGTCTTCGAGGGTACGCGATCTCGCACTTCCATCCCGGTCTCGTAGATAGCGCTTCCTGCAGCTCCGCTGGCCAGTATTCTCCCGGCCGCTCGAACGGACGCCTTGGCTGTGGTTTCGTCGTCGGTTTCCGGGATTCGGCTGAGTGCAAGACCTGCCCCCGTTGCAACTGCCCTTGCTCCCATACGGATCGCGAAGGGGGATGAGTTGGGGACGACGCGACGTATGCCGGCGTCCACACCCCGGCCGACAAGCTCTCCAGCGAGAACGGAAAGCCCCGCCGCAATACCTTGATGCATGGCCGCCCGCGGCATCAGCGAAGGACCGAACGCTGCAAACATGGCGCGCGTCTTCAGCGGGGCGCTCGGTCCGCTGAGAACCGGGTTGAACCGTTCGGTGACCCGACTGGCTACTGTCATGAGCGTCTCAGAGCGCTTCATCCTTCGTCCTTTCGCGGGGGCCTCGCGCGCGGTGCGGCGTCGGCTCTTCACAGTTCATTGTCGCGAATACCCGCATCAAAGAGGGACTACGGCTGTGGCTGGTCATCCTCTGGAGCTGGCGGGGGCTGGTTCTGTGCGTCCAGTTGCGCCTGCCGTGCTGCTTGTTCGGCCTGCTGCTGTGCGGCCAGCTGAGCCTGCTGCTGATCTGCGGCGCCCTTCTTTGCTCCACTTCGGCTGGACATCCAGACGACCACGCCAAGAATGATCACGCCGATGATGACAACGGCCCAGATTGCTGCTGAGTTGGAGCTGCTCGAGTCTGACGATTCGCTCCCGGAACTGCTGCCGCTGTCAGGTGCTGACGTGGTGTCCGGCGCTGAGGTGGTATCGGGAGCCTGGGTGGTGTCCGGTGCCTCGGTAGTGTCCGCTGCTTCCGTGGTGCCGGCGCCGCCGTCTCCGGTCGTCGGGGTTGTCCCGTCCGAGCATGCCGATACGAGCAGTAACGCGGCCATGAGGCTGATGAACAGCCCAATCCGTGCTTTCGAGCGTCGTGTCTGTGTTCTCATGATGTCCTCCGTGATGACGAGTGAGTTTCCAGCCTAAAGAATACGGCGATCTGTGTGAGCGCCCTAGCCGTTTTCGGCATGGTTCCCTGTGAGTTGCCAAGCTACCCGACACTCGCTGTGGTGTCGATTCCGCTCGGCCAATGCCTCTGCCCCAGGTCGCCTCGATAGCCTTCAGGAGCCGCCGAAGAGGCCACTTCCGGAGTCATCTGCGAGGTTCTCTATGCGGAGGGCCAGCGTTGATCGAGATTGTGCGAGTCCGTCGCGCGCCCTGGCGAGCCTGGAACGGGCCATGTCCAGGCTCTCGAGGTCTCCCTTTCCGCCCTGAGCCATGGCTTCTTTGACGCCCTGTTCGAGCTTGAGGTAGTTGACCTGGGCATCCGACCGCTCGACCAACCCCTTGTGCGTCTCGCCCAGCGTCTCGTTCACGCCAGCGATCTCACTGCGCTCATGCTTGTTGTGGCGACGCTCCTTGTGGGTATCGGATGGTCCTGCGAGCGAGTACAGCGCCTTCTGCGTCGTGTCGATTTCACCGGGGAGATTCCCCCACTCCTCGCTGGCTGGGTCGCCAGCGAACTCGGCCGCGGCATGGCTTGATGCGAAGTCTTCGGTCATTGTCTGATACAGGTGCCACGCATCCTTCAATGGCTGATATGGGTCGTCGGGTTGCGTTCCCATGGTTTCCCCTCCGGTCGTGTTCAAGGTGTGCTCGTACGCATAGCTCACCCGGATCATACGACCGCTACGCGTGGTCGGGTAGCCGCAATCGGCGAAAAACGGGGTGATCGAGACTGAGCGCTAGGAGGTATGGCCTGCCGTGCGAGGGTTTCGGACGGCAGCTCCTCAAAGAGCTCTCGGTAGCGCTGCGCGAACCTCGACAGGTGGGTAACTCCCGCCTCGAGGGCGACCCGAGTCACGGTCGTAGCCTGCGTGTCGACGACCTCCAGTGTGTCGCGGATCTGCGACAGCTGTCGCGTCAGCAAGTAGCGCTTCGGAGGATGACCTACCGTTTCGACGAAAGCCTGGCGGAGTCTCCTCTCCGATAGGTGGGCCACGAGACACAGATCCTCGATCGAGGGCATCCCGTATACGATGTCGGCATACTCCACACACACTCGCACGACTTCCTTGCTGTCCACCGATCGGCTGCCAGCGGAATGCACCGAGGCGAGTGTCCTGGCAACCGCCGAGGCTGTTGCATCGCCAGAGCCCGTGCGAAATCCCTTGTGGTGGATTGGGCTTCCGTAGCCAAACATGACATCGGAAACGAGGTTGACCTGCTGGTCCTGTCTCATCATCGTGACGGTGTTCTCAGCAGGCAGGCGCACCTCCAGTCCCTGCATCTCTGCAGCTCGGTGCACACGATCGATCGGGAGCGTGGCGATCTGGAAGGACAACCCCTCAGGGCTGATGGCTGTGTGATCGGCTCCTGGGCCATAGAGGAGGGTCGTGTTGGATGCCAGGTCCAACCCGCACCACCTGCTCCCGCGGGGTGCCGATCCGATGCGGGCTACCGCGATCCGATCTGCGGGGACAGTCGTTCTGGCGATCACTGGGAACCCCAGCACAGTGGACGTCATGACCACACCCTGCTCCTCGGCAGCGATGGTCACGTTCGGTGAACTGCCGGCGCCGGTTCGCGTCACATCGATGTCCAACTCAGGGATCGAGCGACGATGCTCGGTGGCGGTCGATGCGACGTAAGGATCCGTGCGGTGCGGCGCCCATTCGTCCGTGCTAGCCCAGCTCAATGTCATTGGAAAATCCTAGCGGGTCGTCGGGGGTGGTCGAAGACGGCGGTATTTGATCGAAGAAGCGCTATCAGTGCGTCAGAGCGGCTCAGAGAACGTTTCGGTGGATTCCCACATCGCCTCGGTCTTGTCGATCCAGGCTGTTGCCTGGTCTGGCATGTCGCGAGCGACCTGGGCGACGAGTAGTTCGGCCACAGCAACTGCTGGCACCGAGCTGTCGAACGGTCCGACTGCTGGAACGTCCACCCGACACCACAGGTCGGTCAGCGCTGTCAACGGCGAAAGCGGTCCATCCGTGATGGCCACGATTGGGACGCCACGATCTGCAAGCGATGTGGCCGCAAGCAGCGTCGTGCGCCGATACCGAAAGAAGTCCAACACGACAGCGGCATCCCGGTGCGTGGCACCACCGAGCGTTCGCCCCACTGCATGATCCTCGACGAGGAAGACGCCTGGTCGGAGCATGCTCAATCCACTGTGGAGTGCGTGTGCTCCCGCCCGTGAGGTCTCGCCCGACAGGATCCACACGCGGTGCGCCAGCTCGATCGGTGCGGCAAGCAGCGAGAGACGTTCCGGGGTGAGCTCAGCGAGGGCCGCCACCAATGCTGTTTCGAGTGCGGTCTGATCGCGAACTGATTCGGGGTGGGTTCTGCGGATCCGCTCGCTCGGCCGAGCGAGTTCCTGCGAGAGTCCAGCACGGACCTCGTCCTGGAGATCCGAGTACCCGTCGAAGCCCAGTTTGTGAGCGAAACGTACGATCGTCGGTCGACTCGTCCTGCATTGGTTGGCCAGGTCCGAGACAGTTCCGAATGCGAGCAACGTGGGGTCCTCCAGTACCGCTTCAGCGATCCGCCGCTCGGTCGGCGTGAGCCGATCGCTTGCTGCGGCGATGAGATCCGGTGTGGAAGTGACTGACATGCCGATGTTCATAATGTTACAATGGTGTCTTGTGAATATGCGAACCGTTACATCAGACGGTTCGGTCGTCGAGCCGAAATCGGAGTTCACTGTGTCGCCACGTGAGAAGTACGTCCCAACGCAGCGGGAGCAGGCATTCCTCGATACGGTCGAGAACCCCAAGTACGACCGGGGCATCATCAACGGCCTCGATCCGTTCTTCGAGGACCGCGCTCCCCAGGACATGAAGGACTTCTACTCGCCTGACGAGATCTCAGGGTTGATGGCGGTCCGAGGCACCGACCGTGATGTTGAGAACCGCATGCCGGTCAAGATCACGAGGCACTACTTCGAGCTGGCACGGACAAGCCCCTCCATCCAGCGTCTGGTCAAGGCCGACACCGACGAGACGCTGAACCTGCAGGGGTCTGAGGATCCTGGCTTCCAGATGGACTACGCCCCGGTCGAAGGCCTGCTCCACAAATACGAGATGGGCCTGATGTACGTGATCTCGACGTGCTCTGCGCACTGCCGATTCTGCTATCGGGAGGAGCTGATTGCGCGCAAGGACATTGAGCGTCAGGATGGAACGGTCGCCAAGAAGGGCCTCGCCCAGATCTCCGAGGTGACCGAGTACGTGCGGGCGCACAACGCGATCGTTGATGAGAACGGCGGGATCCATCCCGAGACTGGCAGGGAGAAGCTTCGTGAAATCCTGCTGTCTGGCGGCGATCCGATGGTCCTTCCCAACACCAAGATTGCTGCGTGGCTTTCGGCGCTTGCCGAGGCAGGAATCGAGTCGATCCGACTCGGAACCAAGGAGATGGCGTTCTACCCGGACCGCTTCGACGACGCGTTCCTGTCCATGCTGGACACCTTCCACGAGACCTATCCCGACGTCGGATTCCGGCTGATGGTGCACTTCAATCATCCGGATGAGTTCCTCCAGAAGGGGCCAGACGGCGAATACCTCGAGAACCCGAACGGGTCGTTGATGTGGCATCCAACCACCAAGCGCGCCATGGATGCGGTTGTTGGACGAGGCTGGCTGCATGTTGAGAACCAGGCCCCCATCATCAAGGGGATCAATGACGACCCCGACGCCTTGCGCATCATGCAACGTGCGCTGTACCGGGTTGGCGTGAGCAACCATTACTTCTTCTGTGGGCGCGACATCGTTGCGTACAAGGCGTTCAACGTTCCGATCGAGACCGCGTGGAGGACCCTCAACGAGTCACAGAAGGGGCTTTCGGGGGTCGAGACCCATGCGCGCCTGTCAATCACCCATTACAAGGGAAAAACCGAAGTTGCCGCAGTCACCAGCGAGCCGATACCGGGGCTCGCAGGATCCGAGAACGGCGTCGTGATCTTCAAGATCCTCCGCAATGCCCTCGATGCAAGCGACCGCGGCAAGGTGTGCATCGTTGGCCGCAATCCCGATGCCCTCTGGTTTGATGACTACGAGGACCGTGTGCTGTTCGATGAGGCTGGACTCTTCGACTACGTGCGGGTGAAGAAGCTCGAAAACGAGGTTCCGGTGTCCATCGGAGTTGGTGGCGCGAGCTGAACCGAGGTCCAGCATGATTGACAAAACCGTCGCATCGCCCGCCGAGGCCGTAGCGGACATCTTCGATGGGTCAACCGTGATGATTGGCGGCTTTGGCGAGGCCGGGAGCCCGATCGAACTCATCCATGCCCTGATCGACCGGGGCGCCACGGGGCTCACCGTGGTGAACAACAACACCGGGAGCGGTGAGGTCGGCCTTGCTGCGCTGATCAAGGCGGGTCGCGTCGCAAAGATGATCTGCTCGTATCCGAGGACAGCGAATTCGAGGGTCTTCCCCGAGCTCTATCGGTCTGGTCGGGTCGACCTCGAACTCGTTCCGCAGGGGACGTTGGCCGAACGAATCAGGGCAGGCGGAGCCGGTGTTCCAGCCTTCTACACACCGTCGTCCGTTGGCACACCCTTGGCGCACGGGAAGGAGACCAGGGAGTTCGACGGACGCGAGTACGTGATGGAACGCGGCCTCACAGCTGACTTCTCGTTGGTCAAAGCGAAGGCCGCTGATCCGCATGGCAACCTGCTGTTCAACAAGACGGCGCGGAATTTCAGCCCCCTCATGGCGATGGCGGGGAAGGTGGTCGCCGTCCAGGCGGACGCCGTGGTTGCGATCGGTGGAATCGATCCGGAGTGCGTTGTCACCCCGGGGATCTTTGTGACCAGGGTGGTCGAGGTGGCCGATCCCGCCCAGGAATCGGATCTTGTCGCCAGCGGGGTGTCGTACCCGTGAACGATGCGACGCTTGGCTGGACGAGGGATGAGATGGCCGAACGGGCCGCCCTCGATATCCCGGATGGTTCCTACGTCAATCTCGGCATCGGGATCCCGGAACTCGTTGCTGCCCATGTGCCGGAGGGCCGGGAGTTCATCTACCACACCGAGAATGGTCTTCTCGGGATGGGGCCGTCCCCAGGTCCGGGAAGAGGCGAGCCCGAGTTGATCAACGCCGGGAAGAAGCGAGTGACAGCACTGCCAGGCGCCTCCTACTTCCACCACGCCGACAGCTTTGCGATGATCCGCGGCGGTCACCTCGACCTGTGCGTGCTCGGAGCCCTGCAGGTTGCCGAGACCGGCGACCTTGCCAACTGGTCGACCGGCGCTCCCGATGCCATTCCCGCCGTTGGCGGAGCGATGGATCTTGTTGCTGGCGTGAGGACGATCTTCGTGATCACCCAGCATGTGACCCGTGACGGAACACCCAAGCTCGTGACAGCGTGTACGTATCCGCTCACGAGCCCAGGAGTGGTTTCGCGCATCTTCACCGACCTGGCGGTTGTTGATGTGACAGCGGACGGATTCCAGCTCACCGAATTGGCACCTGACGTGTCGTATGAGTACGTGGCCGAACGCACAGGTGCCCCCTTGATTCCCATGGATAGTTCCGTCTCGAAAGCGAGGTCTCGCTCGTGACCACCGAAACGACATCGTCGAGTGCCGCACTCTATGAGCGAGCACAGCGCACACTCCCCGGGGGAGTGAGCCGCAACACGGTGTTGCGGTTGCCCCATCCGTTGTATGTCGACCACGCCTCCGGCTGTCGGGTGACCGACATCGAGGGTGTCGAACGCATCGACTTCGCCAACAACATGGCGTCCCTGATCCACGGTCACGCAAACCCGGAGGTTGTTGCAGCGGTGACGGAGCAGCTCGGTAGAGGAACGGCGTTCACTCTCGCCACCGAGATTGAGGTGGACTACGCCGAGCACCTGTGCAGTCGCGCCCCGAGCTTGGAACGCCTGCGATTCGTCAATTCGGGCACCGAGGCCGTGATGGGCGCACTCAAGGCTGCCCGGGCCTTCACTGGGCGGCCGAAGATCGCAAAGGTCGAGGGGGCGTATCACGGCCTGTACGACTTCGCCGAGGTCAGCCAGACATCGAACCCCTCCAACTGGGGGAGTGCCGAGAAGCCACAGAGCGTGCCCGTCG
>Ga0265303_10003040_pt1 | contig 10475 bp, 11 predicted proteins | sample Helome_2_FD_192494 | JGI IMG/M metagenome (GOLD analysis project Ga0265303, IMG submission 192494) | Marine sediment microbial communities from subtidal zone of North Sea - Hel_20160317 (Illumina Assembly) | ecosystem: Environmental > Aquatic > Marine > Subtidal zone > Sediment ... | reverse complement strand
CGGACTCCACTATCAAGCCCTTGATGCCATCGCGGTGACCGTCGGCCCGGGTGGTTTTACCGGGGTGCGGATCGGCCTAGCTACGGCGCGCGGCCTCGCGCTAGCCTGGGCAAAGCCGGTGCTGGGAATTAGTAATTTCGAGGCGATTGCGGCCACGGTGGCCAAAGATGAACGGCGCGGCCGATGCCTTGCCGTTCTGCTCGACGCCAAAAGAACCGATCTCTATGTCCAGGTCTTCGATCATGCACTTGCGCCGCTCGGCGAGCCGGCATGTATGATGCCGCGGGATCTGGCCGGCCAGCTTCCCGGTGGGCCCCTGGTCTTGGCCGGCGACGCGCTGGAACAAAGCCTTGAAGACCTCATCGCGATCCGGGGCGCGGACCTGACGATCGCCTCCGCACCGCGGCAGGTCGATGCGGGCCGGCTTGCCGAACTGGCGGCGGGTCTGAGTCTCCCGGGACCAGGCGCCGCGCCGCCGATGCCGCTCTACCTGCGGCCGCCCGACGTTACTCAGCCAAAGCATGGGCGGGGCGTGCGGTGACGGCGACTGACGGGACGCTGAAGCCGGTCGGGCCGTTTGACCTGGATGTTCTTGCTGCACTCAGCGAGGCGTGCTTCGACGAATCTCGTTGGAACCGTAAGGCGGTCGCCGAGGTGCTGGCCATGCCGGGGGCCTTCGGGGTCATGATTTTGGTCGACAACGCGCCCGCGGGTTTTCTTCTTGCGCGCATCGCGGCGGATGAGTGTGAAATTCTTTCACTCGGCGTCCAGCCGTCTTACCGGCGACGGGGATTGGCACGTCGGCTGTTGCGCTAAGCACTGGTGCAAGCGGCTTCAAATGGCGGCCGGATGGTCTTTCTCGAGGTCGGTGAGGACAACGATAGCGCGTGGAAACTCTATAAGTCGGAAGGCTTCGAACAGGTCGGCCGGCGGCCTGAATACTATGATCGCCCCCGTGGGGGTGCGATAGCGGCGCTGGTCTTCCGCCGTGCGTTGACCGGCTAGCAGGAGACGCCGGATCCCGCCTGCCGAAACGCCGCGTCGCGAATTCGATTGTGACGTTTCTTCGTTGGGTTAGATGCTGCCAAGCTCCATAGTTGGTTTTGACGGCAGGCACAATTCATTGATGTATCGAATCATTTTCAAAGAACGGCCTAATAGACAGTGTTTCAGCTCGGGAACTATCAATCGCGTTTATTTATTTGTATTACCTGGTTGTATTTGGTTACAATATTTCATATACAGGACCAAAGCAGTGAAATGGGGCGTTGGAAGGCTATGACAAACCCGACAAATCCGAGTGAACTTTTGTCTCTGACCACAAGCATCGTGTCAGCGCATGTTTCGAATCATTCCGTGTCGATGACCGATCTGCCTCAACTCATTCGAGACGTTTATCAGACGCTTTCGAGTGTTGGCAGCGGCGAAGATCCGGCGGCGGAGCGTCCGACACCGGCAGTTCCGGTCAAGAAGTCGGTCACGCCGGACCACATTGTCTGTCTCGAGGACGGCAAAAAGCTGAAAATGCTCAAGCGGCATCTCAAGACCGCCTACAACATGACGCCGGAAGAGTATCGCGAACGTTGGGGGTTGGCGCCGGACTACCCCATGGTCGCCCCGAATTATGCCAAGCAACGTTCCAGACTCGCCAAGCAAATTGGTCTGGGGACAAGGGCGCGGCGCAAGATCGCATAAGCGGCCTCGGCTACAAGAATCCGTCGGGAGCGTCGTTACACATAGGCGAGCGGCGCTCCTTCGGTTATTGTTGAAGACCGAGTCGGATTTCCGGCGGCGAAGTGATGATTTCCCGAATCGAACAACTGTGTATCGACAAAGGCCTAAAGATGACCGACCAACGTCGGGTCATCGCTCGCGTTCTGTCCGAGGCCAGCGATCATCCTGATGTTGAGCTGCTTTATCGCCGTGCCGTCAAGGTCGATGCGCGGATCTCGATTGCCACTGTCTATCGCACCGTCAAGCTGTTTGATGAAGCCAACATCCTCGAGCGGCATGACTTTGGCGACGGCCGGGCCCGCTACGAGGAGATGCCCGAGCAGCACCACGATCACCTAATCGACGTCAATTCGGGTGAGGTGGTCGAGTTTCGGAATGACGAAATCGAAAAACTGCAACACTTTGTCGCTAGTCAACTCGGGTATAAATTGGTTGGTCACAGGTTGGAACTTTATGGTACCAGGATGGACCCCAAGGCCAGTGGCGAAAAACGCCAAGGACGCGACAGTTAAGCTCGGCGGGATGCCCTGGGATTTTTCCGGGTGGGATGATGCATGCAGCTTAGTAGGCGACAGAGAGGCGGCCCAAAGGCCTTTTTCGAACCGAAGAAAGGCGGGCCGGTCGACGTCCAATCCGGCAACCTTCGCATCCGATTGGCGGCCAACGAGGCCGAGATAAACGCCGCACAAGCTCTGCGTTACAGGGTTTTTTGCGCCGAGATGGCGGCGCGGCCGTCAGCTGAAATGGCGACCCTCGAGCGGGAGTACGACTATTTCGACGACTATTGCGATCACTTGCTGGTGCTCGATGAGAGTCGCGGCGGCGGCGCCCAGTCGGTGGTTGGTACGTACCGCCTGATGGGTCGCGAGGCGGCGGCGCGTTGTGGCCGGTTTTACAGTGCGGACGAGTACGATATTTCCAAGCTATTGGCCTATTCCGGCGGCATCCTCGAGGTCGGCCGGTCCTGCGTGGATCAAGACTATCGAAATGGCGCCACGATGCAGCTGCTGTGGCGCGGGATCGCCACTTACATCTTTGACCACGACATAGACATACTGTTCGGTTGTGCCAGCCTACCGGGTACCGACCCGGCGTCGCTGAAACTGCCGCTGTCCTATCTCTATCACCATCACCTGACGCCACCATCGCTGCGGCCGGTGGCCCGGCCCGAACGCTACATCGCGATGAACAGCCTGCCGTCGGACGCGATCGACCGCAGGGAGGCCTTGCGCGCCCTACCGCCTTTGATCAAGGGATACCTAAGACTAGGCGGTACTATCGGCGAAGGCGCCGTCGTCGATGAGAATTTCGGGACAACGGACGTTTGCGTCGTCGTTAAAACCGACATGATTACCAAAAAATATCACCGGCACTACATCCGCGACAATGACTCCAGGGCCGGAGACGCGGCATAGGCGTCATGGCGTCGGACATCCCAGTATCCCGGTTGAAGAGTTTGACCCGGCTGGTGTCTTTCGCCGGCCTCGTCTTGCTGATAGGGACGCTGATACCGCTGGCCAGGGCCCTTAAGCTGCCGGCCAGGGCGGTGCTGCCCTTCTGGTATCATCGGCAGTGCAGTCGAATTCTTGGCGTGCAGATCGAGCGTCGTGGCCGCCAATCTCGGCAACATCCAACCCTCTACGTCTCAAATCATGCGTCCTATCTTGACGTTACGGTTCTGGGGGCCTTGATCCGGGGCTCGTTCGTGGCCAAGTCAGAGGTTCGGAAATGGCCGGTCTTCGGTTGGCTGGCGACCTTGCAGCGTACTGTCTTTGTGGAGCGCCGGGCTTTACGTAGTGCCGTTCACAGAGACGAGATGGTCCGACGGCTCGAAGCGGGTGACAGTTTGATCCTGTTCGCCGAGGGCACAAGCAGCGATGGCAACCGCGTGCTCCCTTTCAAAAGCGCCCTTTTGTCAGTCGCAGAAATGTATCGCGGCGGGGCGCCACTGATGATACAGCCCGTTTCGGTGGCCTATACCAAGCTCGATGGCTTGCCGCTCGGTCGCGACCTCAGGCCGTTCTTTGCGTGGTATGGCGATATGGACTTGATGCCCCATTTGTGGCAATTCGCGGGTTTGGGGCGGCTGACCGTGGTGGTCCATTTCCACCGGCCTGTGACACTGGCGGAAGTGGGCTCGCGCAAGGCGCTAAGCCACTACTGCCAGGCGGAATCGGCACGTGGCGTTGCCGCGGCGATTGCCGGCCGGCGGCTGGCGGCGGCAGACACCGAGGTGGCTTAAGGCCGGGGCGGCATAGCAATTGGCGAGATCGGCGGCGAGATGATAGACTTCAGCACGGAGCTACCGGGCAGGCCGGTATCAAGCGGTTCCCGTTCTCGGGCGGTCCGTCTACTCCGACCTTTTGGTTTGTGACACGGATTTGTCCAAGAAACTCTTTATCAAAACATACGGCTGCCAGATGAACGTTTATGACTCCGCGCGTATGGCGGATGTCCTGGCGCCGCTTGGCTATGAACCGGCGGGTAGCCCCGAGGGCGCGGATATGATCGTCCTGAATACCTGTCATATCCGCGAGAAGGCGGCCGAGAAGGTGTTCTCCGAGCTCGGGCGCCTGAAGCAGTTCAAGATCGCGAAAGAGGCGGATGGCGGGCGCATGCTGATCGCCGTGGCTGGCTGCGTGGCGCAGGCCGAGGGCCGGGAGATTCTCCGCCGTGCGCCCCAGGTCGACGTGGTGCTTGGGCCCCAGACCTATCACCGCTTGCCGGAAATGATCGCCAAGGCGATGCGGGCGGCGCCCGGCGCTGGTGTGCTGGATACCGACTTCCCGCCGGAATCGAAGTTCGACCACTTGCCGGAAGAAGCGGCTTCCCAAGGACCGGCCGCGTTTCTTTCGGTCCAGGAAGGCTGTGACAAGTTCTGCACCTTCTGTGTAGTACCTTATACACGAGGTGCGGAGTTTTCCCGGCCTGTCGGTCAGGTCGTTGCCGAGGCCGAGCGGCTTGTTGCCGACGGTGCCCTGGAAATCACCCTTCTGGGGCAAAACGTCAACGCCTATCATGGTCAGGCGTCCGTTGAGGGTGCCGAAATCTGGGGTTTGGGCCGGCTGATCCGCCGCCTGGCCGGGATCGATGGCCTGAAACGGCTGCGCTACACCACATCCCATCCGCGCGACATGGACGACGACCTGATCGAGACCCATGGGGCGGTGAAAGAACTGATGCCCTACCTGCATCTACCGGTGCAGTCCGGGTCGGACCGGGTTCTCGAGGCCATGAACCGCCGCCACACGGCCGACGACTATCGGCGGATCGTCGAACGCCTGCGCCGGGCGCGGCCCGATCTGGCGCTTTCGTCGGATTTCATCGTCGGCTTCCCGGGCGAAACCGACCGGGACTTCGCCGAAACCTTGCGGCTGGTCACCGAAACCGGCTTCGCCCAAGCCTATTCCTTCAAGTATTCTCCGCGCCCCGGCACGCCGGCCGCGATGGCGGAGTGTCAGGTGCCGGAAGCGGTCAAAGCCGGGCGGTTGGCCATGCTGCAGACCTTGTTGAACGAGCAGCAGGCCGCTTTCAACCAGATGAGCGTGGGAAAGACCATGAGCGTTCTGTTGGAACGCCCGGGCCGTCGGTCCGGGCAGTTGGTTGGGCGCAGCCCTCACATGCAGGCGGTTCACGTCAGCGCGCCGGAGCATCTGCTGGGCCGCGTGGTCGACGTCGAGATCGAGGCCGGTCATCCGAACAGCTTGGCGGGCTGCCTGGCCGGTGACCGCGCCGCCGGGGCGATTGACCCTGGCGTCGGCGCGGCGCCCGACGGGCCTTTCCGGCAGGCCGGCCTATGACCGCCGCTTCCCGAAACAATGCCGGGCAGCCGGAAGTGCTTCAGTTCGATGACAATAGCTTGCTACCGGCGCTCTACGGCGAGCACGACCAGAATCTGGCGCGCGTCGAGCGCCAACTCGGCGTGTCGGTTGCCTCGCGCGGCAATCAACTGGCGATCTCAGGCCCGGCCGATGCGGTTAAAAGCGCCAATATTGCGCTCCAGGCGCTATACGAAAGGCTGCAAAAGGGCCTCGATGTCGATGACGCGGAGGTCGATGCCGCGGTGCGCATGGCGCAGAACGCGCCCAACGCGTCAGCCAAGGCTGACGCCGTGACCGCGATCCACGCGGATCATCTGGCGATCCGCACGCGCAAGCGACACATCACGCCCAGGTCTCCCGGCCAGGCGTCCTATATGGAGGCCCTTGCCACCCGTGAACTGGTGTTCGGGCTCGGTCCGGCGGGTACTGGCAAGACCTACTTGGCGGTCGCCAGGGCGGTTTCGCTTCTGATGAGCGGCGAGGTCGATCGGATCATCGTGTCCCGTCCGGCGGTCGAGGCCGGCGAGCGCCTGGGTTTTCTGCCCGGCGATCTGCGCGAAAAGGTCGACCCCTACCTGCGGCCGCTATACGACGCGCTCTACGAAATGCTGCCGGCCGAGCAGGTCGTGAACCGAATGTCTAACGGCGAGATTGAGGTGGCCCCCTTAGCCTTCATGCGGGGTCGGACCTTGAGCAACGCCTTCGTGATTCTGGATGAAGCGCAGAACACGACGCCCGTGCAAATGAAGATGTTCTTAACACGTTTCGGCGAAAACAGTCGTATGGCGGTGACCGGCGACCTATCTCAGGTGGACTTGCCGAAGGGGCAGCCCTCCGGGCTGCGCGAAGCCGTTGGGATATTGGCCGGTATGGAAGGCGTCGCTTTTATTAAATTCACGGATGCCGATGTGGTGCGCCACAATTTGGTGACGCGCATCGTGCGGGCCTATGACGCGCGGGACAAGGCCAATGGCTCGCAGGACTCCGAGACATGAGATGGCTCGATTTCGGAACCGTGGTTGGCCGGTTGCGGGGCTCAAGCCGCTAAATTGAAATGAGCGAAGAACCTCCAAGTACCAACATAGAAATCGCGGTCGTCACCGAGGACCCCGCCTGGCGCTCAGAGCTCGAAGCGGCCGAGTGGATCGTCCGTCGCGCCGCTCAGGCGGTGTTCGATCACGCTGGAATTCGAGATTCCCTGGTCCGGCACCGGATTTGGCTGCCCAAATCGCCGTCGGACCGGCGTGAGTTGGCTCCGGCGGAGCTTGTTCTGGTGCTGGCCGACGACCGCTTGGTTCGGAGTCTGAACAAGGACTACCGTGGCCAGGACACGCCGACCAACGTGCTGTCGTTCGCCGGTTTGGACGGCGCCACCGAAACCGCCGCGGATGTACCCTTGCTGCTCGGCGACGTGGTTCTTGCCCGCGAAACCGTTTCACGGGAGGCCGGGGCGCAAGGCAAGTCGGTGGCCGAGCACCTGGCTCATCTGGTGGTTCATGGGGTGCTTCACCTGCTGGGCTACGATCATGAAGCCGCGCTCGAGGCGGAGCAGATGGAGAGCCTGGAACGCGCGATCATGGCCGATCTTGGCATCGCGGATCCCTACCGTGACCGGATGATACCGGCCGGCGCGGTATCTTAGGGTGGCGCCTTGACCGACTACTCCAGCAGCGGCAGAACCGCACGCAGCAACGGCGTTGAGGCCGGCTGGCTGGCCGCCTTCTCGAAATGGCTTCGCGGCCTGTTCCGCGGCAAGAACGGCGATTCGACCCTGCGCGAGACGATCGAGGAGATCATCGAGGAGATCGAAGAAGGCGAGAGCGAGGAGACAAACGCCGCGCCGATCACCGACGACGAACGGGTGATGCTCGCTAATCTGCTCAAGCTGCGCAACCAGACCGCCTATGACGTGATGGTGCCGCGTGCCGATATCGTCGCCGCCGAGATCGGCACGGGCTTCGAAGAGCTGCTGGACACGATGAGCACCACGTCCCACTCTCGCCTGCCGGTTTTCCGGGGAACGTTGGACGATGTGACGGGGCTGGTGCATATCAAGGACTTGCTGCTCAGCCCCTCCAAGCCTCAGTCCTTTGACCTGGCGCCCTTAACCCGCCAGGTGTTGTTTGTCGCACCGTCCATGCGGGTGCTCGATCTGCTGCTTGAAATGCGACAGTCGCGCGTTCACATGGCCCTCGTGGTCGACGAGTTCGGCGGTATCGATGGCTTGATCACGATCGAGGATCTGGTCGAGGAGATCGTCGGCGAGATCGAGGACGAGCACGATGTGGCGGAGGGCCCGAAGCTGACGGCACGGCCGGACGGATCCGTGGTAGCCGACGGCCGCACCACGGTCGAAGAGTTCGAGGAGCGCGTCGGCCCGATTTTGTCCGACGAGGAGCGGGAGGAGGATATCGACACTCTAGGCGGACTGGTGGCCGCACTGGCGGGACGCGTGCCGACCCGGGGCGAGTTGCTGGTCCATCCGCCTTCGGGCATCTCCTTCGAGGTGATTCAAGCCGATCCGCGTCGTGTTAAGCGGTTGCGGGTGCGCAATCTTTCGCTCGAGGACGGGGCGTTGCCGGATGCCTGATTTCCTGCCCCCATCCCGTATCTGACGCTGTGACTACGAGCGGCGATGGCTGAACCGGCATCATTGACGGCGGCATCTGACGGCGTCTTCGGGCGGATCGCCCATCGGCTGGCTGGGTTGACCGGTTGGCGCCGCTGGCTGGCGGCTGGGTTTCTCGGCGCGCTTGCCAGCGCCGCGCTGCCGCCGCTTTACCTGGTTCCGGTCCTATGGCCGGCCTTTACCGGCCTGCTCTGGCTGCTCGACGGCGCGCGCCGCGCGCGCGGCGCCTTCATGATCGGTTGGGCCTTCGGGGCCGGTCATTTCTTGACCGGCCTCTATTGGGTCGGGATCGCGTTCCTTGTGGACGCGGAGCAGTTCGCTCTCTTGATGCCCTTTGCCGTCGCCGGATTGGCGGTAGGTATCGGCCTGTTTCCGGCGGTCATCGTGCTGGCCGTCTGGTCGACCCGAAGCCGTGGCGTTCCGCGCCTTTTGCTGTTCGCGGCCGTTTGGCTGGCTGCCGAGTGGTTGCGCTCATGGATCTTGACCGGATTTCCCTGGAATTTGATCGGCAGCGTTTGGGCTTTTTCGGATGCCATGCTGCAGCTGGGGGCTTTATCCGGTATCTGGGGCCTGTCCTTGTTGACTCTGCTGGCCGCCGCCGCGCCCGCTACACTGTCGGAAGGATCCAAAACGACTTTGAGCCGCTGGCTGCCGGTCGGGGCGACGCTTCTGCTGCTGGTGCTCACCTGGGCCGGCGGCGAACTGCGCCTGTCGGCAGCGCCGCCCGCCGGAAGTCGCTCGGTCGAGGGTGTGGCGCTCAGGCTGGTCCAGCCCGGCATCGCGCAATCGAGCAAGTGGGCCACCGACCTGCGCGCGCAGCATATCGCTGATCAGATGGCTTTGACGTTGCGCAACGGGGCTGGCCGGTACAGCCATGCCATCTGGCCGGAAACCGCCATAACCTACTCGATCGCCGATCAACCGGATTTACGTCAGGCGCTTGCCCAGATCGTTCCACCCGGCGGCCTCCTACTGTCCGGCGCGCCCCGCACCGTATGGGAAGCTTCGGGACCTCGGCTTTGGAATTCGTTTCACGCCCTCGACCCCCTGGGCGAAATCCGTGGCACCTACGACAAGTTCCATTTGGTACCGTTCGGTGAATATGTGCCGCTTAAGGGCCTATTGGGGATATCCAAACTGACGCAGGGGCGTTTGGATTTCAGCCCGGGACCGGGGCTTCGGACTCTGACGATGCCCGGCTTGCCGCCGTTCGGTCCGTTGATCTGCTACGAGGTGATCTTTCCCGGCCAAGTGACCGAACCGGGCAAGCGCCCTGACTGGCTGCTCAATCTGACCAACGATTCTTGGTTTGGTACCAGCTCCGGTCCCTATCAGCATTTCGCCAGCGCACGTATGCGGGCGGTCGAGGAGGGATTGCCACTGGTGCGTGTGGCCAACTCGGGGATATCGGGTGTGGTCGACGGCTATGGGCGCACATTGGCCAGGCTCGAACTCAACAAAGTCGGTGTACTGGATGCCGCGCTACCAAAGCCCATCGCCGGGGCAACAATATTCTCAAGGGTCGGAAACTGGAGTGTTCTTATTCTTTTTTTACTTAGTGTTTCTGCGGCGTATATTTCGCGACCCCTTCGCGGGTTGCCTTAGTCCCTGGCGTTGGCCTTGTACGTATTTACCTCTATTGACCGCATACCATGGCATGCCTAGAAATAAAGCTGTGGTTGTAAAAGATTTCGCCAGGGAGTTTAGCGACTATGGTTCACGGGGAGGAAATTAGCGGGGGCCGCGGTACCGGTATACCGAATCCGATCGACGTTCATGTGGGTCGGCGGTTGCGGTTGCGGCGGACGTTGCTGGGCATGAGCCAGGAAAAGCTTGGCGAGGCCATTGGGCTAACATTTCAGCAGATCCAGAAGTATGAACGCGGTTCCAATCGCATCGGCGCCAGTCGCCTGTTCGACCTGTCGCGTGTTCTGGACGTGCCGGTCGGGTTCTTCTTCGATGACATGTCCGACGATGTTGCCGCCCGGTCGCCCGGTCAATCTCGCGGCCTGGCGCAGGATCCGGTCGCATTCGAACCCAACCCGATGATCAAGCGCGAAACCCTGGAACTCGTCAGAGCTTACTACAAGATCGACGATTCGAACGTGCGCAAGCGTCTCTTCGAGATGGTCAAGGCGCTCGGATACAACAGCCCCAGTTCGGTGTAAACGCCCCGCCTGACCGTGGCCGGCAAAACCGATACCCCTTCTCATAGGTCCAGCGCCGTTCAGCGACCTTGACGGGGAATCGTCTTGTCGGCATTTTCCGAAGCTACGACATGGCATTTGACT
>Ga0265303_10003039_pt1 | contig 10476 bp, 9 predicted proteins | sample Helome_2_FD_192494 | JGI IMG/M metagenome (GOLD analysis project Ga0265303, IMG submission 192494) | Marine sediment microbial communities from subtidal zone of North Sea - Hel_20160317 (Illumina Assembly) | ecosystem: Environmental > Aquatic > Marine > Subtidal zone > Sediment ... | reverse complement strand
TGCCGATAAAAAACAATACCGTCGTCGCGAACATGAGTAACGAGCGCAGGTACTGATTACTCGGCCACTGGCTCCTGATCTGCAGGGGTAGTTGCCGGCCCATCAAAAGGGCTACAAACACCAGGTGGAAGAAGAAACGCGCCCAGATTACCTGCACAACCGGGTAGCTTTGCATCAGGTATTTCGCGGTGGAATCCAGCGTCACAAACCAGAACATGGTTGCCAGCATCCAGGCGATGCCGATCAGGGGCCTATCAGAAGATTCGGCCGGAGCGTTTAGCATGATCAAAATTTAAATCGATCCGTTTCGTTGCCTGGTTGTCATTGGCGGGCTGTGGAAAATGCAGGCGCATATTGTAGCAAGGTCTCGCTGCATACAATGGTTGATTCGGGTGACAGTTTACTTATCTTCGAATTAAGTCAACTGTCACCATATCCGATCACAAATTTGACACACTAATTTACGTGAAAATTCCGGAGGCAATATACTTATCTCAGCACCGTATTAGGTATGTACAATCAAAGGGGTCAGTATACTTATTTCCCCGGTAATACCGATTCATGATTCCGTTGATTCAGATCCCGCACCAGTTGCAGAAAATTCTCGACCAGCCGGTCGCCCTTGTCGTGGGTCTGGTAATGCTGCATCAATTCGGGCGCCTTGTAGCGCCAGATCGTGCCGAGAGTCTCCTCAGTGGCTTCAGGGTGAAACTGGGTCGTGTAACAATGGTCGCCGAAATCAAGCACCGCAACCGGCACCTTACTGCTGCGAGCGAGCAGCGTGCTGCCGACCGGGATATCGACGACATGTTCGCTGTTGGCGTAGTGGAAACAGTCCTGGTCGACGATATCCTGCATCAGCGGCGAAGCCTTGCCGGCCTCGGTCAGCTCGACCGGGAAGGTGCCTGCAAACGGCCCGTCCTCATACCGGTTGACGCCAGCACCCTCAAGATGGGCCATCAACTGATGCGATCCACATATGCCGAGGATCGGAATGCGTTGGGCACGCATCAACGGCAGCCAGGCGCGCACTACCTGCTGCCAGTCGGTATGATCATGGACTGAATTGTAACTGCCGGCCAGCACCAGGCCATCGGCCTCATCGGGACCGGGTAGCGACGCGCCGAGGCAAACGTTACAGGTTTCGATGGTGATGCCCGGAACATGCGCATAACGTTTTACGAACCACAAACCTTCCTGGTCCCTGCCATCGAAATGATCGTAAACCGAGGCATCGTAGCTGCCGGGCACTCCCATCATCTCAATAAAGAAGATTCGCGCCATGGTTTTCGCACTGGTATCACTCAAGTCCGTACTCGCGTTTACGTCGCGACGCCCAGGCGTTGATCATACGATCCGAGATGATCGCGATAAAGGCGACGCAGACGCCGGCGATGATGCCGCGCCCGGTGTCGGCCTTGGTCAGCGCGATATAGACCTCCTGGCCGAGTTCCCGGGTACCGACCAGCGCGGTAATCACCAGCATCGACAACGCCATCATGATGGTCTGGTTGACACCCAGCATGATGTGCGGCAATGCCATCGGGATCTGTACCTTGCGCAACAGCTGGCCGCGGGTCATGCCGACCTGGCGCGCGGCTTCGATCAGATCGCCAGAGATATGGCGGATACCGTGATCGGTATAGCGGATGATCGGCGTAATCGCATAAGCAACCACCGCCAGCATCGCGGCAAAGTCGCCAACCCGAAACAACATGACCACCGGCATCAGGTAGACGAAACTGGGCAAGGTCTGCAAGGTATCGATGATAACGCTGACGACGCGGTGCACGCGCTCGTTACGCGCCGCCAGGATGCCGATCGGGATGCCGATCAGGCAGGCGATGATGACCGACAGGCCGCACAGGTAAAGCGTGACCATGGCCTTGGCCCACAATCCGACCACGGCAATGAAAGTGGTCATGCTCGCCGTCAACAGGCCGAGACGCCAGCCACCGAGCTGCCAGCCGCCGAGACCCACCATCGCCACCACCGCAATCCACGGCAGCGACAGCAGGAAGCGCTTGAAAGGCACCATGATATTGAGCAGCAGGAAGTTCTTGAAACTCTCCAGCGCGTCGAAGTAATTGACGTTGATATAACGTACCAGGTCGCCCCAGAATGATCCGGTCGTTATCTGCCAGCTTTCGGGGTAGGTGCTAAGCGCAGGCAGGTAAATACCGAGCAGCCAGGTCACGCTGACGACGATGACGAAAAGGATCGCGTGCGGATAACGCTGCCACAGGCTTTGCTGCACGCTACTGTGCCGTGGCGGCGGGCGATTGGCGTAAGCCTGGCTCAGGCGATCGAGCGCGATCGCGAGCAGCGTAATCGCCACCCCGGCCTCGACGCCCTCGCCGATTCTGAGGCGTCTGAGTGCGGTCAGCACATCGTGGCCGAGTCCGCCGGCGCCGATCATCGAGGCGATGATAACCATATTTAACGAAAGCATGACCACCTGGTTGACCCCGACCATCAACGAGTGTTTGGCGGACGGCAACAACACCTTCCACAACAACTGGCGACGCGAGCAACCGGCCATCGAGCCGGCTTCGACGATCTCGGTCGTGATATGTTCCAACGCCAGTAGCGTCACCCGCACCATCGGCGGCATCGCGTAGATGATGGTCGCGATCATCGCCGACACGGGGCTGAAACCGAACAACAGCAGCACCGGCACCAGGTAGGCAAACACCGGCACGGTCTGCATCAGGTCGAGAATCGGCACCAGCACCATGCGAAAGCGATGCGAACGGTGACCGAAAATGCCGAGCAGCACGCCGCCGACGACACCAACCGGCACCGCTATGATGATCGAGCTGAGCGTCACCATCGCGCTGTCCCATTGCCCGAACACCACCAGGTAACCGAAACAGCCACCGACCAGCAACGCCAGTTTCCAGTCGCGCACGTAATGCCCGAACAGCATGACTCCGGCGATCAGCGCTACCCACGAAATCCGCGGGAATACCTGCACCGCGTCGCTGCCGACTCCGCTTAAAAAACCAGTCGATAACAGGCTTTTGACTAGCGTGTAAGGCTGTTCGACCAGTAATGCAATCCAGCGGGTGAATTCCTTGAATGTAAACAGGCCCAGGTCGAAGCTGTTGATCAGCCATTTCATGAAACCCGTAATCCAGCCGGCCAACGGAATTTGCCACGCACGCGGGTACTTGAATGCCCACGGCAACGACTCCTTCGACAGTATCAACAGGATGGTCACCCCGATTATCAGGCCCCAGAGCACGATCCAGCGATTCAACGTCAACAACGCCGGCGGGGCCACCTGGATCGACGCGTGACTCATTCCTTTTGTGGCGGTGACGATAACAACTCGACGACGGCATCGCGCGGCAAGGCGCCGACGGTGTTGCCGGCGTCGTCATGTACCGCAAAAACTGCGCCGCGGTCTGCGTTTAGAATCGCATCGAGCTGGGTTTCGATCGAGACATTCGCCAGCACTGTGCCAGCAAAACTGTCGCCATCAACGTCACGCATGATCGCGCCCGCGCTCAACACCTTGGCGCGCGGAATCCCCCGGGTAAATTCTTCGACATAGTCGGTGGCGGGATTGAGTACCAACTGCTCCGGCGTGCCGATCTGGATGATGGCGCCGTCTTTCATGATCGCGATGCGGTCGGCGAGCCGGATTGCCTCGTCGAAATCGTGCGTGATGAAGACAATGGTTTTGTGCAACACGTTTTGCAGGCGCATGAACTCGTCCTGCATTTCGCGGCGAATCAACGGGTCGAGCGCGGAGAAGGGTTCGTCGAGGAACCAGATGTCAGGCTCGGCCGCGAGCGAACGCGCGATGCCGACACGCTGTTGTTGCCCGCCCGATAACTCCCGCGGGTAATACTGTTCGCGCCCTTCCAGTCCCACCAGCTTGACGATTTCGAGCGCGCGTTGTTCGCGCTCCGCCCTGGCCATACCCTGGACTTCGAGCGGCAGGGCGACGTTGCCGAGTACATTGCGGTTGGGCAGCAATGCGAAGTGCTGAAACACCATGCCCATCTTGTGGCGGCGCATGTCGATCAGTTCCGCCTCGCCAACTTTCATCAGGTCCTCGGATTCGAAGTAGATTTCCCCGGTGCTGGGCTCGATCAGTCGCGTCATGCAACGCAGCAGGGTCGACTTGCCCGAGCCGGACAAGCCCATGATGACGAAAGTCTCACCTTCGGATACGTCGAAACTGGCATCGCGCACCGCGCCGATGTAGCCGCCATCGTCGAACGCGGCCTCGTCCACGCTACCGTCGGCGGCAATCAGCGACGCGACGTTGGGCCCGAAAACCTTCCACACGTGCTTACAGCTGATCTTGATCGAGGGTTCGATTGCATGCGGGCGATCGCTCGCGGGCAGGTCGGACATCAATACCTCACCCGGAACAACCGGGAATCGTCGTCATAACATAGCAAAGCTGGGCCGGGGTAATGCCCGCGGTCCAGCTTTAACGGATTGCCGCTTTACCTGATCCAGGCCTTCCAGGTGGATTCGTTATCGCGCATCCACTTGGCTACGGTCTCGTCAACCGACTTGCCTTCGAGGTCCACCTCGACGATCATCTGGCTCATCGCGGCATTGTCGATTTTGAAATTACGCACCGCCTTGTAAGCGCCCGGCCATTTCTTCTCACCGTCTTTCCAGCCGACCTTCTTGATCCAGCCGAAAGGCTTGCCGCAATCGTAGGCCATGCTCTTGTTCATGCCCCAGCTCGCGTCTTCATAGCAGGCATCTGTGTACTCGGGAAACTCGACCCACTCGCCATCGTACTTGGCCACCGCCCAGTGCGGCGCATAAACCCACAGCAAAATAGGCGCCTTGCGTTGAATCGCCGATTCGAGTTCAGAGAACAGCGCCGCATCGGTGCCGGCATGCACGACTTCGTAGTCGAGCTCGAGGGCTTCGACACGCTCATCATCGAACCCGGCCCAGGTGACCGGTCCACCAAGATAACGTCCCTTCGGTGCGGTTTCAGGCGTCGCGAAGGCTTCGGCGCATTTGTTCAACGCCTTCCAGTCGGGCAGTCCGGGGCAGCGGTCTTTCATGTACATCGGATACCACCACTCCTCCTTGGCATCCATTCCGGTTTCGCCGAGATCGACGGTCTTGCCGGTCGCCAGCGATGCATCCATCGCCTGCTTGCCGGTGGTCTCCCACATTTCCATCGCGACGTGTAAATCGCCGGACTCGAGACCGGCGAACTGTGCGATGTAGTCGGCCTGGACATACTCGATGTTATAACCGGCCTTTTTCAACACCTCGCCCATCAGTGTCGTGGTCAGGTACTGCCCGGTCCAGTCATGCAGGGTCAGCTTGATCGGATCTTTCGACTCAACGGCACCGGCCGGCAGGGCCAGGACCGCGAAAACAGCAAACAACAGAGCTTTCAGAGATATGTAGCTGGACTTCTTGTTCATAGTTATATCCTCTTTGGTTGGTCGCATTTCGAAGCTGCGATTGGTGTGCTACTCAATCTTTGTCGCAAATTTCCCCGGACATGTCAATTCGGCGCCCGGGATACCGGGTGTGCTGTCAGGTCTGCATGCTGACCGCCCCGACGTGCTGCCCGAACCCGGGGTCCGACATCAAAGCCTTGCAACGCTCGAAGCGACCCGTTGAATAAGCCCAGAAATCCTCGGCCGGATTGCCATCGCTATGCTGGATTAATCCCCACAGCGTCCACAACAAATCGCACATGGCCTTGTAGATGATCATGCGGCCAAAATCGGCCTCGCTCGGCTCGCCATCGTAATAGGCCTGGATCAATTCGATATCCTGTTGCGGGGTAAAAGCCGCTTCCACCGACAGGTCGCCGAGGTCCCACAGCGGATCGTTCATGCCGGAATACTCCCAGTCGACAATCCACATGCGCTCGCCCGAATCGAGCAGGTTTTCGCAAAGCGGATCGCAGTGACAGGGCGCCAGCGCCGCCGGATTGCGGTTCAACGCCTCACGCACCGGTTGCGCCGCATCGACGACATCGGCATAACCCGCGGGCAGTTCCGCCTTGCGCTGATCGAGGATCTTGAGGTAATCGTCGATCATCGCAAACAACTCGAAGCGAAACTCGAAGGCTTCGGGCCAGTCGTGCATCTTTTTGAACGCCCGGCCCGCGCGCGCAGCCGCACCGTCGCGCCTGGCGAATTCTTGTGGCGTCATCGTGACGATGCCGTCAATGTGCCGGCTCAACATGATCCCGCTCTTGCTATCGGCGTGAATGACTTCGGCCGAAACCCCCGCACGCGAGGCGACCTGGGCGTTGTGAGCTTCCACTACGCGGTCGATATATTCCTCGGTGCCCTTACCCGGAATCCGCAATACGTAGCGATCCGCACCGGTATCGATGCGATACACCAGGTTGGTTAATCCGCCCAGCCTTTGCGCGGTATAAGCGTCTGCCGCCAGATCCTCGAAACCCGGAATGCCGGTTAGTACGCCGTGCACCTGGCCAGAGTTGTCATTCATGCTCGTGCCTCCTGATTTTTATTTTTGAACCGTCTATTTCACCGCGGTAAAAAAGCCCCAGCGCTGATCGCCCGATTTTGAGCGCTCGATTTTTTGCTGCCAGCTATCTAGCAACTTCTCGCGTACCGAAGCCTCCAGCCCGGCTTCGGCGATGCGAGCCGTCTCGGCCCGCAATAATTCGATGAAACGTGCGCTGATATCCTCACCGCTCACACTTGTGAAACCAGCGTTTTCGATCAGCCCTGCATAGGCTTCCGGGGTGTGCAAGTCGTACTCGCGGTCGCGCACATAATCGGTGAATTTATCCGACCACGGTTTGGGACCGCAACAATAGTCGGTAAACAGCAACCGCCCGCCGGTGCGTAACGCGGCATGTAAAACCGAAAACAGGCGGGATTTATCGTGGATATGTAAAAACACATCGCGACTGTAAATCGCGTCGTATAAGCCGTCACAATCGAGTCGCAGGCAATCCTTCCATTCGAGATTAACCTGCCCGGCAAGGCCGTAGGCGGTTAGCTTGCGATTAGCCATTTCCAGCATGTTTTTCGACAGGTCGATACCATCGACCTTCAGGCCGAACTCGCGTGCCATGACGAACGCGCTGCCGCCGAGCCCGCAGCCGACATCGAGCACCCGGGACCCGCGCGCAAGCTCCAGGCACCCGATCATTTCCTGGGCCAGGGCTTTGCCGCCCGGGCTGACAAAATCCTCGCCATAGACGCGCTCGTATTGCAGTATCGATTCAGGTTGATATTGCACCGAATCGAGAAAGTCCTGGGTTACCTCTTTTGCGCTCACTATCCCCCACCTTTATTCTGGATTTAAGACCCTTTGTGCATCAGGTCGGGCTCGATAATTATTACCGAAGGATTCAGGAATCAAATATGGGTCTGAGCGCAATACTATCCAATATCGGTAACAATTGCTCTCTAAAGCCACTCGCTTAGACCTCGTACAAATAACCGCCCGCGTCCAGGTCGGTTATAATCCGCCCGTAAAAGGGGGGAACGACATGTCAGAATTCGTCAACAAGACCGTGAGGGAGATCGAGGCCGCGGGCGGCAATGCGATCGCCTACCAGGCGGACATAGGCATTTCCACGCAGGTCGATGCCATGGTCGCGACAACGCTCGATGCGTTCGGTCGCATCGACATCCTCATCAACAATGCCAGACTCAGTCTCGATGGACCCTTCATCGACATGAGCGAGGATGACTGAGGCCCCGGTTCACGCGGCGGCCGCCGGCAGGGTCACTTTTTCCGGTTACAAAAGGACTTATGGCCAGACCATTGTCATCGATCACGGCCGGGGAATCGAAACTACTTACGCGCACAACAGCCGCAACCTGGTCCAATCGGGCCAGCGGGTTCAGCAAGGCGAAATCATCGCCAGGGTCGGCCGCTCGGGCAACGCCTCAGGCTATCACGTCCACTTTGAGTTTCGCATGTATGGACAGGCGCTTAATCCGGCCCATCGCATTCAGGCCGCCAGGTAGCGGATGCTCGCAAAATTAAGGATCACAGAACAATGCTCGCCAGTATTGGAAACAATTGATCAGTGACCCGTATTGGTGGAATTGTTCACCGGAAATACCGCTGTGATTCAACTAGGCTATGCTGTGTTTTTTCAATCTGCAAAAGCTGGAATGCTTGCTCGCCATTTCTGAACACGGTAGCCGTTTTTCATGAGTATCCTTAACCGTTTCACCAACTCCCTGCGCAAACTGCAGGATTATGTCAGCCGATCGCGGTTGCGTGAACGCATTCGCTCGCCGTTTCACGGCGGCTTGAAGGCCGCTTGGACTGCGTGGCGCGAGCGCCGCCGTAAGCTACCGCCTAACGACGTCTCGCACAGCTTTGCGGCACGCGACTACCCCGGTTCCAGGGCACGCCTGTACGTCGTCCACGCACCGGGAGGCCGGATCGGCGATAAACCGAAGCCACTGGTGGTTGTGCTACACGGTTGTCAGCAAACCAACCACGACATCGAGCAAATTTCGGGTTTCAACGAGCTCTCCGATGAAAACGGCTTTCTCGTGGTTTACCCGTTCATCACCAGTTACCGAGGCATGCGCAATCGCAATTGCTGGGGATGGTGGTTCGATCGTGAAATTCACGCCGGAGCCGGCGAGGTCGAAGACCTGTGGCAAATCGTCGAAGAAGTTAAAAAGAACTACGCCGTCGACGAGCGCCGGATTCACGTGACCGGCCTGTCCTCCGGCGCCGGCATGGCGGTGGCGATGCTGGTAGCGCACGGCAGCCGCATCGCCTCCGGCGCGGCGGTGGCCGGGGTGCCCTATGGTGAGAAGGCGGAGTCCGTGGTACATGCGCTTAACCCGAAACCGCGCCACCGGCCGGTGATTGCCATCGCAACCGAAATGGCACGCGAAATGGGCGGAAACGCGCGCACCGTTCCAATCCAGATCGTGCATTCACGCGACGACGACAAGGTCTTGCTGAAATCGGCCGAAGGATTGCGCGATAGCTGGGGCTATCACTTCGATATCGATCTGCATCGGCCGGACACACAACAGGGTCAAGTTTCCGGAACAGCCTGGGAACACTATCGATACCAGGATAAAGCAGGCAAGGCTGTGCTCGAAACCCTGTTTCTCGAGGGCCCGGGCCACGGCTGGTACGGAGGCAACCCCGGTCGCTTCAGCTTTCCCGACGCACCGGACGTAAGCGCTTACCTCTGGGAATTTTTCGAAGCGCATCCGCTGCAGTAATTCGACGCGCAAATACGACTAGAACGAAATTACCTCGCGCTTACACTAACCGACAAACCAGAACAAGCCGCTTTTAACCCCTTCATCCCGGCAATTAGCGAACAGTTCAGTGTTTATTGCCCCTGGTTATCACCCTACACGAAAAATAACTTGTAACCGAGCGGTTAACAATTCGGAAAACCGGGACAGATCTAATTATGATGAAATAAATCTGTCCCGGTTTCGGTGGATCTGACCCCGATACTTGATGAGGTCTGTGGAAACCTGGCCTGGAGCGGCTCGGCAAGCGATGCCCACAATAACTCAGCGCTCACGCAAAGCCTCATGGGAAATCGGGGTCAGATCACAGATATCTACAGTATTAGAGAAATTCGTGACCTGATTCCGTTATCCGAAATCGCGTAACATGGCATTGCGCACCTGCCAGGCCTGGGTGTCGGTATTGGCGACAATGTCTTTCTGCGTAACCACCTGGCCCTGCTTGATCGTCGTGGTTAGTTTGACGTCGCTGGCAAGGCCTATCGGTAATGCCTGCGCAGCGATACTGGCCTGCGCCGGCATGATCTTGCCCCAGACGGTATAGCCGCCTTCGCCATCGAGGGATTCGCCGACTGCGAGGTCGCGCTTGGCCACCGCAGCCACGTCGGCGTTGAAGCCCACCGGCGCCCCGGTGGGCTGGCCGCGTAACGCGGCGCTCAATATCGAGATGTTGAGTTCGAGGCCAATCAAATGAAAGGGTTTGAACATGGCCGAGTAGCGCCCGCTGTCGTCGGTGTTCATGCCGTATTGCCGGAAACAGGCCGCGCTGTAGTCGTTGGGCGCTTCGAACACGCAGTACACCCCCCAGCGCAGGTCACGGTCTACGGGATTGCCATTACGCTCGAGGCTCGATACCACCTCCACCTGGCCGGAAAACTCGAGCTGGCCGCCCACGCTTTGCGGGCGCAGCACCTGGGCGAGATCATCCGCGCTGCAGGGCGGGAAGGCGAGGCCATTGGCGGGGGCCTGTAACCCCGCCGCGTTGGCGATCGCGGCCATCTCGATGCCGGACTTGGTGCCGTCGAGGAAGGAATTGAACATCTGGCTGCGCATACCGGCGGCCGCAGCATCCTCCGCGCTCAGACCGTAACGCGACCAGACCGTATCCGGGGTCGATGCGTGATAGCTCGGCAAATACTTGGTGCCTTTGCCGGCGGCGACCACCTCGAAGCCACAGCTGCGCGCCCAGTCGATCATTTCCATGGTCAATGCCGGCTGATCGCCATAGGCCATCGAG
>Ga0265303_10003038_pt1 | contig 10478 bp, 5 predicted proteins | sample Helome_2_FD_192494 | JGI IMG/M metagenome (GOLD analysis project Ga0265303, IMG submission 192494) | Marine sediment microbial communities from subtidal zone of North Sea - Hel_20160317 (Illumina Assembly) | ecosystem: Environmental > Aquatic > Marine > Subtidal zone > Sediment ... | reverse complement strand
ACGGTCATGCACCAGAGGATCGTTTTCGTAGGCTTTGACAACGTCTGGATCGTGACTGATTTTCGTGGCGTCCAACTCATTGCCCATGATCAGACCCGGCCAGGCATAAGACATAAAAGATCCTAATACCTTTTTAACCGGAGGGATCTCTATCACCATTCCCAGGCATGGAGACGAAGCCACCACCCCGTCAATAAGTTCGGGATAGCGCTGGGCAAAATACAGCACGATTAACCCACCCATGCTGTGACCCAGCAGAAAACATGGGATCCCGGCGGGTATATCTTTTCTTGCCAACTCAATCATTAAACGAAGATCGGTAAGGTATTGTACAAAATTCAGAATGTGCCCACGCTTGCCGCCGCTTTGCCCGTGTCCCCGGTGATCAGGCAACCAGACACTGAAGCCTTTTGGAAGCACTCGCTCAACAACATTGCCGTAGCGGCCGGAGTGCTCTCCCAGGCCATGGGCAATCACCATGCGGGCCCGTTCCGATTCTGCCTGGTATTGTCGATAAAAGATTTTAATCCCGTCGGATCCCGCAAATTCACCAGTGGATTCATGTATTGCCGCCATACGTCACCTCCCAATATTGTCAATATCGTGATTGAAGTCCTGCGAATATAAATCACAATTTCCATTGGTTCTATTTCATCTTTTCAAATTTTTGCAACAGAACAGTCGCCTTTGTTTCATCGCCGAGCGACTGGTAACAAAGGGCTGCAAAATGCACGGCTTCTTTGACATCCTGAAATTCAAGAAAATGGGGTAACGCTCGATCCCATAGCTCCCGGTTCATGAGGCTGACTCCCATACAGATATTTAGTCTGGCATCCCGGGGGAAATGAGTTAATCCCTGAGACAGAATTTCAATGGATTCCCGGGTGGCCCCTCTTTTCTGAAATAAAACCCCCAGTCCCAAATAGGCTTCGGCATTAGGAAAGTATCTCAGGGCCTGTTGATACAGATTAGCGGCAATCCGATCTTTGTTTTCTATCTCATCGATACGCGAATAATCTCCATAATCGAAGGTCATCGCCAGGCGCGAATAGAAGGTTGAATGCTGCGGGTAAAGATCTTCTTTGTCAATCAGGTCCAGCGCTTCAACGAATCGGGGTAACCTTTTATAAAAGTGGGAGCGTAATTTTTGTCCGAACGCCAGGATGAGTTCCCGTGTTAAATCTAAATCGGTTTCAAAATACATGATGTCTTCAATACGTTTTAACCAGATATCGTCGGTGCGCTTTAACCGATCCTTGAAATCCTCATAAAGCCGGGTGCCGGGAAATATGTCCAGAATATAGAAAACCGTACTCAACGGTTTGATCCGGTCAATCAGGTCGATGGTCTCTTGAATAGTCTGCCAGCTTTCCTCCGGGCAGCCGTAAATGAAATAGGCCCGGGCCATTATGCCGTAGTTCTGGGTCAGGGTAAAGGCATTTAGAATGCTTTCGGTCGCAATTTTTTTCTGCAAAAAATTCCGTATCTTTTCCGATCCGCTTTCAACCCCGTAACTGATCTGGATACAACCAGCCTTGCGCATCCAAAAAAGGATTTCTTCGTTGATGTAATCCACACGGGATATGGCGTTCCAGGTGATGTCCAATTTTTTTTCAAGGATCTTTTTGCAGACTCTGATAACCCGTTTTTTATTTACCGTGAAGGTGTCATCTGAGAAATAAAAAAAGTGAACCCCTTTTTGATACAGGCGCTGAATCTGCTCAACGAAATAGTCAGCAGAATGAAACCTGACATGGCGCCCCCAGAACCGGGGAGATCCGCAAAAAGTGCAATCCCCAGCGCAGCCGCGCGTCAGGGAAAGATGCTGGTATGTAAAATATCGGGCCGGATCAGGCAAATCGTCAAGGGGAGTGATGGGAGCAGCATCAGCGGTTCGGACCACCCGGCCGTCTTTTCTGAAGGCCAGACCGGTAAGGGATTGGATGGCTTTAGGTTGCCCGGACTCAAGGTTTCTTACCAAATTTAGGAAAGTCTGCTCGCCTTCTCCGATCACGATATAATCCACTTCACTAAAATGGTTAAGAAAATGCTCCCACAGGAAGGTCGCGCCAACGCCGCCGAATACAACGGTAACCCGGGGATCAATTTGTTTGGCTATCCGGGCTATTTCTAATCCGCCCCACCGATTGCCATGCAGGATGGAAAAGCCTATAATATCCGGTTTTTTCTCCACCAAAATATTCTTGATCTTATCCGGGTCTGCATTGGTGTCATACCAATTTATAATCTCCACGTTGTGATTGTTTTCCTTTAGCACAGCCGCCACATAATAAACTCCCAGCGGCACCGTGCTCACATCTTCGACCGTGAGCACCCGGGTTTCAAGAAAATACGGATATATCAATAAAATTTTCATCCTTGGTCCCGATCGGAAAGGGCAACCGGCGCCGTTGGGGCCAGCGCCGGAACCGCTAAACAGGTAACAATTGGGAAAGATTTGACATTTGAACGGCTTTCTGTCAAGGCTTCTGATGTCAAAATATAGAAAGGACCCGCTCGCAAATCAGAAGGCTGACCCATATTATGCGCATTAAAGCTGTTATTTTACATTTAGAAAGCACCCTGATTCAAACCAGTGTCCGTGAGGACAAGGCCATAAAGGCCGCGATTGGATGCCCGCCCAAGATGCCGACCCTGGATTTTGTCAGGGGATTGTCCCAATCTGAGGATAAAGACCGTGTTTTGACCGCTCTGGAAGGTTACGAGCTAAAAGCCGCCGAAAATGCCAAACCGGCCCCCGGTGCCGAGGCCGTCGCTCGCTACCTTGTGAAAAAAGACCTTCACCTGGCAATTGTCAGCTACGGCTGTCGGACCTCTGTTCACAAAATGCTGGATAAGCTGTCTTTTATCAGACAATCGGATTTCAGTGTCATATTAGGTCGGGAGGACCTTCTGGTTTCAAGTTCGGTCAAAGACCCTGTTCAACAGGCTGCCGAAAAAATGGAATTGCCGCTTGACCGGGTTCTATCTGTGGCCGGTGACCAGACCTTTATTCGAAATGCTCAGAAAAATGGGGCAACTACCGTGGTAATTGACCCGTCGGCGCCGGCTGAAAACAATACGATTGAGGGGCATCTTCATATTTCACGGTTAGAAAAATTGATTCCGATCGCACGGCTGGGTATACCATTGCCCGCCGGAAAGCTGCCCAACGATCTTTTGCGGGAGTTTTTAGATCAGTTTATTTTCAATGATCCTTCAATTATAATCAACCCGGGTGTAGGAGAAGACACGGCCGCAGTGGATGTAGGGCCCGAAGAAGTTTTGGTGCTCAAATCAGATCCTATTACCTTTGCCACGGATTCCATTGGCCAGTATGCTGTATTGATCAATGCCAATGATATCGCCACATCAGGGGCCAAACCCAGATGGCTGCTGACAACCCTGCTGTTCCCATCCGGAGTTACCCCCTCAGAAATAAGTCAGGTCATCGACGAACTGAAGACCTTTTGCAAAAAATGGGATATCACCCTGTGCGGCGGACACACCGAAATTACGGATGCCGTCACGCGACCGGTGGTAACCGGAATGATGGCGGGAACCGTCACCCGGAGCCGTTTGATCGACAAGCGTAATATGGCCCCCGGTGACCGGGTGCTTTTGACCAAGGGCATTGCGGTGGAAGGTACCGCCATTATTGCCAGGGAATTTGGGGATCGCCTCAAAAGCCTGGGGATGAATGATTCAGAAATCGCTACGAGCCGCCAGTTTCTGGCCAACATCAGCATTTTAACCGAAGCCCGAATCGCGGCTGAATCCGAGGTAACCTGCGCCATGCACGATGTCACCGAGGGCGGGCTGGCCACCGCTTTGGATGAACTTGGCATAGCGGGTGGTCATCGGATCAAAATTAATATGGAGACAATACCTGTCTTTGCTCAAACCCGCCAGATCTGTCAATTGCTGGATATCAATCCGTTGGGGCTGATCGGCTCAGGAAGTCTGTTGATCTGCTGCCGTGAGGCAGGTTGTGAAGACCTTATGGCGGCTGTGCGCAAGGCAGGTATCGAAATAACCTGCATCGGTGAGGTACTGCAACCCGGCCGGGGTATCATTGCCGAAAAAGACAAGCAGCCGGCCCCCTGGCCCCAATTTGAAACCGATGAGATCACAAAGCTGTATTGATCCCCTGAAGGAGTTTTTGTAGCAACATACAGGTAAGCAAACGAAAGCAGAGAATCCATGAAACCTGACACCTATATTTGACGACATCGGAATTTATGACTCGGGCTGTTTAAACCAGATGATAGGCAGGTGATAGCTGACTTCCTCTAATCTTTCTTGATCCCTCGGCCGAAAATCTCAAAGGCGAGTTCAAGGGTCTGCTTAAGATAATCCTTTTCCTCATTGATCAGCTTTTTACTGGTCAGCCAGAGGACGACACCGGAAAACATAGCCCAGAAGGTGTCTGCCAAGGCAACTGGGTGACGGTCATAAAACAGGCCCTGTTCTACACCATTTTCAAATATTTTTGCAATTGAACCCAAAGATTTACGGGATAAATCCTTGATCTCTTCCATTAACTGTGGTGACAGATTTTTTAGGGTTTCGCTCGATTGCAGGTGAAACATGTTGATAATGATCAGGGGATCGAACTCATAGACATCGTACATAGCGTCCATGAGCGCTTTTAATTTTTCTTCGGGATCAGACTCTTTATCATCATTGACGTGTTCAACCCGGATGAGCAGGTACTGCAGTATACGGAGAGAAAGTGAGGCGTAAAGTTCCTCTTTGTTCTTAAAATAAAGGTAGAGGGTGCCGGGACTGAGTTCCGCCTCCTGGGCGATATCCTCCATCGTCGCCTTGCTAAAGCCCTTGTCTGAAAATACCCTTTTGGCGGCAACCATGATCTGTTGACGCCGCCGTTCTTTCTCTCTTTCCTTGCGCTCTTGGATTCCCATTTTCCGATGCCCCCTGAATAAGATTTAGTTTTCGTATTACCTTGTATTTTATTTTATTTATTTTTTCAAGATAAATATTCAGTTTCTGAGTTAGGCTAGAATTAAATTATGAGACTCGGCCGGCGCATAATATATTTTCGAAAATTCCGGTGTCTGGTTTCAGGTGCCAGGATATAGGGCTTAACGCGCAGGGTATAGATAGTTGATTGGGTTGATTGAGGCAAAATATCGACTAATCAACCATTGACGATCCATTCCAATTCTCAAATCCGAAATCTCAAATCCGCAATCGGGATCCTCTGTCATCTGCTCTCTGCCATCTGTCTTCTGTCCTTTGCTATCCAATGGCCACCTGTAACAGATCTTTTCGGGCGCTAATATTTTGAATCGTGACCTGAATTAGATCTTCCGGCTTCAATGCGAAACCACCGGACATAGGGAGATCGCATTCAGTCATGTAGGCGGAAAGCAAAATCTGATAATTGTTGCGACGTTTAGTCAGCACGATGGCTTCTTCTTTGCGACCGATGTGTTGTTCGAGGTATTTCAAAAGCCAGTACCGCTGTCGACTAAATTGAACCCGCGAAACATTCCCCATGGAAAACTCAAGCTGCTGAAATACCTGGTCAATTTGATCAGAAGTGTAAGGTCGTTCCATGCCGAGAACAGCCCTGATCTGTCTCTGGGTGACGAGATCAAAATATTTACGAATGGGCGACGTTGCCGTCACATAAGCATTTAGCCCGAGGCCGGAATGCTTTTCGGGTTGGGAACCCAAAACGAAACGGCTTAAAAATCTCCGCTGCATCCAGTTCTGATACATGGTCCCACCGTCACCCTTGTAGAGGCGTTCTCTGGGCGCTGGTTGGGACCTGAAAACCGCCGGCATACGGTTTTCGGCCAGATACCTGGCCATCAGCCAGTTGGCCATAATCATTATTTCTGCAACCAGCATCCGGCCGGGGCTTTCCCGATTGATCCGGTTCACAGTAATGGTTCGATCGTTGGCCAGCCAAACACTAATTTCCGGTACGGTAATCTGAACAGCCCCGGCATCCAGCCTTTGGTGGTGAAACTTATCTGCAATTTCACGCAGAATCAATATATCCGGGTTTTGATCCGCTGCCTGGTTAACATCGTAATAGGTGAGTTGGTGCTTTACCTTTATCAGGCTGGGCACGATCTCATAATCAATAATCTCCAGCAAAGGGCTTAAATTTACCATCGTACTGATGGCAGGGCGTATTTCACCGGCCTTCAGGCTGCAAAGTCCCTCGGCGAGGCCGGCAGGCAGCATAGAGATTTTTTGGTCGGGCATGTAAATAGAACTTCCTCTGGCTAACGCTTCCTGATCTATAATATCGCCTTGGTGAACAAAATGTCCGACATCGACAATATGAATACCGAGACGAAATTGATCTCCTATTCTTTCGATGCTCAAGGCATCATCGAAATCGAGAGTGGCCTGCCCGTCAATGGTCAAAATCGAAAGGGCGGTCAGATCTTTACGCATCCCGTCGCCCGAATGCCCCTGATAGGACGAGGCCAGCCGATGGGCCGCATTCTGTATTTCACTTGGAAATTCGGTGGGAATGCCCAAACGCAACAGGTCTACATTTTCATTCTCATCAAAGACTTTCAATTTGACCAGAAGTGGGAAGAGCCCGGTGGGCGCGTCCAAATTGGCTCTGTTAATCATGGCCTTTGCCAGAGCATGGTCTTTGCTGTCTTTTTTAAAAAGATAATAGGATTTTAGGATATGTATAAATTCAGCAGCCTCCTTCGGGTTGATCTCCTCGGAAGGTGAGGAGGAATTCATCAGACTCATCAACCAGTCCCCACCGATTTCTACCATCCGTTTTCTACGGGCCTCTTCCCGCCGCTGGGATAGCAGGCGTTCCACCTTCTCTTCGGAATTGGGGAAAAATCGGTCCAGGTTAAATTTAAAATAAAGTCTGTCATCAAAAAATGCCCGTAAAACCGCGGATTCATGATCTCCACAAGGACTACCCGGAAAACAAAACTCGGTCATGGTTGCCAGATCAATCCAGACCTGTTCGGCATTTAATATCTCCCACAAATCTTTGATATCCACCTGGTTGAGCAATTCTTTGCGCTTGCAGGCAACCCCCTTCAGAGCATCGACCATTTTATCCCGGCCCAGGGATAGGTCGAGGCGAACTTTATCCTTGTGCAGCAGCCTGCTGGCTGAAAGATTAACCTCGCGGTTGTTTTCGGTCAACAGCCTCAAACGGGAATTTTTAACTTCCAGAATAACCGCACACATAATTTTTTGGCGGTCGATAAATTCAACGATGCTTCCTGATTCCATAGCGATTACAATAACAACCGGCCCATATAAAGTCAATGCTGAGCGTTGCGCTATACGGGGTGCGGGGTTACGCGTTGCACGTTGCGAGGTGAATAGCAGACAATCCGAAATCCCCAATCCGAATTCCGAAACCGATAGTAGCCCAAATCCCCGATCGAGAAACCGTGCTTTTAATTTGCTTGCAGTTATTATCGACTGCCCTTATATTTATCTCTTACGGGTGCCTGGCAACTTTATTGGATTTCGGATTGGTCTGGTTTTCACCTCGTAACCCGTAACCCGCAACCCGTAACTCGTAACCCGCAACCCGTACCATGAACGCTGTTGAATTAATAAAACCCTATTTCATCGAAAATCGCGTCAGAATTCTGATCGGACTGCTCTGCCTGATCACGGTTGATGTCCTTCAACTATTCATCCCGCGCATCATAAAGCGGGTCGTCGATGATCTGACTGCTTTTCAGATTGAAGGCCGGCAGTTGCTGACATATGCCCTTTTGATGATTGCTATCGCTATCTGTATCGGCGTGTTTCGCTATGTCTGGCGTCGATGCCTTTTGGGGACATCCAGGATAATCGAGGAGGGATTGCGCAACAGGCTTTTTGTCCATCTTCAGGGCCTGTCTGCCGCCTATTTCGATGAAATCAAGACGGGCGACCTGATGGCCCATGCCACCAACGACATCCAACAAATCCGGATGGCCACCGGCATGGGCCTGGTAGCGTTAAACGATGCCATAGTTCTGGGGCTGGCCGCCATCGGCTTTATGGCCTACATCAATGTCAAGTTGACCGCGTTTGTCCTCATCCCCATGCCGCTGATCGTTATCAGCACACGCTTTTTCAGCAAAAAAATGCACCGCCGCTATCAGGCTGTTCAGGCCACCTTTTCAGATCTCACCGAGGTCATCCGGGAACGCTTTGCGGGAATTCGCATTATCAAAGCCCATCATCTCAAAAAAGAAGCAGCTGCAGTGGTGGAAGGTGCCTCGAAAAACTACGTTGACAAAAACATGAGGTTGGTCAAAATCATCGGGTCGTTTTTCCCCATGATGCTTCTCTTTACCAATTTGAGTCTGGCCATTGTTCTGTATCTCGGCGGCCGTCAAACCATCATGCAAACCATCACACCCGGTGATTTCGTGGCCTTTATCAGCTACCTGGGATTGCTGACCTGGCCGATGATGGCACTGGGATGGGTCACCAATCTCATTCAGCGCGGCCGGGCCTCATTGGATCGCATCAATGTAATCATAGAAACTGTTCCTGAAATCAGGGATCGCGATACTGCTGCCAGCCTTGATAAAGTTCAGGGCCGGATAGCGTTCGAAAACGTGACCTTTGGCTATGGCTCCGGCAAGGATGGCAACGCCAGCGCCGCCCTTTCTCAGATCAAATTCTCTGTAGCACCGGGCAACGTGCTGGGTATTGTCGGCCCGCCGGGATGCGGCAAATCAACCCTTTTAAGCCTGATACCAAGACTCTATGATATCCAGGGAGGAAGAATTCTACTGGACGGGCACGATATCCGGGATTTAAAATTACAGAATTTACGATCGCATATATCCTTTATCCCCCAGGAGCCATTTTTATTTGCCGGAACGATCCGGGAAAACATGGCCTTTGACAATCAGGCGATCACCGAAGGACAACTCGCAACGGCTGCCAGGCAAGCGGCCCTGTCCAGCACCATCAAGGATTTCGCGGAAGGGCTCGATACGGTTGTTGGCGAAAGGGGCGTTATTTTATCGGGTGGGCAGAAGCAGCGCATTGCCATCGCTCGTTGCCTGCTGCACGATGCAGAAATCCTGATTCTGGATGATCCCATCAGCCAGGTTGATCTGGAAACCGGGACGAATATTATCGATACCATCCGCGCAATGGCCGGGCAAAAGACCATCATCATCGTTTCTCACCGACTGTCCGCCGTCAGCTATGCCGATCAAATCATTTCCCTGGAACAGGGACGGATCGTGGAATCGGGCACCCACGAGCAGCTGATGGCATCTAATCATTACTACGCCAAGACGTTTCATTTGCAGGAAATTGAAGAGGACCTGAATGCAGTCTGACTACGGATACTTTGAGGAGACCAAGCTGGGCAAACCTTATGATCTCCGGCTGCTGAAACGAATTTACCCGTTTACCAGACCGTACCGCCTCTTATTATTCGGTTCCATCGGACTCGTCCTGTTGATCACCGCCCTGGATCTTGCCCTGCCTTATGTCACCAAAATTGCCATTGACCGTTATATTGTACCGCTGACTGCATCAGAATCCCTGACCACCGATAGGGGAGAAAAATCCTCAGAAAGGGTTATCCGAACCGATTTAAATGATCCGCAACAACAGGCCCTGGTTAGTAAATACCGCGAATTATTCACGGTTGAGGGAACCACGGCCCTGATTCCATACAAGGCGCTGGCCGGATTGGAAAAATCGGATCTGGCGGTGCTGCGCAAAGATGATGTGGCGGGGGTTACCTACATTACCGGCATTTTTTTAATCCTGGTGATCATCAACTTCATGTTAAATTTCGTCCAGAAGATGATCATGGAGTATACCGGCCATATGATTATGCATGATCTGCGCATCCGGCTGTTTGGGCACATTCAGAACCTGGCCACCGCTTTTTTCACCCGCAACCCGGTGGGACGATTGGTCACCAGGACCACCAACGATGTGCAGAATATGCATGAATTGTTCACTTCGGTCATTTCAATGATTTTCAAAGATCTTTTCCTGCTCTGCGGGATCGCCGTGGTTTTGCTGGTTTTAAACTGGAAACTGGCCCTGGTCTCTTTTACGGTATTGCCTCTGGTTGTGTGTGCGTCGATAATTTTCGCCAGGCGGGCCCGGGGTATATTTCGTGAATTGCGCATCAAAATAGCAGAGATCAATACCCGGTTTTCGGAAACCATCGGCGGCATCCGCGTGGTCCAATTATTTCGACAGGAAATAAATAACTATCGCCTGTTTAAGCAGCTCAATCATGAGAACTATCTGGCCGGGATGAAACAGATCCATGTCCTGGCCGTATTCATGCCCCTGATTGAAATACTGGGGGTCGTGGCGGTCGCCCTCGTGATCTGGTCCGGCGGCGGGCGGGTGCTTACCGGGTCACTGAGCCTGGGGGCCCTGGTGGCGTTCATATCCTACATTAGAATGTTTTTCAGACCCATCCGGGATCTGGCGGAAAAATATAACATCCTTCAAAACGC
>Ga0265303_10003037_pt1 | contig 10485 bp, 8 predicted proteins | sample Helome_2_FD_192494 | JGI IMG/M metagenome (GOLD analysis project Ga0265303, IMG submission 192494) | Marine sediment microbial communities from subtidal zone of North Sea - Hel_20160317 (Illumina Assembly) | ecosystem: Environmental > Aquatic > Marine > Subtidal zone > Sediment ... | reverse complement strand
CGGACGCTGGGCCTGCCGACGCGTACACGCCGGCGAGCGCCAGGAGAGTCAGCGTGACCCGGCCGGGCCAACCCCGGGGCCGTACCCGTCGGGTCGACCCGTGTCGGAGAAGCGGTTGATCGTCTGCCACGGAAGGGAATACCGGCGAACGCCGCGGGGGTTTCCTTCTCCAGCGGACGCGAGCGCGCGACGCGGGATCAGCCGTCCGAGAACAGATCCTCCTGTGTGCCGGGGGCTTCGTTCGTTTCGCCCCTCAGGGCCACCAGGCGGCGAACCCATGCGTCCACGTCGAAGTCGCCCTCCCGTCGCAGCATTCGTCGCAGAACGGCGGGAAGCTCTCCCAGCTCTTCGGTGAGCGCCCGCAGCGCCGCCGCGGCCTCCGCCGAACGGGACATTTCGTCCACCCCGGCCATGGCGTTGAGGATGGTCTGCTCGGAACGGGAGGCCACTACCGGCTCCTCGCGCGTGGCCACGTACACCTCGGTCCTCCGTCCGGGGCCCCGGCCCTCTTCGATTGGAAGAAGTCCCACGATTTCATCCGACCGCCAATACCTACCGTATCCGAGGTATATCATGCGTCCAGGGACGATTTCCACGGCTTCCTCCGGGATCGGGTGGTGCCGCAAGTTCACGGGCCAAAAGGGGGGTGTCAACCGAGTTTCGACGCGGCGTTGAGCACTCCAGGAGGGCGTCCGGAATACGCCCGCACGGAGGCAGGGTATTTGCTGTATGTTTATCGGAGTCTGCTGAAGGACCACAGCGGGTCGCGCGTGTGCGTCTTGCCGAGGGCAGACAAGGAACGACGAGAAGTCGATACGGGTCAGTATCGCTGACGAGGAGCGACGCCAGATGCACCGGCAACACGCACGCGCCCGAGGGGTTACGGTGGCGCGCGGCCAGCTCCTTCGTTGACGCTCCTCGACGTAGCGCGAGGCTATGCCTTCGTCGCGTCGTCTTGGGTCTGGCCCCGCGGCGCTCGTAACGCGACCCGCTGTGGTCCTTCAACAGGCTCCTATGACCCCTCGCGGGTCAGGTGAGCGCCCGACAGGAATATAGAGACCGGGCCGCCGGCCGGAGATGAGGACAATCGAACTGGAGCGGGAACCCGTGGCCAAGATTCGGAAGGAAGTGGCGCTGCGCTATCACTCGGAGGGACGACCTGGCAAGATCGAGGTCAACCCCACCAAGCCCTGTGCCACGCAGAGAGACCTGTCCCTGGCTTACACACCCGGGGTGGCCGAGCCGTGTCGGGAGATCGAGAAGGACACGGAGCTTGTTTACCGCTATACGGCGCGCGGCAACCTGGTGGCCGTGGTTTCCAACGGTACGGCCGTGCTCGGACTCGGCAATATCGGGCCCGAGGCCTCGAAGCCGGTGATGGAAGGTAAGGGCGTGCTGTTCAAGCGCTTCGCGGACATCGAGGTGTTCGACATCGAGATCGATGCGCCCGATCCGGCGGACGTGATCCGGTTCTGCGAAATGCTTGCCCCCACGGTGGGCGGCATCAATCTGGAAGACATCAAGGCACCCGAGTGCTTCGAGATCGAGCAGACGCTGAAAGAGCGTCTCGACATCCCGGTGTTCCACGACGACCAGCACGGCACGGCCATTATCTCCGGAGCTGCCTTGATCAATGCCCTCGAGCTGGTGGGCAAGAAGATCGACGAAGTGAAGGTCGTGTTCTCCGGCGCGGGCGCCTCGGCGATCGCTACGGCGAACCACTACGTGCGCCTGGGAGCGAATCCGAAGAACCTGTGGTTCGCGGACTCGAAGGGCGTGATCAGCACGAAGCGGGACAATCTTACCCCTACGAAGGCCATGTACGCCCAGGACACCGATCTCGAGACCCTGGCCGAGGCCGCGGTTGGAGCGGACGTGCTGGTGGGCCTGAGCGTCGGAGGGATGTTCACGCCGGAGATGGTCAGGTCGATGGCGGACGACCCGATCGTGTTCGCGATGGCCAACCCCGATCCGGAGATCCTGCCGGAGGATGCGCTCGCGGTGCGCGACGACGTAATCATGGCCACGGGCCGATCGGACTACCCGAACCAGGTAAACAACGTGCTCGGGTTTCCGTTCATCTTCCGCGGCGCTCTGGACGTGCGCGCCTCGACCATCAACGACGAGATGTTCCTGGCCGCCACGCACGCCCTCGCCGCCCTGGCGAAAGAAGACGTGCCCGAATCCGTGGCCGCAGCGTACGAAGGCAAGCGCCTTCACTTCGGGCGGGAGTACCTGATCCCGACCCCGTTTGACCACCGTGTGCTTCTGTGGGAGGCGAGCGCGGTCGCGGAGGCCGCGATGCGGACCGGCGTGGCCCGAAACCCAGTGGACATCGAGGACTACAGATACCAGCTCGAGGCACGGCTGGGTCCGGCCCGCGAGCTCATGCGCTCGATCATGGACACGGCGCAGCAGACCCCGAAGCGCATCGTACTGCCGGAAGGCGAGCTCGACACCGTGGTGCGAGCTTCACATTCCATCGTCGAAGAAAGGCTCGGAACACCGATCCTGCTCGGAGACCCCGATGTGATCCGCGAGGTGGCGGAGCGCGAGGAAGTCGACCTGGAAGGCGTCGAGTTGTTGGATCCCCGCAAGGGCGAGCGGCGCGACGTCTACGCTCGTATGCTCTTCGAACGACGCAAGCGAAAGGGCATCACGCAGGACAGTGCGCAGCGGAAGATCCTGGATCCGCTGTATTTCGGAGCCATGATGGTGGACTCGGGCGACGCGGACACTGTGATCGCCGGGGCCAACCTGAGCTACCCGAACGCGCTTCGACCGGCTCTGCACGCGATCGGGATGGAACCAGGCGTGAAGAGCGTGGCCGGCCTGTTCATGCTCGTGTTCCAGAAGCAGTTGTATTTCTTCTCCGATACGACGGTCAGCATCGACCCGACTCCGGAGGACCTGGCTGAGACCGCGATCCTGACGGCCGACTTCGTGCGCCGCCTGGCGATCAGCCCACGGGTCGCGATGATCTCCTTCTCGAACTTCGGTTCCGCGCGACACCCGGAGTCCGAGAAGGTCAGGAAAGCCGTCGATATCGTGAAGGATCTGCGGCCGGACATCACGATCGACGGCGAGATGCAGGCGGACACGGCCGTGGTGGAGGACATTCTCAAGACCCGGTATCCGTTCTCCGATCTCAAACGGCCGGCGAACGTGCTCGTCTTCCCGAACCTCACCGCGGCCAACGCCGCTTACAAGCTGCTGACCCGACTCGGCGGTGCGACGGCGATCGGACCGGTGCTGCTCGGCATGGCCAAACCGGTGCACCTCCTGCAACGGGGCGCGACGGTGGAGGACATCACGAACCTGGCGGCGATCAGCGTGGTGGACGCGGCGCGCCGCGGTCGCGAGGCGGAGGTCGTGGTCGAGGCCACGGAGCCGGAGCCGGCTGCCGTATGACGGTCGCGACAGTCTGAACGGGCCTCCAGCCTCCGTTTGCGGGAGGCTGGAGGTCTCGCCCATCTTCTCGCACAGCACCCGCCGTCGGCCGCGTCGGGAAGCCACGTTCCCCGGAGGAGCCTCGTGTCGCACTCCACCAGCCGGACTGTACGGGACCCCCTGTGGCAGAACGTGCACCTGGACGCGGCCGCCGCAGCGGTGGTGGATACCCCCGAATTCCAGCGCCTCCGCCGGGTGAAACAGCTGGGGTTCGCGCACCTGGTGTATCCAGGCGCCGTACACAATCGTTTCCTGCACGCGCTCGGCGTCTACCACCTCACGGGCCGCGCGATCGAGGCCCTTGATCGCAAGGGCCACCTGGAGCGGCTCGACGACCTGTCACGACGAACGATCCCCGAGATCAGGCTGGCGGCCCTCTTGCACGACGTCGGCCACTACGCCTTCTCGCACGCGATGGAAGAGTTGGAGCCCGACGCCATCCCGGGCCATCACGAGGAAGTGGCCGACCAGTTCCTCGAATCGCCGGGCATCCGGACCGCTCTCGATGAGTTGGGAGCGGGCGCGGTTCAGCGGATCGGGGACCTGATCAGGGGACGCTCTTCGCATCCGCTACAGGGACTCGTTTCCGGATCGCTCGACCTGGACAAGATCGACTATCTGCGTCGAGACAGCCTGTTCTGCGGCGTGCCTTACGGTGCCGTAGATGTGGATCGACTGCTCGACTCCCTGACTCTGGCGCGCGAGTCCGAGTCGGACTCCCTCGAGGTCGCCGTTACCGAAAAAGGGATTTCCGCTCTCGAGTCGCTGATGTTCGCCAAGTACCAGATGTTCAGAAACGTGTATTGGCACCACGCCGTCCGTTCGGCGACCGTGGCGTTCAGACGCCTCGTCGAAGGGGCGCTGGATCGGGGACTCCTCCTGCGCGAGGACCTGGCCGGTCCGACGGACGAGGAGCTGCTGAACCTGCTGGCCGCCCGGATGGAGGATGGAAAGGGTCCGCCGATCCTCAGCACGCTGCTCGCGGCGCTGGTGGATCGGCGTTTGCCCAAACGTACCGTAGAGCTGCTTGGTGACGAACTGCCGGAGGGAATCGCCGACTGGCTGCCGCGACGGCGTGATCTGGTACGGAGGGTCGAGGATCGCCTGGCCACGGACCGCGGATTGAAACCCGGTGTCGTGTTCCTCGACTATCCTTCCAACCCGCGCATGCTCGAGTTGCGACTGCTCCTGGTCCGCCGCCGCGGTGAGGTGATCAGGCTTACTTCAGAGGGAGAAGCGGGTCTGATCGACCTTCCCCGGCTCGGGCGCTCCCTGCATCACACGACGCGGGTGTTGCGGGTGTTCTCCCTGGAGCCGACCGGCCGCTGGGACCCGGAGCCCTTGCTCGACCTGCTGGGATCGACCGAGGACGTGGTGGAGAAGCGTCTGGAGTCGGGGGGGTCGATCTACACCGTCTGAGTCAGGAACCTCCGCCGATCCGGGCCACCAGGGCCGAGATGTTGTCGAGTCCGCCGGCGAGGTTGGCCTCCTCGATCAGCCTGCCCACGCATTTCTTGGGATCTTCCTCTTTCAGGACCGTGGCGAGCATGTGCTCCTCGGATACCATGTCGGTGAGACCGTCGGACGCCAGCAGGAAGACGTCGCCGGCTTGAATCTCCCCGTCGTACAGATCCGGTGTGGGATAGGCCTCGGTGCCGAGCGCCCTGGTGATGATGTTCGACTGCGGGTGGTTCTTGGCCTGCTCGGCGGTGATCATGCCCCGGTCCACCTGTTCCTGGACCCAGGAGTGATCTCGCGTGACCTGTCGCATCGCCCCGTCCCGCACCAGGTAAGCCCTGCTGTCTCCAATGTGGCCGATCACGTATCGGCCGTCCTCTCTGAGCAGCAGAACCGTAGCCGTAGTGCCCATCCCGAGCTGGGCCGTGTTCTCGGCCGCCTGCCGGAGGATTTCCCGCCCCGCCTCGACGAACGCGGTGCGAAACCGGTCCTCGACCTGGTCGAGTTCCATGGTCATGCAGGCGCCGGACAGGCGCTCGGCGATCCACTCCGACGCGATCGCGCTGGCGACTTCGCCGGCGGCGTGTCCGCCCATTCCGTCCGCCACGACGAAGACGCCGCGTTCCGTCGAACAGTAGACCGAATCTTCGTTGCTATGCCGCACGCGCCCGACGTCGCTGAGACCGGCGCAGTTCCACCAGAAACGTCCCATGGACCTCTCAACAAGGAGAATGCGCTCCGTCACGCATGCAAATGCGGGCCAGCGCATCACCCTATCTACGACCGCACCGGCGCCGAAACAAGCTGATCCACGGGGGTGGGCCGAACCCCTGCCAGGAGGTGCCCCCCGACGGGCATCGCCACGCACACCGTTTGACGCTTTCGGAAACCGTTCTTAGCTTCAACGTCCTCTGTACCGATGGCACCCGCTCCAGGGAACCTATGTCGCGAACCGGACGATACCACGGGAAGGTCATGTCTCCCGAGGGCGCAAGCATGGTCGACCTCTATCTGGAAGACCTGAGCCGCTACCCTCTCCTCACTCCAGAGGAAGAGGATGCGATAGCGCGCCGCGCCCGCGCCGGCGACAAGGAAGCCCTGGAGCAGCTTGCCCGGGCCAACCTCCGCTTCGTCGTATCCGTTGCCAAACGGTACCAGAACCGCGGCCTTCCGTTCGCAGACCTGGTTCAGGAAGGCAACGTGGGCCTGGTCACCGCGGCCAAGAAGTTCGATCCCGACCAGGGCGTGAAGTTCATCAGCTACGCCGTCTGGTGGATCCGGCAGGCCATCCTCGCCGCGTTGGCGCGTCAGAGCCGTTCGGTGCGCCTGCCACTGAACCGGGCGACGGAGCTGGCGCGGGTGCTGCGGGTCAGCGAAACGCTCAAGCAGCAGCTGGGTCGCGACCCGACGCCGACAGAGATCGCGCTTCCGGCGGAGCTCGAGGAGAAGACGGTGGAGATGCTCCTCGCGTTGAACGTGGCCGAGGTCAGGTTGGACGCCCCGGTAGGCGAAGGGGAGGACAGCCAGCTGATCGACCGCTTCCTGGTGGACGAATCGAATATCGAGGAAGCGGTGGACGCCACCCTCCTGAAGGAGCACGTGACCCTGGCTCTCCAGTCCATCCGCCCACGTGATGCGAGGGTGCTGAGGCTGTACTACGGCCTGCAGGGAGAGTCGGAGCACACGCTCGAGCAGATCGGCCAGCTGCTGGGCGTGACGCGCGAGCGGGTTCGCCAGCTGCGCGACAGGGCGCTGCAGGACATTCGGAACAGCGAATTCGGCAAGGCGCTCGGCACCTTCGCCGCCGCCTGACACCAGCCGGGATCAGCCTGCCGGCACTTCCTGGCCTGCCGGCACTTCGTCGCCCGCCGGCACTTCCTCGCCCGCCGGCACTTCCTCGCCCGCCGGCACTTCCTCGCCTGCCGGTGCCCCCCGAGCATCAGGAGTGTCCCGAGCAGTTGGCCCCTCCAACAACTCCATGGCGGGGCAGCGCGCACCCTCCGTCCAGGCGATTCCGCGCGCAGGATCATCGCTGTCCACGCTGGCCACCAGCCTCCGGGTAGTCCCGTCATGCCGCACCGCGAAATCCAACCGGCCATCCGGCAGGGGTGCTGAGCCTACCCAGGTGAAAATCTCGCGCGTTCCCGTCTGACCGGAGTAAGTCCGCATTTCCGACCAGTCGGCCACGTAGCCGCTGGCTCCGAACCGGGCCAGGAAGAACAAGGACGTCGCGGCGCCCGTCGGTCCGGGCCCCTCCACGGCGTCGTTGATCAGGTAGGTGGCGGCCATCGCCGGACGTTGGTCTCCCGGCCATGGCACGGCCACGAGATCGGCCCGCTGGGCGAGGAAGGGACGGTCCTCTCCGCCTTGCCGGAGGAGCTGCTCGGCGAGGACGGGACCGAACGTTCGGATCCGGTTGTCGACGACGGCGCTCGCAGCGGCGCCGACGGCCCCCATCACGAGATCCGGCCCGAGCCCGAAAGACACGGCCGGGAGGGTGGTTCCAGGCAACAAGAGGGCCTGCGCGGGCACCGTCGACGCACAGCCGGAATCCAACACGCGCGCCGGTGCGGCCAGGACGAGTGAGCCGATGCGGGAGCCCGAAGCGCCCAGCACCAGTTCCGTTGCCTCGGCGGCAAACGCGGCGTCGAAGCGCTCCCGGTATCCCTCGGGCGGCGGCTCCGGGTATTCCAGATCTACCGGCACTCCCCCGTCGAGCCGCGCGACGGGCATCGCCAGGACTTCGCCGGCGTTCCCGGTGGTCCGGACGACCCACACCAGCGGGCCGTCAGGCAGAGGAAGCTCGACTTGCTCCGCGTCCGCTTCAGTCGCAGCGGGCTCTTCCGGCGGAGGCGACGGATCTTCAAAGTGGACGGTGGCGCCGCCCCACTCGATCTCGCAGCCAGCACTGAACGCCAGGAGTGACGTGACCAGGACAAGTCGCCTGAATCGGAGCGCCATTGGTAGACCCTGAACCCGCACGGTGTACATTGTCATGGCTGAAAGCTACGAAACTGTCCCCGAGCCGATCAACCGGACCATGGATCGAGTCGCTCTCTTCGCTCACGAGGCGTGCAGCGCCCACGACACCGGCTGGGAGCACCCGGAGCACCAGGGGCGCCTGCGCGCAGTGATGTCAGCGCTCGGCAAGGCGCTTCCCGAGCTGAACGACCGGGTCGCCCCGCTACAGGCAAATCCTGCCCTGCTGTCCGATTTGCTGCGGGTGCACACCGACGATCACGTGACCACGGTGCGTGGCGCCTCCCAGCGGGCCGCCGAGATGGAGCAGGTCCTGCGCCTGGACCCCGACACCGTAGTGTCGGGCCGGTCCTGGGACGCGGCACTGGGTGCCTGCGGTGCGGCCCTGGACGCGATGCGTTGGGTGGGCCGGGGAGAGGGGCCGTCGGCTTTCTGCCCGATCCGACCTCCCGGTCACCACGCGACCGCCGACCGTGCCATGGGCTTCTGCCTGTTCAACAACGTGGCCGTGGCCGCGAGAGCGGCTCTCGCCGAGGGAATCGCGCGCCGAGTGCTGATCGTGGATTGGGACGTTCATCACGGAAACGGAACCCAGGACATCTTCTACGAGGATCCCGATGTCTTCTACCTGTCCCTGCACCAGCACCCCCAGTACCCCGGCACCGGGCCGGCGCACGAGACGGGGCGAGGCGCTGGCGAGGGCACGACCCTCAACCTGCCGATGAGCGGAGGACAGGCTCCCGATCGATACGTGAACGCCCTGCTCGCGGGACTGGACCAGGCCGCAGGTTTCGAGCCCGAGATGGTGTTCATTTCGGCCGGTTTCGACGCGGCGAGAGACGATCCGATCGGTGGGTTCACCCTGGAGCCGCACCACTTCGCCCGGCTGACTCACGAGGTCGTCGAGCGTACCCGTGCATCCGCCGGGGGCCGGGTCGTGTCCCTGCTCGAGGGCGGCTACAATCCGGTCGAGCTGGGTCGGTGTGTGACCGCTCACCTTACAGCCCTGACCGAAACTGCCGGGATGGGAGAATGAAGCTCGCCTGGGAGACGTTCACCATACAGGCGAAACACCCGTTCAAGATCAGCCGCTCCGTGCAGGAGAGCGTCGAACGGGTGTGGGTACGGGTAACGGAAGACGGCCAGGAAGGCTGGGGTGAGGCAGACCCATCTCCGTACTACGGGGAAACGGCTGCCACCGTCGCGTCGGCCCTGGAGGGCCTGCGGCCAATGATCGAGTCTGCTGCCGTCCCGGACTTCGACAGACTGGAGACCCTGGAGCGGGAACTGGAAGCGGCGCTCCACCAGAACGGCTCGGCACGGGCCGCCGTGAGCGCGGCCCTGCACGACCTGGCGGGCAAGCGCGAGGGCCAGCCGCTGTGGAAACTGTGGGGACTGGACCCGGCGGGCGCCCCGCCGAGCTCGTTCACCATAGGCCTCGACGAACCGGCGGTGCTGCGGAAGAAAGTCGAAGAGGCCGCGAAATACCCCATCCTCAAGGTCAAGCTGGGCACGGATCGGGACGAGGAGCTGCTGTCCACGGTATCCGACGCCGCTACCCCGGGCACCGTCCTCCGGGTGGACGCCAACGGCGCCTGGACCGCGAGTGAAGCGATCGAGCGGATCGCCATGCTCGTCGATTTCGGGGTAGAGTTCGTCGAACAGCCGCTTCACAAGGCGGATCTCGACGGGTATCGGTTCCTGCACGGGCGCGCGGCCCTGCCGATCATAGCGGACGAATCATGCGTCGACAGCGCGGATGTCCCGGGACTGGTGGGCCTGGTGGACGGAATCAACATCAAGCTGGCCAAGTGCGGCGGACCGCGTGAGGCTCTGCGCATGATCGACTCGGCTCGATCATACGGCCTGAGCGTGATGATGGGCTGTATGCTGGAATCCTCGCTCGGCATCGCGCCCGCCGCGCACCTGGCGTCGCTGCTGGACTACGCGGACCTGGACGGAGCGGCCCTGCTCGCCTCTGACCCGTTCGTGGGACCCGGTCTGGATGGGCCGGCGATCCGCGTAGGCCAGGCGCCCGGCCTGGGAGTCGAGCGGGCGTGAGGCCCCCGGTCCTCCTTGCCGCACTCCTCCTGCTTGGCGCTGTGAGCCCAACAGGGGCGCAGGTGGTACGCGGCACGCTCGTAGAGGATGCAACTTCCCGCCCCATTCCGGGGGCGTTCGTGATCCTTCAGGATTCCACCGGACGGTCCGTTGCCACCACCATGACAGCGGGTGCCGGAACCTGGCTGCTCCGCGCGCCTGCGGCCGGCACCTATCACATTCGCGCGGACCGTATCGGGTACACCAGTCTGGTGTCGGAGCCGCTCGCCCTGGCAGACGGAGAGTCCGTCAGCTACCTGCTGTCGGCCGGCGTGGCCCCGATCGAGATGGCGGAGCTGGCGGTCGAGGGTGCGGGCGGGAAATGTGAGGTACTCGAGGAGGAGGGGCTCGCCGTCTACAGGGTGTGGGAAGAGGCCCGCAAGGCCCTGGCGGCCATTGTATGGACCGGGCAGCAACCTTACTTCCGGTTCGACGCGGTTCATTTCCAGCAGAGTCTCGACAGTCACGGGCAGCCGATCGGCGAAATGGAGTATGAGG
>Ga0265303_10003036_pt1 | contig 10486 bp, 9 predicted proteins | sample Helome_2_FD_192494 | JGI IMG/M metagenome (GOLD analysis project Ga0265303, IMG submission 192494) | Marine sediment microbial communities from subtidal zone of North Sea - Hel_20160317 (Illumina Assembly) | ecosystem: Environmental > Aquatic > Marine > Subtidal zone > Sediment ... | reverse complement strand
CTATAGTTTGTATATAGTTGGAAGCTTCCAACAAGGATTCATGGGTCCCTGTATCTAACCAGGCATAGCCCCTGCCCATAAGTTCCACCTGTAAATTGTCCTGATCCAGGTAGGCCTGGTTTACTGAGGTGATCTCCAGTTCTCCTCTTTTACTGGGTTTTACCTTTTTTGCAATCTCCACCACGCTGTTGGGATAAAAATAGAGTCCCACAACCGCGAAATTGCTTTTGGGATTTTTTGGTTTTTCTTCAATACTCTGGGCTTTACCACTGGCATCAAATTCTACTACTCCGTAACGCTCCGGATCCTGCACATAATAGCCAAAAATAATAGCCTTTCGCTCGTTTATGACATTCGCCACAGATTTAGACAACAATTCTGTAAAGCCGTGCCCATAAAAGATATTATCGCCCAGGATCAAACACACATCATCTTTTCCAATAAATTCCTCCCCGATAAGAAATGCCTGTGCCAAGCCTTCGGGTGAAGGTTGTTCCCCGTAACAGAATTTCATTCCTAAATCCGTCCCGTCTCCCAACAATTGCTTAAAACGGGGTAAATCCGAAGGGGTTGAAATGATCAGGATCTCTTTAATCCCCGCCAACATTAAAACCGACAACGGATAGTAGATCATGGGTTTATCGTGAATTGGTAATAATTGTTTAGAAGTTCCTTTGGTTAATGGATACAATCGAGTACCTGAACCGCCGGCGAGTATAATTCCTTTCATTTCTTATTGATATTGTTCCTTATAATAATTTTGGTAACTCCCGGAGGTTACATGATTTAACCATTCCGCATTGCTCAAATACCAATCAATAGTTTTGGACAAACCTTCCTCAAAGGTAACCGAAGGTTCCCATCCTAATTCTCTTTTAATCTTCGATGCATCAATGGCATAACGCAAGTCATGTCCCGGCCGGTCCTTTACATAGGTAATGAGTTGGGTACTGCTCCCTTGCTCCCGTCCCAGTTTTTCATCAATTTGCCGGCAAAGCAGCTTAACCAGATCAATATTCCTCCACTCGTTAAAGCCTCCTATATTATAGGTTTGACCATCTACACCTTTATGATATACCAGATCTATTGCCCGTGCATGATCAATTACATACAGCCAATCCCGCGTATAATTCCCATCGCCGTATACTGGTAATGGCTTTTGATTGATGATATTATTGATAAACAGTGGTATAAGCTTTTCCGGAAATTGATTTGGGCCGTAATTATTGGAACAGTTCGTAATCACATAAGGTAAGCCATAGGTCTCCCCATAGGCCCTTACAAAGTGGTCAGAACTTGCTTTTGAGGCAGAATAGGGTGAGTTGGGATCATAAGGGGTTGTTTCTTCAAACAAGCCTGTTGCCCCCAAAGATCCGTATACCTCATCCGTACTTATATGGTAAAAACGCTTTTCTTCCCATCGATCCATCCATAACCCCTTAAATGCATTTAACAGGTTCATGGTGCCCAGAATATTTGTTTTCGCAAAGGAGAGGGGATCTGAAATTGAGCGGTCTACATGTGATTCAGCAGCCAGGTGAATGACTCCATCAAAGTGGTATCTGTTGAAAATGGAATTCACATATTCCTCGTCCGTGATATCCCCGAGTAAAAAAGTATAGTTCGGTTCTTCTTCTATATCTTTCAGGTTTTCCAGATTTCCTGCATAGGTCAGCGAATCCAGATTAAAAATATGGTAGTCAGGATAAGTATTTACCAATCTTCGTATCACATGAGAACCAATAAAACCGGCTCCTCCGGTAACTAAGATATTTTTATTGGTCGTCGACTCAATTTCCATTGCTATCTTGAATAATTTATCAAATGTACAATTTCTCTATGGGGGTTTCTTACTTTCCTGTTGTGCCCCTGCCCTGCAATTTGTGATTTATCATTACACTTTCCTGCCGGGTACTTTATTAATTTATTCCACAGCTCCGCTGCTATGAGTCCCATTTTAAATTGAACTGAAAGATCTGCTTTCAGTTTATATGGTTCATAGTCTCAGGTAAAAAAAGAGGGTTGCCTAACCCCCTTTCCGGGGATACTTCCCCTTATGCCATTCATTTTACACAGCTGTAATAGGGGAGCTAAGGCCCCTACAGCAATTTATTATTACTGCCCAAGTAATTCTACAGGGCTTTCCCCCTGATGACTTAGCACACTATGTCTGCTAAACGGGCGGAGATGCGGTAGCCCAGTACCGGCAGCACGAGCTGCACCGTATGTTTCCCTATTTTCTCAACATAGGCTTTGCGGCCCATTAATATTCCGCCTGTAAAACTTACCTCATCCGCTAGTTTAAGGCGTTCTATCGGTATAGCACCTGCTGTACCGCCGTCCAAATAGGATTTCATCAGTCGCATTTCAGCTTCCTGAACCCTGGCGGGTTTACCCTGCCAGAATACATACTGTTTTATCCCTGGAATTCCAAATACGCGGTTTCGTTCTGTTTCCTGTAAGCGCACAAAGACATAGCCGTTGATATAGGGAACCCGAACTTTTTTCCTGCGATCACTCCACTGCCTCACAGTTGTATATACGGGGCAATAGGCCTCTATACCCCTCTCTAAAAGCGCCTGGTATACTTTTAATTCCCATTTCGGCCTGATATACAATACATACCAATTCATGCAATGTTAATTTAAAACGGCATTTTATTTGGCTATTCTTTTCTGCTGAGTCTGCTCTTTTGCCTTTTGGAAGGTTGCTATTCTTTGTGAGGGGAATATTTGTGCGTCTATATTATTTTCATCGAGTTGAATCTCCTGGATCAGCTTTATATAGAACACCCTCTTATTATTCCACTCTATTATCTAATTTGTTCTTCCCCATTAGTCTAATTAGTTGACTTGTAATTTTTGAAAGTTTTTACGGCTTTCTTCAAAAACCTTGAACGACCACTACCAAAGGTCTCGACTTTTTCTTTAGGATACTTCTCCTTTTCTAATTGATGCTTTTCCTTTACATACACAGCATTCTTAAATGGCCTTACAGTATCTGTGTGATTGACGAATTTAGTGTTTTGCTTTTCGGCCATGATTGTTGTAGTAATTACAGGAACATCAACTGGCATTTTTACGGAGGCCATTCCCATGGCATACCCCATAGCAAATGGAAGGGAATAGCACAGAGGTGAAAGGCATAATACTATGAAAACCTGTTCGTGCATGCTTAGATCATTCAGTATTAATACTGTGGCGATAATAATTAAGTTCATGAGGGCTATAGCTGAAGTAGCCTGCCGGTGTTGCATCCCAAGACCTAACAGCCGGTGGTGAATGTGGTTCCTATCGGCTTTAAAAAGGCTTTTCCTGTTCCATATCCTAATAAAACAAACCCTAATCGTATCGAGGATAGGAAACGAAAATATTGCCAGCAACAGGGCCGGGCCGCTTGAAACTGCAACCGCACTTACATGGTTGGACCCTAAAAAGGATATCCCTAAGAAAGCAACCAGAAACCCCATAAACAGAGAACCGGTATCGCCCATGAATAACCTCCTTTTGGAAGAGAGATTAAATAAAAGAAAGCCCACTGTGGAACCGATCAATGTTGCTGATAAGACCAGATATAATCCTTCACCGTTCAGCAGGAAAAATGGGACCAGTGACCCGCAGATAATAAGGGTTATAGTCCCTGCCAGGCCATCAATCCCATCTATAAGGTTATAGGCATTGATCAGTACCAGAAAAACCAGCACGGTGACCATGACGGAAACCCAATAAGGCAAAGTATCTAATCCCAGTAGACCATAAAAACTTTCGATCCTGATATCAGCCAGAAAAATTACCAGCAAAGCCGCTATAACCTGTCCAATGATTTTCTTACCGGGGTCCAGGGCAATTAAATCATCCTTAACTCCTAAAAAAAACAGGATCATGCTACTTGCCAAGACGGAAAGTAGTTTTAATAATTCCACTTCACCAAGCCCTGCCATCAAGGACAATGGGATTGCAGTCAGGCAGAAACTGATAAAAATTCCAACGCCGCCCATAGTCGGCACCTTATTTCCATGCAGACTTCGGGCACCGGGTTCATCCATGAGGTTTTTGGCCCTGACCGTAATTATGATGATCGGAAATATTCTCAGTGATAAAAGAAAAGGGATTGCAAGACCTGCCAGCCCTAAAATAAGGGCGCCAAATACAGTAGTAGGATCAAACATTAGGTGGCTCATAGTTGGGGCTAGAAGTCCTTCCTTTTTGCTAGACAGGTGCTATAGAATCTGGCTCCTGTATAACCGGAGGTTTTTACATGATTTTTTTGGTCGTGTGAAAAAGAACTTGACTACAAATAAAGCAATTTATTCTTAACACGAGGAAATTAAAGATTTTCATTGATAAGCTTGCAATTCTTCCTTACCAGTTATTAACAATACCTTTATTTTCAATCACAATAGAATTCTAAAGTGATATAAATTTTACCCCCATACTATAAATCTACATCAAATTATGTCAATCGTCAACTTTTCGAGGGTATTATTCACAGAATACCTATATAAATATTAAAAGCCCGGCTAAGTAAACACTCGCCGGGTTTTTAATTCCCGTTGGACTAAATTGGAGATTGTTATTTGTCACCTGCCCGTCGGCAGGCAGGTTTTGAATTTGCGTAATAGTTATCCTAACTTTATGACCTTAACTCATCTTGTTTGTACTGCATCGTCGACATAGAGACCACCGGAAACGGGATCGTGGGGAATAAGATCACGGAGATCGCCATATTTAAACATGATGGGGATATGGTGATCGATGAATACCACAGCCTGGTCAATCCGGAATGTGAGATCCCTTATTTCATTACAGGTCTAACAGGGATAGATAATCAGTTGGTGCGGAATGCGCCTCTGATCTCTGACATTGCATCCGATATCCACAATTTCACACAAGACCAGATCTTTGTCGCACATAGCGTGAATTTTGATTACAATGTGATCAAACACGAACTCAAAGGCCTGGGACAAAGCTATGTCCGCAAGAAACTCTGCACAGTGCGCTTATCCCGGAAACTCTTCCCGGGTTTTAATTCCTATAGTCTCGGTAAACTCTGTTCTTCTCTTGAGATCCCATTGTACGACAGGCACCGGGCTCGGGGCGACGCTCAAGCTACTGTACTTCTGTTTGAAAAGATCTTAGGTTCTGAGAGCTCTGATGAAGTTATAAAGACCTTTTTGAATGCCCGTTCCCAGGAAGCGACACTGCCGCCCCTGCTATCGAGGGAAATCTATGATGAATTACCTTCCTCGCCGGGTATCTACTATTTTAAAAATGCATCGGGTGAGATCATTTATGTTGGCAAGGCCAAGAACATTCAAAAAAGGGTGTTGGGTCATTTCTATGATAAGAGTACGAAGGAAGTCCGCATGTGCCGTGAAACAGCTCAGATCGATTACGAGGAATCAGGTAGCGAATTGTTGGCTTTACTTATGGAAACCGCTGCCATCAAACATCATTTTCCCTTGTATAACAGCGCTCAAAAAGGATTTTTAAGACAGTATGCCTTATTTTCATATGAGGACCGAAATGGCATTAAACACCTGGCTTATAATTCTTTGAAAAATGTATCTGCGCCTTTGATCATATTTACGACCACTACCGATTGCCGATTATTCATGGAACAGATCTGCCTGGAATTCGATCTCTGCCCAAAATATTGCCATTTACAGGAAAATGTATCATCCTGCAATCATTTTCGCATCAGCTGCAAAGGGGTGTGCCGTGAAGAAGAAGACATTTCCGAATACAACCTAAGAGTAGAACAGGCGGTCGACTTCATGAAAGCGGGGCAAGAAAACCTGCTTATTCGGGCTAAAGGAAGAAATTTTGATGAATATGGTTTTGCCTTGCTGAGCGAAGGTACTTTTAAAGGCTATGGTTTTATTCCGGCTGAAGTGGCCGTACAACACCTGGACGACCTTGAGCCTTATCTTATCGCCCAGCGCGATACACCGGAAGCAAGACGCTATATGTATTCGCATGCCGCCAAATATCCTGATATGTTAGTTGATCTTTCCCTTGAATCGACTGAAACACCGGGGGATTAAGGCCTATTTCGACTTCTTACCACTATTCATCAAACTGACAAGTAAAACAACCAGTACAATGACAACCAGGGCAAAAACCCCGATCATAATGATACCGTTGCTCCAATCTACTAATGGAATATGACTCATATGAGTTGATTATAATGTACTTGGACAAACGTAGTCTGTCACTTCAATTCCAGTTTCTTTAATCGCGTCGAATCCTCCCTTGATATCTATCAGGTTATGGATGCCGCGGCTCTTTAATATCGACGAGGCGATCACAGAACGATATCCTCCTGCACAATGAACCATAAATGTTTCATCCTTTGGTATCTCGGCCAGATGGTCATTAAGAAAATCCAGCGATGCCAGCTGAGCATCTACTACGTGTTCCGATTTGTATTCGCTCTCTTTTCGTACATCTATTACAGGAACCTTTTCTTTCTCCAAGGTGGCTTTCATCTCCTCTGCTGTAATCGACTTAATAGAATCTACTTCCATTCCAACCTTTTTCCAGGCTTCGAAACCGCCTTTAAGGATCCCCAGCGTATTGTCGAAACCAACGCGTGAGAGTCGGGTAACCGCTTCCTCTTCATTACCTTCAGGGGTTACCAAAAGAATAGGCTGTTCTACATCGGCTATAAGGGCACCGACCCATGGGGCGAAGTCGCCATTCAAGCCTATAAAAATAGATCGGGGGATATGTCCCTTCACAAAATCATCCTGATGGCGAACATCGAGCACAACAGCTCCGGTATCATTGGCTGCCACTTCAAATGCTTCAGGTGAGAGCATGGTCGTACCGCGTTCTAATACTTCTTTTATATCGGCATAGCCTTCCTTATTCATCTTCACATTAAGTGGGAAGTATTTTGGTGGTGGTAAAAGTCCGTCTGTGACTTCCTTAATAAACTCATCCCTTGTCATATCCGCTCTCAGGGCGTAATTCATACTCTTCTGATTCCCAAGGGTATCTACTGTTTCCTTCATCATGTTCTTTCCACATGCAGAACCGGCGCCATGGGCCGGGTAAACGATCACCTCATCTGCCAGAGGCATGATCTTGGAACGCAGGCTATCGAACAGCATTCCGGCTAAATCCTCCTGTGTCATGTGAGCTGCTTTTTGTGCCAGATCGGGGCGACCCACATCTCCGAGAAATAACGTATCGCCCGAAAAAATGGCATGGTCATTACCATCTTTATCTCTCAGTAGATAGGTAGAACTTTCCATGGTGTGTCCGGGCGTGTGCAGTACCTTGATGGTAATATCACCTAGTTGAAATTCCTGCCCGTCTTCGGCGATCACGGCCTCAAAAGCCGGATTTGCCGTTGGACCATATATAATAGGAGCACCGGTACGCTTGGAAAGGGTTACATGCCCACTGACAAAATCGGCATGAAAATGTGTCTCAAAGACATATTTGATCTTAGCACCGTTGTCCGCAGCTTTTTTGATGTAAGGCTCCACTTCCCTCAGTGGATCAATAATAGCCGCTTCACCCTTGCTTTCTATGTAATATGCGCCTTGGGCCAGGCAACCGGTATATATTTGTTCTATTGTCATTTTTCTAGATTTCTGGCTACAAAAATACATATTCTTCTGCCTTGCGCTGTAACTTTAGTTACCAGAACCTTGCCTTAACTTCTTAAAACAAAATCAAATTTATACTTAGTTAAAAGTATACTGCAGTACAAAATGCCCTGAATACGCATTTGTAATAGAGTTAAAATTTGCGTTGGGATTAATACCCAGCGAAAAATGCTCGGATAAACTATAAAGCAATTTGGCGCGAACCGGAAATCCAATAGTCGCATCAGGAAAATTAAAAACTGGGGAATCTACATTATCCTCATAGGCAAAAAGGCCAATACCCAGATGACCTTCTAAAAACAACTTTGGCGCCAGGGCAACTTTCCTTCCATAGGTCAAGTTCAATTCATAGAATTCTTCATTAGCACCAAAAATCCTGGACTCACTCCCTACATTAAAATTCAGGGAGTAGATATGTTTATCGACATAAATCGTAGAGATATCAAGACTAAGTGCAGGACCCTCTATTTTGGGTTCAGCTGTTGATGCATAGCCAATTCCTAAACTACTGGCATGCCATCTCAATTTATTTTGTTGAGCAGTCAGTTGCAGGCTCCAGAGTAACAGTCCAACAAGGACCATCGATTTTAAATTTCTTAAAGAATTCATGTGATCTAATTTTATAGATTAAACATTGTAGTTTTCATTCTTGATATCCAGTCTTAAAATCTAAAGCCTACACTTATACCGCCGCGACCAACTATTTCTGGTGCGCCTTCATTGGCAGATAAGTTTCTACCTAAACCCCCATATACTTCCGCTATGAATCCACTTTTGTTGACAAACTTTCCTCCAACAGAAATGCCCAGTGCAAAATCAAAGAAAGACCGTTCCTCACTATCAAAAAAATTACTATCGCCATTATAGTTCCCGGAATTAAACATGCCAAAACCTTCAACAAAAAAACCTTTGGCATGACTATTAGAGAAATACTGTCGGAAGTATGGAGTAAGTGAAAAAGTGCGGTAATCCCAAGAATCACTCTGATCCGTACCAAAATAAAAAAGTGTACCAATGCCCATAGAACTGTCTTCATCCAATAACCTTTCATAGGTAAGATCCATAAACTGGAATGCAATAAGGTTGGAGGCATTCAACTTTACTTCATTTCTTTCTTTTTCAATCTGTCTTTTTTCCTGGCCAAAGACCTGGGTTACTAGCACGAGACTCAATAAAATCATTACATTTTTCATGATCCTGGATTTTAAATTCACCTCAAATTATTGCAATAATTACTAGGTTAGAGGAGATAAATACCATTTATCACTTATATTTTTCTTACTTTTCACAAAATGTAATATAAAATCATAATTACCTTGTGTTTTATGCAAGAACTACTATTTAAGGAAATTCAGCAGCTAATAGCACAAAACGCCTCCCTGGCGGATGAGGTTGCTTCTGTGCTGGATATAGGTTATGACGCCGCCTATAGGCGTCTCAATAACAAGACCTCACTCAGTCTGATCGAAGGAGTTCAATTGGCAAAGCATTATGGTATTTCACTGAATAGATTATTCGAAGTTGGGAGTCAGCATACAATCCTGGCCGAACGCTCCCCCAAGATCAGTGAAGAGGAACATTTAGAATCTTATTTCAGGAAGTCTATTGAAAATCTGGTGCCCCTAACCAAGATAAAGAGTGCGTCCGTGATCTATTCGGCAAAAGACATTCCCCTATTCTATACGCTAAAGGATTCCTATATCACCAGATACAAGATTTATGTTTGGCTAAAGATCGCGAATAAGGAAATGACTCGAAATAAGATCTCATTTGATGATTTTATTGAAAAGATCCCACCTTCCTTATTAGAGGCGGCATTTGAACTTGGGCGCACATATAACTTTATAAATATTGTGGAATTCTGGAACGACAATACGATAAATGGCACCCTGGAACAGATCACGTATTTCTATGAATCTCAATTGGTCTCAAAGAAACTGGCATTGAATATTTGTGACGATCTGGAAGAGATCATTCATCATGTAGAGCAACAGACCATTCAGCAGAGTATTATTAATTCACAAAACAATGCTTCGTACAATCTATACAAGAGTGACCTTCTGACCATGAGTAACATTTTAATGGTCAAAACACCGCACAAAAAGGTTTTTTTTGTTCCCTATACGGTCCTGGAATATCTAAAAATTGAACACAAAGGCACCTGTGATACCATGGATGAATTTTTTGAAAAACAAATGACGAACTCGAAGCTGTTAGTCCATTCGGGTGAAAAAGACCGGACCCTCTTTTTTAACAATATGCAAAGGAAAGTGAAACGGCTAAAGGAACGCATACTCTTAGATGACAGCTATGCTACAAGTAAATTAATCATCGAATAAGAGTTAGGCTCCAGTACTTTTATAGTGCCAAAACTTTAATGGAGTTTCGGTGTAGTTCTATTTTCCCCTCTTTTTCGAGTCGCTTTAATAATCTTGATATCACAACACGTGAGGTATGCATATCCTGGGCTACTTCGAGGTGGGTTGTTTGGATCACATCGTCGTGGGTAACCATGGCCTTGTCCTTGAGATAGCGCATCAGGCGTTCATCCATTCTCAAAAAAGCAATACTATCTACTGTTTCCAGCAATTCATGCATGCGTTCATGATAACTGTCCAGAACGAATTTACGCCAGCTTTGATATTCCTGCATCCATTTATCCATACATGCAACAGGGATCATCATCATCTCAATATCTGTCTCGGCAATAGCCCGAATTTCGCTGGTTCCAGAACCCAGGCAGCAGGTAAATGTCATCGCACAGGTATCTCCTTTTTCTAAGAAATACAGCAAGAGCTCATCTCCATCGTCATCTTCCCGGAGGATTTTGATCGCCCCTTCAAACAATAGCGGCATGGCTGTAAT
>Ga0265303_10003035_pt1 | contig 10486 bp, 9 predicted proteins | sample Helome_2_FD_192494 | JGI IMG/M metagenome (GOLD analysis project Ga0265303, IMG submission 192494) | Marine sediment microbial communities from subtidal zone of North Sea - Hel_20160317 (Illumina Assembly) | ecosystem: Environmental > Aquatic > Marine > Subtidal zone > Sediment ... | reverse complement strand
CGACCTGTAGACATGATGGCGAGAGTACCATTTTCACGAAGCCTCCCTTCGGCCATCCACGATTCTCACGCCGGCGATACAGTGGTAGAAGGATCGATGAGGTGGCATTGATGAACGAGAAACGCAGAATCCTCGCGATCAACGGTTCCTATCGAGACGGTGGCGTTACGGACCAGGCCGTAATCGACGTCCTCGACAACCTGCAGGCGATGGACGCGGACGTCGAGCACATCAAGCTACGCGACTACCCGATTGAGTTTTGCCTGAACTGCCGGCAGTGCATGCAGCAACCGGGCGACGCACCCGGTCGATGCGTCCACAATGATGCTATGGCGGAACTGGTACAGAAGATCGAAAACGCCGACGGCTATGTGCTCGCTGCCCCGACCAATTTTTCTTCCGTAACGGCACTTTTCAAACGCTTCTCGGAGCGCCTTGCCGTGTACGGTTACTGGCCGTGGGGCAAGGCCGCGCCGATGTTTCGCAAAGCGAAGATGCGGAATAAACCCACCATCATCATTTCGTCGTGCGCGGCACCGGGCATCCTGGGCCGACTTACCTACGGTACGAACCGTAACCTCAGGATTGCGGCGAAGACGATAGGCGGAAAAGTCGTTGGCTCGATGGTCACCGGCCTGATGTCGCAGGATCGCGAATCCGCTTTGCCGAAGCGCGCGCAGCGCAAAATAGAAGCACTGGCTCCCAGGTTGGTCGCCTAGATTATCCACGCACGAAACCACAGGCCTAACTGGCTGCTGTAGCCGATGTCGCGTCTGACGACACGATGCTCGCTGTTCAGCACGTAATAGGAAGGAAAAGCCTGAACCTGCCATTGTCGGGCAATGTTTGCGTCTCCAAGCATGACGGTGACATTGAGATCGTGGCGCTCCACGTAGTCGCGGACTTCGTCCGCTGTGCCCCAGTCGAGTGCGACGGCGACGATCTCGATGTCATCCGTATCCCGCCAGCGACGCAGCCGGTTCAGGTTGCCGGCGCTGGCCGCACAGATCCTGCACCACGGTGCAAAGAAATAGACGAGCGCCGGCCGCGCACGTGCATCCTGAAGGTTATAGGGCTCGCCCGTAAGGGTTGTGCCCCGCAGATCGGGCGCCGGCTGCCCGTCGGTCGCGAGCATGTTGCGCGACTGGAACGCAAGCACACCAAAGAACACAACGGCGATCACCCCTGCATTCAGCAGGAACGAGCGGTACTCCTGTACGTTTAGTTTGAGCCTGGTCATGTGCTGCGGCAATTGTAACGATCGCATAACCGTGAATGTGCCCCGCTGATTGACAAGTTCGGGCCGAGGACGTCAGCGTGGACGACTCCCGCCGGGATTGCAAAATGGCTGGAAACCCCCACCTTTCGTCGTAGCAGCATGACATTGCGAGACAGGGAGTGAACATGGCCGATTCGTCTTTCATCATCGACGTCACCCGAGAAAACTACCAGCAACTCATGGAGGCCTCGTTCAAGGTTCCGGTGCTACTGGACTTCTGGGCCAGCTGGTGCCAGCCGTGCCAGGTCCTGATGCCGATCCTCGCCAGGCTGGCCGAGGACTACCAGGGCAAATTCCTGCTCGGCAAATTGAACACCGAGGAGGAACAGGAGATCGCCGCGCAGTTCGGCATCCGCAGTATTCCGACCGTGAAGCTGTTCCGTGACGGCCAGCCCGTGGACGAGTTCATGGGCGCGCTGCCGGAGCAGGCAATCCGGACATTCCTCGAGCGGCACGTAACGCGCGAGTCGGATACGACGGTAGAGCAGGCGCGCGATCGCCTGGCCGCCGGGGACGCCGACGGCGCGATCAACTTGTTGAACGAAGCCCGTGAGAGTGATCCGGACAACCCGCGAGTGACGCTGACCCTGGCCGAGGCGCAGGCGGCTGCGGGCGACACCGCCGCCGCCGAGGCGGCACTGGACAGCCTGCCGGCGGACGAGCAGGACAAGCCCGAAGTCGCCACTCTGCGCAGCCAACTGTTCTTCGAAGGCCAGGTAGCCGATGCCCCCGCCACGACCGAACTCGAGGCTATGCTCGCGGCCGACTCGGACGACACCCAGGCCCTGTTCCAGCTGGCACTGCGCAAAGTGGTCGACCACGACTACGAGACGGCCATGGAGTTGCTGCTCAGGCTGATGCAGAAAGATCGCAGCTTCGGGGACGATGCCGGTCGCCGCGGGTTGCTGAAAGTGTTCGACCTGCTCGGGGACGACCCGCGGGTTAACCGGTATCGAAGCCGCATGGCGAGCCTGTTGTATTAAGGAAGACGGCTACAGCCCGGGCGCGTAACTCGATTGCGCGGCCGCGCGAAACTCGCGCGGCGGCGTTAATTTTTTCCAGAGTGCACGCGGGTCCTCTGCGAAGACGGTTTCATCCGATGCCGGTATAACGTGCCAGCTACCACGCTCCATTTCCCGGTCCAGTTGTCCGGCGTCCCAGCCGGCATAGCCAATGAAGAACCGCAGGCTGGCCTGATCCGTCGCAGTCTCGTCCAGCCAATCATCGGGGTGCACCAGGTGCACCGAGTCGACGACCGCTTCGGCACCCTTCGGCGGCGAATCCGTGCGTAGCAGCACGCGCACACCGTTCATTTGCACAGGACCACCCCAGTAAATCGTGCCGTTGTAACTTTGGAGCGCGTCGACATCGGTAATGAGCTCTACCGGTTCGATATCGGTGGGGCGATTGATGACGATTCCCATCGCGCCGTTGTCGTCGTAGTGAAGAAGCAGAATGACCGTCTGACCGAAGACATCACCCTGCACCAGTTCCGTAGCCACCAGCAACCTGCCTTTCGCAGGTGGCTGGTCCGCGCCGGCCGTCGCCGGCAACAACCAGACGACGAACACGAGCCATGTGAGGGTCCTGATCATCTCGAAAACCAGTATAAGCCTTCCGCGGGTTTTCTGTGCCCGCGTACACGCCGTGGACCGCGATGACCACGTTGTTACTTCTGTGTCGTCGTCAAGCGGAATAGCCGCTACCCGGTCCCGAACGCGCAGCCCGTCAGAACCGGCGCGCTCGTACATTATGTCAAGCGATATTGCTGTCATCGGCGCCGCGCGTGGCAAAACTGTGACGTAGCTTCGGTCGCAACTGCGAGACATGCACTCCGATGCGAGGGCGCATCCGGTTAAGCTGTCAACCGCCTGGATCAGGCAACGTTAAACCAGGTAGATGGGATAACGATCAGACCAGGGAGGTCGCGAATGAACACCGGTATTGTGCCAACAATCCTCACACTCGCTGCGTTTTGCGTGCTCGGCGGATGCGCAAGCAACCCGATCGATACTCAACATGACACGCTTCCCGCGCCAATGATCAGCGCCGAGGAATTCGACGCCATGATCAGTATCGAAGTCAGGACGCTCGGACCGCACACGGTTGGAGCAGCGGCGCCCCAACGGGAGCCGGAGACCGGATCAGTGGCCCACGAATCCCTCGCCAGCCTGTAACAGGATCAACAGCGCACACTAGCTCCTGAATCCGGGCGCCGCGACTCGGCCCCCGGACGTTCAAAGCCGCTTTCCATTTCCTGGCCGCAACTACGCGACGGAAACTCCTTTCCTTTATGTTTCCAGGTTGCGCCGCTAGTCCTGTACGTGCACACGCGGGTCGATGCAAGAACCATCCGCAAAGAAGATATTGTAGTCGTGGTCCGATTCGTCCTCAACCCACCTTGGTACTCTTACTTCTATCTTCGTCTTGTCGGGAAAGTTGGTACCAATTAGCCAGTCATTCGATTCCTCTTTGGCCTTGACGTCGACGGAACCCGATTCAGTCTTACCCGGCGGAACCACCCTGAACTCGATGACGCTTCCGCGTGCCGCGCATACGAATAATGGGGTGATTACCTTTTTCTTCGCAGCTATGTGGATTGTCACTATGGGATAGTGCTTGTCGTTTCGGCAGACCTTGTCCTTCATTTCTATGTCGTCGCATTCGACCTCCTGGGCCCAGGTTGCACCCGCACCGATTGCCAGGAGCAGTCCCGCAAACAGCGAAAGCAGTAATTTTCCGTTCATTATTTTTACCTCCCACGGCGACTCTGCATATCGCTCATTCCGATCCGTTGGCGATATCGCTGAATCGGGAGTCGCCTCTCAAATTTGCCAGGTTGGGATCACCGGCCAGCATGACCTTCGAGAAGCCATGTTCCACGGCAGTCTTCAACGATACGAAGGCTTGCGTGGTATTGCCGACCCGGTTGTGAATGATCCCATCGTAGTAGTGCACGTAGGGATTGTCCGGCATGAACTCGATGGCCCGGTCGATGAGCCGGCGCGCCTCGTCGTGCTCCTGGAGTCCGGCCTTGATCCAGGCCATGTCCATGATGGTTAAAGGATCGTTCGGGTTTACCAGAAGTGCGCGCGTCGCCATCGTGTCCGCTTCCTGGAAAGCCTGCCGCGCTTCCTGAAGCCGGCCCGCCGCCCACAGCGTGTCGCCGAGATTCGCCCGGGCAAGACAATCGTTGGGCTGCAGCTCGACGGCTGCCTTTTGGGTTTCGATCGCCGCGTCATAATCCCCATTGTAGAAGTGCATCATGGCGAGGTTGCTGTAGGCATCCTTGGTGGGCTTGATGTCGATGGCTCTCTGGAAGTAAGTCGCCGCCGATGCGAAGTCGCCCTGCACCATGTACGCAGACGCTAGATTCGTCATGTATTTTGCGTCATCGGGCCTGAGGGCAACGGCATATTCGTACTGCGTCGCGGCCTCCTCGAATCGGCCCTTCTGGAACAGGAATCCCCCGAGTGAGTTAAAAGCGGAAGCATTGCCCGGGTGGGCGTCCGTGGCCCTGCGAAAAATACGCTCGGCCTCCACCGGCTGTTTCAAATGCTCGTAGGCAATGCCAAGCCCTCTAAGCGCGACAATGTTGACGGGGTCGTTCGCAAGCGCTGTCAGGTAGGCGGCTTCGGCGTCGTTGTATCGCCCCGTGGACCGATAAAGGTCGCCAAGCGAGGTGTGGACAACATCGAGGTTGGGATTCATCGTCAGCGCGGCGGCGCAAGACGACTCGGCACGCTCGATGTAGGACGCATCATCCATCTCACTGTAGCCTGTAACGTTGACGGCACACTTGCCTGCATGTGCCGCAGCGAATTCGGGATCGACATTGAGTGCCGCATCGAACCAGCCGAGCGCCGAGGCAACGGTGTCGATAGAGGTCGATTGCCGCGATACCTCGATGCCATGTCGGTACAAAACGTAGGCATTCAATGAAGGCGTTTCGATGACCCGGAGCGATGGCGGCTGCAGCTCGGGGGGCAATGCGACTCGCACATTGGCGACCACGAGATTCATGATCTCTTCGCGGAGGTCGAAAAAGTCTTCGCGCATCCGGTCGAACCGGCGGGACAGGACATGGAAGCCGTCTTCGGAATTGATGAGTTGCGCCGTGACTCGCATCCTGTTGGCCGACATTTCCACGCTGCCTTCGAGGTACCTCTCGACGCGGAGACGCTTTCGCACATCCTTCGAAGCGCTGTTCGGCGGCAGCGAGTACGAATCGCCGCGCGATGCGACACGCAGTCCGGGAACTCGCGACAGGTAGTTGATAACGTCTTCGACGAGCCCATCAGCAAAGATCTGCGTTTCCTTGCTGCCGTCCAGGTTTGCGAACGGCAGGACGGCGAGCGAGTTTTCGACGATAGGTGGCGGCTCGATCGCCTCGACCGGCAGTTCGGACGGCGGCGCACCAGCATGGGGCAGTCCAACCAGCTGGTCGAAGACGAGGACCCCGAATGCGGCGATAGCCCAACCGCCTACGACGGACATGTAGGTACGACCGAAACGACGCCTGCGATCGTCAACCGGAGTACGGTCGTCGAGCACGGCACGGCCGTCGCGAAACTCGAGGAACCAGGACAGCACGAGCGCGATGGGGAAGCCGACGATGACGAGTACCGTGACGAAAGTACCGGCCCACTGAGGCAAGTGCAGCTGATCGAAGACGATGTCGGCCACCTGAATGATCAGCCAGCCGAGAATGAGGTATGCCAGCCCGGTTTCGAGCACACCGCGCCGGCTGAGGCTCTCGAACAGACCGATATCGTCAATGCTTGTGCCGCGGCTCGCGCCAATGACGACACTGGCGGTCTGATCATCTGCGTGCGTCGGCTCTACGACAAGCCGGTAACCGCGCCTGGGAAGGGTCTGGATGAACGTCGGTCTGTCGGGGTCATCGCCGAGCGCGTGGCGAACCTCGCCGACGGCGTGGCTCAACACATCATGGCTTTCCTGATCGTGCCCCCAGACGCATTCGATGAGGTCTTCATGGGTGACGAGTTCGCCGGGAGTTCGCGCGAGACAGAGAAGTACCTCGGCGGCTTTCGGTGGAAGGTGTCTCGAATCGCCCTGCCCGTTGACCTCGCCCTTCACCGGGTCGATGTGCCACTCCCCCAGGTAGAACCCTTGCAGGAGATCCGTGTCCACTTTCACGCCTCGCGACGTTGCTCTTTCATTATACCACTCAAGGCAATGAAAACGCCTCGCAAACGGGGCGTTTTCCAGTATCAATCTGTAAGGGTTTACCTCTAGAAACCAGCGTCAAAACTCAGGTTTCGGAAGCCGCCAAAGATGGCGATTGGGTATTGCTCATTTACGATAGTCGAGCGGCGGCGGACGGTCACCGAGTAATGCTTCATAGTGGAAGTTTTCGCCGAGCCTTTCCGCGTGTTCGCTGCGTGCGGCATCACGCAACTCTTCATTCTCGAGGATCTCGATCCCCGCCAGTGCAAGCGTCTTCGCGGCATTATTCGCCCCCTTGAAGCCGATCGACATGCCGCTCGCCGCAACCGCTTGCCAGCTGTGTCCTGCCGTGCCCGGCACAAACCCGGCAACTCGCACGCCAACAGTAGGAACAGCGATGGAGACGTCGCCGACATCGGTCGAACCGTAACCGAGTTTGGTTTCGTAAGGTTGAATCTCGGACTCGGAGCCCAGCTCGTTCTCGGGTTCGTTCATTGTTGAGTACAGCTCCTCGGCAAACGCCTGCTCTTCGGCCGTGTACTCGAGACCGCCAACGCGGCGCAATTTCTCGTCCATCATTCTGGCCAGGGTTTCGTTGACGAGCAGCGGGTGATTGCCATGAATAATTTCCCAGTCGACCTCGGTGCCGGTACCCTCCGCAGCGCCAAGCGCGGCTTGTTCGAGTCGTGTCCACAACTCGGCCACCTTGACGGCCTCCGGGTGGCGCAGGTAATAGAAAACCTCCGCGTAGTCGGGCACGACATTTGGCGCCAGCCCGCCGGCCGTGATTACGTAGTGAATCCTCGTGTCCTGTGGAACGTGCTCGCGCATCAGGTTGACCATGTAATTGAATGCCTCGACACCGTCGAGCGCAGAGCGGGCCTTTTCTGGCGCGCCCGCCGCATGTGCCGAGACACCGCGGAACCGAAACTTCGCGGAGCGATTGGCGAGAGAGGTTTGTGCTGCGGCAGAGTTCTCGTCGTCGGCGTGCCAATGAAGCGCGATGTCGACGTCATCGAACAGTCCTTCGCGGACCATGTAGACCTTGCCACTGCCGCCTTCCTCGGCGGGCGTGCCATAAAGCCGCACCGTCCCGGGGGAGCCGGTTGCATCGAGCCAGTGCTTGATCGCGATCGCCGCAGAGACTGAACCCGCCCCGAAAAGGTTATGGCCACAGGCCTGGCCGGCGCCTTTGCCTGCGATCGGGCTACGCGTCGGTAACGCATCCTGGTTGATGCCGGGCAATGCGTCGTATTCCGCGAGAATCGCGACGACAGGCCCGGTTTCGCCGTAAGTCGCAATGAATGCGGTCGGCATACCGGCAACGCCGGGCTGCACATCGAAGCCTTCGGCAGAGAGCGTCGCCTGCAACAGCGCACTACTCTTTTCTTCCTGGTAACCGACTTCGGCGTGTTCCCACAGCGTTCGTGCGATTCGTGCCGTCTCGTCATAGCGCGCGTCCAGGAATCTCGTGACGTCAGGTTCCTGTGCAGCCACCGTGAACGGTATCAGCAAGGGCATGAGTAGTAGTGCGATTCTCGTCATCGGGTTGTCTCCAATCGAGGCCTTCTTGCGGATATCCTGCCAGAAAACGCCAACTTCGCTAGACTTGAGGTGAACGTCGTCAATACGAAACATCACATCAACATCCGTTCCCGGTAGCGAGGGCTTGATTTGGCATTAATAGCGGAACTTAATGGAAACCTGGGAGTTATTCGATCCGCTTCGATCCGACCCTCGATTTGACGCCGCACTGAAGCGCATTGGGTTTACGAAGTGATATCGTTGCTACGGAGGGCTTAGGGCAAAAGCTGCGGCATGATGGCCAACTATCTTCTGGATATCGTTATTCTTTTGACGGCAGCCGTGATCGCCGTACCGCTATTTCGCGCAGCGGGCTTTGGAGGTGTGCCCGGTTTCCTGGTTGCGGGTGTGTTGGTCGGACCGTCCGGCCTGGCACTGATCGACAACGTCACCGAAATCAGCCAACTGGCAGAGCTGGGCGTCATCCTCCTGCTGTTCGTCATCGGCATAGAACTCAGACCGGCCCGCCTGTGGCTGATGCGGCGGATGGTTTTCGGGCTCGGAACCCTGCAATTGGTGATTACCGGCGCCTTGCTGACGGTTGGTGCTCACGTACTTTTCGATGTTCCGTATCGTACGGCAATCCTGATCGGCCTCGCACTTGCGCTGTCGTCCACTGCATTTGCGATCCAGCTGCTCGCTGAGCAAAAAATGCTGCACTCCAACTATGGCCGGGCATCACTGGCCGTGTTGCTGCTCCAGGACCTGGCGGTGGTACCGCTCCTCGCTCTCGTGCCGTTGCTCGGGGTCCAGAAATTCCCGATCGGTGCAGACATTGCGTTTGCCCTGTTGGAGGCCGCGGTGATTCTGCTGCTCGTCGTCGTGGGCGGTCGATACTTGCTGCAGCCGATTCTGCATCGTGTCACACAGACGCGTTCCCAGGAGATATTCACGGCCCTGGTTGTCTTGCTGGTGCTGGGTAGCGCGCTCCTGACCGAACACATTGGCTTGTCCATGGCAATGGGTGCGTTCATTGCCGGCCTGTTGATCGCGGATTCACCGTATCGCCACGAAATCGTTGCCGAGATCCAGCCGTTTCGTGGCCTGTTGCTGGGGCTCTTCTTTATGTCCATGGGCATGTCACTTGACCTGAGCGCTTTCCTCGCCGAGCCGTTTTCAATCCTCGGGCTGCTGGTCGCGCTGATCGTCGTCAAGTTCGCCGTTTTGTGGCCGCTGGCAAGATTGTTCGGTCTCGGGAACGCTTCTGGCGCAGCCGTGGGTCTGTTGCTCTCACAGAGCGGCGAATTCGGTCTGATTCTGTTTGCCTATACAGAGCGACTGAATCTCATTGACAGCGCGTTGTTCCAGCGGCTGCTCCTCATCGTCGTACTCAGCATGCTCGCGACGCCGCTGGTCGCCCGACTGGCACAGCGCCTGGCGGCGGTGCCCCGAAAACTGAAAGAAACACACGGCGAATCACCGGCACCTGCGCGCATAGTGGTCGCGGGATTCGGGCGCGTCGGCCGACGTGTCGGCCAGATACTCACGATGGCAGGCAAGCCGTACGTCGCTGTTGATTACAATTCTTCTGTCGTGCTGCGCGAACGCGCTGCTGGTCATCGTATCTTCTACGGCGATGTGCGCCGCCCCGAGGTACTGCGCTCTATCGGCGTTGCCAGTGCTGACCTGGTCATCGTTACGTTGGACGACTTTCAGGCCGCGGAAGATGTCGTGTCAGCAATGCACCAGGTACATCCGCAAGTCACGATTCTGGTCAGGGGACACAATGCAGAACAGTGCAGGACACTACGCAAACTCGGTGCGAGTCTCGTCGTGTCTGAAAATCTCGAGGCAAGCCTCGAACTCGCGCGCGAAGCATTGGTCCGCGACCACGGCGACGCAGGTGAAATTGAAGCGCTGATCCTGCACTTTCGTGATGACCATTACGCCACCGTCAGGCATCGGAAACCGAGAAAGGCATCGGACCGAGCCGGGAAGTGAGGTTTGCGCCCGCTACGCTCGGCAACCGACTATTCGCCAATAGTCGGCAAAGAAATGCAGTGCGTTGTCGAGGCGCCTTTTTGCTTCAGGCGACATGCCGATGTGCAGATCCCAGGACGTTCCCTGGATCATCAACACATCTGCACGGGGGACTCTTCCGTAGAGTTCCCGGCACAGGGACAGCACCGCGCCAGGGGGCAACACGTGGCTCGTGAATGCAAATTCTTTCACGGGTTCGCAGCACTTCAGTTGATAGCCGCCCGGCAAATCGCCGCTGTATGAATCGATGAAGATGACGTGTTCCACGTCGCTGATCAGCGCGGCATCCTCAACCTGCAGCTGATAACGATACTCGACCCGGCCGTCGAACGCTGCGTCCAGCTGAATCCTGTCAAGAAAGGCCCAGCCCAGACCGTCATCGCTGCGGCCGCTGTTGCCGATACCAATCAGAAGCGTCTCAGAATCGAGATCGTGCCGGCCTGCAACTGACGG
>Ga0265303_10003034_pt1 | contig 10486 bp, 9 predicted proteins | sample Helome_2_FD_192494 | JGI IMG/M metagenome (GOLD analysis project Ga0265303, IMG submission 192494) | Marine sediment microbial communities from subtidal zone of North Sea - Hel_20160317 (Illumina Assembly) | ecosystem: Environmental > Aquatic > Marine > Subtidal zone > Sediment ... | reverse complement strand
ATACAAAAGTAACTTTTGGCATTATGGACTAAAAGGTTCTTTTGTTTAATTTGCGCAATATACCGTTCAATGTTCGATCTCAGCTTTGGACGGTTTTTTTTATTCCTTAATTTTTTGAAGGCCTGTAAAAAAAATAGCATAATTGCATGTTAAAATCCATTGGACTGATTTAGGTCATTTTGCATTCACCTTTTTCTTGTCATATTGACGTAAAATAAAAAGATATGGCAATTATAGAAACATTTGACGCGCATGTGTCCCAGTATGAAAAATGGTACGATGATCACCCAGAGGTTTATCAATCAGAAGTTTTGGCCCTTCAGGAGCAATTTTTGGAACTGCCTCAAAACATTAGTGGAATAGAAGTTGGGCTCGGTACCGGGAGATTTTCAAAACCATTAGGTATCAAGGAGGGTATAGAACCATCGAGGGAAATGTCGGCAAAAGCGATAAAAAGAGGTATTGAAATTATGGAAGGAACTGCCGAACATTTGCCCTATGCTGCATTACAATTCGATTTTGTTCTATTTGTCACAGTCTGTTTTCTTACCGATATAAAAAGAGCCTTACGGGAAGCACACAGGGTACTTAAGCCCAATGGAGCTATTATCATTGGGTTTTTGGATAAAGAACGCAGTGTAGCAAAACAGTATATCGCCAAAAAGAACCATAGTACCTTCTACGGAAATGCCAGGTTTTACACGGTGGATCGTTTAACCAAAGTACTTAAAAGTGCCGGATTCAAGGATTTGGTATTCAACCAGACCATATTTGGAAACATGGAAGATATCGAGGAAGTTCAGGTTCCCAAGACAGGGCATGGAGAAGGTTCATTTGTTACAGTAAAAGCAATCAAGAAGTAACTCTTTTTTTGAAACATCTCGTTGATGTTGATATTGTGTGGATAGATCTACCGCTTAAGGGATAGCAAATATTGCAAAACTCAGACCAGTGGCTGTTATTAAAGGCTAGTCCTGTTTGTATTCGTTGCCTTCCTGTAACAACTTCATTGCTTCTTCGTCAGAGACCTGATCAAAAAATTCATAAAACTGCCCAACAGCCATGAAATCGTAGGGCGTATATAAGCAAATTACATCATCAACAAAGGATGAATTTTCCAGACTTTTAATTGCCGAAACAGGGGCCACAGGAATAGCCACGACCACTTTTTTTGGTTTATGAGCTTTGACCATTTCTGCAGTTACACGAATAGTATTGCCTGTAGCAATACCATCGTCAATAATTATTACAACCTTATCTTTTAATTCCTGTGGCTTGCGGCCTTTATAGTATTGCTCATGTCTTTTCTTTAATTTTTCTCTAATGCGAGTTGTTTCTTCATTTATATATCGCTGATGAACTCCGGCAACATCATTCAGAACTATTTGATCCATGCTTACAGCACCAATGGCATATTCCCTGTTATAGGGATGTCCAATTTTTTTAGACAGGGCAACATCTAAAGGGGCTTTTAGAGTTCTTGCCACTATTGCCCCCAAAGGTAATCCACCTCTGGGTATAGCTAAAACCACTATGTTTTTATTCTTATAGGACAATAACTCATCTGCCAACTGTATCCCCGCATCAATTCTATCCTTGAACATTATTAGATTATTTTATTTGTAGATGTTTTGTAAACCATTTTGCAGATAATGCAGCTACATCCTCCAATTTGCCCCGTTCTTCAAAAAGATGTGTGGCTTCTGGGATAATTTCTAGTTTCCGTTCACATCTCAATTTGTCATAGGCTTTTTGATTCAGGCCGATTACTACTTTGTCCCATCCACCAACAATCAAAAGTGTGGGTGCAGTTACCTCGTGCAACTCGGACATAGAAAGGTCTGGCCTACCCCCCCTGGAGACCACAGCGCCAATATCATCACCAAAGTATGCGGCAGCACTTAATGCAGACGCGGCTCCTGTACTGGCTCCAAAATAAGCCAATTGAAGTCCTTTGGTTTCCTTTTGCATTTTTATCCATTCTGTTACGGCGATTAATCTTTGGGTCAACAGATTAATATTGAAGCGGGTCTTGTAGAGCCGATCTTCTTCTTCGGTTAACAGATCGAACAATAGGGTGCCCAACCCCTCTTGCTGTAGTACACTTGCCACATAGTTATTTCTGGGACTCAACCTGCTGCTACCACTACCATGCGAGAAAAGCACCAATGCTTTGACATTGTCCGGCACTGAAAGATTTCCTTTTAAAACGACTTTTTTTACAGGGATATCAATTGATATATGTTCTTCTTTTAACAACATTATTGCGCTATTTTTAGTTTGTTTTTTCTCTTTTGCAAGTAAACCAAGAAAAATAATCCGTAACCAATGGCGATGACTATAATAGAAACTAAACTACCTAAAAATGGTATCAATGTTAGTAATCGGAGTACAATAGCTATGCCTATTGATACGAATATTAAAGTCCAGAAATTCCAATTCCGATTTTTATTTAAGTAGTGGGCTAATAACAAGGCCGCGATTAAATGCCCAAATAAAATACTAAAAATGTATACCGAAAATAGAAACAGACCAATTGGAATACCGATGATAAGAATAAATGTTAATACAATGAGCAAAGGCATGCCTAAGAGATAGATCAATCCATAGATAAAACTATTCAATATGTCTTTATCTAAATGGGTGACCGTATCTGCAAAAAAATCATTGAAAGCCCAGTTTAGCAAGACTAATATTAAAAACGCAGAAATGACATAAAAGACCCAGAGCCCGAATGCGGCCAGGCCAAATCCCTTCCAGGAAAGATGGTCTTTATCGGGTATAAGGCCGTCATTGTAGGTGGCTATTGAGTTTACTAAAGAATTTTTAAAATTGATGTCAGGGTCTTCCGACCAGTACTCTACATCACTTAGAAATCTGGCATTACTGCCAATTTCAATATCCTCGGCAGCTATTTGTGAGGTACCCGATATTTCACCGTCAATTAAAATTGTCTCGCCATATAGGTATGCTTCCTTCCCTACTTTACCATTGAGTACAAGTTCGCCCGAATAGGATTTAAGTATCCCCTTCACTTCACCGTTCATTTCAATATTTCCTGAAAAGTTGATGAGGTTACCATATATAACAGCATTTTCAGTAATTGTTACCTCCCCGCCTGCTAAAATCACATCATCACCTATTTCCGAATCAATGATTAGCCTTCCCCCGGCAGCGCGTATATCATCTATTACCGGACCTCTAACACTAATATCAGCACCTGCTGCAATAAGATCTTCTTGTACACTATCTATGACGGAAATCTTTCTTCCTGCTGCAACTACATCGCCTTCAACTATGGCATTTATTCTTATGGTTTCTCCGGCCAGATAGATATCATCTGGCTGATGTTCCGAGATCAATATTCTTTTATCGGCTGTGTGTTGTCCCATAGCGAGTGTGGAAAACAACAGCATTAATAAACCCAGTATTTTTTTCATGGTATTTAGCTTTAAACGGTATTTCAAAAGAAAGGAAATTGTTTTAAGACGGCAATGATCAGGGTCATCCCTCATGGCTGATTTAATAATGACAGGAATCATATGCTACAGATAACAAATGACTTAGATTTATAGAAATAGGAAATTTATCTACTTCAATGACATGAAGGAACTACAATGCGTTTTAAGGGAAATTGTAGAAATTACTACAACTATGGAGACCGAATATCCGGAGCTTTACCGGTTTTTAGAGGAAAATCCAATGACAATTCCTACTTCGGGTCATCCTAATATTGATGAAGCTGCACTAAGGGAATATCTTAAGAGCCTAAAAGGAATGCTACAACATCATAGGGCAACACGTAAGAAACGTTAATTTCGTCTAATTGCTTTAATTGTTAACAATATTATCCATTAAATGAAGTTATTCTCCAGAGATGTATTTTTTTAAAGATATGCAAGTTTCATTAATTACTATCTTTTATATTCTTACCAAAGTTAATTAAGGAATAAACCATATATAACCAAAAAAAGTCTGGCTTCTAATACATTTATCTACTTAAATATCTCGTATAGATTGCTGCAAAATTGAATCAAAGTTCATGTCAAAAAAGATGATATTTTCCTTAATTCTTCAAAATTTAACAGATTTCAGGAATTTTTTTTCAAAAAAATGAACAATGATGTCTTTTTAGATCGAGAAAGTACCTTACCTCAATAATAACAGGCCTTAAGACGTTTTTTTAAGTAGAAATACTGCCACAATTACTATCCCATTCATCCGATAAATGAATCGATTTATCGAAAACCTATGAATTTTTGCTAGGTCATTGCTCAAAACATTTTGTGATCTTTGGTTTCAATAATAACCCAATATCTTGACCTATGAAGTATGCTTTAACCTACAAAGTAGCTTTAGGATGTATTATAACATTTTTTTGCTATTCATCGTATTCGCAGAATCCTAAGATTTCCAAGTCTGTTAATCCTGAGATTTATGAAGCCAATAAACGGGCAAGTAATTATCAGGAGCTATTGAATTTAGGATATGCCGAAAATGAAATTTATGAAGATTTAGGGAATGCCAACTTCTTAAGTCAAAATTATGAAACTGCGGTTTTTTGGTATAAAAAACTAATAGCGATTAGTGAAGATGGCATTCTCAACTCTGGTTGCTCTGAACGTTATCAATTTGCAATGCAAAAGGTATCCGGATCTGTAATAGCAGGTACAATTGATGATAAAGACTGGTTAGCCCAAATTAAAGCCGAATACCGTGTAAATAATTCAGTAGCAGCTAAGGACACGCCTGTAAAGGAACTTCCTAACAATATCAATGAATCCCTGACAGATCTCGCCCAAAAGGTAATAGGGCCAAAAGATGTGGCAGCTTTAAATGATAAAACATTTAATTACAAAAACGCCTATAAAACTCCAATTACTGTAACGGCAGATGGTAACACGGCTTATTTTAGCAAAGCCAGTTATATACAGCCCAAGTATGGTGTTTTCTCCAAAAAGCAATTAGTTCATAAAATCTACAGAGCAGAAAAGATAAATGGGCAATGGAAAAATATTAAAGAGGTAGCATTATCTCCTAAATATTACTCCAGCATGCACCCTACGGTATCGCAGGACGGAAAACGCTTGTTTTTTGCCTCAGACATGCCGGGTACATTTGGAAAATACGATATCTATGTGTCTACTATAAACAAGGATGGAAGCATAGGTGTAGCTAAGAATTTAGGTGAAAAGGTAAATACAAAAAAGAACGACTTATATCCGAATCTTGCAGGAGGTACTACCCTGTTTTTTGCCTCAGATGGTCATAAAGGCCACGGTGGCCTGGATGTATTTATGGTACAGGTCTTTAATAAAAAGGTAGGTTGGTCTGTAAATTTAGGTAGCCCCATTAATAGTGATAAAGACGATTTTTCGATTTCCCTTAGCGGAAATGGAATGGGCTATGTAATGTCTAACCGGGGAAATACCGAAGACACCGTTCAACAAGTGGCATTCCAGTTTTTGAATCCCAAAAAAGATAAGCAAGAGGAAAATGGCGAATATAACTTTGCAGAAGTTTTTAGCAATGATGTAAAAGTAAATTTTGCAAGCTCTGTTTATGACGATGATTAATTCATAGCGGCGCTATGACTTAAACCAAACGGATACATAACTATGATCTATTTGGTGGCCCCAGGATCGATAATTTCAAAAAACTATTCAGAATAGAAACCGCATAGTATAAAAGAAATTTTTCGAGTCATTAATTCCGATCAGTAATAGTTTAGAGAAGTAAATGGGATTACAAGTATTAAGAACAAAAATTTAAATTTCAATCAGATGAACTGTAACACCTCCATTATAAAGAAAGTATTCGTACTTAAAGTGTTTTGCCTTATCCTTTGTACTCAGGCTTCGCACGGTCAGGAAGCATTCTCTGATCTTAACTCAAACACTACCTATCACAATCAGTTGTTTTTTAATAGGTTCTTAATTAACCCTACATTTTCACTGGTTAGGGAAAACAAATCTTATCTAAATATTCTGCATCGTAATCAGTATGCCACGTTTGAAGATAACAATCAAAACTATTATCTGGGGTTTAGTAATAAGTTTAATGACCATACCGCTTTGGGTTTAGGTATATATAGTCAGCGCGTAGGTATTATCCAGGAGTTTGGATTTAATGCCAATTATGCCACTTCTGTGCAATTGAGTTCTAAAAGTAAACTAACCTTTGGGACAAATGTTACTTATTATAGTGTAGGAATTGATAAAAACCGTGCGGTTGCTACCGAGAACGACCCTGAAATTCTAGAAGCCAAATTAGAAAACAAGATTGCTATTCAGCCCGGAATTACATTCTCCTATGGCAATTTTGACGTGGGGATCTACGCTGAAAACCTGATCAAATACAGTCAGACCACCAATGAATTTTTAACAAGTTTTAATGCCAAAACTGTAAAAGGCTCTCTGCAATATACACATGCTTTTATGGCCAAGTCAGGCTTACTTGCAAACGCAAGATTAATGCCGCTTGTACAATTGGGTCAAAACATAGACGGAAGTCTTTCTTATGTAGGGTCGGTTTTACTTGAATTACCCAAATATGGCTGGTTTCAAAGTACCCTGGATGATACCTATGGAATGTCTTTAGGTATAGGTTTTAATCTTAGTAAAAAGTTATCTCTTGGGTATTTGGTAGAAAAGAATTTCCTGGATCAGGGTGCAGAATTTGGTTGGAATCATGAATTGTCCCTGGCATACACCTTTAAAAATCAACCATCTGCTATTGGAGGTTACGTAGTTAAATCAGAAGAAAACAGAATTGATGAAATTGTTCAAAATTATGAAGAACAATTAGCGCAAATGAAGGAAAATCAAAATAAAGACACAAGGAATCAGATTGAGGAACTTACACGAAAATATGAAGCACAAATAGCAAAATTAACCAGTGATCAAAATAAATCAAAAGGGGAACCTAAAAAATCCTCCGCAGATAAAAATAAGAATCTAAAAAATACACCTGAAACTACTCTTGTGGCATATACTATTCCACAAGAAGAAGATTCTAATTCTCTTGCCTACCAAAACCGGTTAATTCTGGACGAACTAATCTTAAGACAGGACTCCATAGAGAACGCGCGTAATGCACAATTTGAGAAAAAGTTCGAAATGATAGTACGTATTTTGCGCAGTGATGTAGAAAATAGTGTAAAATCTAATTTACAGGATTTCAATAGTCCGGAAAATACGGTATTGGCTTCAAACCACGGCCAAACAAATTCTGCAGCCAATAATGTAGAATTTAAAACAGCCAATAGTATAGAAATGAATACGTCCAATGAGTTAACCGTTGCGGAACGTAAGGAGTATATTAAACTGCCAATAAAAATTCAAAATCTATCTGATATTGGTGTACAGTCTGGCTATTACGTAATTGCCAATGTGTATAAGACCAAAAAATATTTAAATGCTTTTATGAATCAGCTGAATGAACAGGGGTTGAATGCGAAACAATTTTACAATAAGAAAAATGGTTTGTATTATGTTTATTTGGCTGATTTTAAAGCTAAGGAAGAAGCTGAAGTCGCTTATGTTTCTGATTTAAATGGAAAATATAATGATGAAAAGTGGATTATGCAGGTTGACAATCCCCCGGCAACTGCAGATCTAATGTATGAAGATTAGTTATTTTTCAAGGACAATAGGAACATTAAACAGGTTGTCTGTTATACTTGCAAGTTAGTTATCCATAAATAATTGTGTGTCCTTATTATGGAATTCTAAAAAGTGTAATTAATCATGAGTCATTAGCGATTAGGCTTGCTTTCTATTTGGAATAATTAATTTCGAAGTTATTCGATTTTAATGACAATGCATGGTTCCGTTTACTATTTTTAAAGCGGTTTTAGTAATAAACACTATACTTCCGGGAGTTTTTTCTAGCATAAATAAAGGGAAAAACAGACAATATTACCGACTAGATGGTCTGCATTTGAACGAAAATACTTACGTTATGTCATTGTCTTTGTATTTTTTATATATATTTAAAATATAAAAGTAATAGAATAACGATCGCTCAACCCCCAAAACCCCATAATATGCAGACTCAAAATTACCCCAAAAACAGCCCGCATCAGAGGCCAAAAACAAGAGCTCATCCTGTAATCTTCTTAAAGGAAGCTCCTTTTTAAACTTTAGTAAATACTGTTTTAGTCAAGGTTAACTTATTGCTATCTGGTACTATCAGGTACTAATAAGTTAATTAGGATTGATGTATTGCTTTTGCATGGTCCTCTTAAAACTTATGCAGCTAATTCCTGTGTTTTTGTTTTAACATCAAATTTTACTTCACGGTAAGAGATAGATGACTAGTACCCATAACTAGTATACATCGCTATTTGCTATGGTTTAAGAAATTGCTTATTGAGCAATTAAATATCCGTATTAACTTGCTCATTTTCAAACTTTTAATTTCTTATTTCTTTATTATTTTTTAACCCCAAAATACTAATAGATATGAAATCAAATATCCTTAAAATAATTGTTATAGATAATGACCGTCTGTTTCATGCGGCCTACAGGTATTATTTTGAAACCTACCAGGATTATTCCCTTCAAGGCATTTATATTTCTGTAGAAGATGCCTTAAAAGATTTTGATAATGTATTACCAGATATAATTGTTTCTGAAGTTTCTATGCCCGACGTGTGTGGCATACAAGGAATTGGAAGGTTTAGAAAAAAGGATCCCGAAGTAAAAATTATTATGATAAGTGCTCAAAATGATTTTGAAATTATCAAAAGGGCTTTTAAAAATCGGGCAAATGGTTATCTGACTAAACCTGTGACCAAGAAACGACTATACAATGCTTTAAATTCTATCAAATATGAAGGTGCCACTATGAGCAATGACATAGTAAAAGCTGTGATATCTATGTTTCACAGAAAATCATATAACACTTTTTCTGAACGGGAAAACGAAATAATTGATTATCTGTGTCAGGGAGCTACTTATAAGCTAATTGCTGATAAGCTTTTTGTTACCCCCAGCACCGTAAATTTTCATATTCAGAATATCTATCTAAAACTGGATGTGAACTCCAAATCGGAGGCGCTGGTAAAATTGAAGGAAATCTAATAGATTGAGAATATGCAGAAAATTACAAAACAAAAAATGGGAGCACATGTTGCTCCCATTTTATTAAAGAATTGCTGCCTAATTCGTTCGAGTCTGATACAATCAAATAGCCACTAGCTACTAGCAGCTAGTGGCTTCATATGTTAGAATAGTAAACAGTTCCTTAGAATTTTTTAGCTATGCCAATAGTAATCAACGTTGGATCTACAAGAATCTGATCTGAGGCATCGGCATTTTGCCAGCGAAAATTTATATTCAAAGCAAGATCACTGGCAATAGCAAGATCAGCCCCTAAATTAATCCCAACAGGTGTAAAGGTACTGGAGGTTTCAATAGTATAAACACCCAGAGTGGGTACATCAAATGAAACATCATCCAGGAAAAAAATATACCCTAATTGCGGGCCTAAATAGAGATCTAATTTCTTACTATTGATTATATGAAAATTAACCGCCAGCAATAAGGGCATGGTCCCGAGTTTATCTTCCTGAATACCAGTACCCACAGAATGTTCAAACTCCACATTAAAATTCATATACGCGAGAGCAAGATCCAGGCCCAATAATTTGCTGAACCGATATTCAGCATCGGCACCCACTGTAAATGCAGAGCCTTTTATACTTGTCTGGATAGTTCCAAAAGTTGGATCCGTAAAGGTATCGTTATCGGTAAGAACATATCGCCCTGCAACACCTACCCAAAATCGACCTGTCCAGCCCTTGTAATCTTCACTGCTATTTACCTGTCCCTGGACCTGATTAATTGCCAAAAGGCTTAAACCAAGAAAGGTTAGCGCAATTGAAATTTTTATATTCTTCATGACGTAGTTCAAATTAAAAAAGGTTAAATACAAAGATAACTTCGATTAAAAAGATTCCAAAAATTTGGCCTAAATTAACAGTGCTACTTCAACAGAAAAATATCCAGAATTGAAGGGATTCGTAGCTGTGTGTTAGAATAGCTAATGACTGGGCCAAATTAATTTGAGGTTAAATAAACTAGTTCCATTGCAGAATGGCTGCCAGCATTAAAAGAATATGGAAGATACTCTTCACAGAAAGCTACAAGACTCATAAACATAATTCCAAGTAAAAAGTACCCGTTTAAGGCATCAATCTAAGTGTAGATGGTTACGTTTTTTTGTTTCATCATGTGCAGGATAACCGAGCCTACAAGATAAATGATAAGAATATTTGGTAGTCAATTCAGAAAGATAATGCAGATATTTAAAATCCGTTACTGCTGTGACTATTCAAATACTGAACAGTTATGCAGATTCATTTTCTTTAATCAGGGCTCTAGCATCTTTTTTTGTTCCCAGGACAATGGCGATCCATTTCGTCTTTGGGTTTTGTTCCAGCATGATCTTTAAAGTCATCGTCATAGGAACGGACAAAAAC
>Ga0265303_10003032_pt1 | contig 10488 bp, 9 predicted proteins | sample Helome_2_FD_192494 | JGI IMG/M metagenome (GOLD analysis project Ga0265303, IMG submission 192494) | Marine sediment microbial communities from subtidal zone of North Sea - Hel_20160317 (Illumina Assembly) | ecosystem: Environmental > Aquatic > Marine > Subtidal zone > Sediment ... | reverse complement strand
CTCCTCATAATCCTCCGTAGAACGGGCATCGACAAAAATATAGCCTCCCGTGTCATACAATTTTCTGGCAAGGTCTACAGTCCCAATCTCAATACCGTCAACGACGATATCATTTTTTTTCTTGGCCGTCACCACTCCCTGCGAGGTATCCCACTGACCCACCAGGGCAATTCCCGCCGGAGAGAAATAATTGACTGCAAACGCAGCCACAAACGATACCGTCAGGATAATACTGACTTCTTTTACTGTTTTCATGATTTGCAATCAGGAAAATCTAATGGGAGTAGTAATTGCTCGTTTGGCAGTTAATGGTTATTCGTCAAGGGACTCAGTTCTATACTGTTAACCTATAACGAATAACTCCCAATGGGTGTTGAGCCAATTGGATGCTAGCTGCCGGTATCAATCCCATTGACTTTTTTTAGCATCGACAACAGGGTGTCCGGCGGAATAAAGCCCGGCACAGTTCCCATGGCTTCTCCCATCTCGGTTAAAAACCAGGTGGATGGAAGTCCCGTGACACCATATTTCATGGCTGTTTCGGGTTTTTTATCGGTATCCACTCTAACGGGAATAAAATGGTTGTTGAGATAGGAAACCACGGCGGGATTCTGAAATGTCTCTTTGGCCATTTTCCCGCAATAAACACACCAGTCCGCATAAAAGTGCAAAAAAACTTTTTTTTTCTCGACTTTGCTTAGCACCAGGCCTTCTTCATAGGAACGCCAATTGATTCCTTCAGCGGCGGCGGTTTCTCCGAAAAATCCTATCGACAGGCAAAAAGCCAATATAATTGCGCAACTTAATTTTTTTGAATTCATACTAATATAATATACAATTGTATGGATAATTGTCAATTTCAGACCATGAAAAAGTTCCGGGGTCAGGGTTCACCGTTCAGGGTTGAGAATTCAGGGCATTTCAGTTCAAACTGTATTTCGGTGTGTGATTTAGGAGCGCAAGCTCAATGAGAGTAGGCGGATGTTAGAATATTGCAGAAGCATAACCCTGAACCTGTGTAAACAAACCTTACCTTGGAAAATATAACGAGACAGTGGTTCCCACCCCCGGTTCGCTGGCTACTTCTATTTTTCCGTCGTGGGCGTCCATAATCGTCTTGCACAGGCTTAGACCCAGCCCGTAGCCGCCGGTTTCCTTAGAGCGGGATTTATCAACCCGGTAAAACGGTTCAAAGATAAAGGCAAGCTCTTCGGGCGGAATCCCAATCCCATTGTCGATAATTTGCACAACCGTATAGTGCGGCTCTTGCTTTACCATAATGCGCACCGGATCACTTTCCGTATTTGAGAATTTAATCGCATTGGCTAAAATATTTTTAAAGACCGTTTTAATCTGTCCGGGGTCAATATTTATTTCCAGCGCATCCGGAAAGTTTTCTAATTGAATTCCGGGCAGCTGATTTTCAAAATCCGGCAAAATCTCCTCAAGGAGATTGGTCAGTTTGGTTCGCTGCAGCTTTAGCTCTCCGTGGAGATGATGCATTCTGGCTGTTTCCAGGATGTCATTGATCATCTTCTCCATTTCTGAAATATCACCTGCGATGCTGTCCCGGGCCTTGCCTTCGGGCAAAAATTCAAGGGCCACCTTTACGCGGGTAAGTGGAGATCGCAACTCGTGGCTGACGTCCAGCAAGAGCTGTTCTTTGGTGTGCAGCATGTTCCGGACGCGATCCGTCATATCGTTGAAGGCCTCTGCAAGATCTCTTAATTCATCGGATCTTTTGACAGGCACCCGGTGCTTCAGGTTGCCACGGCTGACTTCCCGCACACCTGCATCCAGCCAACGAACCGGCTTTAGAATCCACCTGATAGATAGAAACGCTCCGACAAAGATCAACGTTAACAGTGCCAGAAGTGTAGCAACGATACGTCCCCGTTCCGGATCCATCTCCCAGTTTTTATCAATCCCAAACACAAAGCGGCCGGATGCATGTGCGATTTCAACGAAATGATGCCCACGATACCGGCCGAGGCGAACTTCAGGACTTTTGCTCCAGCTCCGCCAGTGTGCCTTTTGAAAATTATAAACGTCGGCGGCGGTCGCCCAGCTCTTTCCGGGTCCTTCAAAGTATATCTGCAGGGAGGCCTGGCCGGCGACTTGCCTGGCACGCTCGAGGCTGGGCGGCGTACCCAGGTCGTTAATGATATAGTTTGCATATTGTAGAAGATTTTTATGCAGGGGGCGAACTGCTGCACTGCGATGCATCCAGAAAAATCCACCAACAACCAGATTGACGGCTATTCCCGCAAAAAGGATGACGATCAGCAATTTGGTAAAAACCGATCTTACAATTTTATTCAGCCAATTTTTCCGCATGCTGTGACGGCTCTCCTATAAATACATACCCTGTGCCCCAAACCGTTTTTATAAAGACAGGACTTTTGGGGTTGTCATTAAGTTTCTGGCGCAACCGGCTCATGGTAATATCCACCGACCGGTTGAAAGCATCGCAATCAATCCCGCGTAGTTCCTGCAGAATCTGGTCGCGATCAAAGACTTTTCCAGGGTTGTCGGCGAGCAGCGCCAGGGCCGTAAACTCGTTGGTAGTTAATTCCACATTTTGGCCGTCAAGCTTTACTATCTGTTTGGGAAAATCAATTTCCAGCCGGCCGAAAACCCGTGTTCGGGCATCATCGATTTTTTTTGAACGGCGCAGAACAGAATGAATTCGCGCCACCAGTTCCCGGGGCTCAAAGGGTTTGGGCAGATAATCATCCGCACCCAACTCCAGCCCGACCACTTTATCCATCAGCTCGCCTCTGGCGGTGAGCATAATAATCGGCACTGACGACTGCTGCCGGATTTTCTTGCATACTTCAAAACCATCCATACCGGGCAGCATCACATCCAGTATGACCAGATCAGGGGATTTCTGCTTGAGCTTTTTGAGACCCTTTTCCGGATGGGTAGCCGCAAAAACGCTGAAACCAAAATCGCTTAAAAAGCCTTTCAGCAGCTGATTTAGCTTTTCGTCGTCGTCGATGATAAGTATTGTTGAGGTCATAACAGTAGAACCATCATTAGATGCAAATCGCCATTACTTAACATTGTGACACCATTATTTAGGTTTCAGGTGTCGGGTGTCAGGTGTCAGTATTGCGTGTTTGATTTCCTGACACCTGAACACTGAAACCTAAGGTTTAACTCCAACCTGCAGATTACACGCCTTCATTTATTTAAAGCATCGTTTTGAAATATCTACGAATCAACAAAAAACGTCTGCCCATGCTTGAGATCAACCAGGCGATCGAGAAGTCCTTCTTTTTCAAGCTCCTCCTTTACCTGAATGGGTGGAAAATGCACCGGTTCATTGCCCAGACGAAATGTGCCCCAGTGAACCACCAGCAGCTTGCGGGCATTTAACTCTTTATACGCCTGAACCGTTTCACGGGGATTCATATGGCTTTGGGCCATGAACCAGCGCGGCTCGTAAGCTCCTACATTGAAAACGGCCAGATCGATATCAAATTCCTTACCCAGTTGCTCAAAACCGTCAAAATAAGCGGTGTCGCCTGAAATATAGATGGTGTATCCGCTGGAAGTCTTGATCAGATAGGATCCCCACAAAGACCGGTTGGGGCCGGTTAGCGGATTGCGCATGGTCCAGTGGTTACAGGGCAGAAGGGTGATCTCCTGTTTTCCATCACTATATTTTTCATACCAGTCCAACCGGGTCCGGTTGGTCATTCCCAATTCGTTGAAATGTTTTTCGTAGCCCAAGGGGGTGACGATGTGGGTGTCCTTTTTCAAATATCCCAGTGATTCAACGTCCAGATGGTCATAATGCCCATGGGTAATAAGCACATGCTGTGGAGCGGGTATTGTCCGGGGATCAAAGTTAAGCGGTGAAAAATCTTTGATAAACCAAAAGATATCAGAATACACTGGATCTACCATAGTTAGACGGCCCCCATCATTGATCACCACACAGGCATGCTTGAGAAACGTGATGGACGTATGGTAACGGCTTTTGACTGTATCCCAATCGATAGTTACAGGCGTTACCGGTTCACCGTCATAAAATTTTTTGAACCGATTCTGACTGAAGAACTTCCACTTCATGACCTCCCAGAACCGGCCCTGGCGTCCCAATCCAAGAGGATTGATAAAGCCTTCAGGGCCGTGATGCTCCCGGGCCCGGGATATAGCGCGAAGCGTGCGGCCATTTAGGGGCTTATAATGCTGCAGTTCATTATCAGAATCAGCGGAAACCGTTGATGAAGCTATGCTCGGCATCAGGCTCAATATCATCCAACCTTCCAAAGTAGTGAATAATTTTCGAATGAAATTTCTGCGTGTCATATTCGATATAACTCCTAACTAAATTTGAAGTCAAATATGACAACAACAATAATCATTACCAGGTCTGAAGTCACTATCACAGGATTAGTTAAATAAGTTGAATAGTTAAATACTTGATTAGGTTAAAGGATTTCAGTCTATTTGACTAACTGACACTTTGCAATAAACTCAACCAACCTAATCAACTCAATCAACTAGATACCCTATACCTTTTTTAATTGGTTTCCATTGGCAAGTGGCCAGACTGCCCTTCCGGCTCGCATGGGGGGCGTGGAGGCTGCCCCTACTATGGGTCTCTATCCAATCCGAAGAACCTGCAACTCACATCCCGCACCCTGCAACGCGCAGCCCGTAACCCGAATCCCGCAACACGCATCCCGCAACACGCAACACGCATCCCGCAACCCGCAACTCGCATCCCGTAACCCGTAACCCGTAACCCGAATCACGTAACTCGCAACGCGCAACCCGTCACTTTATTCCCACCCATGGCCATGCCATTTTTTAAAACTTTCCAGTTTGGCCACCAGCTTCTCTCGCTGCTCCGGTGTCAGGGTTTTGTGAAACTCCGCCAGCTTAACGATGGCAAGGTCGATCATCTCTTCCATTTTAACCCGGTGCTCTGTGACCATTGCTTTTAGACGCTCTTGATCGATCTCTTCACTTCGCAGCTGTGAAGCTAGTTCGCTGTGCATGGCAGCTTTATCGGTGTGCATCCGACTTCCTTTTTCCAGCAACTCATCCTTGATCTGATCAAGGTGCTCCTTCTGGCTTTCGCTCAAATCCAGGGTTTCGGAGACATAATCCACCATGAATTCTGCTTTTTGATCGGGCGAATGACGCCGACACCCTGCAAAGCCCGCAACATTAAAGAACAGGAACGCGATGAGTGAAAGATACAGTCCTTTTTTTACCATGATTCCTCCTTGGTTGTAAAACAACCTTGTACTGATTAATATTAGTACATCCGCTTTCCACTGGGATAGATAGTAACCACCTTTGCAGAGGAATGCTTTTCTGTGGTGTAACAGTTTGTAACAAAGTGTAACGGCAAAGATCCGCATGGTTTTATAGGAGCTGTCTCAAAAAGGCATTTTCTTTCCCAGAAGCGGACAAGCGTCCAATCGTCGTGTTGCCCTTGAACGTCATCAGCAATCCTCGAGATAGCTTCTAATAGAAGAACTTGAGTTGCCGGCGGAGATGCCTTATTTTCTGTTACTCGAAATACTTCTTGAGCACCTCACCTATTTGCAAAAGGATGCATCATATGAAAAGCCCCGACCTATCCGGGAAATATCAATCAAAACTGCGCACCGCTGATGAGGCCGTTCGGATGATCGGATCAGGCCAGAGAGTTTTTATTGGATCTTCCTGTGGCGAGCCTCAGCATCTGATCAATGCCCTGATGGATAATGCCGACCGCTATCTGGATGTGGAAATCGTGCGCCTCCTGAGCCTGGAAAGCTCCCTTCTGGCCTTAATGGCCGATGAATACCGGGGTCGCCGATTCCATGTGCGTTCGATTTACCAGGGATCTGATTATACCAAGGGGCTGCGGGCCAACCGACGATTTATCACCCCGATAACCCTTTCGGCGGTTCCCGGGTTGTTCAAAAAAGGCCTCCTGCCGCTTCATTTTGCACTCATTCAGGTTTCGTCACCCGATGATAATGGCTGGATGAGTCTGGGGATTTCAGTGGATGTCACCCTGGCCGCTGCCCAAACCGCGGCCACAGTCATAGCCCAGATTAATCCCAGAATGCCACGGATTCAGGGCCACAGTTTTATTCACTTAAATGATGTTGATGTTATCGTTGAAAAAGAAGAAGATTTGCTCAGCGCCTTTACGCTGCCGGACTATGAATCGGCGGACGAAATTGCGGACATCACCGCCAATCTGATTGATGATGGCGCCACCCTCCAGCTCGGACTGGCAGAGCTCTCCGGACCGATTGCCCGGGCGCTTGCAGAAAAAAATGATCTGGGCGTCCACACTGAAATTTTAAGCGATGATCTGATGGCGTTGTTATCGGAAGGCGTTGTTACCAATCGCTTTAAAGGACAAAATGAGGGCAAACTATTGGCCAGCGGTGCTATTGGTAGTCAAAAATTATATCAATCGCTGCACAATAATGCCGCCATAGAGTTTAGACCGTCTGATTACATCAACCACCCCATCATTATTTCTCAAAACCACAATATGGTGGCCGTTAATTTTGCGCGAACCATGGATCTCAGCGGGCAGGTATACGCCGATGCCCTTCCCCAGAATCATTTTTCCGGAGTAACCGGAATGCTCGAATTTGTTATGGGCGCCGGCATGTCATCCGGGGGCAAATCCATTATTGTCATACCGGCCAGAAGCATAGACGGCAAGACCAGCCGGATAAATATGAATACAGACGAAGGGTCGATCGTCATACCAAAAGGCTATGTCTCCTTCGTGGTCAGTGAATTTGGAATGGTCAATCTTTTAGGAAAAAATATTGAGGAAAGGGCCATGGCCATGATCAGCCTATCCCATCCTGATTTTCGCGATGAACTGTTTGAAAGCGCCCAGGACGCCGGTCTCATCGATGGCAACAGAACCCTGAATGAATCACTATTCGGTGTTTACCCTGCCCGAATGGAGGAGACCCGCATGATTAACGGTCAAATGGTGACGTTTCGACCGGCCAAGCCGGTAGATGACCGTCTTATCCAGGAACATTATTATCGAATGGACCAAAAAGATGTGCAGGCCCGATTTTTCGGTACTCGCCGGAGCTTCTTCAGAGAAGATATGGAGGGCCTGGCCCAGGTAGACTATATTAATAATCTGTCCGTTGTGGCGGTTACCGGAGAAGTCGGTTTTGAAGAAATCATCGGTCTCGGAGAATATGCCCTTGCGCAGGGCGCCGTGGCCGAAGTGGCTTTTTCCGTGTCCACAGAATGGCAGGGCAAAGGGATTGCCAGCGTCATTCTGGAAAAAATCACCGAAGCCGCCCGCGAAAAAGGGTTTACCGATCTGGTCGCCTACACCCGGTCAACCAATATCGGAATGATCAAGCTTTTCAGAAAACTGCCCTACAAAACGGAAACGATCATCGAAAACGATACGGTGGTGCTTAGGTGCAGTTTTGAAAATAAATAGCGTAACTTGCCGACAGATGCCGGGCTATGGGTGCCGAACCAGAATCATACTTGACACATAGAGTATATTCACCTAAACTCCACGGCATTAACAGGGGTATAAATTCATCCTGCGGTTAATCAAGACAAAAGGGAATAAAGAAAGGAGACACAGATGACAAAAACATTGAAATGGTTAAGTGTAGCGGTAATTATTGTTGCTCTGACGGTACCCGGAGCAGCCCTGGCAAAAACCTTTAAAATCGGTGTCTCGGTAATAGTTGCACACCCGGCCCTGGATGCCGACCAGAAGGGTTTTGAACAGGCCCTGAAGGATAATGGCGTTATGGCGAAATACGACTACCAGAATGCCCAGGGGGATATGTCCAACGCCCAGGCAATCGCCAGGAAATTTAAGGGCGACAACCTCGACCTGGTTCACTGTATTGCAACCCCCACCTCCCAGGCGATAGTCAAGGTGATTACGAAGACCCCCGTGGTTTATTCCTCGGTAACAGATCCTGTCGATGCGGGTCTTGTAAAGACCATGGGTCCCGCCGGTGGCAACGTGACCGGTGTGTCCGATGCCTGGCCCTATGATCGCCAGGTTAAACTCCACAGCGAGATGGTCCCTTCGGCCAAAAAGTGGGGAACCATCTACAATGCCGGAGACGCCAATTCAGTCAAAAGCATTTCCTGGGCTAAGGCGGCAATGAAAAAATACGGGCTTGAATTTATCGAGGTCGCCGTTTCGAGCTCGGCCGAGGTTCATATGGCAGCCCAGTCACTGGCCGATCGTGTCGACGCCGTATTTATCATCTCCGATAATACCGTTGTATCGGCCTTCGAATCCCTTGTAAAAGTTTGTAATGACAAGAAAAAACCTCTTTTTGGCGGCGGCGTCGAATCCGTGCCGCGGGGCTCGATAGCGGCCCTCGGCTTTGATTATTTCCAGGTGGGTTACACGGCCGGTCTGAAAGCAGTTGAAATCCTTAAGGGAGGTAAAAAACCCGGAGACGTCCCCTCCAGCCTGACCAAAAAGCTGCAACTGGTTGTCAATCCCAACGCGGCCAAAGCGCAAGGACTTATGCTGGACCCCAAATACATTAAAATGGCAGATGAAGTTGTTAAATAGCGTTCTATAGTGTCAAGCCGCGCCCTATAAAGCATCCTTTCATGCATGATGGGCGCGGTTTTTACATTAGAAGGTTCACCATGCTCTATATCATCCCCATCTCGCTGGAACAGGGCTTGGCTTATGCACTCGTGGCCCTTGGTATCGCCATGACTTTTCGGGTGTTATCCTTCCCGGATCTGACGGTTGACGGCAGCTTCCCTCTGGGTGGTGCGGTGGCCGCCCGGCTGATATTTGACGGTTTCGATCCGGCTACATCAACTATTATCGCCATGGCGGCCGGTTTTGTTGCCGGATGTCTGACCGGAATTTTCGCCACCAAATTTAAGATCAACTCCCTTTTAGCCGGTATCCTGATGATGACCATCCTCTATTCGGTCAACCTCAGAGTAATGGGCCGTGCCAATATTCCGCTGCTGAGCAGATCAACCGTGTTCACCGCAATGGAAACGTTGGATATATCCCGCGATATACCGGTTATCATCTTCTTTTTGATTGTTGCTGCTGTCTGCAAAATAGCGATTGATGTCTTTTTGCATACCGAATACGGCCTGGGTCTCAGGGCAACAGGGGATAATGAACAGATGATTCGCGCCCTGGGTGTCAATACCGATAAAGCCACTATTTTCGGACTGGGCCTTTCGAATACCATGGTCGCCCTGGCCGGGGCCCTCATCGCCCAGGACCAGGGGTTTTCCGACGTGGGCATGGGCATCGGTATGATCGTTGCGGGCCTGGCATCGATCATCATCGGAGAGGCGCTAATAAAGCCCACCTCTGTTGTCAGGCTTACTTTGGCCGCGGTCGTCGGGTCCGTTGTCTATCGTTTTATTATTGCCCTGGGAATGCGACTGGGATTAGCCCCGACGGATCTTAAAATGGCCACCGGTCTCATGGTGGTCATTGCTCTGGCCGTGCCGGCCATACGCGGAAAACGAGAAAAAAAATTGAAGCTCAGAGGAGTCTGAATCTTGCCAGACTATATGCTGACTCTGAAAAATATTAGCAAAGTATTCAACCAGGGCACCCAGGACGAAAAGCGTGCCCTGGACGATTTTAGCCTTGAGGTCGCCGACGGCGATTTTATCACCATCATCGGCTCCAACGGCGCGGGCAAATCAACACTGCTGAATGTCATTGCCGGAACCGAAGAGCCTGATGAAGGTCAATTGATAGTCGACGGCCAGGACGTAACGAAATGGCCTGATTTTCAAATGGCCAAATATATAGCCCGGGTATTTCAGAGCCCCACCATGGGGACGGCCGGCGATATGTCAATCGAAGAAAACCTATGCATGGCAGAATTGCGGGGCGAAAAACGCGGTCTGAAGTGGGGAGTTACCAAAAACAGGCGCTCCAGTTACAGAGAAACCCTCAAGGTTCTGGACCTGGGCCTGGAAGATAGACTGAAGCAATCCGTCGGTTTGCTGTCCGGTGGTCAACGCCAGTCCCTGACCCTGCTGATGACGACCCTGGCCATGCCAAAAGTTCTTCTGCTCGATGAGCACACGGCCGCCCTGGACCCGCGAACCGCCGCCAAAGTAATGGATCTGACGGATTCCATGGTTCTGGAAAACAGGCTGACTACCCTGATGGTGACCCACAATATGACGCAGGCGCTAAAATACGGCAACCGGATGGTCATGCTTCATCAGGGAAAGGTCCAGCTTGACATAAAAGGTGAAGAGAAGAAAAAATTAACCGTCGCCGAAATCGTGGCCAAGTTCGGCCAAACCCTCAAGGACGAAACCCTGCTTTCGGGATAAAACAGGTTTCAGGTTTCGGGTGTCAGTGTACAGAAGACAGAGAACAGAAAACAGAGGCTGAAAACTGAGGACAGATAGTCGGTTTTATCATCCGATTTTTTCTATCTGTCGTCTGGCATATGTTCTCTGACACCTCGTGTGAAACTTCATTAA
>Ga0265303_10003031_pt1 | contig 10489 bp, 8 predicted proteins | sample Helome_2_FD_192494 | JGI IMG/M metagenome (GOLD analysis project Ga0265303, IMG submission 192494) | Marine sediment microbial communities from subtidal zone of North Sea - Hel_20160317 (Illumina Assembly) | ecosystem: Environmental > Aquatic > Marine > Subtidal zone > Sediment ... | reverse complement strand
CCGGAGCTCGCACTCCTCGGCTACGGGCTGCCCGAGACCGTGCGTGACCCGCTCGAGTGCCTGGGACTCGACTGCGAGCCCCGGAGCGACGAGCTCCCGCGTTGGATGCAGCGTTTCCGCTGCGCCGCCTACCTGGACGACGTCCACGGCAGGACCTGCGAGTACGCCGCCGAGAGTGTCCGTCGTTCGCTGCTCGAGGAGCACGATCGTCGCGCCGCGGACCGCACGCCCGGAGATCTCGAGGGCCACATGTTCCTCGACGCGAACGTGTTGGCCGACCTGCGCGCGGCCTGGCGCGAGCGGCTCAGGCCGCCTCGCCCACTCGCCGCGCCGGCAGCGTGAGCCGGAAGGTAGCGCCGCGGCCGGGTCCCGGGCTCTCCGCCACCAGGACGCCGCCGAGGTCGTTCGACGAGAGGGAGCAGGTGTGCAGGCCGATGCCCTGCCCGTTCGGCTTGGTCGTGTAGCCCGACACGAACACCTGTTCGAGGTTCTCCGGCTCGATCCCGACGCCGCAGTCCTCGACCTCGATCGCGATCGTGTCCTCCTGTTGCAGGATACGCAGGACGATGTGCGGGTCCTCCCGCTCTGCCAGCTCGAGTGAGTCGAAGGCGTTGACCAGCAGGTTGACGAGGATCTCCAGCAGCTTGTGTCGCTCCAGGGACAGGCTCGCCGTCTCCTCGAACTCGCGATCGATGCGCATGCCCAGGCTGGCGGGGCGCGCCTGGGTCGCGAAGGTGATCGCCTGTTCGACGACGTTCTCGATGCGCACCCATGTCGCCGCGGACGTGCGGTTGGCGTAGCCGATCTGCGACTGGACGAGGCTCATCATGTGATCGAGGCCCTGGAGCAGTTCGTCCAGCTCGCGGCGTACGTCGTCCTGCGCGTTCGACATCGACGACTCGAGCTGCGCCAGGAACGGGATCACGTGGCGCCCGCGCGGGTCCTCGCGGACGTACTCGTCGAGCGTGTCCCTGTGGGTCTCCAGCTCCTGCGCCACCGTGCGCAGGTCCTCGATCGGGAGCTTGTGCAGCGTGCGCGCCGAGAGCTTGGCCGAGACGTTCACGCTGTTGAGCACGTTCCCGACGTTGTGCAGTACGCCCGTCGCGATCTCGGAGGCTCCGGCGAGGCGTGCCATCTCGGCCATCTGCGTGCGGCTGCGTTCCAGCTCCGAGACCATGCGGTCGAACTCGCGCGCCAGCGTGCCCAGCTCGTCGGTGCGATCGGACTCGAGGCGCTGCGTCGTGTCGTTGGTCTCGCCGATCAGCACTGCGTGGTCGGTCAGCTTGCGCAGCGGTTCGATCACGCTGCGCTGCAGGATAAAGACCAGCGTGAGCAAGAGCAGGATGGCGGCGCTCGCGCCGGAGAGCATCGAGTCGGAGGCGGACCTGCGGGCGATCTGGTTGAGCTCGCGCGGCATCTGGACCGTCAGGAGGGCCGCGGGCAAGCCGCGCACATCGAGCAGGACGTCCTCGACGATCAACCGGTCGTCGTCCAGCTGTTCGAACACCGGCGCGTTGGACAGCACGTCGTCGAGGTGCATGCTGGAGAGCCCGTCTCCGGAGAGCGTCGAGAGGCTCACGGAGGTTCCGCGGCCGTCTCCGAGCTGTGCGAGCACCCGATCCGTCAGGAACTCGCCGGTGATCGCGCGCAGGGTCTGCCCGCCGCGATAGGCCGGTTCCAGGTCGGCGATCCCGACCTGGAGGAGGCCGTGTTCGGTCTCGAGCAGGCCACCGCGCACACTCGGATCCAGGAGGGGGTGCCGCGTCGAGAAAGCTTCCTCGGGGAAGTCGCGCAGGCGCAACGGCTGGTGCGTCTCCGGCGTGAGGGTCGCGCTCGCGAGGACGGAACCGTCTGGTTCGAGCAGGAAGAAGAGGTCGACGCCGTCCGCCCGGATGCGGGGCTCGATCTCCAGCCCGACCTCCGGATCCCGCAGCCGAATACCGGTTCTGCGACCCACGGCCGCGAGCCGACCGCGTCGGCTCAGCAGGTCCTCCTGGATTTCGCGCAGCTGCACCTCGGCCAGACCGCGCTCGAGACCCTCGAAGCGTTTCGTCACGAGCATCCCCTGCACGACGGCGTCGCCGACGACGAACCCCACGACCACCAGGGTCAGGAGGAGAAGGATGCGGGTGCGGAGGATCACGGGGACGGGCTCTGTTCAGGCGGCCTGGTCGGTGCGTTCTCGTTCGGCTTCCCGGCGTCCCTGTTCGCGCGACGCGGTCAGCGCGTCGTTCAGCAGGCAGCAGAGCTCCTGCAGGTCGTCGTCCTTGCGAATCCGGCAGGGACCGGGATCTTCACCGGCCGCGACCTGCTCGAGGTGGCGCTCGAAGCGGTAGATCGGGCCCGCCGTGCGGAACGTGAGGTGGACGCCGATGAGCAGCGTTGCGGGCAGGAGCGCGAAGAAGGAGACCAGGAGGGCCTGGCCGATCAGCGTGGAGGCGGTCTGTGCCAGGATGTCGCCGTCCGTCGGCAGCTCGTTCGCGAGACGCAGGAGCAGCGAGCCGAGGTAGACCGACTGTGCGAGCAGTGCGAGCGACGCGACGCCGGCAAAGCCGCCGACCAGCCGCAGCTGGAGGCTCGGCTTCGGCAGTCGGTTCTTGCGCTTCCAGCGCTTGGGTTCGGAAGGGGAGTTCTCGGATTGCATGGAATCAGGTGTGGGAGCGGAGGAGCTCGCTCCAGGCTTCCTCGTCGGAGCCGAAGTCACGGCCGGTGATGCGCTGCAGCGCGCGGGCGGCGGCCTGGAGGACGGCGCCGTCGCTCTTGCCGACGAGCTCGATGAGCTCGGGCACGGCGATCCACGAGCCCAGGTGGCCCAGGACCGCGCAGGAGAGCACGACCAGCTCCTGGTCGGGGCTCTTCAGCGTGTCGACGACGACGGGGGCGATCTCGTGGCGGTAGAAGCGCCACTTGGAGGCTTCGAGCAGCGCGCGCGAGCGCGCCGCGTCGTCGCCACGTTCGATGTCGCGCAGCAGGCCCGGCGCCTCGTGCTGCCACCAGCGCTGCGTCTTGGCGTACCACTCCTTCCAGTGCTTGGAGCCGCGCCCGCGGTCGATGCCGCTCGATGCGCGCAGCGCGGCGACGGCCGCCTTGGCGACGGGGCCGATCTCGTGGTCGGTCAGCTCGATCAGGCGCGCGGTCGCGTTCTGGACCTCGATCTTCTCGACCGCGCGGATGGCGAGCAGCAGCAGCTCGAGCTCGATGGCGTCGAGGTACATACTGACGGCGAAGCCGACCTCTTCGGGCAGGGGGTGCGGGAGCAGCTCGCCCAGCCGCGCGATCTCGGTCAGGATCAGGGGGTCGGCGTCGTCCAGTTCGCCCAGGAGCTCCACCAGGAGGACCAGTCCCGACACCGAGTCGGTCTCGCCCAGACCCCAGATCACGTGGGCGGCGAGGTCGAGCGGCACCCCGCGATAGAGGGCGACGACGTCGATGGAGCTACAGGGAGTGCGTGTGTGGATCGAGGCCAGGCTTCTCTGGAAGCCGACGCAGTACGGGCGCGGGACGCGCGAGCGCGAGCCCCGGACGCCTTCGGGCAGGGTGAGCGCGGTCAAGAGCTCGAGGTCCCGGCGCGTGCCGACGCGACCGAGCTCGCGGATCGCGAAGGTGCGCTCGGTCGCCGACAGCGGTCGCTGGGCCAGTTCGCGCAGGAACGCCGCGACGTCGCGGTCGGGGAAGCCGGTGAAGGCCGCTTCCAGGAGCAGGACCTGATCGACCGACAGCTCGACGGCGGAGAGCTCGCCCTCCGCGTCGAGAGTGGGGAGGCTGCTCGCGGACAAGGCTCCGAAGACGACCGGGATCGCTTCGTAGCCGAGACCGACCACGGTCGCGTCGAGGGCGCTCTCGTCGCCCTCGAGGGCTTCCACGATGGCCGCGCCGATGACTCCGGACTGCGGGTCTTCGGCGCGCAGCGGGAGCGCGAGAGGGAACGCCGCGAGCAGGGCGGCGAGCGCGAGGTTCATTCGTACCACAGGATCCACTCCCAGATGTGTCCTTGCAGTCCGCCGAAGTCCCTGAAGGGACCGTAGTAGGATGAGCCCTTGCCGTCATTCCAGGACACCTGTAGGAACCAGGCCTTGCCCGGCACTTCGGGCTCCGCGAACCCGGTCGCCGGGATCGAGTACCAGTATCCCTCCGTCGGCTCGAAGCCCTTGGCCGGGCCGCTGTACTCCGCGTAGTCGCCCCACTTCATCGTGTTCCAGTCGAACTCCTTCTCCGCCGCTTCGATCTGCCAGCAGTCGCTCTGCATCGACTCCTCCATCTCCGGCGGCTCCTCGCTCTCGCCGTAGAAGATCCGGAACGGGTCGCCGCGGTTCTGTCGGACCTGCACGGGAATCTCCTCGATCTTCCAGCCCAGGAGTCGCGGCAGGAGCAGCGAGCCGCTCGTGCTCGAATCGAAGTGCAGGCGCACGCCTTCCTCGAGCTGGAGGGTGCGGGACACGAGATAGCCGAAGACCTCGAAGTCACGCCCGACGGCGACCTCGGAGCCGGGCGCGTAGATGCCGCCGTGGAAGCGGCTCATGGCGTAGAGCTGCACCGGGAGGAAGCTCTGGACGACCTGGAGGCTCAGATCGAGGGCCTGCTCGCTCTCCGTCTCGATGACCGCGCCTACCTGCAGGTCGACGACGCCGGTGACGTAGAGATCGACGGGCCCGGCCTCGTTCCGGATCGTGAGCCGGCTGCCGGACTGGAGCTGGAGGCTCCCGAAGACGGCTGCACCGGGTCCGATCAGGACCAGCTCGGCACCCGGAGCGACGCTGACGGACTCGTAGCCGATCTGCCCCGAGGGGATGACGCGCGGGAGAGCCGAGTCGTGGAGGAAGCCGGGCAGCATCTCGACGCCCGGCACCTGGACCGGGTCGAGCTCGACCTGCTCGGGAAGCGCTCCCACCGATCCGCTCACGGTCACGCCGGTACCCGAGAACTCGGACTCCGGTCCGTGCAGGAGGTCCCCATACACGGCGGTCGGCGTTCCGTCGGAGGAGAGCACGATGTCGCCGTTCGACGAGATCATCCCGTCAGCGCCGGTCGAGGGACCGAGCGGGCTCGATGCGCTGTCGGACTCGGGGGCCGGCGCCTTCACCTCCGGAATGGTGGAGAAGTACTCCGCGGCTGCGTACAGGCCGTACTTCATCTGCTCCTCCGGGCTCAGAACCGCGGTTCCCCCCGTACCGAGCCAGGCGTCGCTGTCCGAAGCGAGGCTGGTCGAGTTGTAGACTGGCTCGGCGCCGTACTTCTCCATGTACTCGGGATGTGCCAGCGGGTCGAAGAAGACGTCGTACGCGAAGACCTCGGTGGTGTAGTCCTGGAAGCGGTAGTAGAGACCCTCGTAGTAGAGGATGTGGTTGGTCGAGTCGACGAGGTGCTCCTTCAGCGGGTCGATCCGGATCGTGCCGGTGCGTGCCTGCGCTTCGTACGGTTCGGCCTCCGAGTCGAACCCGTCGATCAGGAACGGCACGTCCAGCTCGATGCCTTCCTCGGCGAAGATGCCGAGCTCGACGTCGATCGACTCGAGCGCGACCTCGACGGTGGCGCGACCGGAACCGACCATGCCGGTGCTACGCAGCAGGATCTCGTCGCCCGTCTGGGTCGCCTCGACCCACACCAGGCCGTCGCCCAGGACTACCGGCTGGTCGGCAGCGCCGACCGCGCCCGTGAAGCCGCGTGAGAGCCCGTAGTACGCCTCAGCGATCCCGGCTTCCGCCACGTAGAAGGCGCGCTTGTCGTCGGTCGAGGATGCCTGGCGCCTCGTCGTGAAGGTCGTGATGCGTAGGAGCGAGTAGGCCATCCCCGCGACGATCGTCACGACGACGAGCGAGAAGACCAGCGCACTGCCGCGGCGCGCCGGTGAGCCGGGCCGGCCCCTCTGCGCCTGCTTCATTGCCACCAGAGCGCCCAGTCGAGTACGTGTCCGCCGTTAATCCCACCGAAGCTCTCGAAGGGGCCCTCGTAGTCCATCACGTTCGCGTTGTCATCCCAGGTGGCGCGCACGTGCCAGGTCTTCCCGCCCGTCGTCGGAGCACTGAAGTTCCTCGACTTGATCTCGACCCATTCACTGGCGTCCGGTTGGTAGTTGACGGCCGGACCCAGCATCTCGTCAGGTCTGTTCCAGTTGTTCTTGCTGTGGTTCCACGTCCATATCTTGACGGATATCTCCCAGCAGTCCGTCTCCAGCGCGGCAGGTGCCTCCAGGGGCTGCTCGTCATCCGTGTAGAAGATCCGGAACGGGTCCCCGCGGTTCTGGCGGACCTGCACCGGGATCTCCTCGATCTTCCAGCCCAGGAGTCGCGGCAAGAGCAGCGAGCCGCTGGTGCTGGTGTCGAAGTGCAGGCGCACGCCTTCCTCGAGCTGGAGGGTCCTCGACACCAGGTACCCGAAGACCTCGAAGTCGCGCCCGACGGCGACCTGGGAGCCGGGCGCGTAGATGCCGCCGTGGAAGCGGCTCATCGCGTAGAGCTGCACCGGGAGGAAGCTCTGGACAACCTGGAGGCTGAGATCGATAGCCTGGTCGCTCTCCGTCTCGATGAGCGCGCCCGCCTGGAAGTCGACCGTGCCGGTGACGTAGAGGTCGACCGGTCCGGGGCCGTTCAGGATCGTGAGACGGCTCCCGGGCTGGAGCCGGAGGTCGCCGAAGACGGCCGCGCCGGGTCCCACCAGGATCAGCTCGGAGCCGGCTGCCACCGAGACCGACTCGTACCCGATCTGCCCCGAGGGGATGATGCGCGGGAGCGCCGAGTCGTGCACGAAGCCGGGCAGCATCACGACGCCGGGGACCCGAACCGGGTCGAGCTGAACCTCCTCCGGAAGGGCCCCGACCGTCCCGCTGACGGTCACGCCGCTGCTCTCGAACCCGGCCTCCGGCCCGTGCAGGATATCGCCGTACACCGCGGCCGGGGTGTCGGGTGAGGAGAGCGAGATGCCACCGTTCGACCCGATCACCCCGTCGGCACCGGTCGAGGGGCCGAGCGGGCTCGCCGCCGCGTCGGACGCGAGGAGTGGCGCTTCCATCAGCGAGAGGGTCGCGAAGTACTCCTGGGCGGCGTACATGCCGTACTTGAACCGCTCTCTCTCGGTCAGTGTCGTCCAGGTGGTTCCCCCGGTTCCCAGCTGCAGAGTGGTGTCGCTATCCGAGGCCAGGATCGAGGAGTCGTAGATCGGACTCGGCTCGATGCCGTACTTCTCCATGTACTCGGGGTGCGCCAGCGGGTCGAAGAAGGCGTCGTACGAGTACACGTCACCGGACTTGTTCTGATATCGGTAGTAGAGCCCTTCGTAGAAGAGGATCTGGTTCGCCTCGTCGACGACGGAGTGGTTGTCGTCGGCCTGTATCGTGCCGGTACGCGCCGTCGTGTCGTAGGGCTCGACCCCCGAGTCGAAGCCGTCGATCAGGAACGGCACGTCCAGCTCGATGCCTTCATCGGCGAAGATGCCGAGCTCGACGTCGATCGACTGGAGCGCGATCTCGACGGTGGCGCGACCGGAACCGACCAGGCCCGTGCTGCGCAGCAGGATCTCGTCGTCGGTCCGGGTCGCATCGACCCAGGCCAGGCCGTCACCGAGGAGGACCGGCTGGTCCGAAGTGCCGATCGCGCCCGTGTAGCCGCGCGAGAGCCCGTAGTAGGCCTCCGCGAGGCCGGCCTCCGCGACGTAGAAGGCGCGCTTGTCGTCGGTCGAGGACGCCTGGCGCTGGGTCGTGAAGGTCGTGATACGCAGCAGGGAGTAGGACATCCCTGCGACGATGGTCACGACTACGAGTGCGAAGACCAGGGCGCTCCCGTGCCGCTGGTGGTGATGTGTGGAGCGCGATCTCAAGTATCCAGGTCCTCTTCACTGAGGTTGCGGCACGTCACGGTCGTCTCGACCGTGCTTGTGATCTGGCGGCCGTCGCTCGTCAGGCGGTCGAGCGAGAGTCGGATGGTCACGGCGTTGCGATCGACGGTGAAGCTGAGACCCTTCTCGTCGATCAGGCCGTTCCCGTTGTCGTCCATCCCGTTGGGGAGCTCGCCCTCGAGGAACGGGCGCACGAGGTTCGTCCAGGTGACGCGCTGCTCGGGCGCGTCCTCGGGCATGCGCATCCAGAAGACGGAGTTGTCGACGTCCTCCAGGCCGATCGCCTCGGGATCGCTCCAGACGACCTCGCCGTCCTGCACGCCGAGGTGGATGCGGTACTCGATGTCGTCGGTGCTGAGCGGCTCGGCATGGTCCGGGATCAGGGTGTCGCGGTCGGAGCCCATCACGGCGCGCGCGATGCGCTCGAGCACGAGCTGCGCGCGCTCCTCGAGCAGCACCGCCGCGCTCTCTTCGTTGGTCTGTCGTGCCGTCTGCTGCATCAGGCTGATGCCTTTCTGCAGGAGGATTGCCAGCAGCGCGGCAGCGAGCAGCAGCTCGAGCAGCGACAGTCCGGCGGTAGAGCTTCGGCGGGGTCGCTTCACAGGCGGAAATCCGTCATGACGGTGAACATGCGAAAGGTTCGTGGTCCCAGCTCACCCTGCCACTCGGCCTCGAGCAGGATGGGCAGGATGCGGTAGTCGAAGGAGTGGTCGGCCTCGTCCACCAGGCCGTTCCCGTCGATGTCGCGCGGGAAGCCGAGCTGCGCGTCGACGAGGTCCTCGCGCAGCTCCCAGACGGGCAGCTCGCCCTCCTCCGCGGCGTTCATGATCGGGAGCCGTATGCGTCCCACCCCGCCGTCGGGGGTGTCGGGCCGCGGTTGCACACCGTTCACCGGAAAGCGCTCCCCCGGGGCGGTTCCGGGTCCGCCGGGATCGTCCATGGGGTCGGCGTTGTAGAGCCGCACGATGTTCTCGAACGGCTCGTTGCGCATCGCCTCGAACCGCGAGCGCATCGCCTCGACGACGCGGGCGTTCTCACGTGTCAGCGAGCGCTGGCGGTAGATCGCCGTGAAGGTCGTCAGCAGGATCATCGCGGCGACGAGGACGATCGGGAGCGAGACCACGACCTCCATCAGGGTGAAACCGGACCGCCGGGCGAGCCGGCGGGCCGCCCGGCGAACCGGGTCTCCCGGTGCCTGGACCGGGCGCGCTGCGGCGCGCCGCTGACGCGAAAAGAAAGGATCCCGAGGGGCCATCGTGTTCTTCGAATCGGCGTAACGACGGGTCGTTCTTGAAGGCCCTTCCGACTTGATTGCTACGCGTTCGTGACAGACAGGGAAGCTCCTTCCTGCCCTGGGCGAAGTCCGGAGTTCCCCGCCCCCGAATCGCTCGGGGAGTTTCCGCAGTGCGTCCTGCCGCTTGCGGGGGAGTGGTCGGACGCCCGTGCCGAAGCGGAGCTCACGAGGCGCCAAGAAGAGCGGGTTCGCCTTCACCGCGACATCGCGATGACCCGCTTCACTCTGGACGACGCCGGGAGACAGCCTCTGCCTCCGACGCCGTGCTCCTGGCCCGACGGACCACGGAGAATGCGCTAGGATGCCCTGCTGGCGAGCGCGAGCGGCGTCCGCCGAGAGGAGGAACGAAGATGATCCGCGGCGTCCACACGATGTTCTACAGCTCCGAACCCGAAGCGTTTCGGGCGTTCCTGCGCGACAAGCTGGGCTTCACGTATACCGACGTGGGCGAGGGCTGGCTGATCTTCGACCTGCCCGAGGCGGACATGGGTTGTCACCCGGCGGACGAGAGCCGCGAGCACGGCGCGCCCAACGGCACGCACGACATCTCGTTCTACTGCGATGACATCGAGGCGACCGTGACGGAGCTCGAGGCGAAGGGCGTCGAATTCGTCGGCGACGTCGTGGATCAAGGCTTCGGCCTCGTGACTCGCTTCCGGGCGCCGGGCGACGTGCAGATCCAGCTCTACCAGCCGCGCTACGAGAAGGGAGGGGCCTGATGTCCCGAGGCCCGCTCCGCGTCGCGCTTCTCGCGGCCACCCTGCTGCTGGCCGCGACGACCACGGTCCACGCGCAGCTCGACCTCGCGGCGCGCGTGCCGAGCGCCGCGCGCCAGCCGCGACTCGCCCAGTTCGTGCGCGAGCTCGAGAGCACCGACTGGGTGGCGGAGGATCCGGAGCTGGCGAAGTGGCGCACCGGTCCCGGCGAGGCCCTGCCCCTGATGGAACGGGTGGCGCGGCTCGACGCCATGGTCGTCGGACGGCAGCGCAAGGCGCTGAACCAGCTGGCGGCCTCCAACCTGCCCGAGGCAGAGAAGCTCGCGCTGCTCGAAACGCTGCTCGACCATCCCGCGCCGGAAGTCGCCTCGTTCGCCGGGAGCCTCGCGGTCCGGCGCGGCGACTTTGCGCTAGCGGAGAGCATCGCCAGCCGCATGGACGCCTGGGCTCCGGCCCAGCGCGGACAGCTCTTCGTGACGCTCGGGTCGGATCGCCTGCACACGCGCTGGCTGCCGCTCGCCCGAAGCGCGATGCTCGGCGCCATGTGGATCGCGAGCGCTGACAGCGAGGCCGCCGAGGAGGACCGCTCCGTGTTTCTCCTCGCCGGCCGCGCCGGTGTGATCCTGCTGGGTTCCTCGGAGTCCGAGGACGT
>Ga0265303_10003030_pt1 | contig 10490 bp, 14 predicted proteins | sample Helome_2_FD_192494 | JGI IMG/M metagenome (GOLD analysis project Ga0265303, IMG submission 192494) | Marine sediment microbial communities from subtidal zone of North Sea - Hel_20160317 (Illumina Assembly) | ecosystem: Environmental > Aquatic > Marine > Subtidal zone > Sediment ... | reverse complement strand
TACCTCCTCCGCTGTCCACGTTGCGAGGTCATCGAAGTCGGAGTCAGCAGCCCGCGCAGCGACCTTCACACCTACGGTTGGGTCGGTGGCGATGATGCCGTCGTCGACGGCTGCTCGCATGACCTTTCGCAGTGCCTTGATCGTGTTCAGAACGGTTTGCGGCTTCAACCCTGACTCGATGAGGTCGACAGCCACCCCACGCACGATATTGGTATCGACCTGCCGCAGCTTGCGGCTGGTGAAGCTGTCGGGGAGCCGTGCCAGGGCCGATGCGTCGGAGTTGTACGACGTGGATCGCAACGCCCCGAGCGCAACATCGGCCTTGCGGCGCTCCTGCCACGTGTCGACCCATTGTGCGACGGTCAGGATCGCTGGTGGTGTCCAGGTGTCGTCCTCAACGTTCCGGCGCGCCTGCTTCAACGATTCCACGGCTGCGGCCATGCCAGCCTTGGTGTCGGGCCATTACCCGAGCTTGATTCGCTTGCCCTCGACCTGGATGCGTGCGACGACGGCGGAACGGTCGTGCCGGCGGTAGATACCTGACGGTAGATCACGCATCGTCTTGTACCTTCTGAAGGGCTACTCCGGTGGGGGAATCTGCAAGTTCATCCAATCGGGCGTCCCGTCGTTCCTGGAATTCTTCGAACCACCCTTGAACTTGAGCCATAGGTAATGTCTATCCATTCCCGGCATGAATCTGTCTCTGCCACCGGTGGCGAAGCCGAACCACGTCGAGCCCGGATAGACAGGACAGGCCATCGGGTAGGTATACGGGTCGGTCTACCAACCGCACCGGGTTGGCCCGTATGGGCGGGACACGTATTCGAGAGCGATGTGTCCTAGGCGGGGGAAGGATCGTCCGAAGCAGCTGATTCGTTGGTGACGTCGAGTCCTGTGGTTGCTCCACCGAGTTCGATGCCAGCCTCGTCGAGGGCGTTTCGTACGGCGAGTATGGCGGCAGAGACCGGGGCGATGTCCGCTTTCAGCTTCGACGAGTACCACAAGCGGGCCGTGACGATCAGCGCGTCCTGGTCCAGCCGACTGGCCAGTACTTCGGGTGCCGGGTCCGAGAGGACACCATCTGCGGTCGGAAGCGATTTCGAGATGATTCCGAGCGCCTTGGCGATGTCCGTCCCGGTCGCCAGGCTCATATCGAACTGGGCGCGACGTGCGTCAGATGCGGTGTACACGTGGACCATTTCGCCGAGCATGGACGTGTTTGGGATGTAGCTCCTGACACCGTCAACGGACTCCATCACTGTGCTGTGGCTGCCGATCTCGAGCACCGTACCGCGAGTTCCCATGACTTCGATCTGATCGCCGACACCGAAGGAGGGACGCACGGTAAGTACAAGTCCGGCAGACGTGTTCTCGATTTGGGGTCGTGCGATGAGCACCCCCAACACGAGCACCACCACGATGACGATTGCGATCCAACTGCTGCCCACGCCGACGAGCACGAGCGCAATCGCGGCCGCTGTCAAGTAGATCAGGTATCGAGCGCCTCGTGACACTTCGTAGATGATCTCGGGCGGCACGTCGGGAGTCTTGCGGAAGGCGCGTTTGGCCAACCTCTGCATCAAGCGACCGACCGGATACGCGGCGAGCAGCACGATCACTGCGGCAAGGACGTCCCAACCGGTTACCTGGGCTGCCTCAACAGAACCCTCGACATCATCAACCGAGGGCTGGGCAAGAACCAGCCCAATAATCCACACTCGCAATTCCGCCATCACGTCTTCCGCTCCGATCTGATTTCGATTCCATGGTATCTCGAACAGCATGTCGAGAGATGCTTCAAGCTTGTCCTGATATGGCTCCCGTTCGAATCGCGGCGCAGCCATCTGCATTGCCTCGTGGTGCACCAGGTTTCGCAGTTCATATCCGTCCAGCCCGACTTCGTGCGATCCATGTCCGGCAATACCGGCGCAAGGAACGCCCGATACAATCCGTTGATGCCCGAAGCCTCCATTTGGCCCGATGAGGTCGACATTCCGTTTGCGAACGCGACGAACTTGCTCGACCTTGCGACGAGTGCGGACGTACCGATTGCCCATCTGTGTGGCGGCCGTGCGCGCTGCTCCACATGCCGTGTTCGGATTGTCGAGGGGCAAGCTGCCTTGTCCCACCGGACGCCGGAAGAAGCAGCGATGGCAACCAAGCTCGGGTTTCCGGACGACGTGCGGCTGGCGTGTCAGACCGAGGTCGTCGATTCGGTTCGACTATGGAGATTGGTGCTCGACAAGATCGATGTCGAGATGGCCTCACAGCTTGGTGGTGGGCACTACGTCGGACCGGTGGGAAGGGAGATTGAAGAGGTCGCGGTGATGTTCACCGATGTTGCTGGCTTCACTGCCATGTCCGAAGCTCTCCCTCCCTATGACGTCGTCCACATCCTCAATCGATTCTTCGCCCGTGCGAGCGAAGCCGTCGAGAATCATGGTGGAAGGGTGGACAACTACATGGGTGACGGCGTGCTTTGTGTCTTCGGAATCGACCAGGAAGCTGATTCGGCCTTGAGTTCGGTCAGGGCAGGGATTGCGGTGCTTGATGTTGCCCGCGACATGAACGAATACATGAACATGATCTATGGCCACGAGTTCAAAGTGAGGGTGGGCATCGGGCTTGGCGAGGTCATCTTCGGTTTGATGGGTGGAGAAACCTCGGCGCGCGAGACAGTCATTGGCGACGTCGTGAATGTGGCAAGCCGGATCGAGGCGGCAAACAAGGAGACCGGCACTGACATGTTGGTGACCGATCGCATACGCGCTCGAACCCTTCAATCCGTGCACTTCGGCAGGGAATTCGATCTGGACCTCCGCGGGAAATCGGGAAGGATCGTGGCACACGAGGTGCTCGGCATCATCGACTAGAACAACCTTTGAGCGACTGCTCAGCTGCTCTTGCGATCCCGTATCTGATGCGACGACATCCTTGCCGAGGACGAGCCACGCCATCAGCGCAAAGCTGAGCAGCAATCCGGTGGACCCACTCATCTTCACCAGAAATCGCCCAACCGGCGATGCGTGCGGCTTGACCACGGGCACATGTGCCCCGCCATATGGGCCTACCCGAAGCCGTACCTGCTGTCCACTGCCCATGACCGGCACAGGCGCGGTCCAGGCCGTCGTTCGGCAGCTGCTAGTCCTTGATATCGTCGCCCCGCCGCGTCGACCGGGACACGGGAGCGCCTGTGGATCGCTCCTTCGGCCCATGCATTTGGTGCCGATTCCTCTCCTCCATGCCCGTTCCCGACAGAGATTGACCTATCGTGACAACTCGATCCGACGAACGAGGTTCAGCATGGCAGTCACGGGAACAGTCAAATTCTTCAATACCGCAAAGGGATACGGCTTCATCTCCAGAGATGACGGCGAAAAGGACGTGTTCGTCCACTCAAGCAACATCGAGGGCGACGGCTACAAGGACCTCAATGATGGCCAGAAGGTGGAGTTCGAGGTGGCGGAAGGCCAGAAGGGCCCCGAGGCCAAGAACGTACGAGTCGTCTGAGAGGACCATCAACACAGTCCTCGAGATTGGCGTCGGTCCTCTGAAGACCCGCACCACGACTCTCGAGAAGCCGCGTTGGCCCCACGAGTTCACCGTCTGACGCTCGTCCGTCGGACCCGACAACACGTAGCGACGGAACAGGCCTTTCTCGCATGGTTGAGCTCTTCCCCCGAAGAGACTGGCGTTGACCGCGGTGTCGGTGACGACCCCGCCCATCGGGTGGCCATTCGTCGTCTGGTTGTGGTCCGTTTGGACCTCGTTGAACGGGCACATGGGACTGTGCGCTGGTGAGGGTGGGGGAGTGTCGCCGGTCTTCTGGGACCGGGGGTGATCCCCATCCGGCCGACCGGCCACACGAACCTCATGCACGGCATGGGTCTTCGTCGCGGTCCGGGACCAAGACAAGGCTATGCCTTGATGCCGACGATGCTCTCGAAGAGAGCGGGACCGCGCCTCCACGGCCTGAAGAGAGTGTTGTCCTCAACCGTGAAGCCTGCATCGTTGAGGTACGCGCCGAGATCCATGATGGGCAACCATGGGGTGATGCCCTGTACCCACGTCGTCGAATAGGCCACACCCTGGTAGCCATACCACCACGCCTTGGCAACGCGGGAGCCGCGAGGCCTCCCGGTGTCTGTGATGAGCAATGTGCCACCGGCTACGAGGAATCCACGCAATCGATCGACGACGCTCGGCCGCCGCTGATCGTCGAAGCAGTCGAGCAGGAAGTTTGCGACGACGGCGTCGTAGGGCTTATCCGGTTGAAAGGCGAAGAGATCATCACATCGAAGGTCAGCCTGTTGACCAGCAACAGCGAACCGCTTGGATGCAATATCGATCATTCGGGCCGACAGATCGATCCCTGCAACGTCTGCACCAATCTGTGCGGCAGCGAGAGCCGCGCTGCCCGGACCAAGCCCTACGTACAGCACGCGCATCCCAGGCCGGATGTGGGTGAGCTGTTCCCGCTTCGCCCGAGGGACACAGCCGAATGAGTAGAGATCGGTGAGGCGCTCGTATATCGGCGCCATCCGATCGTAGGTTCGTTCCGCCATGGTCGTCACCGTCCTCCCTGCGACGATACTTCACCGAACAGGGGCAGCACGGGTTGTCGCTTCGGTGCCTCGCGTATGCGAGCAATCAGCAGCCTGACGTGTCTGCCTGGAAGGTTCAGCTGATGACTAGTCACCTCTCCACGGGGGCAATGTGCCTCGTCGAACGGCGGGGAGCGGCGGATAATCTCCCCATGTCGCCCGCCCAAGAGTTCAGGTTGTCCGCTGTGTCACACACGGAACGTACGGTGAACCAAATGCCACCAGAATCCACACAACAACATGCCATCCAACACACAGGAACCGTCGAAGGTGTCGAGGTGGACGACGTTGGAGTCGTCATCGACCTGACCGGAGGCGATGACGATATCCGAGTCACCTTCAGGCACAGCGCCGACCCTCTCCTCGCTGAGCGCGCCGCAGAACTTCAACCAGGCAACGCAGTCTCGGTCACGGCCGTTCCCAGGCACAGCCCCGATGGGGACCTCGTCCTGCGCGAGGGTCGCGGACTGTCCACCTGAAGCATCGGCGCCCCGAACATCGGGGCCTCGTCCATTCCATTGCGCTTCAGGAACTCGTCTGCGACCTCCCCGACGGCACAGCCAGCGTCGAGCGCACCTGAGCCTCGGTTCGGTTACGTGAGCCTCAGGCGGTGCTTCCGGCTACGAGAAGGACGGCAAGCAGGCCGAAAACGACCATGAATACGACCACTGCAATGATCACGCCAACGATGATGACGGTGCGGTTCCGGTGCTTCATGGGAGAGATCGTATCGGCCTCTGTGAGGCAAGCGATCAGGCGAGGACGAAGGCGACCTGACCAATGTTGATCAAGACCACAACGAGGTAGAACGCAACCATCGCCCGCAGGAACTTCACGAAGCGCCAAGATCGCAGTCTGGTCGCCAATGTGATCACGACGAGGGGGAGTGCGACCTTGATGGCAAAGGCCCACGGCGTGCCGATCAAAGGAGACATCAACGGGTTGATCTCGACTGCGCCCAGGTATTGCACGCTGAATTCCGTGACCACGACATCGAGAACGTTCAACGCAAGAAGCGCAATGGCGAGCGCCGTTGCCGTGACCCGAAGGTCCTGCACGCCGCGACCATCGACCACCGCTCTGGGTGCCAGCTGCGCCAAACTCATCTGATGCCTTCTTCTGCTCCCGCGCGCCGCCCAGCGCCCGTACACGTACTGTACCGGCAACTACCGAATGATGCGACGCACATGCCATCCGTGGTTGCGTGGAGATTTCGCGGCCACGCCGGGCCTGCGGCAGCGTCCGGTGCACTACCTTGCCGGGATGGTCGACGCATCAGGAGCCACTCCGAGCTCGGGCACCTTCGTCCCGCCGGGCTTTGCGCCGCCGGGATCCATGACAGGTGAAGGATTTCGGCTCGAGCCTCTCGGGCCTGAACACAACGAACGCGACCATGCGGCATGGATGTCGAGCGTGGAGTTCATCCACGCTCTCCCGGGATTCGAGAACTCGGACTGGCCCTCACCGATGACGCTGGACGAGAACCTTGCGGATCTCGATGCGCATGCCAAGGACTTTGTCGATCGGAGCGGATTCACCTATTCGATCCTCGACGGGGATGACGTCGTCGGTTGCGTGTATATCTATCCCACCGCTGACCCTGGACACGATGCCAGAATCACGTCATGGGTTACCGAGGACCGAGCCTCGATGGAGTCATCCGTCCGCAAGACGATCGAACACTGGATTCGAGCAGAATGGCCATTCGAAAGCCCATACATCCCCTAGCGGTCCGCCATGTCGTCAGCTGGCGGCACCGGCGCGATCTTCAATACTGATGAGGCCCGCGTCTCTCAACCGAGTTGGGCGACCTCGTTGGTGAGGGCTTCGTGCGGCCTGCCAGATTTCTCACCAACGCTGCTGATATCGGTGATACTGACGACATGGGATCTGACGACGCCTCGAAGGCACCCGACGAGAACCGGCCCTCGTTCCCACCTGGCCACCAACCCTACGACAAGCTCGTCGGACTACGGATTGGGGCGCTCGTCGGAGGCCTCATCGGAGGCGTTGGTGCATATCTCCTGGGTGGCGTGTTTGCCTGGCTCATCCTCATCGGGGCGATCATCGGCGGTGTCATAGGCCATCGCATCGGCAGACAGTGATCGCCTGGGACAACCTAGGCTCACCTGCGGACGTGACTCGTTTCTCCGATGATCCTGATGTGTGGTCCTGGTTCGTGGGGATGCACCGCCATATTGAACGCTCCATTCCGAGGAACCAGGAGTTCCTGAACAAATTGAGAACGGATGCGTCCCTGGGTACGGAATCCTCGTATGGCACGGTTTACTTACGCATAGCAACGCGCAGCGACGCACGCGCTGAACCAAGTTGAGCATGTAACGGGAGTGAACCAACGTGGACCTCGTCAAACGATACAAGTGGCTGATCCTGGCGGTGGCTGGCCTCGGTGTTGTCATCGCCTTCCTCGCCTTCAGACCAGACAAGCTGTTCGTCGACGATGTCGTCGATGAGTCCCTCTCTGACGCCTTCTCGGTCACGGCATCCGATGGTGCTTCGGAAACGACCACGACAACGCTCCCGCCAACGACCACAGCGCCAACCAGCACCGAACCGTCGGAAACGACGTCCACAGTCCCAGAGACAACCACCACGACCGAGGAACCCCCCAGCGAGCCCATGGCAATCGCGACGGGAGGCTTCTTCGGCATCGATCACTCTGCCGAAGGGACCGCAACGGTCTACGAACTGGATGGTCAGTACGTGCTGCGGTTCGAGGACGACACGGACATCCAGAACGGTCCTGACCTCTACATCTACGTTCTCCCGACCGGTAGCTACGACAAGGGAGATGCCCTGGGCGACTTCATCGATCTCGGCAAGATCAAGGGGAATGTCGGTGGACAGAACTACGAACTACCAGAGACCTACGACCCAGCTGTTCACCAGTATGTGATGGTGTGGTGTCTCCGGTTCGCCGTCCCATTCGCAGCCGCACCCCTCGCATAGCACTGGATCCCTCGTTCGTCCGGACATCCCCGAGTGGCGAAGCAGCGTCGCCTGTCACCAACCGTTGCGATGGAGTTGCTCGTGAAGAGGCCGGCGTGGACGGGTCGAGCCCGATCCGCTTGGGACCTCGTCCGGATCTCGGAAGCCAAGTGCGATGACCCCTGCCATCATGCGATCTGCCGGAACACCGAAGCGCTCCCGTACCTCAGCTTCTCCGAATGCAATCCCGAAGAACCATGTCGCCAAACCCTCGTTGACCGCAGCCAACTGCAGCTGCATGGCCGCCATACCCGCATCGATGTCCCAGAAACGAACCGGCCACGCGTCCGCATCGTTCATGCCGAATGCGATCTTGTCCTCGGCCGAATACCTCGCCAGATAGCGCTGGGGGTCGGACCATACGATCACAACCATCGGTGGGTCGCCAACGGCAGGGAACGCATCATCCGCGGCACCATCCGGCGGAGCAGTGAGCTCCCAGAACGCAGCCATGTCCGCCGGGTGGTCGATCACCAGGAAGTCGATGCCCTGCGAGAACCCAGCAGTCGGTGACCGCCTGGCCACATCAATGATCTCATCAACGAGCGCTGGATCCGGCATGGCCAATGCATACTGGCGGACACTGCGACGCTTGCGAGCCACGTCCTTGAAATCCATGGAGCGATCCTAGCCGGAGGATGAGGAGTCGATTGGTTCGGCTTCAGGGCGGGCAGCCCTGCTCCGTTTAGGGCGAGACCAACCACGGACGCGCCAACGAGAGCGATCGCGAACCTTCACCATCATGCATCAGCCCCCAGGGAGTGAAGCACCATCAGGACCACAGCCATCACTCATCCGTGAGGTCCGGGAGAGAGGGTTTGGACCGGTGCTCAAAGATCAGGGAGGTCTCGATGTGGGCAACCTCGGGGAGGGATGTGAAGCCTGAGACAGCAACCCGTCGGAGGTGGTCGGAGTCCTTCACGACCACATGGCACAGGAAGTCGTTCCCACCCGACAAGTGATACACGGCCTTCACCTCCGGCATCTCCTCGGCATGGTCCCAGAACCGGTTGACGAGATCCTCCGCATGGCGCCGCAGGCGAACGACGACCAACGCCTGAAGGCCGATCCCGAGTGATGCCGGTTCAACCTCGGCATGGAATCCCCGGAAGACGCCGCTGTCCCTGAGCCGCTGCACGCGCTCCGAGCACGTCGACGGAGCAATTCCGACCTCGGCCGCAAGCGCCTTGTTCGACACACGGCCATCCTTCTGAAGGAGGGCAATGATTGTCCGATCAGTTCGGTCCAGTACGGGGAGTTCAGGCATTCTGCGAATCTCCTTCGGTTCGGTGGCAATGCATCAGCTCGTCGTTCGATACTACAGGTATCGGACGGGGCTCCGTTCGTGGCGAGAAGTGAGGATCCACACGATGAACGACGGGTATACACGCAGCATTGGCGACCACGAACTATCACCAGAGAGCCTGATGATGGGCTACGGCTATCACCCCGAATGGTCCGAAGGCGCCCTCAAGAGCCCAATCTTCCAAACCTCGACCTTTGCCTTTGCCTCAGCCGCGGAAGGCAAGCGCTTCTTCGAACTCGCCCACGGCATCGTGGATGCCGAACCCGGTGAACAGATGGGGCTCGTCTACTCCCGCATGAACAACCCTGACCTCGAGATCCTCGAGAAGCGTCTGACGCTGTGGGACCGTGCCGAGTCCGGCCTCGTATTCGCATCGGGTATGGCAGCAATCACAACGACGCTCCTCACGTTCGTGGAACCAGGTTCCATCGTCGTTCATTCAGCGCCCGTGTATGGCGGCACCGACCACTTCATGCACCACACCCTCTCCCGAATGGGGATCGAAAGCGTTCAATGGGACCCCGGAGTGTCCGTGGAGGACGTCATCGAGCAGGTCGGGGACCGATCGGTCTCGATCGTGCTCATCGAAACACCAGCCAACCCCACCAACGATCTGTTCTCGATCGCAGAAGCACGAAGGCTCGCCGATCACTTCGGAACCGAGGAAGCCACCGTGCCAGTGGCCGTCGACAACACGTTCCTCGGCCCGCTCTGGCAACACCCCATCGATCACGGCGCTGACATCGTGATCTATTCGGCGACCAAGTTCATCGGCGGCCATTCCGATCTCATCGCCGGCGCCGCGCTGGGATCCGCCACCCTGATGGCGCAGGTCGCAGAATCTCGAACCATCCTCGGGACCATGGCTACACCCCTGACGGGCTGGCTCATGATGCGGAGCCTCGAGACCCTCGCACTACGCATGCAGCGCCAGGTCGACAACGCCTCCGTCGTGGCCTCCTTCCTCGCCAACCACCCAAAGGTGACCAGCGTGAGCTACCTGGGGTTGCTCCAGGACGGCGATCCAGCGAAGGCGATCTACGACGAACAATGCAGCGCCCCTGGATCCATGATTTCGTTCTGGCTCGACACAGACGAGGCCGGTGCCTTTCGATTCCTCGATGCACTCCAGCTCATCCACCTGGCGGTCAGCCTCGGAAGCACCGAGAGCCTGATCGAGCACCCGGCATCGATGACCCACATCGGTGTCGACCCACAGGTGCGCCAGAAACTCGGGATCACCGACCAGCTCGTTCGCCTCTCCGTGGGTGTGGAGAACCCGGACGACCTCATCGTTGACCTCAACACAGCCTTCACCGAGATCTGAGAGAAAGGACCTCACATGACCCGCAGTTGGGCAGAACCGTGGAAGATCAAGATGGTCGAGCCCCTCTCGATGACGACGGAGGAGCAAAGGCTGGCCGCAATCGAGGAAGCTGGCTACAACACCTTTCTCCTCAAGGCTGATGATGTCTACATCGACCTCCTCACGGACTCAGGGACCAGCGCAATGTCGGACCGGCAGTGGTCAGCGCTCATGCTCGGCGACGAGTCATATGCCGGCTCAACCT
>Ga0265303_10003029_pt1 | contig 10491 bp, 9 predicted proteins | sample Helome_2_FD_192494 | JGI IMG/M metagenome (GOLD analysis project Ga0265303, IMG submission 192494) | Marine sediment microbial communities from subtidal zone of North Sea - Hel_20160317 (Illumina Assembly) | ecosystem: Environmental > Aquatic > Marine > Subtidal zone > Sediment ... | reverse complement strand
TCCCCAGGAAGCCCTCGCCGGCGACGCGGAAGATCCGGCAGGCACCCTGGTCGAGCACCTGCTCTAGGCCCAGAACTTCGGCGTAGAAGCGCCGGCTTCGCTCCAGATCGGCGCTGTAGATGAAAGTAACCTGCTGATCGATCGGCGGCACACTCATGATCGGGCTTCCCGTCGCGGTTCGGCCAAAGAAAAACGGGCTGCTGGAAAGCCAGCAGCCCGTCTTGATCGCGTTGATGCGGACGCTGGTCAGCGCTTGGAGAACTGGAAGCTGCGGCGCGCCTTGCGCTTGCCGTACTTCTTGCGTTCCACCACGCGCGAGTCGCGGGTCAGGAAGCCGCCCTGCTTGAGCACCCCCCGGAGTTCCGGCTCGTAGTAGGTGAGCGCCTTGGAGATACCGTGGCGCATGGCGCCCGCCTGGCCCGAAAGACCGCCGCCCTTGACGGTGCAGACCACATCGAAATGATCCTTTCGGCCGGCCGCGTCGAACGGCTGCCGGATCACCATGCGCAGCACCGGGCGGGAGAAATAGGCATCGCCCTCGCGGCCATTGACGGTGAAGCGCCCGGCGCCCGGTTTGATCCAAACGCGCGCCACGGCGTCCTTGCGCTTGCCGGTGGCATAGGCTCGGCCCTGAGCGTCGAGTTTAGGCTCCGCCGGAGCCGGCGCGGCTTCCGCCGCCACGGTGCCGAGGTCGCTGAGGTCGGTCAGGGTCTGGCTTTCCTCGGCCATCCTTAGGCGCTCCTTTTGTTCTTGGGGTTCATGGCCGCGACATCGAGCGGCTCGGGCTGCTGGCCCTCATGCTTATGCTCGGGACCGGCATAGACCCGCAGGTTCTTCATCTGCTGGCGGCCCAGCGGGCCGCGCGGGACCATGCGCTCGATCGCCTTTTCGATGATCCGCTCCGGATGGCCACCGTCGAGGATCTTGCCGGCGGTCCGCTCCTTGATGCCGCCGGGGTAGCCGGTGTGCCAGTAGTAGGTTTTCTGGGCCAGCTTGTTGCCGGTCAGCGTGACCTTCTCGGCATTGACGATGATCACGTTGTCGCCGCAGTCCATGTGCGGCGTGAAGCTCGGCTTATGCTTGCCGCGCAGGATCTTGGCGACCTGGCTGGCAAGCCGGCCGAGCACCAGTCCGTCGGCATCGATCAGAATCCACTTCTTCTCGACCTCGGACGGTTTGGCGGAATAGGTCTTCATGGCGCACACCAACCAATTGCTGATAAGAAAGCCGCATGAGGCGTTGCCGCGCTCGCGTTGCGGGCGGTTTCTAACCGGCCACATTCGAGTTGTCAACGGGCAAAAAGCGTTTTAGCACAGGTATTTATTTATGAGGTATTATGATACCTTGCCAAGTTGGCCTGCGTTGACGGAGATCAATGCGCCCAGCGGAAGCAACGTGTTCAATGCATGGTCCGCATGACGGAGGCAACGATGATCAGCACCATACTGACACCAATCGACGGCTCTGCGCATGCGCGAGCCGCTCTTGATCTAGGTATGGATCTCGCCAAGACCTACGATGCCCGGCTAATCCTGCTGCATGTCGGCATGCGCAATGGCAATGTACCGGAAGACCTCTACGAGGCCGCCTCGCAAGAGCTCGCCCAAGCCGAGCAGCAGGGCGAAAAGACCGGTGTTCATCCACACTTGTCCCGTCACCTGCGGGTCATGGAGTACCTTGGTCATATGGTCCTGCGCCAAGCCCAACAGGCGGCGGCGGACAGAGGGATCAAGAACACTGACACCGTGGTTGATTTCGGCGGGGCCGGAGAGCGGATCCTACATCATTCCAAGCGATCATCAGCCGATCTAATCGTGATGGGAAGTCGCGGTTACAGCGAGCTGGAAGGGCTCTTTTTGGGCAGCGTTTCGCACAAGGTGTTCCATCTTGCACAATGCTCCTGCATCACCGTGCATCAATCTGGCGGCGCGGCCGGCTTCGAGGGCCTCAAGACGATCGTCGCGGCGACAGATGGTTCGGCCCATGCGACCAAGGCGATCGACTTGGCAAGCGACATCGCAGCCAAATATGACGCCAAGCTCATCCTCTTGCATGCACTGCACAGCGATGCCTCCGCCGCGGAGCTTTGCGCGGCGGTCGACATGGATCGACTAAGCGAAAGCGCGCGCGAAGAGCTGGAGGCGGCGCGGCACGTAGTTGCGTCGGGCCTTGGCGGCGAATTCATTGCACCGGCGATCTCGGACGGCGCGCTCAAGGAGATTGGCGATCACATTCTTGAACGCGGCGGACAGGTGGCGAAAGCCAAGGATGTTCAAAATCTCGAGCTTCGGCTCGTCGACGACACTCCCGCACGCGCGATAATTGCGACCGCGCGAAGCGAGGCGGCGAACCTGATCGCCTTGGGCAGCCGCGGTCTAGGCGAGGTCGAGGGTTTGCTGGTCGGCAGCGTATCGTACAAGGTCAACCACGCCGCGCCGTGCAATTGTATGGTCGTTCACTGACTGTATCGCTTGAATGACCCGGTCCATGCCGCGAGGCCGCGACCTCCTGCAGCGCGCCGCCGCCGCGGATTTTTGGATCCACAATACGGTATCGACAGAACCGAGAGCCGGACAGTTTTGCCGATCGCGTCTCGGCAAGAAATAGGCCGTTCGACGGGCGGTGCCGCCGTCTCCATGTCGTGGCTGCGCCTCTCCAGTTCGCAAAACGGCGCACTTCGTCCGACCCCAACATGACAACCTTCGCAGACTGTGTTTCAATACAGCCAATAATTGATAACAAGCGGATTTGGGGGAGGTAGAATTCGATGGGAAAGAATCTCGTTCTCATCGTTTCCGTGGCATTGAGCGCCATCATCGGTATCTGGAGCGTGGTCGCGCCGGATCAGGTCACCGGGGCCGCGGTCGCCCTGACCAGCGGCGCGCTGAAGTACCTCGATTGGATGTTCATGCTGGTCTGCACCATGTTCATCCTGCTCAGTATTTATCTCGCTATCGGGCCCTACGGCACTATCAAGCTCGGCCACGACGACGATGAGCCGGAATTCTCAACCGCCTCCTGGATCGCCATGCTATTCGCCGGCGGCATGGGTTCCGGCCTGTTGTTCTGGGGCGTGGCGGAGCCGATGTACCATTTCTATTCGCCGCCGGGCATAGAGGGCCAGACCAAGGAAGCCGCGCGCGCCGCCTTCGCCATCACCAACCTGCACTGGGGGTTCCACGCCTGGGCGATCTACGGCGTCTGCGCCCTGGTCATCGCCTACTTCGTATTCCGCAAAGACGCGCCCTCTATGGTATCCACGCCGATCGAATACTCGTTGCGGCCGCTCCTGGGCGATCGCGCGACCAGGATCATCGGTGTCGTGTCCGACGTGCTGGCGGTCATGGCCGTGGTCTTCGGACTGGCCGGATCGCTGGGTATGGGCACCCTGCTGGTCCGCTCGGGCCTGGCCGAGGTCTTCGGGACCGACCCACAATCCCTCGGCGTCGCGGTTGGCATTCTGGTCGTCATGACGGTGGCCTTCCTGCTCTCCGCCTGCACCGGTGTCGATAAGGGCATCAAGATCCTCTCCAACCTCAATATGGTGATCGCCATTGTGATCATGCTGGTGGTGCTCTTCGCCGGCCCGACCACCTTCATACTGGACGCCTTCGTCAACAGCATCGGCGACTACCTGAGCCAATTCGTCTTCCTTTCTTTCCGCATCTTCTCCTACGACGACACATTGCGCGGCTGGACCCACGGCTGGACTCTGACCTATCTGATCTGGTGGATCGCCTGGGGGCCCTTTGTTGGAATCTTCATCGCCCGGATCAGCCGCGGACGCACGATACGCGAGTTCTGCATCGGCGTGATCATAGTGCCGACGGTCTTTTCCATGCTCTGGTTCGCCGTGTTCGGCGGCGCCGCGATCTACATCGAGATGTTCGGCGGCGGCGGTTTGGCGGAGGTCGTCTTCGAGGACGTCACCAAGGCGCTCTTTACCTTCTTCTCCTATTTTCCTGCCTCGGGCCTGCTCAATATTCTGGCGGTCATTCTCATCTTCGTTTTCCTGGTGACCAGCGCGGATTCGGGCACTTTCGTGGTCAGCATGATGACCACCAACGGCAACCTCAATCCCGACACCAAGACCAAGCTGATGTGGGGCATCATCATGTCCCTCATCACCTTCGGCGTGCTGGTCTCCGGCAGCGTGTCGGTCGCCAAGGCCATGGCCATCACCGGGGCGATCCCCTTCACCTTCATCGTGCTGATTCAGATCGTCGGCTTTTTCCGGGCGCTGTCCGAGGACGAGAGTCCGGAGAAGCGCGACGCCCGACTGGCCCAGCGCATGGCCCGTGCCCAAGCGGCGCAGGCGGCCGCAGGCTCCACGCCCGCGGCGCCTGGCGAATGAGCGGCAGGGAGGAACCAGCGATGCAGCAGAAAGTACAATTCAGGTCTTTTGCCCGCCCGACGCGGACCGCCCTGATTGCAACGGCGATCGCCGGTGCGCTGGCACTGGCCGGCTGCGGCGAGCAGGAGAACCCGATCCTGCGGGTCGGCTCCAAGGACTTCACCGAGAGTATGCTGCTGTCGGAGATGATGGCCCGCATGGCCGAAAGCGAAGGCATCACCGTGCAGCGGGCCATCCCCTATGGCACCGCGGCGATCACCTTCGAGGGACTGAAGCGCGGCAAGATCGACCTCTATCCGGAATACAACGGCACCGGGCTGGTCTTCCTGGGTCAAGCGCCGCTGTCGGACGGCGACGCCGCCTTCGCCCGGGTCAAGCAGCTCTATGGCAAGCTCAATCTCGATTGGCGCGGCCGCTTCGGCTTCTCCAACGACTACGTGCTGGTGGTGCGACCGGAAACCGCCCGCGCCCAGGGCATCACCAAGATGAGCGACCTGGCCAAACTGCCGTCGCTCGACATCGCGACGGACGTCACCTTCACACAGCGGCCGCTCGACGGCCTCGGCGCCATGGTCCGGCGCTACGGCCTGGAGACCGGCCGGGTGCTGTCCTACCCGCTAGCCGACGGCGGCAAGGGCAAGATCATGCAGGCCCTGCTGGACGGCGACGTGGCGGTGGCCGAGATGTTCCGCACCGATCCCCAGATCGCTACCTTCGGCCTGGTGGTGCTGCAGGACGATCTCGCCTTTTTCCCGGTCTACGAGCCGGCACCCCTGGTGCGCCAGGATGCCTTGGCCCGTTTCCCGACCCTATCGGCCGCCTTGGCCCGCCTGGAGGGCAAGATCACGGCCGATGCCATGCGCGACCTGATCGGCGAGGTCGAGCTCAGCGGCCGCAGCGTTTCGGCCGTCGCCCTCGACTACCTGGTGGCGGCGGGACTGCTCGACGCCACGGCCGGCACTGGCGGCGGTGCCGCCGCCGATCCCTTGCTGGTCGCCCTGGGCGGCCTGGATTCCCTCACCGGCCCCGCCGGCAAGGCCGTGCGCGCAGCCCGCAGCGTCTATCCGAAACGGCCGATCGAAGTGGTGCGCGCGCCCAATCCGCTGGAACTGGTGACCGCCGGCCAAGCCCGGCTCGCCGTTGCCGGCATCGAATCCTTCTACGCCTTGGCAGACGGCGAGGCCCAGTTATCAACTCAGGCCGAAGCGCTCGGCGTGGTCGGCTATCGCCTGGTCCATGTGATCGCCCGCGCCTCGATCGAAGGAGGCTTCGCAGGGATCAAGAAACTCGGTGTCGGCGAGGCCGGCTCCGCCTCCGACCGGGTGGCGCGCATGGTGCTGGCCGGCCTGGAGCGGGACGGCCTGCAGCTCATCTCGGGCGCCTCGAACGCCTTGGGCCCCTCGGGCGATCTCAAGGCGCAGTTCGAGGCCATGGCCAAGGGCCTGGTCGACGCCATCTTTGTCATGGCGCCGGTCGGCGACCCGACTATCCTCGACCTGATGAAGAGCGGCAACTACCGGCTGCTGCCGATCGAAGGCTGGAACCAGGGCGACGCGCCTTTGCGCTTTTCTTTCCTGCGCGCCGCCAAGGTGCCGGCCGGCGCCTATCCTGGCCAGGACGCAGCGGTGGAAACCCTCAGCACCCAGGTCGTGCTGGTCGGCCCGCCCGGCCAGCGCGAGGAGTTCGGCGCCCAAGGGCCCGGCACCACCGGCACCGCCGCCACCCAGCCGATCCCGGCCGACACGATCCGCAGCCTGTCCCAGGCCCTGGGCGCAACCGAGGCGGTCGATCCGGCGGCCCCGGTGACCGCCGCCTTGCGGCCGGAGCTGGATGAGGGTCCCCAGCCCCTAGTCGCGGATGCTGCGACATCGTTGGTCAACATTGCGGTGACCGTCTTCCTGGTCTGGCTCGTCTACCTTCTGGTGGCACGGGTTCCGCCGCGCAAATCTACGTAGAACCCCGGGAGACCCCCATGACCAAGAAGATCCTCGTGCCGATCGATCTCGAGCACAAGAGCTCCTGGGCCAAGGCCCTGCCCAATGCCGCCGAGCAGGCGAAGGTTCTGAAAGCCAAGGTCTGGATTATGACCGTGGTGCCGCACATTGTCGGTGGCCTCGACTGGCGCTATGCCATCCGTGGCGAGGAGCACGGCTCCTTGAATCTCGACATTAAGGCGATGGTCGAGCAGGCCGAAGCCCGACTAGCCGAACTGGGCAAGGAACATATTCCAAAAGGCAGTCTCGGCGGCGTTGTCGCGAAACACGGCACGGTCTATGAGCAGGTTGTCGAAACCGCCAAGGAGTTGGAGGCCGATCTGATCGTCATGGCAGCCCACCGCCCCTCGCTCAAGGACTACCTGATGGGCCCCAACACCGCCCGGGTCGCCCGCCACGCCGCCTGCTCGGTCCAGATCGTACGCGGCTAGGAGCCTGTCCGAGTATTGGTTGCACGGACGGGGCGGGTCGCAGGGACCACACGCCCCGGTCGGCTCGAGTTCGCCTAGGACAAGCTGTTGAGGCTCCTAACCCGACAGACCGCTGGACAACGGATTTGTTAGCGTTATCGGCCGGTGATAAGCTGCTAACGAGGCCATCCTGGCCAAAACTGATCTCGTGGCGGAGTGGAAACTCATAGAGGAGGAACGTGGCAATGCGTTGGTTTTTTCGCACTGGAGTCATCTCTTTAGCCATCGCGCTTCTGCAATCGGGCGGCGCAGTCGCTCAGGCGCTGCCGCAAAAAGACCTGACGGTCGTCTCTTGGGGTGGAAGCTATACCAGGAGCCAGATGCTGGCCTACGTGAAACCATTCCGGCGTCGAATCGGCGAATGGGTAGAGATGGAAACCTACAACGGTGGCCTCGACGAGATTCGCGCGCAGGTCGAGACCGACAATGTCGTTTGGGACGTGGTCGACTTTGAGCTTGCCGACCTGATCCGGGGCTGCCGCGAAGGTCTGCTCGAAAAGATCGAACACCAGATTCTGCCACGCGGCGACGACGGTACGCTTGCAAGCGAAGACTTCATCCCAGGCGCGTTTACCGAATGCGGCGTTGGCCAAACCGTCTGGGCGACGGTGGTTGCCTTCCACAACGAATGGGTCGGCAGCACCAAGCCGAACGAGCTCGAGGACTTCTTCGACGTAAAAAAGTTTCCGGGCAAACGCGGCCTCAGGCGCGACCCCCGGGTCAATCTGGAATGGGCCTTGATGGCCGACGGCGTCAAACCGGAGGAGGTCTACAAGACCCTGGAGACCTCCGAAGGACTAGAACGGGCCTTTGCGATGCTCGACCGGATTCGTGGCAACATCGTCTGGTGGCGAACCGGTCAGGAACCCGTGGCGCTGTTGGAAAATGGTTCGGTCGTGATGACATCGGTCTGGAACGGCCGGCTGTTCAGACCGATCGTCGAACAGGGCCGCAACTACGGCACCCTGTGGGATGGCCAGGTCTGGGACATCGATTCATGGGGCATCCCCAAGGGCACCGAGAACCTGGAAAAGGCCCTGAATTTCATCCGCTTTGCGACCAGCTCCAGTCAACTCGCGGAGCAAACCAAGTACATTTCCTACGGCCCGGCGAGGCGATCGTCCTTTGCGCTGATCGGCGATAGCGTCAAGGCGATGCTTCCCACCGCCACTGACAATATGGCGAATGCACTGCAGACCGACGCGGCCTGGTGGGCGGCTCACCACACCGAGCTCTCGGCGAAGTTCGAGGATTGGCTAGTGAAGGGTGGGCGTGGATTGGCTGGGTCGCCACGCTGATACCAAATCGCAATGACAACGACCTGTTTCCTGGCGGTGGGCTCGGGCCGGACGGCGTTCAGCGGCTGCCGGATCGCGCCGGGGCAAGGCCGAAGGCGGGCCTGAGCCGCACACCCAGATAGGTGCCGGCGAGCGCCGCGACAAACCAGAGCCAGCCATGCAGGCTGCCCGAGGCGATACCGGAAAAGAGCGCGCCGATGTTGCAGCCGAAGGCAAGCCGGGCGCCGTAGCCCATCAGCAGTCCGCCGATCACGGCGGCGAGCGCGGGCTTGAGCGCCAAGGAGCGGGCCGGCGAGAACCTGCCGGCCAGGCCCGCCGCCAGCAGCGCGCCGGCCATAATGCCGAAGTTCATCAATGATGTCGTCTCGGCGAAGAGGCTGCCCTGAAGCGCGCCCTTGGGATAGCGCCAGGTCCAGAACTCCCACGACGCCACATCGACGCCCAGCGCGGTCGCCGCCTTGGCGCCCCACAGGGTGTAGCCGAAGCTGACGTTCCAGGGATGGCCGGTCAGCGCCAGGGTCGCGGCATTGAGCAGAGCGAGCAGCACCGCGCCCCAAACCAGCGGCCAGGGTCCCTGAAGCAAGCGGCGCCAGCCGGCCGGGAGCCCCGGCGCCGGTGTCTCGGCCTCCTCGATCCGGCCGTGGCGAGTGCGTTCGACGGCCCAGGTGACCGCCGCGATCAGCGCGAAGACGCCGAGCTGCAGGCCCAGCGCCCCGCCCAGGCCGATCTCCTCGAGCAGCGAGATCGAGCCGAAGCTTTTGGTCCCCAGCCACCAGGGCAGATGGGCCGAACCGAGCAGGGATCCCGCGACGAAGAACACCAGGGTCACGACCATGCGCGTCGAGCCGCCGCCGACGGCATAGAGCGTGCCGGATGCACAGGCCCCGCCCAGCTGCATGCCGATGCCGAACAAACACGCACCGAAGGCCACCGACAGGCCGACCGGCGCCACCGCCCCGACTACGCGCTCGCCGAACAGGCTGCCCTCGGCCAGCACCGGCAGAAAGATCGCGCTGGCCAGAGCGAGCATGACCATCTGAGCCCGCAGGCCGGCGCCCCGCCCCTCGGTGACGAACCGCCGCCAGCTCGCGGCGAAACCGAAAGTGGCGTGATACAACACCAGCCCGAGCGCGCCGCCCAACAGGTAGAGCGCCGCCTGCCGCCCGTCGAAGGCGCCGCCGACCGCCAGCGCGCCGCCGCCCAGCAGAGTCGCCGCCGCCGCCACCACGCGCAGGTCGGGGCGCGGCAGGCCTGGCGGTTCGCGGACCGGCTGGCCACCCGTCAGGCCCTCGGTCACCACACCACCCCACGCAATGTTTGCCAAAATTTTACCCTCAGGTGATCTGTTGTTCAGGACCGCCGATAGGTGAACATAGCAGCGACCCAAGCCGCTTCTACAGGGCTTACTGCAACAGCTCACGGCGATGGAGCAAAAGCAGCATTGACCAGAGGTCTATCTCTCTACGAGCGAATGGCGCGACTGCCAGCTCGATTGAGGCTTATTCGCCTGATCATTCCTCTTGCTTGGCGCCATTTTGGCAATCGTGATGATTGGCGAGCAGTCGAAGGCTGGGTTCCAGGGGAAATGTTTGGGTCAGTCCGCCCGATCGACTTTCGGTCGTATTTGGAGAGTGAGAGCAAGGTGCCAGCGCGCGAGGTCGAGGAAATTTGCGCTTGGCTGGCGGATTGCGAATATCTCCTAGATGAAGACCCGCTTGAGAGCTGCGGCTATAGCCAGCATCCCGACGCCTTCGAACAAAGCCGTAAGGGCGTCTGTCTCGACCACGCCATGTGGGCTTGGCGAAAACTAATCGACTGTGGATACGATGCCGAGTACGTGGTCGGCAATCTACGCCCCTACGGTGGCAACACACATGCCTGGGTCTTGTTCGAGTCTGAGGGGCAACCCTTTATCCTGGAATCCGTGACAAAGACTGTGGATGAGATGGTCAAGCCGCTGGACAAAGTTCGAGATCAATATAGTCCGCACTGCTCGGTCAGCGGCACGCTTGTTCGGAAGGCATACGGCGGCATGGTCGAGCACCTCATGCGCCGCCGCCAGGACCGCATCCAGCGCGAGCGTGAGAGTCGAAGCTGAACATCATAGCGCGGCGCAGCAGAGCGTGTTGCCGCAGTCCTTCCCGCCTGCCTCGAAGGCGGCGACCCCGCCGCGCGCGTCAGGCTTAACCCGACTCGCGTGCCGGCCGCGGTCAGTTGGCTTTGCCCTTCACCTCGATCGGCAGTTCCTCGCGGGCCGACCACTCGACCATCGAGCCGTCGTAGAGCTTGACCTGCTTGTTGCCGCGGATTTCGCTCTCGGCGAACCAGCCGAGCGAGGCCCAGTGCCCGGTGTTGCAAAAGGCGATGCTTTCGCC
>Ga0265303_10003027_pt1 | contig 10499 bp, 9 predicted proteins | sample Helome_2_FD_192494 | JGI IMG/M metagenome (GOLD analysis project Ga0265303, IMG submission 192494) | Marine sediment microbial communities from subtidal zone of North Sea - Hel_20160317 (Illumina Assembly) | ecosystem: Environmental > Aquatic > Marine > Subtidal zone > Sediment ... | reverse complement strand
GCAGCCCCCAACATCGTGCTGCTGCTCGTGGTGATCTCTGCTGCCTACCTCGAGCCGGAACCGGCGCTGCTTGTCGCATTCACGACCGGACTGTTGACGGATCTGCTCGGCGGCTCTGTCATTGGCTTATGGGCAATCTCGATGGTCGTTGTGGCATACGTCACACTGCGGGTGCGGCGCCGAATAGACGATGGCGTAATCGTGGTCGCGGCGGGCCTGCTTGCGCTCTCAGTGCTGGGCCAAGCAATATTCGCGATTGCCGGTACCCTTTTTGGGCAACAAGTTTTCGCCGACCCGGGCTGGTATAGACAGATCGTGCTTCCTTCTCTTTACAACGTTGTCGTGGCCATTCTCTTGATCCCGATCGTCTCGAAGATCATGGGCGGTCGCCAGGTGCGCAGGCTGGTGTGACGTGACTTTCGGTTGGCGCATTGGAGCACTCGCCATTGCCTTTGCCGCCCTCTTTGGTGTGCTCACGCTTCGCATGTGGTCGATCCAGATCACGGCTGCTGCTGAGTACGAGGAGGCCGCAGAGTCGAATCTCATCAAGTTCGTCGACACCCCGGCGCCCCGCGGCCAGATCCGCGACATCAACGGGAACCTTCTTGCCGACAACCGCAACGTGCGACGTGCAGTCATCGAAGGTGCCCTGGTGACCAGGGACGCGGAGGGCCAGCTCGTGCGCAACCTCTCCGCCTTCTCTGGCCTTGCCGAGGCTGAGGTGAAGGCGCTTGTGGATGAGGCGAGGGATCGTGGTGACCGTATCGAGGTGGTCGCAGAGCTGACAGATGACCAGGTCGTGTTCCTCTCTGAGCATCCCGAAGACTTCGTTGGCGTGCGCATCGTCGATACCCCTGTGCGTTTCTATGTCCACGGGGAGCTAGCTGCCGATGTCCTCGGCTATATCGGCCGTCCCAACGCGGACGACTTGGAAAAGCCAGGGATCAAGCCCACCGACGTGCTCGGCAAGGCTGGTGTTGAACGTCAGTACGACGGCGTCATCCGCGGGCAGTCCGGGACCATCAAGTACCGCATCAACGCCCGCGGTGAGATTCTCGAACAACTTGGAGAGCAGCTGCCTTCGCCGGGCGGAACAGTATTCCTGACGATCGATTCCGAAGTGCAGGCGATCCTCAACAGCTCATTGGCGCAAGGTCTTCAGCTGGCCCGCGAGCTCCATCGAGAAGGCGGATGTGTGCCGAGTGACGAGGACCCGGGCTGCCCAGTGCGGGCCGTTGGCGTCGTCATCGATCCCAATGACGGAGCGGTCATTGCCATGTCCTCCGTTCCGGGGTTCGACCCAAACATTTTTGTCGACGGCGTGAGCGAGGAGGAATGGCAGCGACTCAATCAGCAGGCCGTCTTCAACAACTTCGCCATCCAGGGGGTTTACGCACCGGCATCGACGTTCAAGGCCGTCGCGTACATCGCAGCCCTAGAAGAAACGATCTTCCCGCAGGAAGCACGGGCCGACGTCGATCCATACGTTTGTGACGGTCTGCTCGAGTTTCGTTTTAGAGACGGATCGCCTCAGCTCTATCGAGACTGGTTAGCGGATGGCCACGGCGAGGTGGATTTGCACAGCGGCCTGCAGGCGTCCTGTGACCTTTACTTCTGGGAGATTGCTCTCAAGGTTTGGAACGGTCGCCTTTCGGACTACGACCAGGATCTCCTCCAACAGTGGGCGCGGCGTTTCGGCTTCGACAAAGCGACCGGCATCGACCTGCCGTTCGAACGCAGTGGGTTGATACCGGACCAGGACTGGTTCGAAACCGCGCAGAAGGAAACGCCCCTCCTCGTCCGCGACTCACCCTGGGCCGGTGGTGACGTCATGAACATCGTCATTGGGCAGGGCTCGGTACTGGCGACGCCTCTTCAGCTGGCTAACGCCTACGGGTCGATGATCAACGGCGGGACGGTATGGCAGCCGCGAGTGGTGGACCGGGTGGAGACTGCGGACGGCGCAGTCCTCGAGAACAACCCGCTCGCAGTCAGTCAGGTCGACCTTGGGGACCGCACGGTCGCCCTCCTGCGTCGCGATCTGCAACAGGTCGTCAACGGTGGGAACGGCACAGCTCGCCGCGCTTTCGTCGACTTTGGTGAGAACGTGGCACAGATCGGTGGCAAGACGGGCACCGGTGAGGTAATCAAAGGCTTCATCGACGACGACGGCACCGTTATTGAGGACGTCGACAACGCCCTGTTTGTCGGGGTGGCTCCGATCAACAGTCCGGAGTGGATCGTCGCCGTTGTCATCGAGAGAGGTGGATCGGGTGGCCGAGTAGCTGCTCCGACCGCAGCTCGAGTGCTGCAATTCCTGCTCAATGGCATCGAGGGCGTGACAGACGTCTTTGCCGGCGAGGAGGCTGACTGATGTCGCTCACTGCTCGCCGCACCGAGCCGGTCACGATCCTGCAGCGGGAACGATCACTGCGTCCCGACCTGTTCCTGATCCTCCCGTACCTTGCGCTCGCCGCGCTTGGCATCGTCATGGTCTACACCGCATCAGCGCCGCGCAACGAACTGCTGGACCTCGACCCTGCACTCACCGTGCGGCGTCACGTCGTCTTCGTGTTGATCGGATTCGCGGTCTTCATTGTGTCTTCGCTCATTGGCGGCCGCACGCTGCGAAGCCTCTCGATTCCGTTTTATTTGACCTCGGTGGCTGCCCTAGGCCTTGTGCTGACGCCGCTTGGCCGGGAGCTGAAGGGGGCGCAGCGCTGGATTCAGATCGGCCCGCTCCAGTTGCAGCCGTCTGAGTTCGCCAAAATCGCGGTGATCCTGGCACTGGCAGTGCTGTTGGCCCACGCCGGGACGAATCTGCAGTGGCACCACATAGGCCGGGCCGTTTTGATGGTCGCTATCCCTGCGGTGTTGATCTTCCTGCAGCCCGACCTCGGCACGATGCTCGTGTTCTTTTTTGTATCTGTGGTGATGTTGTTTGTTGGCGGCACAACGTTCCGCCAACTTGCCTTCATTGGGCTGGCCGCAATTGTGGTTGCGGTGGCGCTTTTCCAGCTGGGAGCCATCAAGCAATATCAGATCGACCGCGTTACTTCCTACCTCGACGGGGGTAGTGGCGACGACGCCGACTACAACCAGCTCCAATCCGAGATCGCCATCGGCTCTGGTGGCTTCTTTGGCAAAGGGCTGTTTGGCGGCACCCAGACCAACCTCTCCTTCGTGCCGGAGCAGAGCACTGACTTCATCTTCACGGCAGTGGGGGAGCAGCTCGGTTTCGTCGGGGGTTCGATAGTGCTCGGGTTATACGCCATGATCGTGTGGCGATTACTCGTTGCCGCCGGCAATGGCCGGGAACGTTTCTCGCAGATGGTCGCAATCGGCGTTGCCGCGCTCCTTGTATTTCACGTCTTCGTCAACGTCGGCATGACGCTGCGCCTCATCCCAGTGACCGGTTTGCCCCTCCCGTTCCTCAGCGCAGGCGGCACGTTCTTCATAGCGATGAGCCTTGGCCTTGGCTTGGCACACAGCGTATGGATGCGTAGGAGCCCAGTGCCGGATGAATAGGCCGGCTGCCGCCGGCAGTACTTAGTACTTAGTACTTGGTACGGCAGCATCAGGTGGCGCGCGGGCCACGGAGCACTCTTGCCGGCAGCATGATTACTGCCTTGATGAATGCCAGCACGCCCTTCACAGAGATGCCGATCAGGCGGAATGGCAGGGTTAGCAGCCACACGAATGGGTAGATGATCAATGCCAGCAGGGCCAACGGCCAGGCGATGATCGCCAAGATGATCCAAACAATGAATGTCAACATGTCAGGCTCAAGGCTACGCGTTGCGCAGCCCAAGTGATCGACTCCGAGGCTGCAGTACTCAGTACCCAGTACTTAGTACTTCGCGCCAAGGCTCGATGAGGCTGCCGCGTCACTCCCTCCTGCTACGCTCGCTGCCATGCACCGACGCGCTGGTCAGGGCTGGATTGAAGTCATCGCGGGGCCGATGTTCTCCGGCAAATCCGAAGAGTTGATACGTCGCATCACCCGGTACGAGTTGGCTCGTATCCCGACTCAGGTCTTCAAACCGGCTCTTGACGTCCGGTACGCCGTCGGTGAAGTTGTGTCGCACTCACGCCTCTCAACGCCGGCCATTCCAGTGGCTACGAGCGAGGATCTGTTGAAAGCGGTTGAGGATCGCACCATCGTTGTGGGCGTCGATGAGGGCCAGTTCTTCGATGACGAGCTGACGGACGTAGCGATGATGCTGGCCGATGCCGGCAAGCAGGTGATCATTGCCGGTCTCGATACCGACTATCTGGGCCGTCCTTTTGAGCCGATCCCATCACTCATGATGCGTGCCGAGTACATCACCAAGAGCCTTGCTGTGTGCCATCGCTGCGGTGGGCCCGGCTTGTTCACACAACGTCTCGGTCAGTCAGACGAGCTAGTTGTGCTTGGCGCGACGGACGCATACGAAGCCCGCTGCCGTCGCTGCTACGACCCGCAAGAACCGCAGCAGGACACGTTGATCGACCTGACCGAGGTCGAGGCGACGGTCTAGGTCTGCGGATCCGCCGCGCCAAGTACTTCGTAACTTGTACTTCGCATCAGGTTTCGACTCCTTCGAACATGGAATACGAAGTACGACGAACAACAGGTCACTCCAGGACTCGTTATCAGGGTCCGATACCGATACAACATAGACACGTCAACCACGTGCTACTCTCATATTCCGATCGGGCCGTGTGCCAGCACGGTCGACGTACACCGGCCGAGGACACCCATGCCGAACCTTTGCGTTCCGCTGCGTATCAATCAGATGCATCTTGATACGGCTGTCCTGACCCTCGCCGAATCCAACGTCTCCCGATTGTTCAACTATCACGGCACCCGCCCTTTCGTGCATTCTCGCCTGGGCATGGCGCCTCCTAAGGAGATTTTTAATGGCAATATTCCGCAAGAAGACTGCGCGAGTTGTTCGACGCAGCGACGCGGTAGAAGAGAGGACCGTCCGCAACGTCGGGGACAAGTCAGTGACTGTGCGCAAGTTCAGTACCGCTCCCGCCCAGTCGGAGAAACAGTCCTCTTCTAAGAGCGGCAGCAAACAGTCGACCCGCAGTCGCGGCAACTCTTCCAAGCCGAAGTCAGATAACCGTCAGCGATCGAAGCCCCGATCACAGTCGAGCCGCTCTTCGTCGAGCCGCTCCTCTTCTAACCGCGGCAGCTCAACTCGCCGCTCCCGGCCGCCAGTCGAGATCGTCCAGCCGCCGGAGACTGCCCGCAAGCAGATGCTGGTGCGCTCTAGTCCCCATCAGACGCAGATCGTCGTGCTTGAAGGGCCCGTGCTCGTTGAGCACTATGTCGCCCGCTCCGACCAGAAGTCCCTGGTTAACAACGTCTACATGGGCAAAGTGCGCAACGTCTTGCCAGGTATGGAAGCTGCGTTCGTCGACTTTGGCGAAGGCAAGAACGGTGTCCTCTACGCCGGCGACGTCAACTACGACGACTTCGAGATGGAGGGCAAGAAGAAGCGCATCGAGATGGCGCTGAAGCCCGGTGACTCGGTTCTCGTCCAGGTCGTCAAAGATGCGATGGGACATAAGGGTGCTCGCCTAACCAACCAGGTCAGTCTGGCCGGCCGTTATCTCGTCCTCTCGCCCGACGCTGATGTGCGCGGGATCTCGCGACGTCTTTCCGATGAGGAGCGTCGCCGCCTGCGTGAGATTGTCGGCGAGTTGCGCCCGAAGGGCATGGGCGTGATCGTCCGCACCGCTGCCGAAGGTGCATCCCGTGACGACATCAAGGCGGACATCGAGCGTCTTCTCGAAATCTGGAAGGACATCGAGTCCAGGCGAGACAAGGTTTCCGCTCCCGATCTTCTCTACAAAGAGCCACCGCTTGTTCTGCGAGTGATTCGGGAGAACTTCACTAAGGACTTCCGCCGCCTAATGATCGAGGACAAGCCGACATACGACAGCGTTCTCAAGTACCTCGAGGGCACTGAGGCGGACCTCAAGTCCAAAGTCCAGCTCTACAAGGATGAGCTGGCGCTATTCGAGCGGTTCCACGTCGAAGATCAGCTGCGCAAAGCGCTTGACCGCAAGGTCTGGCTGCCGAGCGGGGGTCACATTGTCATCGACCGCACCGAGGCACTCACCGTCATCGACGTCAACACCGGCCGGTTCGTTGGGCGTTCCAACCTGGAAGAGACCGTCCTGCAGAACAACCTCGAGGCGGCAGAAGAGGTCGCCCGCCAGCTTCGTCTGCGTGACATTGGCGGCATCATCGTCATCGACTTCATCGACATGGAGATTCTCAAGAACCAGGAGCAGGTGCTGCTGCGGTTCCGAGAGCACCTCGCCAAGGACAAGATGCGAACCCAGGTGTTCGACGTGTCAAACCTCGGTCTTGTCGAGATGACGCGCAAGAACGTCTCGGCCGGCCTCCTGGAAAGCTTCTCCGAGGTATGCCCGACCTGTTCGGGCCGCGGCATATTGCTCCATGAAGAGAGCGCTGCGGCAGGTGTGCCATTGCCGGCCGCCGCAGATGCCTCAGACAGCGCTGACGACGACGACTAGGACGTCGTTGCTGCTTAGTCCGCGATTTCCCAGTCGCAGAACCTCGACTACAATCGCATCCGCACTTCAGAGCGCCCCATTGTGGCGCGCTCCTTTCCGGAGGAAACATGTACGCCATCATCCGCGCAGGCGGTAAACAAGCGAAGGTTCGCCAGGGCGACGTTATCGACGTCGAGCGGATCAAGGGCGTAGAGGACGAGGTCGTCTTCACCCCGCTGCTCATTGTGGGCGAGGATGGCAACGTCGTGTCAGATCCGGCCAAGCTCGAAAAGGCGAAGGTGACGGCCAAGATCATCGGCGAGAGCGCCGGCGAGAAGATCGACATCTTCAAGTACAAAAACAAGACGGGCTACCGGCGTCGCCAGGGCCATCGTCAGAAGTACACCCGCATCGAGGTCATCAAGATCACAGGCGGGCCACGTAAGAGCTCGAAGAAGAAGACCGAGGACACAGAGTCCACAGAAGAGGAGGCGTGAGCCATGTCAAAGACCAAGGCCAGCGGCTCATCTAAGAACGGTCGCGATTCAGCAGCACAGCGGCTCGGACCGAAGGCATTCGACGGCCAGTTTGTCACCGCCGGGTCGGTGATTGTCCGCCAGCGGGGCACCCGCATTCATCCGGGCGACAACGTCGGCCGTGGCGGCGATGACACGCTTTTTGCCAAGATCGACGGAATCGTTGCATACGGCTCCAGGCGCGGCAGGCGCAACGTCTCGGTTTCCTCCGAGTAGATAACAGCGCCGTGCTGGCGCATTAGTAGGAGTCTTCCGGTGTTTGTCGATCGGGTACGTATTCAGGTGCGCGGCGGCAATGGCGGCGCTGGCGTTTCTTCATTCATTCGACGTCGCGGCTTGCCCAAAGGTAAGCCGGCTGGGGGCTCGGGCGGTCGCGGTGGTGACGTGTTCATACGCGCAGACGCCAACGTCGCATCTCTGTTGAAATTCTCTCATCAGCCGCATTGGATCGCCGATGGCGGCACTCATGGCGAGGGCGACTTCAAACACGGGAAGGTCGGCGACGACCGCTACCTCGATGTGCCACTCGGCACGCTCATCCACGACGAGGAAGGCAGGTTGATCGCCGATCTTGTCAAGGACGGGCATGAGGTCAAGGTGGGCCACGGGGGGCGTGGAGGGCGCGGTAACGCCGCATTCGTGACGCCGAAGCGCAGGGCCCCGACGTTCGCCGAGCAAGGTGAATACGGGGACGCCACGTGGATCTCGCTCGAGCTGAAGCTGATCGCGGATGCAGCCCTCATTGGATTCCCCAATGCAGGCAAGTCAACACTCATTTCAAGGGTTTCAGCAGCCAAGCCGAAGATCGCCGAATACCCGTTCACGACCCTCGAGCCGAACCTCGGGGTGGTCTCATTGGGCGAAAGCGAGTTTGTCCTCGCCGACATCCCGGGGCTTATCGAGGGAGCTGCAGAAGGCAAGGGCCTCGGCCACGAATTCCTGCGCCACACTGAACGGGCCCGGGTTCTTGTCATCCTGCTTGACCCATCCGAAGTTCAGGAGACAAGCTATTCCGATCAGCTGCGCATCCTCCTTGCCGAACTTGAAGCCCACTCACCGGACCTGGTCAATCGGCCATATCTCATTGCGCTCTCCAAGACCGACACCCTCGAATCTGTAGCCGAGCCGCTGAAGTGGGCAGAGCAGGCGGGCCTGATGCTCTACCCGATCTCGTCCGTCACAGGCGATGGCCTCGACGAGCTTATGTACGTCATTGCTGAGGAGGTCGATCGACACGTCCGCGAAGCTCCAGAACGCACTGGATTTGTCCTGCACAGGCCGCTTCGCTCGACTTTCGAAGTCAAACGTAAGGACGGCACGTGGGTCATCTCAGGCCGCGCCGCCGAGCGAGCCGTGAACCTGTCTGACCTCACGGTCCCCGAAGCCGCCGACTTCTCGGCCAAACGGCTCGCATTCCTCGGCGTTGACGCTGCCCTTGAAGCCGCCGGGGCAGTTGCAGGCGAAGACGTCCGCATTGGCGACATAGTCTTCACATACACTCCCGGTGCAGAAGACGAGCAAGAGGAGGACTGATGCGACGCGCCGCCCGAGCGGGCCGTCCCGTTGTCGTCAAGGTCGGCTCGTCAAGTCTTTCTACTCCTGGCGCCGGTCTTGACCCCAGCGCCGTGCAGCGCGTCGTCGATCAAGTCGAGTCGTTGTGGCGTGCGGGCCATCCCACGCTGCTGGTGACGTCAGGTGCTGTGTCTGCAGGTCTACCGGTGCTCGGCCTTGACGCCCCTCCTGATGACCTCCCCGGCTCTCAAGTTGCCGCTGCCGTTGGGCAGAGCAAGCTGATGGAGAGTTACGGCGCTGCATTTGGGACGCGTTCTCGGGTTACGGCTCAGGTGCTGCTTACACGTGATGTGTTGGCTCGCCGCGATCAGTATCTCCATTCTCGGGAGGCACTCGAGCGTATGCTCGACCTCGGCGTTGTGCCGATCATCAACGAGAACGACACTGTCGTGGTGGATGAGTTGAAGCTCGGAGACAACGATCGTCTCGCCGCGATCGTGTCTCACCTCATCGACGCCGCAATGCTCATCATCCTCACCGACACCCCCGGGCTCTATTCGGAGGATCCCCGCCTCCAGCCTCAGGCCGAGCTCATCAGCGCCGTTCGCTACACCGACGATGTTCTCGACGAGCTGTGGTCCACACCTTCGAAGGGTGTACTCGGCAGCGGGGGAGTGGCTACCAAGATCGCCGCAGCGCGCATGGCGGCTTGGTCGGGTATTCCAACGGTCATCGCCCCGGCCAACGATCTTGACGTCACGATCAAGGCCGTCGCCGGGGAAGAGGTCGGAACCTGGATAGATCCGCATCACTCGAAGTTGCCGGCGCGCAAACTGTGGATAGCCTTCGGGCTTCCTGCTCGGGGCAAGCTCACGGTGGACGATGGCGCTCGCAACGCTCTGGTCACCAATGGCAGCTCGCTGCTGGCGGTTGGCGTGACTGCGGTCGAAGGTGCATTTGGACCTGGCGATGCCGTTGAGATCTTCGACTCGGCTGGATCACTTGTTGGCAAGGGTCTATGTCGTTCTGCTGCCGGGTCTGTCAGCGCCACCGTCGGCGCTCTCGTTCATCGCGACGATCTCGTCGTCCTGGCGTAGCCGCGCTCTGACTCGAGGTCTTCCTCAGGATGTTGGGACCTATTCAGGTCATTTGGCCCTATTGACCCATCCGATAAATCGCTTTCCTTAGTCAAGAAGTCAAGAAAGCGCGGGTTCGGTCGTGCAGCCGCCACAGGGGGGCCCGCTCTCGGGAGAGGGGTCCAATGGACGAGGCACCGGCCAGCGAGCAACCACCAGAGGAAGTACCCCCGAAGCTTCTCGATTTCCAGCAAGAACGCATCCGCACCCTGCATTACACGTGGATAGCGTTCTTCATGACTTTCTACGTGTGGTTCAACATGGCGCCGCTTTCGACGACCATGTTGGACAACGTTGGATGGCTCACAGACGAGCACATCAAGATCCTGCTGATCGCCAACGTTGCGCTCACTATCCCGGCTCGCATAGTCGTAGGGGCGTTGATCGACAGGTATGGCGCCCGCATTGTCTTTTCGGGCCTGATGGTCGTGATGGCGGTACCGGCTGTTGTATTCGCCTTCGGTAACTCGTTCATGCAACTGCTCATCGCCCGGCTGGTCCTGAGCTCCGTCGGCGCCGGCTTCGTGATTGGCATCAAGATGGTTGCCCAGTGGTTCCCGCCGAAGTACATCGGCAGGGCTGAAGGCTTCTACGCAGGCTGGGGCAACTTTGGTTCCGCCTTTGCCGCAATGACGCTGCCCTGGTTCGCCATCACAGTCATGGACGACTGGTTCGGCCTCGGGAACAACTCGTGGCGCTGGGCAATGGCCGTCAATGGCCTCGTCATGGGCGTATACGGCGTTTGGTACTACTTCCTGGTCACCGACGTACCAGAGGGCAAGACCCTGCTGACCACCAA
>Ga0265303_10003025_pt1 | contig 10500 bp, 11 predicted proteins | sample Helome_2_FD_192494 | JGI IMG/M metagenome (GOLD analysis project Ga0265303, IMG submission 192494) | Marine sediment microbial communities from subtidal zone of North Sea - Hel_20160317 (Illumina Assembly) | ecosystem: Environmental > Aquatic > Marine > Subtidal zone > Sediment ... | reverse complement strand
CCCGCCGTCTGATGCTCGAGGGCCGGGCCCGCAACAATCTGGGCCAGCTCAAGCTGGCGGATAAGATCTTCAAACAGCTCGTCGCCCTCGAACCCGGCAATGCGGACGCTCACAGCAACCTGGGTCATGTCGTCCGGGGTCTGCGCCGCCCCCGGGAAGCCGAGCAGCACCTGCGCCGCGCTGTGGAATTGAATCCCGGTCACGCCAGAGCGCTGCAGACCCTGGCGGATATCCGTCTTGCCGCAGGCTGCACCGAAGAGGCGGTCACGATCCTGCGTCAGGCACTGGATGCCGAGCCGGCGAATCCAGGTCTGCTTGGGCACCTGGGTGCCGCATTACACCGCAGCGGAGACTTCGCCGGCGCGGAAACGGCCTACCGGGCAGCGCTGGCGGCGGACCCAAGCCATGCTGAGGCCTGGCTCAATCTGGGCATCACGCTGCAGGACACCGGGCGGTTGGAGAAGGCGATCGCCGCCTATCATCGGGCGGTGATCGTCGCTCCCGCCAGTGTTACCGCCAGCGTCCGCCTGGCGGAAGCGCTGCTCGCCCGCGGCGAGACCCGGCAGGCGCTGGATGAGATCGAGCGGGGGCAGCGGATCGATCCCGGTCACCCATCCCTGCTGGCCGCCCAGGCGCTGGCGCTGACCGGTCTCGGCCGCGACGTCGAGGCCGCCACGCTGCTGGATCCGTCACGGTTGTTGATGAGCACAGATCTGGCGCCGCCCCCGGGCTATGACTCGATCGCGTCCTTTAACAAAGCGCTGACCGAGCATGTGCTGAAACACCCGACCCTGGTCTACGAGCCGGAGGGCCACGCCACGCGCAAGGGCCGCCACACCGGCAACCTGCTGGATGACAACAAGGGGCCCATCGCGCACCTGGAACAGGCCGCGCAGACGGCTGCCAACGCCTATTTGAATCGCCTGGCGCCAGATCCCGGGCGGCTCTTCCCAGGTCCGGTGCCCGGACGCCACCAGCTCACCATGTGGGCGGTGGTCATGGACACCGCTGGTCACCAGTTGCCGCATATCCACCCGGCCGCCTGGCTGAGCGGCGTCTATTATGTGGAGCTGCCGGCGACGCTGGGGGACGGGCGGCAAAGCAAGGATGGATGGATCGAATTCGGTCTGCCGCCGGAGGAGTTCCAGACTGCGGCCGTGCCTGAAGTCCACGCGTTCGAGCCGGCGGCAGGCCGGATGTATCTGTTCCCGTCCTATTTCTATCACCGGACCCTGCCCTTCCCGGGCCCTGCCCGCCGCATCAGCATCGCCTTCGATTTTCTGCGGCGTCCACCACCCGGTGTCTGAACGATCGCGCCCGATCAGTGCAATAAGGACGAGACCTTCGGCGTCCGCCCCGGGGCTGTGGTCAAGAGCCAATGAAATGCGTCACCCTCCACGCCGCATCTCTGCAACGGCACGATCGATCTCTTCCTGGCCCTCGCGAAGCATCGTCGCGATGCGCTGCCGCTCCGCCAACGGCATGATGCTGTCGTCTTCCGGAAGCTCCACGGACAGGTCCGAGAATTCCCGCATGACCCCGAATATGATCTCGGCCGCGTCGACCAGGCGACGATGGATAGTCGAGGCGTAGCCGCTGTCGTTCATCAGCGATGACGCCATCTGGGCGGTGATCAGCTCATCGCGGATCAGGCGGTCCAGCGTGCCGTTCGCGACCGCATCGTCCGCCGCGACTGCCTGGTTGAGCTGCTCGAGCCGTGCCCTGATCTCAGCCAGGTCCTCGATCTCGCGCAGATCGAAGATCGACCGGATCAGATTGCCCAGATGCACCCGCATGCGGTCATAGTGGTCGCGCATGTAGGCGTTATCCGAGGCGATGTAGAAGGTCATGTTCTTGCGCAGCAGCTTGAGCGTTTTGATGGCCTCGACCAGCGCATGGGCCGCGTTGCGCAACTCGTGCGTCGTTTCCGCGTCCGCGCCGGACATGCGTGGCTGAGCCTTGCCTGAGAACTCGAGGATGGCACTGTAGATGGCCTTGATACGCTCCTGATAAAGGTGTTTGAGCCGGATGTGCTCGATGGTTCTGGATCGCGCGACCAGCGCTTCTACCGGCTCCTTGCCGAGCAGGTCGCTTCGATGCAGCCCGATCGCATGGGCGATGATTGCGATCGCGTTCATCGCCAGGTGCTGACACTCCCGGGTCAGCGCGACCAGCGCCGCATCGGGGTAGTCGACCAGAGAGTCGACCAGGAAACGCGGCTGCTCGACACCGTCCACCACGATCTGCTCGGGTAGTACCCGTTCGAGGAACACGACCATCCGGTCAACCAGCGGCAGCATGGTCACGACACCTACCACGTTGAATATCGTGTGGAAAACCGCGAGCTTCAGGGTGTAATCGTCGCTAGCGATACCGACCCAAACGGACACCTCGTCAACCAGGGTCGCAAGCGGCCCGATAAAGGCGATGGCGATCAATCCGGTGGTGAAGTTGAACATCAGATGCGCGCCGGCCAGGCGCTTGCCTGCTACATTGGCGCCCATGGCGCCGAGGACCGCCGTAATGGTGGTGCCGACGTTGGCGCCGATAGCCAGCGCCAGCGCGTTGAAGTACGACACCTGATCCGCGGCCAGTGCCGCGATGGTCAACATCAGCACCGCGTGGCTGGACTGCATGACGACGGTGGCGACGATGCCGATGGCGGCAAACGCGAACACGCCGAGATAGCCCTCGAGCGCGAACCGGGTCAGGTCCATGCCCTGGCTGACCGCCTCGAAGCCGTCCTTGATGAACTGGATGCCGATAAACAGGAAGGCGATACCGAGCAGCACGTTGCCGCCGCCCTTGAGCCTGCCGTCCTTCTGATAGATGAACAGGATGCCGAACACCGCCGTCGGCAAGGCGTAGGTGGCCAGATCGATCTTGACGCCGTAGGACGCCATCAACCAGGCGCCGGTGGTGGTGCCGATGTTGGAACCGAAGATGATGCCGATGCCCGCTGCCAGACCGATCAGCCCGGCAGACAGGAAGGTGATCGTGATCAGCGATACCAGCGAGCTGGACTGCATCAGCGCGGTGGTCACCAGACCGAAGCCCATGCTGCGCAGCCGGGTCCCGGTGCTGGCCTCCAGCACGCGCTCCAGGATCCCGCCGGTAAAGGCCTGGAAACCCTTTTCCAGCAGCAGCATGCCAAACATAAACAGCGCGACGCCCGCGGCCAGGCGCATGAAATCATCGCTCATCCAGAATCCCCAGCCGAGGATGGCGATGATCGCGGGCAGCGTCATTTTCTTCAAAAGATCCATCGGGTGCATTGCCGGTTTGCTTCGAAAATTTACTCATCCGGGTGGCCGCGAGTCTCGCGAGCCGGGCCTGCGGAAGTTATAGTGTTGGTGGGACAAGAATAGGTCATTGAAACAATGAGCAACAACAAGAAGCCGCTGGACGCGCCGGGCGCCGGTGTCGTAGGGGAATGCCCCAAGTTCGATGTGCCAGAGGAGCGCAAAGGCTGGTACACCAAGAAAGGCAAGCTGAGGGGCGTCATCTACGATAAGCACCTGCGTATGCTCCAGGAGGAGCTGGTCAAGCTGCAGGAATGGGTCAAGTTCGAGAAGCTCAAGGTCGTTATCCTGTTCGAGGGTCGGGACGCAGCAGGGAAAGGCGGCACCATCAAGCGCATCATGGACTGCATGAATCCACGGGTGGTGCGGATCGCGGCCCTGCCGACGCCGACCGAGCGCGAGAAGACCCAGTGGTACTTCCAGCGCTATGTGGCCCAGTTGCCGGCCGGCGGCGAGATGGTGCTGTTCGATCGGAGCTGGTACAACCGCGCCGGGGTCGAGCGGGTGATGGGGTTTTGCACGCGCGAGGAGTATCTTGAATTCGCGCGCGAAGTGCCGGAGTTTGAGCGCATGCTGATCCGCTCCGACATCATCTTGCTCAAGTACTGGTTCTCGGTCAGCGACGAGGAGCAGGAGCGGCGTTTCCAGTCGCGGATCCATGACCCGATGAAGCGCTGGAAGCTGAGCCCGATGGACCTGGAATCGAGGCGACTGTATCGGGAATACTCCCGGGCCAAGGACGATTTGCTCAAATTCTCCGACACCAAACAATCGCCCTGGTGGATCGTGCCCGCCGACGACAAGAAGCGGGCGCGGCTCAACTGCATCCATCACATCCTGAGCAAGATCCCCTACGAGGACGTGATGCCGGACCCGCTGACGCTACCGCCCCGGGACACCAGCAAGATCTATGTCCGCTCGCCGATCGAGGAGCAGAATTTTCTGCCGATGGTTTATTGATTGATCCCTGAGTTTTCCCGGAGAGGAGATCGAAAATGGCGAATGAGGGCTACCACGAGCCGGTAGAAGAATTGAGCAAGGCGACCCGCGACATGCACCGCGCGATTATCTCGCTGATGGAAGAACTCGAGGCGGTGGACTGGTACAACCAGCGCGTGGATGCCTGCCACGACGAGGAACTCAAATCCATCCTCGCGCACAACCGGGACGAAGAGAAAGAGCACGCCGCGATGGTGCTGGAATGGATCCGCCGGCGCGATCCGACGTTTGATGCCGAACTCAAGGAGACCCTGTTCTCCGAGGGGCCGATCGGGCATCACCACGACTAAGTTGATCACCTCCGAGGAGAATGCCCGGCTGCTGCGACTGGCCACGGTCTGGTCGGTGGCCACGGCTAGTGTGCTGATCGCGGTCAAACTGGTGGTCTGGCTCACTACCGGATCGGTTGCGTTGCTGGCCTCGCTGCTGGATTCGCTGATGGACGCCGCCGCGTCGATCGTCAATCTGCTGGCGGTTCGCTATGCGCTGCAGCCGGCTGATGAGGAGCACCGCTTTGGCCACGGCAAGGCCGAGTCCCTGGCCGGTCTCGCGCAGTCGGCGTTTATCGCCGGCACCGCCGTGCTGCTGCTGTTCGAGGCGGTCGATCGTCTGCTCCACCCGCAGCCGGTGGCGGCGGTCGCCCAGGGTATCGGCGTGATGATTTTCGCCACGCTGGCAACGCTGATCCTGATCGGCGTGCAGCGCTATGTAATACGCCGTACCAACTCGCTCGCCATCCGCGCCGATTCCTTCCATTACGCGATGGACCTGTTTACCAACATGGCGGTGATCCTGGCGTTGGGCCTGGCTGCCTGGGGCGTGAGCTGGGCGGATCCGGTGTTCGGTCTCGGTCTGGGGGTGGTGATCATGTTTGGCGCCTACGGCATCGGCCGGGAAGCGGTCGATCACCTGATGGATCGGGAGCTCGGTGAGGATGCCCAGCAGGAGATCGCGCGCATCGCGCTGGACCACGAGCACGTGCTTGCGGTCCACGAGCTGCGTACGCGGCAGGCCGGTCAGACTCGCTTTATCCAGATGCACCTGGAGCTGGACGGGAGCATGACGCTGGCCCGGGCCCATCGGATCGGTGACGAGGTCGCGGATCGTATCCGCGCCGTATTGCCGGGCGCCGATGTGCTGATCCACCAGGACCCCGGGGACGACTCGATGCCGGAGACGCCCGGAGAACGGATCACCGACCCGGCCGGGTTAGAATAGCCGACCCTGCTCGACCCGAAGCCCGGACGCGATGACACAAACCAGCGCAAGACCCGTTGCCCAGCGGCCAGAGAACCCGTGGATCAGTCTGCTGATCAATATCGCGGTCCCGGCGCTGGTGCTGATGAAATTGAGCGGCGAGGAATATCTCGGACCGGTCTACGGTCTGCTGGTGGCGCTGGCCTTCCCGCTGGTCTACGGCATCCAGGACGCGGTGCGGCGCAGACGTCTGAATTTTATCTCGGCGCTGGGCGTGGTCAGCACGTTGCTCACCGGTGGCATCGGCCTGCTGGAGCTTGACCCGAAATGGCTTGCGGTCAAGGAGGCCGCCGTGCCGGCGGTGATCGGGTTGGCCGTTATCATCTCCACCCGCACCCGATATCCTATCGTGCGCTCGCTGCTCTATAACGAAAAGATCATCAACGTCGCCGCGGTGGACGCGGCGCTGGATGCCCACAACAACCACCCGCGCTTCGAGCGCAGCCTGGTGATGGCCTCGTGGCTGCTGGCTGGTTCATTTTTCTTGTCGTCGACGCTGAATTTCATCCTCGCGCGGATGATTGTGCGCAGCCCGGCCGGTTCCATCGCATTCAACGAAGAGCTGGGGCGTATGACCGCGCTGAGTTATCCGGTCATCGTGGTGCCGTCCATGGCCATCATGATAGTCGCGCTGTGGTATCTGCTGCGCCAGATCCGCGGCCTGACGCATTTGAAGCTGGAGCAGATTTTTCACCCGCAGCCCGATTGAGGCTGCGGCATTCGAGGAGGTGCGCCCATGCAGGGCTTTTTGATCCGATTTTTGATCACCGCCGGCGCAATGTGGCTGGCCTCTGCGATCATCCCCGGGATGACGTTCCAGAGTACGGGTTCGCTGCTGTGGGCGGCGTTCTGGCTGGGCATCGTCAACGCGTTGCTGCGGCCGATTGCGGTAATCCTGACACTGCCGCTGAGCATCGTCACCCTTGGACTTTTTCTGCTCGTCGTAAACGCGGCCATGCTCGGTCTGGTGGCGTCTTTGCTCGACGGTTTCCAGCTGTCCGGTTTTTGGGCGGCGCTGTTCGGTGCGTTGTTGGTCAGTATCTTCAGCGGCCTGGCCTCCAACTTTATCGGTCCGAAAGGCCAGTATGAGGTGATGGTGATCCGGCGGGACTGACGCGTGGATCTCAACCAGGTGACGGTTCCGGCCGTGGACGTAGCCGCTTCGGTCGCGTTCTACCAGGCCCTGGGCCTGCGGTTGATCGTGGACTCTGTGCCCCGCTACGCCCGCTTCGAATGTCCCGAGGGCGGGAGCACGTTCTCGGTCCATCGGGTGGAGCAAGCACCGGTGACGGCCGGGCTGACTATTTACTTTGAGTGTCGGGATCTGGATCAAAACGTAACCCGGCTCCGACAGGCCGGAATAGTGTTCGACAGCGGACCCGAGGATCAGAGCTGGCTGTGGCGGGAAGCGACGCTGCGTGATCCTTCGGGCAACGAGATCTGTCTCTACGCGGCCGGAGAGAATCGTCGCTATCCGCCGTGGCGCATCAAGACCAGCTAAACCCGACAACGCTTTTTATGGATTTTCATCGATCGTTTTGCTGCCGCTCTGCATCACGGTACGCCCGGCCCGGGGCAGAGGGGCAAACCGGCTGGACGCGGGTCGGTCGTATGCAATATCGTCCCCGCTTCCCGACGGGAGGACAGAAATGGTTAGACCCATCGCCTGTGCGTTGTTGAGCCTGTGCCTTGCCCTCGGCGCAGGTCAGGCCGTGGCCGACAAGGTCGTGGCCGGCATGACCGCGCCGCCGTTCACCCTGGAGACCCCCGACGATGCGGAGTTTTCCTTCCCCGCCGACAGGAAAGGACAGGCGGGCATCCTGCTGTTCTGGGCCACCTGGTGTCCCTATTGCAAGGCGGTGATGCCCCATCTGCAGCAGATCGTCGAGGATTACAGCGATTACGGCGTGGAGGTCTACGCCATCGACTTCAAGGATGATGGTGATCCCGTCGCGATGATGGAGGAGTTGGGCTACGCCTTTACCGTGCTCCCCCTCGGCGACCTGGTGGCGGATGAATACGGGGTTCTCAGCGCGCCCGGGATCCTGGTTGTAGATCAGGCTGGCACGGTCGTTTATCGGCGGCGGCCCACGCGCGCCCCTCCCGGCAAGGCGATTGCCGAAGTCTGGAATGAGGAAGTCCGGGAGGCCCTGGACGAAGCCCTGGGTCGCAAGCGCGAGGGCGCTTGACGGCGACAATGGCGATGCCGTCGTGAACGGACCGCCGGTTGAGGCGTCAACGGCAGCCAGGAGCCGGCAGATCATCTATGGCGCTGTCGTATTCTTCTCCTCGGCTATCGTGATGGTGCTCGAGATCGCCGCCGGCCGATTGATCGCTCCCTATGTCGGCGTGTCCCTGTACTCGTGGACATCGATCATCGGCGTGGTCCTCGCGGGTCTTTCATTGGGTAACTGGGCCGGTGGCCGCTGGGCGGACGCCGGCGCCGGCGCAAGGGAAGTGGCTCTCGCCCTGGCGGCAGCGGCGCTGGCAACCCTGGCCATCATCCTGCTCCTGACCGTCGTCGCTCCCCTTGTCCAGAGCCGTCTGCTTGGGCTGATGTCCGCCAGCATGTTGCTCGCACTGGCTCTGTTCTTTCTGCCAGCCGCCTGTCTTGGCCTGATCGCACCCATGTTGACCACGCTGGCACTGCGGCTCGATCCGCGCTCTGGTCACGTGGTCGGGCGGATGCATGCGCTGGCGGCCCTGGGCAGCATTCTCGGGACCTTCGCCACCGGATTTGTGTTGATACAATTTTTCGGCACGCGCAGCGTGATCGTCGCCGCCGGGGTTGGCCTTCTGCTGCTGGCTGTGCCCTTGTCGCGATCCGCCGGGGGGACCATGGCCGGCGCCGCCGTGCTCGCAGCGCTTGTGCTAACGACCGCGGTATCGCGTCAGGGCATGAGCGACCCCTGTGACGCTGAGAGCCAGTACTTCTGTATCCGCGTGATCGAGTCCGGCGGCGAGGGTACCCCGGAGGGCAGCCGTACGCTGGTGCTGGACCATCTGGTACACGGCATCAGCTATGGTCCGGACGGGCGCCTCCTGTTTGCGCCGTATTCTCATCTCATGGATGAACTCGTGCGCCGCCATTTGGGTGACCGAGCAGATACAGCGCGTTATTTTTTTGCCGGCGGCGGGGCCTTCAGCCAGCCGCGTGCGGTGAAGACCTCATTTCCCGCCGCCCGGGTCGACGTGGCCGAACTGGATCCAGCCGTGACCCGGATCGCCGCCAGGCGGCTGTTTCTCGATCCGCAGACGTTGCGGGTTGATCACACGGACGCGCGGATCGCGCTGCAACGATCAGCTGGTGGCACCTATGACGCCATCATCGGCGATGTGTTTCACGACGTTGCGGTGCCCTATCATCTGACGACGCGCGAGTACGTCGCGCTGATCGAATCCCGGCTCGCGTCTGACGGCATTTACGTACTGAATGTGGTGGACGTGTTTCCTGATCCCAGGCTGGTCAAAAGCATCGTAAAGACGCTGTCGGAATCATTCGCGCAGGTCGACGTATGGCTGCACCGGATACCGGCGCAGCGCAGCCGGGCCACCTTCGTGATCTCCGCGTTTGACGGTCCGTCGCCACCGGAGGTGCTGGAATCCAGCTACGGTCTGGCGCGTAGCTGGCGACGCGTGACCGGCCCGGTGCTGGAGACCGGCACGCCGATGGAGGCCCTGCCGGTACTCACGGATAATTTTGTGCCGGTGGAGCGACTGGTGTCGCCGCTGCTCCTTGAGACGGTGGGCAACTGGTGAACAGCCGGCAGCGGCCCGGCCCGCGCCACATTCTGGCAGTGCTGGCATTGTTCGTGCCGCTCACCCTCCTCTCTAATGCTGTGATCCTGGCCGCTGAGCCGGGGACCCGGGTGCAGATCGAATCGGCGGGCCGGACGCTGAACGGCTGGTGGACCGAGGCGGACGATCCGCGCGCGACGGTCCTGGTGGAGGCCGTCCAGGCATGGATCGACGCGATGGAGGACCCCTGATGGGCGGCCGCGTGATGAGACGTTTGCTGCCGCCGTTGCTGCTGGCCGGTCTGACGCTCATCGCGACAGCCTCAGCCGGTAAGGCCCGGTCGCTGCCCCAGGCGGCGGATCTCAGCGCCGATGCCACATTGGCGGTGGCGACGGGCCGGCCACTTATGCTGGTCTTCACGCGCAAGCACTGCGGCTACTGCGCGCTGCTCAAACGCTCGGTGATCGTACCCATGATCATCAGTGGTGAGTACGCCGAGCGTGTCATCATCCGCGAGCTGGTCATCGACGAAGGCCCCGATCTGCTGGATTTTGGCAGGCAGAGGGTCAGTCCGTTCGCGGTGGCGGACCGCTATGACGCATTGTTTGCCCCGGTCGTATTGTTTGTCGGTCCAGGTGGTGAGGAGCTGGACGAGCGGTTGATCGGCATCAGCAACGAACAGATGTACCTGTTCTATCTCGACCAGGCGATCGAACGAGCCACGCAAACCCTGCGCGTATCCATGTCGGATTGACCGCCGCTTTTTTGCTGCGCTGCAACTCTGCCAGCCGGGGTATGACTTTTGATCAGGACTGCCTTATATTCAATAGAGTTAATCTAAGCGGGCCCAATCTCCGAAGCTAACAGCGGTGCTGTTATTGCAGCGCATCAACGCCTGAGCTGCGTTCTGGAGATCGGGCCGGGGATAAGAAAAACAGGCACAAGCCTGTCTGACCGGGAGGAGCGAGGTATGTCGAAAGGGCGTCCTGAGCCCGCGGACATCCTGTCTTTGGTGGCGGAGAAGGCAAACAGCCTTCCACTGCCAGAACGCAGGGCATTCCTGCTGCGCGGCCTGGCGCTCGCCGGAGCCGCAGCGGCCGGACCGGTGCTGGCCGCGGTCGACCCCGATGACGCTCTGCCCCCGAACATTCCGCCATGGACACGGAGCCTCGGCAGAGGCGTGGTAACCGTGCCCTACGGCGTG
>Ga0265303_10003023_pt1 | contig 10502 bp, 14 predicted proteins | sample Helome_2_FD_192494 | JGI IMG/M metagenome (GOLD analysis project Ga0265303, IMG submission 192494) | Marine sediment microbial communities from subtidal zone of North Sea - Hel_20160317 (Illumina Assembly) | ecosystem: Environmental > Aquatic > Marine > Subtidal zone > Sediment ... | reverse complement strand
GATGTCGACTTGCACGTTGCCGGCGCTCGACTCGAGCTCCAGGCCGCCCTTCAGCGATGCACCGTCATTCAGGGTGCCGACGTCAGTGACGGCCAGTACCGAGCGACCCACCAGTCCCGCTGCCTGCAGCGCCTGGTTGTCCTGCATGGATCCGGCCAGCCCCTCGAACGCGGTGTTCAAAGACGAAATGCCGTTAACCGTGCTGAACTGGGCCAACTGCCCGAGAAACTCGCCGTTATCCATCGGCTCGAAGGGATCCTGATTCCGGAATTGCGAGATCATCAGCGTCAGAAAATCCTCCTGTCCCAGGCTGTCGCGCGCCTCTTTTTCGGGAGGCGGCGCCAAATTCTGAAAACTGTCGATAGGTCCAAGTGTGTTCATGTTGTGGCCTCTATAGGGAATCAGCGTCCTAGTGACAGGGTCTGCAGGAGCAAATCCTTGGTGGTGTTGATCATCTCGACGTTGTTCTTGTACGAACGCGAAGCCGACATCATGTTGACCATCTCTTCGACCGTGTTGACGTTGGTGGCATAGACATTGCCGTCTGCGTCGGCTTCGGGATGATCGGGCTGGTAACGCAGCTGCAACGGCGCCGTGCTATCGACGACAGCGTCGAGACGCACGCCGGCAAGGCCGGGCTGTTCGGCCAGCGACGCGCTGAAGGTCGAGAACACCGGCTGTTTGGCGCGGTACACCTTGTCCGGGTCGCCGCTGACGTTGCCGGCATTGGCGAGATTGCTCGCCGTGACGTTCATGCGGACCGACTGCGCGTTCATCGCGCTGCCCGCGACATCAAAAACATTGAACAGGGACATTAGTCACCTCCCTTGATTGCATAACGCAAGGTACGAATCGTGCCGTCCAGGAAGGCAAGGCTGGCTCGGTACTGCAGCGCGTTTTCGGCAAATTGCGCTTGTTCCACATCCATAGCGACGGTATTTCCGTCGAGAGACGGCTGGCTCGGCACGCGGTACATCATTTTTGAGCCGTCCTGCGTGGTCCCCCAGGCCTGCTTGTGAAGATCGCTGGTCTTCGTCAGGCTGATGGACTCGTGCTGCGCACTCTTGAGTGCCGCGCCGAAATCCAGGTCGCGCGCCTTGTAATTGGGCGTATCGGCGTTGGCGATATTCGACGACAGCACCTGGTTTCGATGGGCTCGAAACCGCAAGGCTTGTTCGTGCTGTGCTAACGCAGGTATTTCCATTGCTTCATTTCCTGGAATTAAGTTCCTGCAGATCTCTATGCAAAGCGTGTGCCAAGTTGGAATCCGGCGATGACTAAAGGATGCGGAGTGTCGGCCGATAAGCATTTGATGGCCCATTCGGTGCCAGTTGCGGCAGTTCCTTGCCGCCCGGCGGCAGATTCCTGCAGGCCTGCTGAATCCCCTGTATATAGGCTGGCATGGCAATTGCATTTAGTCTTGCAAGAGAAATTCAGACGGGGCGCGCGGCGTCCTGCCTGAAATCACCCAGCAAGCGGCAATGCGTTGCCACCGCTGGGATTGCCAACAGGAGAAAGACCGGACAATGTCGGTACGCACTTCAACAATCGTCGGGAAATTGACGGCCCGTGTGACCGGGCGACACGAATTCGACGCCCGTCGTATGGCCAAAGGCTGTTCCATTATGCTGTTGTCGCTCGCGGCTGCCGCCAACGCAGCGCCCCAGGCATGGCAAACGCCGGAGACGATCGCCAAAGCCGCTGAGCAGTTCCTGAGCAAGAGGATCGGTAAGGCGGCACATCGTACGACGGTACAGGCCGGCACACTCGATTCGCGTCATCGGCTCGCGCTTTGCAGCCAGCCGCTGGAGCCCTTTCTGCGGCGCGGCGCCAAAATCCAGGCCCGCACGATCGTCGGCGTACGCTGCAGCGGTGACAAGCCCTGGAAAGTCTACGTGCCCGTGGACGTTGTCGTCACCGATAAGGTCCTGGTGGCCCGCCGAACGCTGCCACGCGGTCACCTGCTGACGGCCGATGACCTCGTTGTGGAGGAGCGAGACGTGTCAAGGCTTGTATCTGGCTACGTTTCAAACGTTAATGACTTGCTGGGGCAGCGACTGAAAACCCAGCTTATTGCGGGGCGCTTGTTGACGCCCGCGATGCTGATGGCCGATGTCGCCGTCAAACGAGGCCAGACGGTCACGCTGACCGTAAGGAATGGCGGTATCAACATACAGATGAGCGGCAAAGCCCTCGCGGACGGTGCTATCAACCAACGAATCCAGGTCGAAAATACGAATTCAGGCCGGGTTGTCGAGGGCATCGTCCGGTCACGGGAACTCGTTGAAGTGCTCGTGGCCAAAAACAGCCAAATTTTTCACGCGAAGCCTAAAGTATCGCCATCGGTGGCCGATATGAGGTCTAGCAACAATGATCGTTGAGGTTAAAACGTTATGACAAACAGGATCGGTCCGATGGATCAGGGAATACTGGGGAAAATAGGCAACAAGGTCGATGAGGCCGGGACCGGTAGCAAGGTCTCCAAGGACTCGGCGGCACCGGAAAATGTGTCGGGAAGTCCGGCATCGCCCACAGATACGGTCAATTTGACGAGCGACGCCAAGCTACTTGAACGACTGGACAAGACGCTGGCTTCGCTGCCGTCCGTAGACGGTAATCGCGTAGCCGAGATCAAGGCCGCCATCGAGAACGGCGACTATCAGATCGATTCCGACGCCATTGCCGAAGCCATGATAAGGCTCGACCGGTCGTTCGGTGAGTAGCGTGTCGCGCATCTCTCCCGCTGAGGCCCGCTCCCAGATCGTCGATATCATCGGCGAAAGCGTGTTGCTCGCAATGGGACTAAGAGACGCGCTTGTAGAAGAGCGCCAGGCGCTCGAGCGTCAGGACGCCGAGGTGCTGACTGCCGTCGTCGACAGCAAGAACGGCGCCGCTGAAAAACTGCAGCTTCTCGATCGAAAACGCGCCGACCTTTGCCAGCAATGGGGTTTCTCGGACGGACCCGATCAAATGACAGACCTGATCAGCTGGTGCGACGAAGGCCAACTCGTCAGCAAGCGCTGGCAACAGCTCATGGACATCGCCGCCGAAGGCAGCGCCCTGAACATGACGAACGGCGCGATCATCCGCGTCCGGCAGCAGCAATTCGAATCCAGTCTTTCCGTGCTCCGCGGCGTTATGCCCGGATCCGATACCTACGGCCGTAATGGCGAGGAAAGCGGCGACTCCGGTCGGCGTTCGCTTGCAGAGGCCTGAACTTACATTGTGAAGCAAGGACACTGAGCTATGTTGATTGTGAGCCGAAAAGACGCCGAATCCATCGAGATCCGACCCGGTGATGACATTGACCCGAGCATGACGCTGGGTGATCTGTTCAAGGGCGGGCCGATCGAGATCACGATATTCTCCTCGAACAACAATCGAGTGAAGATGGGCGTGCAGGCGCCCGAACAACTCTGTATCTGGCGCAAAAAAGCCGTCGCAGCCTGAGAGCGGAGAGCTGTCCCACCGCTTAATGCCGTGTGCGCGGGCGAGCCTTTGCACGCACGTATGGGACGCAGCCGTTCGATACGATGAAAATCCCGACGCACTTCCTATTGCCCGTTCTCACCATCGCCGCCGCCTGTGGCAGTTCCGGGCCGGCGGACACCAGCAAGACCACGGAAGCTCCCGGCAACCAGGCCTACACGTTGCCGAGCAACGACGATATTCTCGCCAAAGCCTACGACAGCGACTACAACGTTCCGGCCGGCTTTTACGTCGACGAACGCGCCGAGACAACCCGTAGCTACACCATTCACCATGTCCTCGACGAGTCGGACTCGTTCGAGGTTTGCAGCGATGACCTCGTTGACGCGCAGGCCTTAGAGTCCGCAGATAACGATACACGCGCCGTCAGCGGCTACTACGTCACCTCCTTTGAGAACGAGCGTTACTTCGAATTCGTGCGAGAACTCGACTACACCCAGGATGTGGGCAACATCGGCGACATCACCTCGCCGGGCTATGCTCGCGTCTTCAAGTGCAACCACACCAACCGGGACGGCGTCGACCGTACCCTCCTCGACGGCTATTCGGGACGACTGGACAGCGAGCGCCTGGACGCTGCCACGCTTCGCGAATTTACCGAGTACCTGTGGCAATTCACGTTCTTTAACGTATCGGCGAAAAAGGTCATTGACAGTTACGGAAGCACGGCCCCGTCGGCACTCCGCCACACGCTGTTGCTGGCCCTGGTGGTCAACCAGGGCGTGGATGCCTGCGATCGCATCGATGTCGTCAACTGGCACTTTGACGCTGACCCGTTGACTGGCGAAATCTTGCGTCAATTCGACGCGCTGCACAGTTTCGAGGCGACGCTGGCTACCGGTAGTCCCACATTCTGTGACTAAAACCGAACCGCAACCTTAAGAAAACAATCGGGTGCCATGTACGCGATATCACATACTGCAAACCCGTTGCGGACCGGTATAATTACAATAGAAACTTTAGGCCACGGACGTGTCCGGCCACGACAAAACGCAATACAGAGACCCCACTCATGACAACCAAGTTAGCCGCGCTGCAATCCTGGGTTGACCAGGTCGCAAGCCAGACTCAACCCGACAATATCCGTTGGTGCTCGGGTTCCGAAGACGAATACCAGGAATTGGTCCAGCAGATGCTCGGCGACGGCACGCTGACGACGCTCAATGAAAAAACCTACCCGAATTGCTACCTGCACCGCTCGGATCCCAATGACGTCGCCCGCGTCGAGCACCTGACTTACGTGTGCACCGAATCCGAAGACGACGCCGGTCAGAACAACAACTGGATGAGCCCGGCCGACGCACACGCCAAGATGGACGCGCTCTTCGACGGCTGCATGCGCGGCCGAACCATGTATGTCATTCCTTATTGCATGGGCCCCATTGGCTCGCGGTACTCGCGCTGCGGCGTCGAAATTACCGACAGCCCGTACGTCGTCATCAACATGAAACTGATGACAAGAATGGGTAAGAATGCGCTGGAACGCATTGAAAAGGAAGGATATTTTGTCAGGGGTTTGCACTCCACGGGAGATCTCGATCCCGAGCGGCGCTTTATCATGCACTTCCCCGACGAGCTCTCGATCATGAGCTTCGGCTCGGGCTACGGCGGCAACGCGCTCCTGGGCAAGAAATGCCATGCGCTGCGCATCGCCAGTCACCAGGCGCGCCGGGAAGGATGGCTCGCCGAGCACATGTTGATCGTCGGTCTCGAGAACCCCGAAGGCGCCGTGCACTATATCGCGTGTGCGTTTCCCTCGGCGTGCGGCAAGACCAACCTGGCCATGCTGATCCCGCCCGATGAGTTGCACGACTGGAAGGTCTGGACGCTTGGCGATGACATTGCGTGGCTGCACCCGGATGACACAGGCAAGCTCCGGGCCATCAACCCGGAGTCGGGTTATTTCGGCGTCGTCCCGGGTACCAACCAGAAGACGAACAAGAACGCCTACAACATGATCATGCATGACACGATCTTCACCAATGTCGCCACCACCGAAGACAACGAACCCTGGTGGGAAGGCAAAGACGTTGGAACGCCGGCCAAAGACTGGCAAGGCCGTGACTACGACAAGGCCAACGGACCGGCGGCGCATCCGAATTCGCGTTTTACGGTTTCGGCCACTAATAATCCGAGTTACACGAATCTCGCAGACGAGCCGGAAGGCGTGCCGATCTCGGCGATCGTGTTTGGCGGTCGTCGCAAGCATGTCGCACCGCTGGTCTATGAAGCGAAGAACTGGGAACATGGTGTGTTGGTCGGGGCCGGTACCGCATCCGAAACGACCGCCGCAATGGTCGGCGAAGTCGGCGTCATCCGGCGCGACCCGATGGCGATGAAGCCCTTCTGTGGCTATAACTTCGCCGACTACTGGGCCCATTGGCTGTCGTTCAAGGACCGCACAGCGCATCTGCCGAAAGTCTTCCACGTCAACTGGTTCCGCCAGAATGACGATGGTGAGTTCCTGTGGCCGGGCTTTGGCGAAAACCTGCGTGTGCTGCAGTGGATCATCGATCGTTGCGAGCATCGCGCGGGCGCGCAGGAAACGGCGCTCGGCTACCTGCCGCATCCCTACGATCTGGATACGATCGGCCTGGACATAAGTGCCAAGACTATTGAAACGCTAACGTCGATAGACTTGAACCAGTGTCGCAATGAGATGATATCGCTCGGCGAATACCTCGAGAGCTACGGCGATCGCACACCGGACGAATTGCTGAGACAGCAACACCTGGTGCTGCAGGAAATTGACAGAGAAATCGCGAAGGCCTGAGAAACGATTATTCGATGGTCTTGTAGTAGATCGCCAGCGGAGAGCCAGGCGGCTCGGCACGTCCCAGGCCGATAGTACCCTCCTCGCCGAGTTCGGTAGAGTCGCGACGGACGAACGTCTCGTGTCCCTGGAGGTTCTGCAGGAACGTACCGTTGGTGCTCTGATCGATCAGCATGAACTTACCGCGTCGCATCTCGACCTTGGCGTGAATCCTGGATATCAGGTTGCCTTTGACCACCAGGTCGTTGTCTTCCGCGCGCCCCATATTGATGCCCTTGCGCTTGTCGGAAACCTCGACCGTCGAATCGCGGAAATTCAACAATAGCTTGGATGCCTTGCGCTCATTGTTTTCCCACTCGATGGTGGGCAGCATGTTGGTGGCTTCGTCGGGCTGCCAAATGAGTTCGAATAGCGCGACTTCATCGATTCGCCCACGCACCGTGGCGACGTCGATCTGGCGGGCCTGATTCCTGAGTTCCGGACTCATCTGCTCCACCGTGAAACCCGAGATGATGATCTGTCGAGCCTTCGCCTGCGACGTCATGCGATTCGCCGTGTGCACGGCGGCGCCGAAAATATCGTTTTGTTCCTGCACGACGGGACCGTAGTGACAGCCGATTCGAATCGAGACGGGAATGCCATCGTTCTTTCTGGTTTCGCTCGTAACGCGCGATTGCATCATGACCGCCGCGCCCATAGCCTCGTCAACCGTCTCGAAGGTGGACATAACCTCGTCGCCGATCGTCTTGATAACGGTGCCGTTAAACTGATAGGTGGCGTCCTTCATGACATCGAGACACAGCGCGACCGTCTCGCTGGCTTTGGTATCGCCAAACTTGTCGTACAGCTGCGTGCTGCCGACAACATCGGCAAACACGATCGCGACTTCAAGGTCTCTTGCCATAACTCAGTTTATAAGTTCCTACGCCAACCGGCTAATAATACTACTATTTCTCGGCAACTATGTATGCTATCCAGGCGAGATCGGCCTCGCCTTTTTCGTTGGGTGTGAATTCGCCGTTGCCTTCGCCGTCTTCATCCTCGCCCTCCCAATAGACGGTCGCCTTGCGGAATCCCGCCTCGAGCAGCAGTTCACGGAGCTCAGGGGCCGACCAGAGACGCCACTCATAGGTGAAGGCCTTCTTGATCTTCGAGCCGTCCTTGAACCTGAAGTGGATGTGGCAGCGAATGAAATTGGTAATCGGGTGAAATTCGGCCTGATGCCAGATGTAGGTGAAGCCACGCTTCTTGTGCTTGGTCTTTTCCCGGGTCTCTTCCTGGGCTTCGGGACCGCCGAACATGTCGCAAAAGAAGACGCCATCGTCCTTGGTCGCGTCGTACGCGCGTTTGAAGTAGGCACGCAGCTTGTCGCGGGTGTCGAAGATGAAATAGCTGAAATTGAACGCTGCCAGCAGATCAACTTTGGGCGTGTCGACGGTCATCACGTCGGATTCGATCAGACTGACACGCGCCTGGTCTTCTGTATCCAGCCTGCCGACGCGGTGCTTGCGTCCCCATTCCAGCACCGACGGATCGATATCGACGCCGATCGCCTGGTACTCCTTACCCTGCCCCACCCACTGGCACGATGCACTGGCCGTGCCGCAGAAATCTTCGCGGAAAAGGTAGGCCGTCCGACCTGTGAGAGATTTGAACGTTGTCTGCAGAAACTCGATTTCGTTTTCCACATTCTGAACCGACAGTTCATACAGCTCGTGGATATCGGCCCTTTCGGCCATCGTCCGGTGTTTGGAGTGTTTCACGGTTTGTGCGCTCATGGTCGGGATTCGTTCCTTCTGCTCTTTGACGGCGTTGGGCCGAGCATTGTACTTGCCTAGGCGGCGACAGGGATAGCGTTAAGTGCGTTGATCAGCACCTCGGCACCGGCTCCGCCGCGATGCGCATGTTCGCTGATGTAGCGGCGCCAGGCCCTCGCGCCCGGCTGGCCCGCAAACAGTCCGAGCATGTGGCGTGTGACCCGATGCAGCGACTCCCCTTCTGCGACCACCGACTCGACGTACGGCAGCATCGCATTGACGACCTCACGCCGCGCCGGTAGCGGCCAGTCGCCGTTGAAATGATGCTCCAGCTCGGCCAGGAAGTACGGCTGGTGGTAGGCCTGCCGGCCGATCATCGCACCGTCGACATGACGCAGGGCATCTTCGACCTCCTCGATATCTGTGAGTCCGCCATTAATGACGATCGTAAGCTCCGGTACTTCATGCTTGAGCCGATAGACCCGATCGTAATCCAGAGGTGGAATCGTCCGGTTGTCTTTTGGACTGAGTCCCTCGAGGATTGCTATGCGCGCATGCACGATGAACTTTTCGCAACCTGCGGCCGCAACAACGTCGATAAATCGCCGTAGAAACTCGTCGCTGTCCTTGTCGTCGATGCCGATGCGGGTCTTCACGGTTACGGGAATGTCCGTCTCCGCTTGCATCGCTTTGTAACAATCAGCGACTATCGAAGGCTCCTGCATGAGACAGGCACCGAATTGTCCGCTTTGCACGCGATCACTCGGGCAACCGACGTTGATATTGATTTCGTCGTAGCCGAATCCGGCAGCTTTGCGCGTCGCACTGGCCATCCACTCCGGGTTGCTGCCGCCCAGTTGCAGCGCAACAGGATGTTCCTGGTCATTGAAACGCAGGAATCGCCGAGCATCACGATGATGAATGGCGGCCGCCGTCACCATCTCCGTATAGAGGAATGCCGATGGCGTCAGCAGCCGCATGAAATAGCGGCAGTGCCGGTCGGTCCAATCCATCATGGGGGCAACGGCTATATTGGGGCTGTTTGCCGAGTTCTTCATGTTGATTTATGACGAATTTCTTGGACTAATGCCATTGTCGACAGAGTAATATTTGGCAAACTTTGCTAATATTTGCCAATATTTGAGCCGATGGAGCCCGACGATGGCAACACTCAATGTATCGATGCCGAAAAATATGCGCGCGTGGATTGACGCGCAAATCAAATCTGGTGAGTACGCGAATGCCAGTGACTATATCAGAGATCTGATTCGGCATGACCAGCGCCAACGCGATGCTCTTCGACTCGCCCTGATCGAAGGCGAAAAGAGTGGAGTCAGTAAACGTTCGTTGCCGGATATTAGACGCGCCGCCAAGCGCCGACTGAGGCGTGCCTAGCTACCAACTAAGTAACGCGGCTGGTGAAGATCTTTCAGATCTGTACTCATACTCCTATATCGAGTTTGGGGAGCACCGTGCCGATGCCTACTTCGAGTCACTTGAAGATTGTCTTCAGCGGCTTGCCGACAACCCGAAGCTGGGCATGGATGTTTCCGGATTACGCCAAGGCTATTTTCGATTTGTACATCAGCAGCATTCGGTCTACTACAAACGATCCAGATCGGGGATTTTCATCGTCCGTATTCTCGGTCCTGGCATGTCCACGGACGGAAACCTGCCATAGTCCGAAATTTGAAGAGCACTTTGGGGACCTCAGCCCCTTGCCTTCGAAGGACATTGCCCATTGCGCCGGATTGTTGTGCAGTCTAAGCGAATAAGTGCAATCTTGCAGTCGCACTTGCAAGTATAATCTGGCCCATGTCCGAGAGTCTCGAGCTCGCCGTATTATCCGACGTTACGTCCCGGCTTGAGTCCGCGGGCTTCGAATACATGCTCACCGGTTCGGTTGCCATGAACTACTATTCGCAGCCCCGGATGACGCGTGACATCGACATTGTTGTTTCACTTGTCGAAAGCGAAACAGCGAAAATCGTTGCCTTGTTTCAAGGGGATTACTACGTGTCGGCCGACGCTGTACTCGATGCTGCCAGGCAGCACACGATGTTCAACGTCGTGCATTTCGATAGTGTCGTCAAGGTCGATTTCATCGTCAGGAAGGAGACCGAATATCGTCGACTGGAATTCGAGCGTCGGCAACGGATTCGGGTCGGTGAGCTGGAATTGTGGATCGTCAGCAAAGAAGACCTCATTCTGTCAAAGCTGTACTGGGCGAGAGATTCTCGATCCGAAATGCAACTTGGCGATGCGCGAAACTTGCTTTCCACGCAGCCTGATCTAGACTACTTGCGAAGATGGTCCGCTGCGCTAGGCGTCGACGATCTGTTGCAGGAATGTATTGATGAATGATACCGCGCCCGACGTTCTTGAGTATGTACGAAACCGCTATGCCGCAATGAGTCCGGAAACTCGGTTCCTGACTGGCATCCGGATGTTCGATACAGCACGTGAGTTCGTCGAGGCATCGA
>Ga0265303_10003018_pt1 | contig 10509 bp, 8 predicted proteins | sample Helome_2_FD_192494 | JGI IMG/M metagenome (GOLD analysis project Ga0265303, IMG submission 192494) | Marine sediment microbial communities from subtidal zone of North Sea - Hel_20160317 (Illumina Assembly) | ecosystem: Environmental > Aquatic > Marine > Subtidal zone > Sediment ... | reverse complement strand
ACCCATTGTCGCCGGCCTCGAAGAAAATGGTCTTCTGACGTCAACAGGGACCGAAACACTGCTTCCCGGCCGCGATACGGCGCGCATTGCATTAGGAGACATTCTGGCGGTCGTGCGTGAGTTTGGAGAGACAGGCGCGATCAGCGAACCGCGATGGTCGCCCGCCATCGAAGAGATCGGCGGCAGGCTCGATAAGGCTTTGGCGTCGACAGTTGAAGACACGACCCTTGCAGAGCTGCTCGACCAAACGCAGAACTAAGGAACCTCTGATCAATTATTTCGCGGCTGCCCACCTTAGCTACCGGCGATGGTCATTTCTTCAACGAGTACGGAACCACAACGTATTCCACCGCGAATGTCCTGATCGCTGCCGATGGCAACGATGCGCGGATAGAGATCCTTAAGATTTCCCGCAATGGTCACTTCGTGTACGGGATACTGAACTTCGCCATTCTCGATCCATTGCCCGACTGCACCACGTGAATAGTCCCCCGTCACGCCGTTGACGCCCTGTCCGATCAACTCCTCGACCAGAAAACCCGTTCCCATTTCCCTGAGCAGTGACGCTTTGTCCTGGCCACCCCCTGGAACGATAAGGTTTTGCGCACCGCCGGCATTGGCCGTTGTTGTGAGCCCCAGTCGACGCGCCGAGTAGCTGCTCAGAATATACGCCTGGAGTACGCCGTCGGTGACGATTTCGCGGTCATAGGTCGCGACGCCCTCCGCATCGAAAGCGGTACTCGCCATTGCTTTTGTGAGGTGTGGCCGTTCCTGAATATTTACAAAGTGCGGGAAGATCTTTTCGCCCACCGCGTCGAGAAGAAAGGACGAGCGCCGATATTGTGCGCCCCCCGCGATTGCGCCTATCGCATGACCGATGAACCCCCTCGCGACCTCAGGAACAAAAAGTACCGGCGCCCTTGTTGTTCTGATTTTGCGCGCACCCAGGCGGCTGACAACACGTCGACCGGCACGCTGCCCAACTTCGGCAGGATCGTCGAGGTCGTTGGGAGCTCGCGCAGATGTGTATTCGTAGTCACGCTGCATCCCTCCTTCAGACTCGGCCAGTACGACGCACGTAATGCTGTGGCTGGTACGCGACACGCTGCCAACGAAGCCGTGCGAATTGCCGTACCCACGCGAGCCTCGGTTTGTTGATACCGTTGCGCCCTCTGAGTTGCTGATTCGCTTGTCGAAATTCAGCGCCGCAGCCTCCGCTTCGATCGCGATAGCTATTGCGTCGGCGGCTTCGATGCTCCACGGGTGATCAAGATCGAGATCCTTGATATCGGCGCACATCAGATCCGGATCCGCGAGGCCCGCGTACTGATCGCTGGCTGTGACTTCCGCAAAGGTACACGCCTTGGCCACTGCCTCCCGAATAGCCTCGGGCGAAATGTCGGACGTGCTGGCGTTGCCTTTGCAGGAATCTTTGTAGACCGTAATTCCGATACCACGATCATTGGTATATTCCAGATTTTCGACATCGCCATGGCGAGCGGTTGCGGAGAGCCCGATATCATGACTCACCGCAACTTCAGCCTGATCAGCGCCACGCTTTCGCGCCTCATCGAGTGCCATCTTCACAATACCCTCGAGCTGCTCCCGGCCCAGCGAAGCACGTCTGGCGAGTTTTCCCATAGTTTCCTGCATCCTGTTGTAATGTCTGAGGGCGAATCCATCGCGTGATAGACTTTTGCCGCAGAAAGTAAGCGGAGGTACTTTAGCCGGTGACAGATTTAAAGCCCAGCAAAAGCGCGAGAAAACGTGAGTTTCTCGCGCTCCAGAAACTCGGCGAGGATCTGATCACGTTGAAAGAATCGGACCTCCGACAGATCGGGCTCGAAGAGGGCTTGCTGGAAGCCGTCCTTGAAGCACGCCGCATCAAGTCAAACAGCGCGCTTCGTCGCCAGAAACAGTACATCGGAAAGATCATGCGTAGTGTCGACCCGGAACCAATTCGCGCAGCGATAATGCGTCTCTGCCATTGATAGGCGGGAATGATAGTATTTCTCGATGAATATTGATGTTGGCATTATTATGGGGTCCCGGTCAGACTGGGAAACGATGCGTCACGCAAGCGAGACACTCGAAGTGCTGGGCGTATCCTTCGAAGTCCAGGTGGTCTCGGCCCACCGCACACCGGATCTTCTCTTTGAGTATGCGGCGTCCGCCGTTGGGCGTGGACTCAAGGTAATTATTGCAGGTGCGGGAGGCGCCGCTCATCTTCCGGGCATGACGGCGTCCAAAACCCGTCTGCCGGTTCTCGGTGTACCGGTGCAGTCGGCAGCTCTCAGCGGCATGGATTCCCTGCTATCGATCGTGCAGATGCCGGCGGGAATCCCGGTTGGCAGCATGGCGATCGGACGCGCCGGTGCCGTCAATGCCGCGCTGCTTGCTGCGGCGATGCTAGCCAACACTGACGCAGCCGTTGCCGCCGCGCTGGACGACTTTCGCAAGGATCAGACCGACCGGGTCCTCGCGAATAGCGACCCCACACAATAACGACGATGCGAGTCGGCATAATTGGCGCCGGGCAGCTCGGCCAAATGTTAGGTTTTGCGGCCCGCGATCTCGGCGTTGAATGCCGATTCCTGGATCCATCGATCTCGCCTCCCGCCCGCGTCTGCGGTGATGTTATTCAGAGACCATTTGATGATGCGGTAGGGCTTGCCGAACTCGCGGCCACGTGTGACGTGATTACCTATGAGTTTGAAAACATCCCTGTGAACGCCTTGCAACAAATCGAAAGCATGGTTCCGATTTATCCACCTGTCGATGCGTTGCGGCATGCACAAGACCGCCTGGATGAAAAACAACTGTTCGAGCAACTGGGCATTCCTTTGCCTGCCTACCACGTTATCGATACGCCGGAGGACCTGGCGATGGCCGCCGACGCGCTTGGACTGCCAATGGTGATCAAAACACGCCGCCTGGGTTATGACGGCAAGGGGCAGTTTGTCGTCCGTACGGGGGCCGACATAGATGGGGCCTGGAAGGCGCTTGGCGGCCAGCCGCTAATCGCCGAACGATGGGTGTCTTTTGATTTTGAAGTCTCCTCGATCGGCGCTCGCAATGTCGACGGTGAAGCCGATACATACGCGCTGAGTCTGAACGACCATCGGGGCGGAATTCTACGGACGTCGCGATCGCCAGCCGATGCACCTCGGCTGCAAGAAAGAGCGGCGGCGTACGTGCGCGTGCTACTCGAACATCTTGGTTACGTGGGTGTCCTGGCGCTGGAGTTATTTGTCGTCGACGGTCGGTTGCTGGCCAACGAATTCGCGCCGCGCGTGCACAATTCCGGCCATTGGACCATCGAGGGCGCCGTGACCAGTCAGTTCGAGAATCACTTAAGAGCCGTGATGAATTTGCCACTCGGATCCACCGCGAACATCGGCCACGCCGGAATGATCAATCTGATCGGCGAGATCCCCGAATCGGCGCGGTCGTTAAAAGACGTTCATTTGCACAATTACGGCAAAATGCCCCGCCCCGGCCGAAAACTCGGGCATATTACGGTTGTCGCCGACAGCCCTGAAGTTCGCGATGCGCTTGTCGAAAAAATTGACAAAACTGTGACCTGATCGACCTGCTGCCATGAGAACGCGGCAGGGGCTGTGGGCCGAAAAACAAGGTAAACTCGTACGACATGTCTTATGTGCACCATTTCAATTTGTCGGAGCAGCCGTTCCGGCTGACGCCTGATCCGGAATTCATCTACTGGAGCAAGCAACATTCACGCGCCAAGGCTTATATGGAGTCGACCATATGGCTCGCGGATGGCTTCGTCGTTATCACGGGCGAGATCGGTTCTGGCAAGACGACGCTTCTACAGTCATTCCTTTCAGAGCTCGATGACAATGTCGTCTACGCCGTGGTTTCCCAAACGCAGCTGACGGCGACCCAGTTCCTTCAGGCAGTCTTGACCGAGTTCGGATTCAAGCCGTTCGACAAGCAGAAAGTCGAGCTCCTGGACATGCTCAACATGTTCCTGATTGAGCAGTACTCGAACGGCAAGAAGGTCGTGCTTATCGTCGACGAGGCACAGAACCTCACGCGAAAAGTGCTCGAAGAGATTCGCATGATCTCCGGGATCGAGACGCACAAGGAAAAGGTGCTACGCATCATCCTGGCCGGGCAGCCTGAATTGCGGGAAAAACTGGACTCACCGAGCCTCAAGCAGCTGGTGCAGCGCGTGCGACTGCGTTTCCATCTCAGCGCCCTCGATCAGCGGGAGACGCGTGAGTACATTGAGCACCGCCTCACTATCGGCGGGCGCGCGAAAAAGGGCCTGTTCTCCGATGGCTGTTTCGACATCATTCACCGTTACACGGGAGGTGTTCCGCGGCTCATCAACACGCTGTGTGACACCGCGTTGCTGTGCACATTTGCCGACGAGAAAAATCACGTTCAGGAAGCGGAAATCTGGTCTGCAATAAGCGAACTGAACTGGGAGGAGCACCATAGCGATACGGGCATCCATGAAAAGCTGCGGCAGATCGAGCGGCACATACCCGCCGATGCGCTGGTGACGCAGATTGAAGTCCGATCAAACGGTGAGCTTGTCGGCGAGCACTCATTCCCGCTGGGGCGCGTTATCGTTGGTCGATCCCCGGATAACGAAATATACGTCAAGAGTAAATTCGTCAGCCGTCACCATGCGCAGCTTGTCAGTGACGATACAGGCTGTGTCATTGAAGATCTCAATAGCACCAACGGCGTATTCCTCGGCGAAAAACAGATCAAGAAGTACCGGCTGCGCGATGGCGATGTCGTTTCATTGGGCGTGCACGAGCTTGTCTATCGCGACCTGCGTCTGGCTGAGCAACACAGGAATGCTCCGGTCGAGGATCAGTTGCACGACGCCAAAGAGTCGGATGAAGCTGAATCGGGCGCACAGGATTCCGCCGTCAACTAAGGATGGTCCGGGCTACTTGGTGGGCCGGGCGATGATCGTAAGTATGAAGTGTCGTTTCCCGTTTTTTTTCGTTCTTGTGTGATAACCAGTGTAGCGACATCTCGGGCAACGGCTATTTTTTTGGTCGTTTAATTGTCCTGACGCTGTCCAACCCGACGATCGGATACCCTGTAGTCACGTCGTTTCAACAGCACTACCAATCCGGCAACCAGGCATCCAAGGCCGACGACAAAGCAAATTGTCGGCCAATACCAATGACTTACGTACATTGACGCGCCCAGGGTGAGCGCACCAACCAGCAAATAGAAGTACGGCAGACTTTCGTAGATTGGCTTCGAGACCCACATAGATCTGTTTTTTCTGCTTTGGTGCTGTCTCATTCTCCATAGCGACGGCGCATTGTCCAGTGCCGAAACGCAAAAGACCCGGCTGAGAAGCCGGGTCCAGGAAAGTTTGTGAGGAGTCGCCGCGGGCCAAAAGCCCGGGGAAGGGCCGACTAGCGTCCTATACCGAAGAGTCCGAGGAGCCTCGAGAGAATGGATTCAGACAAGCCGTCCACAGCCAAATCCGGCTCTATATCAGCGCTATCGGCACGCAATCCTTGTACGAATTGTTGGGCGCCCGCATCCATGTCGTTTTCTGTAATGGTGTTCTCGAATGCCATTTTGGAAACCCTCCATTGAGACGAGTGAACCTTAACGTAAGGATATGTTGAATGAAGTGAGGTACCTCACATTGTGCGTTGCGAAGTCGCGAATTCTCCACTTATGTGAAATACGAATCGCCAGTTCGCGCTTGTGTCCTTACGCGGTTCCGCCGACGGTAAGTTCATCAATCTTCAACGTCGGCTGTCCGACACCGACCGGCACACTCTGCCCTTCTTTGCCGCAAGTTCCGACGCCCGTGTCGAGCTTGAGATCGTTGCCCACCATGGATATCTCGTGCAGCGCTTCTGGCCCGTCGCCGATCAGCATCGCGCCTTTAACCGGCCTCGTGATTTTGCCCTTTTCGATCAGGTAAGCCTCGCTCGCCGAAAACACGAATTTTCCGGAGGTGATGTCCACCTGGCCTCCCCCGAAGTTCGGCGCATACAAACCTTTCTCGACAGACGCAATGATCTCATCCGGGTCGTGCGGACCTGCAAGCATGTAAGTGTTGGTCATGCGTGGCATTGGTATGTGTGCGAATGATTCACGACGACCATTACCGGTCGGCTCGACCCCCATCAAGCGCGCATTGAGCTTGTCCTGCATGTAGCCGCGCAGGATTCCGTTCTCTACCAATACGGTGTTCTGCCCCGGCGTCCCTTCGTCATCTACAGATAATGAACCCCGTCGCTTTGCGATGGTGCCATCGTCGACGATGGTGCACAGTTTCGAGGCCACGCGCTGTCCGACCTTCCCGCTGAAAGCAGAGACTCCCTTGCGATTGAAATCGCCTTCGAGCCCGTGACCGACCGCCTCGTGCAACAAAATGCCGGGCCAGCCGGAACCCAGCACGACTGGCATGGTGCCAGCTGGCGCCGGATCCGCGTCCAGCTGCACGGCAGCCTGACGAACGGCCTCACGCGCGTAGTCCATAGGCAAGTCGCCGTCCAGGAAGTAATGCAGATCGGCCCGCGAGCCGCCGCCAGCATAGCCCTGTTCCCGCAATCCATTCTGTTCGAGGATTACGCTGACGTTGAGACGAATCAGCGGCCGTATATCAGCGGCCATCGTACCGTCTGACGCAGCGACGAGGATCAGGTCCTGGCAGCTCGACAAACTGACAATGACCTGTTCCACCCGGCTGTCGAGGTCTCGTGTCGCGGTATCAATCTCGAGCAACAATGCGGTTTTCCGGGCGTCATCGATACTGCTTGTCGGATCGACATGCGAGTACAGCGATTCAGGCACGTTGCGCTGCCAGGCCTGCACCTGCATTTCCTGGCCCTGCCGCGCAATAGCGCGGGCGGCACCAGCCGCCTGCTCCAGAGCGGGTAGGATAAGTTCGTCGGAATAGGCGAAGCCCGTCTTTTCACCACTGGTTGCGCGTACGCCGACACCCTGATCAAGGCTGAAGCTACCCTCGCGAATGATTCCGTCTTCGAGCGTCCAGCTTTCCTGCCGGCTGACCTGAAAATACAGGTCCGCATAATCGACGCCACCACGCATGACGCGACCGAGAGTTGAAGTCAGCTGCTTCTCGCCCAGACCAGCAGGTTCAAGCAACCGGGTCATGACATCGTCAATTGATTGGACTGTAGCGTTGCTCAATGCAGTATTTCCATTATCTGGCTATGGCTCTTCCCAGCGTTTGATGATCAGCTTCGGTTAACTTACCTGCAAGTTATCTCAGTCGTCGATTCGTCAACGCCGGAAACTCGCTGCGTAATCTAACCGGTAATTGCGGGTCAATATCCGCGGCAACAACACTGTTGCCCTCGGCGCGCTCAGCCAGGATACGGCCCCACGGATCACAGATCAGTGAGTGTCCGAATGTCGACCGCTCGTCCGGGTGCCGGCCATATTGCCCGGATGCGATCACATAAGCCAGATTTTCTATCGCGCGGGCTCGCAGCAAAGTATGCCAGTGCGCTTTACCGGTCGTCTCTGTGAATGCAGCCGGAACCGTAAAAATCGTCGCACCGTCGTCGACGAGCTTTCGAAACATCTCCGGGAATCTCAAGTCATAACAAATAGACAGGCCAATTCGGCCACACGGTGAAGCCACCGTGACGAGGTCATCGCCCGGGTACATAGACCGTGACTCCCGATAGGATTCCTTTTCATCGACGAGATCGACGTCGAACAAATGGATCTTCCGGTAAAGCGCCTTGGCTTCGCCATCCGGCGCGTACACCGGGCATGCCCCATAGACGCGCTCATTGGCGATCTCGGGCGACACCAGCGGCATGCTCCCTGCCACTACCCAAAGTTTATGGCGCTTTGCTGCTGCGGCCAGGAAATTCTGTATCGGCCCTTCGCCAGGCTGTTCTGCGTATTTCGCCTTGTCCGTACCTCGTTCGGGCATCAAGGCGAAGTTTTCGGGCAAGACCGCAAGCACACATCTGTCTGCAGCGGCCTCGGCGAGCAGACTTTCTGCCAGGACGAGGTTGGCCGCAACATCGGACCCGCTGTTCATCTGAATGGCTGCTGCGCGCATAGTCGATTACCTGTTTGGTCGTGCCTCGTGTCGCCTACTCTGAGGCGGGGACGCAACCGGCAAGTTCGCCGTGGCTCGCGAAGTTCGCCGCCGTGGTGCTGTCCACGACGGGCTCATCCCAGGTACCGTCGATACCGTAATATACCTGCCCAACCTCCTGCAACGGTTTCTTGAATATTTGTGAAAACACCAGCAATGCCGCCGCAACCTGGGGGCCGGCAACAACAGCGCCAACGATCGGCAGTGTATTGCCCACATTTGCACTAACCACCGCGGCCTGGTCGTAGTCACGATTGGCAAGGCCCGCACGCCCGACGATTCCAATGTCAGCCGCAGGGCCGTCAAGCGAAAGATCACAAGTGTACGCTTCGCCATCAACGATGCGAAACGTACCGGCAATCTTGTCAAAACCGAAACCCTTGCTAAAGACGTCGCGAAAATCCAACGATAGGCGGCGTGGCAGCTCAACGACACTCATCAGGCCGAACACGCGGCCAGCGCCAGGCTCAACTTCCTCGAGCTGGCCATTTTCGAATCGAACCTGCACTTCGCCATCAAGAACATCGAGAAACTTCGCGCGCGGTCCGCCGGACCAGCTCACATCGATATTTGCCGCCATCTGGTTGCTGACAATTCCAGGCGCAAAATTCAGCCGTGACATCGTTTGCACGACGTCAGTGCTGGTCAGCGTTGCGTTCGCGGACGTTCTGCTGCCAAGCGGATCCGATTCATCCACAACCCATTGACCCGTAGCAACGATTCCAAAGGTCGCGTCTTTCGTCTCGATTGTCGTTGCGGCAAGTCCGTTCTCAATGCGCTCCACGCTGATCTCGATAGCACCGAGACGACGCTCGCCGAGCGCAAAATCGTTGGCGGTCAGGGTAATCGGCGGTAACGTCCGCGGATCCAGAGTTGACGGGTCATCCGCAGATTCATCGTCGCCCGGAAGGTAAAGGCGGTCCATTTCCAGCACCATCGCGCGCTCGGAACCGAAATCGTAAGGAACAAACACAGAGCCGACAACATCCTCGCCGTCAACCTGCACCAGCCAGTCAAGCGCACTACGGTCCACGCGTACATGATGCCCTTGCAAATGCTGACCCACGGCGTAGAGATCGGCAATAACGAGATCGATGGAACGAATTCGGTCGGCTGTGCCGATCTCTCGGTCGCCGCTGCGCGAGAGACTCAACCAGTCATCAAGCCGGATAGTGCTCGTTTCGCCGCGTATATGCAGACCACGGGTCCCCGCCGGCTCGACGACATCGCCATGCATCCTGACGACGCCACGATCGAAGTCCCATTCGTCTTCAACCCGGCTGAATGCGACCTGCCACGCGAGTCCGTTTGCCGCAAACCCGGCGCTCTCGATCACCTCGCCACCTGGAATAAAGCGTATGTCGCCTTCCACCTTCATGGCGGAGGCTTCCGGCTTGCCGACCGGTTCTGGAAAATTGAGCGCCAGGCCCTCGAGCTCGCTGTCTATCTGGATAGTCAGTGGCGACGGAGTTTCTTGATTACCCCGTGGAAACAGAATTCGGGTTTCATATTGGGTGGAACCGTTAATCAGGCCCTCCAGCGGCAAGCCAAGCTCGCCCACGATAGCCCCGGCGGAAACGGACCCTTTCGTCGTCGCTACGACGCTAAAGCGCGGATCATCGGATTGAGCAAGGTCCACGGTGACTGCGTCTCCGAGAAAGCGCGCGCCGAGGGACTCGCTGGAAATATGGTCCCGCGAAATCGTCACATCTCCGATCAAGTCCGTTAGCTGCGGCGGAAATCCTTCGATCGCGAGCGTACCGTTGTTACTCCTGACACGACTGGTGAATTCGAAAGCCTTCGGATCCTTGAGCGGCACCGTCAGATTCAGCGTAAACGACGCGTCACCCGATACGGCGGTGCGCTCCAGCTGACCACCAAATATGCTTCCGATGGGGCTTTGTATCGAGAACGCACGAATCGTTTCGAGCGTGCCTGTCGAGAACGCATCGATCGTGAGCACCGGGTCGCGCAGGTCGGCGATTTCGACTTTGGCGTCGACAGTCTCATTGCCCCTGCTGTTGGAACGATTGCGGACCGAATACAGGCGCATGTTGTCCAACACGACCTCCATGTCGGACCTTTCCGTCGCCGGCCATAAGGGGTGATACTTGAAAGTCAGGTTGCGAACTGAACCTTCCAGCAGAAATCGGCCCTCGCCGTTGTCGAACGGAAACTCGTCGAGGGGACCTTTGAGCGTTGTTGAACCCTGCGGTATTGATCCTTTCACCAGCGATGCCTGAAACCAGTTATAAAGCTTTGGCTTGATTACTTTCTGCGGAATATAGGTCTTCGCTGCAGCCAGGTCGGTAATACTCCAGGTACTGGCAAGGTCGATCATCGGAGACGATTCGTCGGCGCCAATTACCAACTGCACATTGCTGCGACTGTCGAAAACGTCATTT
>Ga0265303_10003017_pt1 | contig 10511 bp, 7 predicted proteins | sample Helome_2_FD_192494 | JGI IMG/M metagenome (GOLD analysis project Ga0265303, IMG submission 192494) | Marine sediment microbial communities from subtidal zone of North Sea - Hel_20160317 (Illumina Assembly) | ecosystem: Environmental > Aquatic > Marine > Subtidal zone > Sediment ... | reverse complement strand
TTATCAGAAATGGCCGTGTAACAGTGACCGGCACAATCACTTCGTTCGCCCTGCGACCTACCTCGGCGCGCGATGCGCCCATTGAAAACGTAGCGGGTTCGACACGCCGCATTGTCTGGCCCGCTGGCGACTTCAGGGTCTTGGCAATTTTGTCCTGGGCCACGGCCTCAAGCGAACGCAGGCCTGCCGACAATGTCTGCGGGTAGCCCGGTCGCGGTGTGACTGTACGCCGCCAATCGGTGTATCCCTGGCGGCGAACTGCAATCGTGTGCGGGGCGGAACTCAGGCGAACCGTTGTTTTTCCCTTACCGCGTAAGCGGCCGTCTACGTACACGGTTGCATCAGGTGGATTGACGACGACGGTAACCGTTCCAAGACGTGCCGAAAGATCGACTGTGATCGACTCCGACGCATTCGACTCGAGTCGCATGCTGCGTCGCGTGACGCCATACCCGGCTTTGGACAACCCGATGTCGTAATCAACATCCGGGGCCAACGACAACGTGATCGGGGACTGGCCTCGGTATCGGCCGTTCACAGTTACATTGGCGCCGCGCGGGATCGAATTCACAATCAATCGCGCATCGGCGGGTTGTAGTGCAATCAGTGGCAATTGCTGCGCGACATTTGGTTCGGCGACTACCGTTCCATCCCAGGCACTGAAGCCGTCTTTCGATACGGACACCTCGTGCGAGCCTTCGAGCAGCTGAATCGTTGCCGGCGTGACGCCTATTTCCTCATCACCTCTGAAGATCCTGGCGCCCTGCGGTCGCGAGTCGACCTGCACATCGGCCCAGCGCGGTACGAGTTGTACGTTGAAGTTCTCGAGCCGGTCGAGCCCTTCCATATCGACGACCCCGGTGAATGGCAGGAACCGCTCCGACTGGACCCGTACCGAATGCTGGCCCGGCTCCAGTTCGACGGGGCCAAACGGCGCTTTACCCACCTGCCCTTCGTCGATAGTGACAACGGCATCGACCGGTGGCTCAACCTGCACCAGCAAACGTCCGGGCTTCTTGCGCATGCGCAGACTCAGTGTCATCGACTGTTCGTCTCCAACGACAAAAGTCTGCTTGATGTCGTAGTAACCCTGCTTGCGCACGTTTACGGTGTAGTTGCCTTTGCGTAACAACACGCGATCACCGATAGGCAGCCGGAACCAGCCGCCATCAATGTTGAAACCCTCAGGGCTTGCCGGTTCAATCTCGAATTGCACTGACTTGGCACTGAACAGCAGGTAGGACGCCAGCAACAGCACCGTCAGTCCAATACCTACGATGAGCTTGAGCGGGCTTGCACGCTCCTTTTCTACCCTCGCAGCCGTGTCCGCTGCGCGTGTAAACGCGGTCGGCGCAATGGTCTCGTCGTCAGGCAGCTCATCTTCATCCGGCATATCTGGCGGACGCGTGACGTAAGCGCTGTCCTCGAGCCGCACATCGAGCAACAGGCGCCCGTCCTCTATCTTCAGGCGAATCCGGCTGCCATAGAATTGCAGCTCATCTCCATCCTGCAGGCGACGGCTCGCTTCGAGGGTTTCACCGTTAATCGTCAGCGCCGCGCTGCGGCCGACAGGTTGCACAAAAGGTGTTCCGTCCAGCAGATCCAGCAATGCAACAGGTTCGCCACCGGGACCGGGCAGACGCAATTCACACTCGCTACTGGTACCCACGCGCAGCGGGAGTGCATGGGCATCGACCCGACGCTCACCTTCCACATCCCTGATAAACAAGTGATCCAAACTCAAATCGGTTCCTTGCAAACGACCTCGACCGGCTGCATCTCGAGTTCCGGTGCAACACGAAACTCAATGCGCACGTCGCGGTATCCGGAACGCATGCCGACCGCAACATACGTACCCGGGCGTAACTCCAACTGCGTGTTGCCAAAATTCCCGAGCACACCAATCTTATAGACCGAGACGGCCGTCATGTTATCTGAAACAAGCTCAACGGTAACAGGTGTCGCGGCGCGTTTGAGCAGCCGTGATAACTCGTCCCGTTGTCCGGCGAGGCGCGGCCCGATTTCGGGCATGACCGTGACGTCCACAACCAGCTTCGTTGCCCGGTTCATCACGGATGGAATTGACAAACGATCGGGGTCCTTAATGAGCTCATCGAAGCGCGTGTGCAACGCGCCCATGCGACGAGACTTGGCGAGTCCTTCCTGTGCAAACGCCAGGTTGGCATCAACCTTGAGAATCTCCTCGTACGTAGTCGCAGCGGCGTCCCAGTGCTCAGACTGTTCCAGCGCGATCGCCTCCTGCTCCAGGGAATTGATATTGCTCAGCCGCAGCCCCTGGTCGACCTGCAGCAGTCCATCCGCTGGCTCCGGTGATCCCGGCATCAGTTGTTTAGCCATGCGGAACGCGGCGCGAGCAGCCAGGTAGTCGCCCATCGCCAGTGCATCGAGCCCCTCGCTCATGCGCGAATCGAACTGCATCTTGGTTCGAGTAGCAAGAACCCGCTCCAGTCCTTCGGTTGCAGGCAACCAGTTTGGATCAAGTTCCGCCGCCTGCGTGAAACTCTGTTGCGCCGCGTCCAGCTCAAGCTCCTCCTCGTACTCGAGGCCCTGATCGACAAGCTGTAACACGGTTTCCAGATTCCTGGCGCGCTCGAGTCCGGCACGGGCTTCCGGATGATTGGGAGTGATTGCGACCGCCAGCTCGTAAAGCCGCAGCGCTTCAGCCCGTTCTCGGCGTCAAATGCGGCCGCTGCGCCAGCCAGGGCTTTCTCGAATTCCGGCTCGACCTGCTCGAACAGTGGCTCAAGCAGCGACAGTGCGTCCAGGTAATGCGCCTCGGCATCCGCCCATCTGCGTTTCAGAAATGCTTCGTCACCGAGCGCATAGAGTTCCCTTGCACGACGATAAGGAACCTGAGCCCAGCGCTGTACGCTGCGGCGCTCGAGTGTTTCAAAACTCGACAGCAGCTCACCGAGGATCATTTCCACCTTGTAACGTAGCTTCCCGCCATCATCGAGCCCGGTATAGTCCGCATCGTTCTCGTTGAATTCGATTTCTTCACCGTCGAGCGCTTTGTTCTCGGGTTCATAGTCGCGCGAGATACGGTCAATGTCCGACTCAGCGCTACTGCCGGGCACGTCGGCTTCCACCAGCGGGGACTCGCTGGCGCCACCTTCGCCGGGGAATGCTGTGGTCGATTCCCGGGCAGTGCCATCGGTCTCCTGGACAGCATCGGGCAGCAGGAACACGACTCCGAGCAAGAGGCCTACCAGCGCAGCAAGCGCGATTAGCATAGTGCGAGGACTTATGCCCGGCGAGTCTTGTGTGAGCGCGGCCTTGCTCGATTCGACAGTGGGTGTGCGTGCGTGTCGGACCGCAGCAACCGTTTCGACACGCTCGTCCTCCATCACTGGACGGGCTGCTTTCTGGGAGCGTGCAGGACCCGGTGCAAAACCCGCGTTCTGCAGCGCCCCGGCAACCTCCCCGGCATCCGGCCTGCGGGCAGCATCCTTATCGAGCATGCGCGTGACAAGTTCAAGCACGGGCTGCGGAATAGTGTCACCGCTCGCTGCCCGCAGCGACTCCAGCCCCTCATCGCCGTGCAGCGGAGGCGCACCGGAAATAACCTCAAAAAGCAATGTCCCCAGAGCGAAAACGTCGTCCGCCGCCTGGGCGGCCTCACCCATTTGAGACTGTGGGCTCGCTGCTACCGGGGAGCCGCCGCTGGCGACGGAGCCCGCTTCCGCGGCAACGCCGAAATCACTCAGGTACGGCGCTCCGTTGTGGTCAAGAAGGACGTTCGACGCTTTCACATCGCGATGCACGATGCCTTTTGAATGCGCATAGCGCAGCGCATCGGCAATCAGGCCTATCGGTGGCAGGATTTCGGTGAGTGGTTTGGCGGTCAGCGCACCCAGGTCTGCACCCGGGACATACTGCAGACTATAGAAGGCAACACCCTGGTCCTCGTGAAACTCGAATACCCGCACAATATGCGGGTGCATGAGTCTGAGGTTGGTCTGCCATTCCTGTCGCAGTCTCTCACTGGCAACGCCAGCGGCCGGCACGATCTTGAGGGCAACCGACGCGCGCGTCAGGCGGTCCATGGCCAGCCACGTTTGTGCCTCGCCCCCTCTTCCGAGCGGCCGCTCCAGCGTGTACCTCTCGGCTAACTGGGCCCCTTTACTGAGTTCGAGCATCGCGCGTCGCTTTCTGCTCTCTAGTTTGCGGGCGCGTCTTCGGTCGCGCGCGCGGGCACGCCGACTTCGACTGTCTGCGTGAAGCCGGTCTCGGCCTGGTAGATCTCCTTAAGCATGCGGCGCCATCCTTCGTATTGTGCTGCCGCCGTGCCTGTGAGCCGCCGCTCCTGCCCTTCCACACTGACCACCATGGGTGCTGCCTGCGCACCGAACGACTCCGACAGCTCGGCAATGGCTGCTTTATGTGAATCGGCATCATTGCTGCGGGCAATTCCGCCGACGATGCGGTTCAGTCCTTCAGAGATACCCATGTACTGAAGGCTACGGTTTACGCGCCGTTGGCGACTGCTGCTCGAATTATTCGCGTCCATGGCCAGCGAACCTGCCAGGACGACGACACCGACAAGCGTCTGCATCCTCGCCGAGCGCTTGACCTGCCTGTATGCAACGGACTCCTGCCGCGATACTTTGCGCCAGTTTCGGTAGGGAATCGCGATGCCATAGTAGAAATTTGCGTAATGCTCGTTAAGCGTATCGACGACGAGGCGATCTCGCTCACGGATCTGCCGCAGCCGCCCCACCGTCGGATCGTTCTCTGCCGGGAGCCTGACGATGCTCAGGATGCCATCCTCACCGGCTTCGAGGTGCTGTCCGTAGGCGAGCGGCGACATATCGGCAAAGAACTGCAGCTCGGAGATCTGGCGCGTCTGCTCAAGGGCCCTGGGCGGCATCTGTGACGCAAATACCTGCAGGTCGTTGGCGATGTCATTGAAAATCTTCTGGTAGGGATCGAGGCGTCGGTCACGTCTGTCGGAGTACGACGTAATCCCGGTTTGCGCTTCATAGGTCTTGCTGAACCAGTGACGCCCCGCCGCGTCATCTACCGAGACCTCCAGCTCGACGAATTCACCGTCCGATTTCCCGATAGTCCCGCTGATGATGACATCCGTAAAGGCCTGCCGCGAAGGAATGACCCGCACGGCACCCCAGTGCCCAGTGCCCTGCAGGGTTGTCTTCAGGTGATAGGCAAGGTACTTCGTTTCGGCGAAACGGATCTCGTCATAGATACCGGATTTGCGCGGGTTATTATCCTCGTCAATGCCCGGCGACAGCTCGACGATCCCAATATCCAGCAGCCGCGCCTCATCGACGGGTGAAGTCGCAACAACCAGTTCCGTTTCTTCAGCAACGATGACTTCATTGACGGTGCAACCCGTGCCCAACAGGCACAGCGTCAGGATTAACAGCGATAATCTCAGCATAGTGCGCGAGCGATCTCCTTACATGCCCTTGTACTTGCGGTATTCCTCCCAAAGGCGTTCGCGCAATTCGGGATCTTCTTCAGCCAGCGCTGCTTCGCGCAGCTGCTTGGCGACGATATCGTCATCGATGACCGCTTCGATATCGTCGGGTGTACGTCTTGCCACTTCCTGAGCGTCGATAGCGGCGGCCTGACCACCACCAACTTCGCCTGCCCCGGCATCCTGACCGGCTGTACCGCCACCGCCACCGCTGCCGCTGCCGCCGCCCATGGCGCCGGCTGCCTGTTCACCGAGACTGATCGAACCGCCACTGTTACCGCCAGAACCCGTATCGAATCCCTCGGTATTGCGCGATGTCGATGCAATTTCTCGTTGTTCCTCGCCCATCGACTCATCAAAGTCGCCCATCGACTTATCGAGTTCCTTACCGAGCCGCTCAGCCTCTTCGGAATCACCACCAGGGAACTGGCCCATGCCGCCTGCACCACCGGTGCCGCTGGCATCACCTTCTTCGCAACCCATGCCGCCACCGAAACCGCCGCCGGACATGCCACCGTCGTTGCATTCGCTGCCCGCCGCTCCGCCGCCGCCTGTGCTGACGCCTTCCATATCCTGGCCGCCCGTAGAACCGCCCGACGAGCCACCCGATGAGCCGCCGGATGATCCGCCCGATGAGCCACCCGAAGATCCGCCCGACATGCCGCCCTGGGACCCTCCGGACATTCCACCCGATGAACCACCTGACATGCCACCTGGCATACCACCGCCAGACATGCCACCGCCGGAGGAGCCGCCGCCTGACATGCCGCCACCGGATGAACCGCCGCCAGACATACCGCCGCCGGAGGAACCACCGGAGGAGCCACCGGAGCTACTGCCAGAACCACTGGAGCCCATGCTGGAGCAGCCCGCTATAAGGAGTCCGGCGCAGGCCACTACGACACAATTGCGCAGCGCTGCAGCCAGTTTAGAGTTGTTCCGAGTCTGTGTTCTCATGATCTTCTCTCTCGAATCCATAGGCTTGGAACCCAAACAGGGCGCTGAGTTCCCGCCAGGCGGCCTTATTCATCGATAATACGCGCGCTTCCGGCCTTGCGAAACAGAATCAACGACAAATCATCGGGTTTGCTGGGCTGCCCGGCGCCCCCACCAGCCATTCGCTGGTCCGCCAGGCCAATGACGGCGGCGGCGCTGTCCACCAGCCCACCCTTGCGAATTTCCTCGATTATTTCGTCGAGATGAACGTTGTCCGTCAGACCATCGCTCGCCACCAATACGGTGTCACGAGGGCGCAATTCAACGCCGGCACCCACATCGATACGCATATCGGCAGTTCCCAGGAAGTTGGATACCAGGTGCCGGTCCTCGTGATGTAGTGCATCACGCTCATCAAGAAAGCCGGCCTCGACAGCGAATCCGGTCGGCGAATGAGCGGTTGTCTGCAGCTTGACCAGGCCACGTTGCCCGACAACCAGCGCTTCGGAATCGCCAATCTGGTAGGAACGGGCGATCAGACCTTCGATCGTGATCACTGTCATTGTCGTTGCGGAACCGTTGGCGAGGGCCATGACGGCCTCGTTGGCCGCTTCTATGCCGTTCAGAATTGCAGTACGCAGCAGCATGGTCTTGTCCATTGCCGTCTGCAGCGCGGCCGCCAGGGTCGTCACCGCGGTCAATGACGCACGTTTGCCAGCCGGCAACCCGCCTGCGCCGTCGGCTACCACCAGCACAGCGCCGCCGGGGCCATAGGGAATTATGGCGGTCGTATCCTCATTCTCGGATTCCTTGCCGGGGTCTTTCTTGCTGAGTGCGAAGGCTGAACCACCCGCAACATCGACTTCCACCTGGTCCGGCTCGAACGCACCGTTAAGGACCACGAGATCGGTATGCCCTGTCGGTTCCTCCACCATCATGTGCGCCTCACAGGCTCGCGGCACCATGCGCAGAAATTCCAGAACTCATGCGCGATACCCCAGTCGCATGCCTTGCATGCATGGCGGCTGCCCTTGAGTTTCCATGGACGCCGAACCTTGCTGCGACAGTGAGGGCAGTAGCGCATGAACGGCATTAGCGCGCCGCCACAACGGGAATTGGCGCACTTGGCCGTGTAGCGTTTGTCCGGATAGTGCCGCACAGCCTCTTCAACAAATCCCGGCCCATAACACCAGGGGCAATAGTCCCAGTCATTCTTGACGCCACGTTCACAGCGCGGGCAATGGGCTGGCATCCTTGTCTCGGATCCGCGCGCCGGATTGTCAAACCCGCACCATGGGCAGGCCTGCATGCTCTCCGACACCGGCCCTTCGCAATGACGGCACTGATGCCGTGAGTCGAGCTGCTGCTTGAACTGTCTCTGGAATTCGCGCCACTGCATTTGCCGCCAGGACGAACCACGACGGCTGCCATTCTTTGCACGAGGTCTTTTCTGTTTGCGTGCGTGGCTGTCGGCGCGCTCATAGTCGGCTTGCATCTGCACCGCGCTCCGGTAGCGGTCCGCCGGATCCAGTTGAATCGCGTTCTTGAGGACGTCGATCAACTCGGGTCGCACACGGGCCTGCAACTTATCGTAACCAGCTAGCGGCCATTTGAAGGGCCATTCAGGTAACGTGCCCGAGAACATGCGGTACAGAACAAGTCCCATCGAGAAGACATCGGACTGGAACTTGGGCCGACCCATGGCTTGTTCAGGGGCGATATAGTCGATCGTCCCCGAACCCGACGCTTTCAGAGTACGCAGGCTGAGCTTGGCGAATCCGAAGTCTGCCAACTTCAGCTGATTGCCCGGAAACAGGATGAAGTTCTCCGGCTTGATGTCGCAGTGAATGATTTTGTGTTCATGCGCATGTGCAAGCGCCGCCAGGCCCTGTCTTGCGAGATCCATCTTGCGCGTCGTTGATGTGCGTCGCTCAATACGGTCAGCGAGTGATTCCTCCCCGAGTTCCATCGCAATAACAAACTGCTCATCGATATAGCTCGCGTTGAGCACGGACAGGATATTCGGGTGCTGCAGTTTCGTTGCGACCCTTACTTCGTGCAGAAATTCTTCATGACCCGTGTTTTCATCGGACCTTGGAATCTTGAGCGCGACCTTGATCTTCTGGATCGTGTCATGGGCCCGATAAACGTCCGCCAGCGGGCCACTCGCGATGCGGCCGAGAATCCGGTACTTACCTATTTTCTGGCGTGCTCGAAGCACTATCGGGAATCCGCTCGGACACGGTCAACCGCATCTTTCCAGCCCGCCAGCAGGCGCACACGTTGTGCTTCCTTCATCCGGGGTTCGAACAGCGCGTCGCGCTGCCACAGAGCCCCGATATCGTCTTCTGACTGGACGAGGCCCACCTGGTATCCGGCGAGATAGGCGGCACCGAGCACGGTCGACTCGACGTTGTCGGGTCGTTCGACCGGGATATCGAGAATGTCGGCGAGGAACTGGAGAAACCAGTTGTTCGCAACCATGCCGCCATCCACGCGAATAACGCTTGGCTTGATGCCATCGTCAGACATGGCGTCGATAAGATCATTGGTCTGGTATGCGACCGATTGCAGCGTAGCCGTCACGATGTCGTCCCGGCCGCTACCCCGTGTCAGGCCGAGCACGGCACCGCGTGCATCAGGGTCCCAGTACGGTGCACCGAGCCCGGCAAAAGCCGGCACGACGTACACATCCTCGACGACGCCGCAACGCTGGGCTATCTCTTCAGACTGCGGCGCCGAGTCAATGATCTTCAGCTCGTCCCGCAGCCACTGTATTGCTGAGCCGGCAACGAACACGCTTCCTTCGAGACCATAGGTCACTTCTCCGTCAATACGCATGGCTATGGTGGTTAGCAGCTGATTGTCGGAGTGCAACGCTTCCTTGCCTGTATTCGCGATCGCAAAGCACCCGGTCCCGTAGGTGCTCTTGGTCATACCCACCTCGAATCCCGCCTGCCCGATCAGGGCCGCCTGCTGGTCGCCGGCGATTCCGCAGACAGGCACCTCGCCGTCGATGCAAGCATCTGATGCAAGTCCGAAGTCCGACGCGCAGTCACGTACTTCCGGCAACAGCGCTCGCGGTACAGAGAACATCGCCAGCAGCTCGTCATCCCAATCCTGGGTATCAATATTGAAGAGCAATGTCCGCGATGCGTTAGTTGCGTCAGTCGCATGGACTCGCCCCCCTGTCAGGCGCCACAAGAGGAAGCAATCGATGGTGCCGAAAGCCAGGTCACCGGCTTCTGCACGTTTACGAACACCATCGACGTTGTCGAGAATCCAGGCGATCTTCGTGCCCGAGAAATAGGGGTCGAGACGCAGGCCCGTCTTGCTACTCACTGTCGATTCGAGGCCATCGTCTTTCAGCCGCTGGCAATACTCGGCTGTGCGGCGGTCCTGCCATACAATCGCGTTGTACACGCACTCGCCCGTGGAGCGATCCCATATCAGTGTTGTCTCTCGCTGGTTGGTAATGCCGATCGCCGAAATGTCTGCTGCGACCGCCCCGGCATTGTTCATGGCGCCCCGGGTAACTGCAGTGACAGAGTCCCAGATGGCTTCCGGGTCATGCTCGACCCAGCCGGGACGCGGATAAATCTGCGGAAACTCCTGCTGTGCGCTGGCGACGATGCTGGCGTCGTGTCCATAGATAACAGTACGGCTGCTGCTCGTACCCTGATCAATGGCAAGCAGAAATTTTCCTTTCATGATGCGTCCGGTCTTACGCTGAATAGTGGTTGCCTGACCTGCATGCGCTGTCCCGCTTCGGCCGGCCAGGAGTCATGTCCCTGATTGTCGGCGAATTCAGCAATGCGCGCACGGATTTTGTCAGGCCAGGGCGCGACCCGGCGGATGTTCGTGTCGAAGTGCAGGTTCATCCATTCACAGGTTGCGGCGAGAAAGCCCTCTTCGGCGTGGTACATCCGCTGAAACTGGTGGATCCGCTTATCATCGAAGGCGAGAATCTGTGCCGTTACCACGTAGGGTGTACCTTCTACGATCTCGCGTTGCCAGGTGACGTGTGATTCGACGGCAATCGTCGAACTGCTGTGTGTCCTGACGTACTCTTCGGTCAACCCGAACCGGCTCCAAAGACAGTCAACCGCCTGGT
>Ga0265303_10003016_pt1 | contig 10513 bp, 9 predicted proteins | sample Helome_2_FD_192494 | JGI IMG/M metagenome (GOLD analysis project Ga0265303, IMG submission 192494) | Marine sediment microbial communities from subtidal zone of North Sea - Hel_20160317 (Illumina Assembly) | ecosystem: Environmental > Aquatic > Marine > Subtidal zone > Sediment ... | reverse complement strand
GAATATGGTAATGATTGGGTTAAGCAATATAACTCATGCCCTACAAGTCCAACAGCCGCATACAATGCTATTGTGCAGTTATATGCCAAGGGAAAAAAAGATCAAGCGAAAAGACTACTTACTGTTAGTAGAGATAAATTTAATTCATTTGATCCCCTTAAGCAGCTTTCTAAAGAAATGGCTCGCTGGTCAAATGACCCCTATGTATTAATTTCGCAGCTTACAGAATCCAGTTTAAATAATTGGCTGGATAATCTCCCTACGCCAGAAGCGTTTGATGGTGAACTGCCAAAAAGGGAGGAAATGCCCCCTTTACCAGAGCTAGTTAAAGATGAATTTGAAACAACCGCTCAATTTAAAACTAGAGTGGCCAATGCAAAACGAAATCGTCAAATAAAACGCGACCAAATTGAAGCAAGATACCAGTCGTCTGTGAAAAACTATAATAACCGAGTGTCGCAATATAATCAAAAGCTTAAGAAGGACAAAAGCGAGAGGCCAAAAAATATATTGGTAAAGCAGAATGAGCTTTTAGCGGGAAATATTAAGCTTGTTTTGGGTGAGCCTATGTTAAATAATCTGAGTTATAACGCTGACGAAGGAGTGTTCTTTTCTCGACTAATATCCTCGCATGGCAATATTGATCTACCCATTAAGTTTTCTGTCCCATTAAACAAAGCTAAATCATTAAAACAGGATGCTGATCTAATAACTCCAGAAATAGAATTTACAGTAGTAAATAACAGGCTTAATGTGGAGAATATCAGCATCCCTTACAAAAATATTCCTTATCAAGCCGAGCTAACTTCTCATGTTAATACCAGCATGGTACTAACTGCACAGCTGGATGACTCTCAACTTGAAACAGCATATACAAATGTGAACACAATCAAGCCTCAAAAAGCAACTGCGACTGATGATAGTGCATTTTTTAAAACAGCCTTATCATTAGTGGCCGACCCGGAATTGGCATTATTAAAACAACAGCAAGCAGAGTTGGCAAGAAAGCAGGAGGAGGTTAAGCAACAGAAGACACTAGAAAATGAAAGAGAACGTCTTAAGCTGAAAATCATGCAACAGCAACGAGCACTTGCCAGTTTGGGAGGAGGGCTGGCTACTCAGTATAAAGGTTTAATACCTGTTATCGACTGGTCATTCGAACCTGGCCGTAGCAACAAGAATATAGTGATGGTTATTATAGGTAATCGAAATTACAGAAAAGGAGTTCCATTAGTACATTATGCCCACAATGATGCTAAAGCAATGCGTGAATTTGCCCGGCAAGGTTTGGGTTTAAAGCCGGAGGACATTATTTATGAGGAAGATGCAACCAAGGGTGTTATGGAAGGTGTTTTTAAATCTACACTTCCTAGTCGTGTAAGGACTGGAAAGAGTAATATTATTGTGTACTTCTCCGGCCATGGTATGGCTGCTATTAACGATGCCAGCCTGTTACCTGTAGATTCGCGTCCTAATACAGCATCTGTCACAGGTTATTCCCGAAATGCACTAATGACACAACTTGGCAATCTTGGCGTCAATACAGTTGTTATCTTAGATGCTTGTTATACGGGTACTAGCAAGGATGGTATGCCGTTGATTGCTGGAAAACCTGTATTTAAAGCACCAATGCAGGCATGGATTCCTAAGAATGTAACCTTAATATCGGCCACTAGTGACAATCAAATAGCATGGATGTATGACAATAAAGGCCTGAGTTTGATGACTTACTATTTACTAAAAGGTGTTCAAGGTGAGGCCGATATGAATAGTAATGGTGAAGTAAACAGTCATGAGCTGTCGTCATATCTTAAAACAACTGTAAATCGTGCGGCTTTGGAGTTACACGAACAACAGCAACACCCTCAAGTGCTGGGTATGAGTCAGGTGCTAGTTAGTAGATAATTAATTACAAAGCGTACTAGTCACGTCTAGTACATATATAGGTACAGGAGTAATATAATGGGAGATCTTCGGAATATAGCAAAATCTCTTTTGCTGGTAATTTTATCATTGTGCGCAATCATACAACCCAATCTGGGTTACGCATCTATGGGTGAGGAGAAAGCAATTGAAGGATTAATTGAAACATACGGCAAAGACAATCTTGTTAAAGTCATCCTGGAAAAAAGAGACTGGAAAGTAACAATCCAGAAGAACAAGTCTTTTGCTGATGCTTATGGTAGGCCCGATCTCTCATTAATCACTCCAAAAAGTGTCGTCTATGATCTAAAAACATTAAAAATGAGTATAAATGAATTTACCAATGCGCTAGAAGAACAGCAAAAACAGCAGGCAATACAGAACGAGGAAAATGACAGAGCAATCCACGATTCGACTTCAAAACGCAACACTATTCCACTAAGTACTAAATTAAATAAGAAGATTGAAATAACAAGAGAACAATATAATAACGCGAGTAGCCACTCGGAAAGGAGACGACTAAAAAAGGAAATATCGATCCTACAATCCGCGTATAAGAAGGCCAAGGAAAATGAAAAATCAAAATTAAGGGTTTATTTTCCTGAAAAGAAAAAAAATAGAAACTACAGTTACAACTCTTCGAGCTGCAAAAGAGCCAAGACCAAGCTGCAGGAAATGACTGATACAGTATATCGTCACCAGATATTTTTTTGCAGTGACAGACAGTACAGAAAGGAAAACCCAAACTCATGCGAAGGTTACAAATACGGAAGTCAATACGATCTAAGAGAATATAAAAAAGAAGTTAACAGACTAAGGGAACAGGTCTCAACAAGTTGCAAATCGTAGTCAGCAAGGAACCTGCTAACTACATTATACGTTATATGCTTTGGGTTATACGAAATACTTGTTAAAAAACATTAACATACCAGGTTATTTCTTGTATACACCCAGCATCTTCAGTCTCTTAATCTTGTCTTTCGACATTTTTTCAACGCATTTAGACGTACTACATTCCTTGAGACGGCGATCAATGAAATTGTTTTTATCATCTCTTATTTCACGCTTTTTGTCCTCGTTACTTTTAGATCGTAGTTCTTCGTAAATTTGAGCGAGTTGATTGTCTACTGCAGTTAGCCTATCAGAAGAACATATTAATTTTTGAACAGTATCCAGCCTCGCACTGCAATTAAAGGCCGGTGTCTCTCTTTCTGGTACAGATGCAATATCGAGATCAGCACAATCTTTGTAATCACTCATTACAGACACGAATTTTATAGATGATGTGCACTTAATATAAAGTTTACTATCAAAAACATACGGCTCTGCAGAAGCCCAGTCGTTATTATTGTTTACATAAAACGCCCCATCCTTCTGTATTGTGCCACAAGGGATTTCCTTCCGGTCATTAAACACATCGACACACGATAAATCCGCGACAAATTCAGGCAACTCCTTATGTTTTTTATAATACGAATGCAATGAATTCGTCAGGAGAATATATTTATTCCTCAATTCCTGCTCAACCATAACATCCATATAACTCTGCTCATAATCGATATCAGTCTTTTGAAAAATTATAATTTGGTACACAAGCAATCCGATTACAACACCCGAGGATATTTTTATAATCGGAGAAAGGGTACGTAGGGTTTTATTTTTAACCACTTTAGTAAATATATTCAATTTCTACCCATGCTTCATCTTTAACACACGATCGCACTCTTTTAAGTATAATAAGTATAGACACACTTTTTCACCAACATCAATCTCACGACGAATTCATTAATATGGACTTACCCTGGAACAGTAGACACTCCCTAACCTCATTTTGGGCGAGTTCCGGGTAGAGTAGAGAGCAGGCAACACGCACCCGTAGGACAGACCTAGCCGGAGCCGCCCCTTTCGTCTGGCGGTGCCTCAATAGTCCAACCATAACCACGGTAGCCTACTCTCCCTCATCAAACCGTGCATACGGTTTTCCCGTACACGGCTTTCCGATGATTTTCATACTAAAACATGCGCTCTCTTCCAGGGAGCTGACGTTGGAAGTTTGAATAACCCATGGCGTTCATACAGTACTTTGTTGGGGAACCTTGTATATCCATAATTACGGATTCTCACCTTATGGCGTTTACGTAGATGTGTACGCAAGCGCTCCTCTGCATGCCACCTCACCTCACCAAACACATTTGTGCTATTACGGTAATCGAAGTAGCCTGCCCAGCCGCGCAGTGACTGATTCAGTCGATGCACTACTGATGGCAGAGGTATCGGGGTAAGCTCCCTTCCGGTCAATTGAGTCAGCTTGGCTTTTATCGCTTTCACCGCTCGTTTACCCGGTTGCACATGGGGATACTGTTTGCCACTGTGAAGATTTCGACGAAGTCGGATTTCAAACCCGAGAAAACCGAAGCTTTCTTCTCTTGCGTTGACTATCTCTGTCTTCGTCTCATTCAACCTCAGCTCGAGACGTTCCAGCAATCGTTTCAGCATCGATAGCGGCTTTTCTGTATCCTTTGCACACAACAACACCATATCGTCGGCATAGCGTACTAGACGGCAAGCATATTTCTCTTCCAGTCCGTGGCGTTTCCATACCCTATCAACCAAATGCAGGTACAGATTAGCCAGTAATGGGGAAATTACACCTCCCTGCGGCGTACCACGCCGACTCCCTTTGCCACCGCTGCTGTAATAGTGTCCATCCGCTCCTTTTTCAACCACCGGTGCTTTCAACCATTGCTTAATGAGATGCAATATCCCACCATCAGCAATACGCTCTGCAACCACGGCCATCAGTTTGGCGTGCGGTATGGTGTCAAAATACCTGGAGAGGTCGGCATCAATCACCTGGCTGTATCCCTTTCGCAGGGTATCGGCCACATCATCAACGGCATCATGGGCTGAACGCTTCGGACGAAATCCATACGAATATTCTCAAAAGTCCGCTTCAAATATCGGCTCTATCATGAGTTTCACAGCCATCTGCACCACACGATCACGTATCGCGGGAATGCCCAACGGCCTCTGACTTCCATCCGACTTGGGTATCATCACTCGACGCACCGGCAGTGGCCGGTACGTTTTGTTCTTCACTTCCTCGGCCAGCCCTTCCAGATACATCTCTATCCCTTCTTCTGCTTCGATGTCCTCAAAGCTCACACCATCTATTCCCGGTGCGCCCTTATTTGACCTGACAAGGTTATAGGCATGTTGCAATAGGTCTGCCCGATAGACTTTGTCGTATAATGCATAGAAACGATAGCCCGGTTCCTGCTTGGCTTTGGTATATAGCTTCCTCTGTAATATCCTGATCTTATTCGGAGTGACTAGCATTACTGCAATCTCCTGATCCTCTATTCTTCAAAAGCATTAACAAAGCAGGGCACCTTCCCTCAGTTTCAGGTTATGTTGTCCTGAATCCTCAAACGGTAATATGAGCCCCTCCGAATCCCGACATGGCCTAGTACGATTTCGGCGTTGCCTTATACGCACCCGTTGGTCGTTTGCGCCACCACTTTGACGGGACTTTAACCCGCTAGATTAATCGCCGATAACGGCATACGGGCAGTATACTTATTTCATCGCTCAATAAATATGTATGCTGTCCCCGGACTGACCCGCTAAGAAATTGCGGCCAGTGATGATCTTGAGTCTATTTACCACACCAGGTCATCTGGTACTTGATAGGCTGAATACGGATTGTTTTCGTCATCGGCTTCTTGATCCTGATTGAAGATAACGACACGCTTTTCATTTCGTTGCTGGATTTTTTCTGCAATGTTTTGGGGCACGAGCTCATATCGGCCTTCTATACGCGCGATACCTAATTTCCCTTCCATGATGCGTTGTTTCATTTCTGCATTAACATATATGCGTTTAACTTTTTTGTTATGTTCGAAGTTGTAGATGATTTCACATTTATCATCTCGTGCTAAGCAATTGTCTTTAATGAGTTGATTGATTTCGATAGAAATGGCTTTTTGACGTGCCTGTTCTTCTTTCTTCTTATTCAGTTCACGGTCTCGCCTTGCTTTTTCTGCTAAAGCCTGTTGCGCTTTTAGCTTGTTTTCGTCGACAAGCTTCTCTTTTTTAGAATGCTGTTGTTTCTTTTTTCTGTTTTTATCCTGTTTTGCTTTTTGGACTTGCTGCTTGGTGACCAAACCTGCTTTTAGCAGCTGGTCTTGAAACGGATTGTTCATTCTATCTATCTCGTTATTTCTTGCGTAATGGTGATCGTATCATGAAAGATTCTGTAACAGCGCGTATTGCATTAATGACTCACGGCAGTAAATATAAATGGGTCAGAGACGGTGAAGGGTTAGTCGTATTTACCTGTATTCGTTTTTCAGGCTATTTTAATTCTTACCACATTCATCACGTCCAGTTCCATGCCGGCGACATTTTCCTTCGTCGGATAATATGTCAGATTCACCCGCTGTCCTTTTATATTTTTATAGCGCGTTTTACGTTTGAACCTGAATGGTACTTCGCAGTCTTCTATCATAATGGTATTGATAATCCAGTCCCGAGTATCACGCTGTACGTGTGACAGAACTTTCCGTGCATCGGAATGCGTCAGTTGCTGATGTTTACTTAGCAGTTTTTTCGAGTCAGTATTCATTGCGTCAGTTTGTTGGCGGCTTGTTGTAAAATTTTCGATAGATTGCGTGACAGGAAAAAATCTGTCAATAAACCGGAGTTCTCCAGATGCTATGCAACTGTGTTGAGAACAATGTTAACGTCGTATCGTGACAAAATAAAGGGACTGGTAACGATTGTGTAATTTCAGGAAAACCAGGGCACGGTGTGATTTAGTCAAACCGACATTGCCATCCGGGTCAGACGCATTAGCTCCAGCGCCTTCAACGCGGCCGCTTTAACGAGGCTTATCAGTTTGCCCGCTGCTGTTTATGAATTATCGTATTGATCGCATCATAATCGAGTCGACCTCGCTGTTGAAGCAGAATCTTGCCCTTGTCAACCAGAATCAGGGTCGGTGACAGTTGAATGCCACCGAAAGCTTCAGTGATGCGATTCGCTTCATCAATAACGATCGGCACCAGCGTGCGTTGTTGCATGATGCTGATATTGGGTGGGCGATCGACATGCATGGCAATGGCGATAGCATCGGCAGTATCATCGAGTTTGTCAGGCAGCCTGTCGAAGGCACCGAGTGCAACCGGGTTGCTCACCGAAAAGAAAAAGAGTGCAGTCAGTGGTGTCTGCTCATTGAGTTCGATGCTAGTGCCTTCAACGCTTTTGAGTGTGAGGCTGGGCGCATCGGGTTGATTACTGCAGCTAGTCAGCCAACTGCTGATCAACAGCATAGACAAATTCAGCAGCAAGGTTTTCATTGAACGGGAAAAACAGGGCCGCCCACAAGTCATTCTCTCGTTTTTTACCGGCATTTGTAGTGCGTAAGACAATCATTGATGCGTTGATTAACCACCCCGGCAGCGTCGGCAGGGACTGCGCCGATGGTCAGTACAGCCAGCAACAGGTCCTTGGGCGAGTCCTGTGCGCATGGATCCTTATTCATCGATGAGCTGAGTCGTTCGATCTGGTAGGACATACGTTCGGCCTGACATTCATCTGGTGACTCCAGTTCCAGCAGTACTTCCAGCTTGAGGCAGGCATCCTGTTTTACTGCAAGGTTGCGAGACAGTGTCGTGTCGTCCGGCCGGCTGAACGCCTGTTCGTATCGCCGGTGTATTGCCTCGGCATTGGCAGCAGAAGGCGCGGGCAGGGCATCCCATTCCGCTTTGACAATCGCCGTGTCAATCGCTTCGCCTGCCAGGACTGCCTGCTCCCACTGATCGCACAACGCCGCGAATTTGGCGATGTGGTCAAGCTCGGAGGCCTGGGCGCGGGATTTCGCAGCTTTGAGTGCACTGGTGAATTGCTTCTGTGCGTTACGCCACTGGTTATCGAGGCTGTTTTCCTGATTGCGTGGCACCCAGCCGATTTCTTCCCACTGGCTCCTGATCCGGGCGAGTGCTGAGACATTGGCGAGCAGCTCATCGTCAACGGCTGCAGCGGTCCGTGTCAGTTCTTCGATCAGTGCCTGCTTTTGTTTCAGATTTTCATCGCGCTCGGCAAACTGTTCCTTACGCTCGGCATCACGGCGCCGGTAGGTGACGTCGCAAGCGGCCTGGAAGCGTTTCCAAAGCCTGTTTTCATGCGCGCGCTTTGTAGCGACCGTGACTGTCCATTGCTTTTTCAGCGCTTCGAGCTGGTCAAGCGCGTCGTGCAGATTGGCCACTTCAGCCAGTGCCTCGATATCGGCGATGAGTTTTTCGCGGGCTTTCTCTGAGCGATAGCGTTCGCGGGACAGGTATTGTTCGAATTTTTCAAGCACCTCATCCAGTGCTCTTGCGACAGACTTGCGGTGCTTGAAATCGACATTACCGATTTTGTAGAAATCGCGGCGGGCGTGGTTGATGTATTTGTCGATTTCACGCCAGTCTGGCTGGTTCCAGTCGGTTGACGCGTAGCGCGCGTTCAGATCGTCGATAATGGCCCGGCGCTGCCTGAGGTTTTCCGTGCGGCGTTGCTTGAGCTTTTCAAAATGTACAATGCAAGGTTGGTAGGCTTGCTCGCAGGCCTGGTCGAATTCCTTCCAGAGATCCTTGCTGGCGTGATCGCCGGATTTGTCCCATTCATGCCATTGGTCGCGTGCCTGCTGTATACGCCTGGCCAGTTTCTCCGGCTGCAGGCCTGCCTCCGTTAGCTGTGTAACCTGGTTGATGAGGTTCAGCCTCACCTGGGTGGTACCCCAGTGGCGCCAGGATTCGAGCTTGCGGAGCCGCGGGCGAACACGATTCAGCCGCTTTTCGATGTCCCGCCAGCGTTGTTCGGATAGCTCCGGAATATTGCCCATTATCGACATCAACTTGTGATAATCGCGTTCCGCATGATGCAGTTCGTTGTCCTTGAGCGCAGTTTCCACTTCATCCATCAACTGGAGCGCTTTTTCATAGTCGCGGTTGCGGCGCTCCACCTGTTTGTGTATGGAGGCTCGCAGCTTTTCCAGAGCTGAATCGATTTTCGCATCAAGTCCGCTGTCTTCCTCGTGATTGTCTGTCCCGGCGGCGGGCACAGCGTTGCTGTTGCGGAGAACTTCGGTTGCTTTGCGCACTTTTTTGGCGCGGTTTTCATCGATGGCGTTGGAGGCATGGAGCAGGGCGTTGATCTCGTCGAGAATGGCCTGGCGATTCCCGAGTTCGATGGTTTTGGTTTTTTTGTTCATTTAAATTTATGGAGCCAGCGCACAATTCTGTTTGATCTTAAAGAATATCTGATTATTTCGCCATTCCGGGCGGCGCGTAGCCGATGAACGGGGGGGCAGCTCTTCCATCGTTCATGAACTCGCCGCTATTACTTAATCTGTTATTCAATATAACGAGCTAGAAAGCCGCATTAGAAAAAACCCGGATTATTTACATGACAGAAAGATGTCCGTATAAGTAAGATGTGCCGAAATCTCACTTCAAACAATGTCTATACCTGAACTCGGAGCGTTAACCCCGCAGAAAAGCAATGTACTGACGAGAGCAATCGGTCGATTGCTGCTGTCAGCATATCGCTAGCAGGTCAAAGCTAAGGTACATAACGCAGAAAAATTCGAACCGCAAGTGATATCAGGCATTGTTCAAGGTGCATGTTGATCCTGAAGTTATCGATGAGATCAGAGCTTGATCCAACGCTACTATGCTTCGGGGAACGAGCGGTTCGAACAGGTGGTTTCGATCAGGCTGGTATCACGGCTTGTCCCGGGATGGGCTGGAAGGCCACCCGGGGCGTGTCAAGCACGTTCTGCCTCTAAATATTTGAATATTCTTTTAATATTCATGGTGTTAACCTGATTAATATAGAATATTTCTAAATTAGAAGGTATAAATGTGTTAATTTAAGCCAGTACTAATAAATTAAATTAGTAAGTGCTCATAAACGCTTATAATTATTACATTTATTTACGATTTGTTCTTGATATTGTATTCCTTGTTCTTATAATAGCTCGTCCATCTGCTTGATATTGAAGCGCGGTCGCTTGGTCTTAGCAAGCGAAAATAACAACATCTAAAACCCTGTGGAGAAATATAATGAGCAATAATAATCCTGTAGGTATCGTCATTCACATCAATGAGGAGCTACAACAAGATCAAATCGACAAGCTGGAGACCTCATTAGGGAGTGATTCAGGAGTAAAAGAAGCGCGCATTAATCGAGATAGAAGCCATCTTATGCTGGTGGACTACATACCCAGTATGATAACTGCACGGCAGGTGATAAATTACATACAAAACAAGGGCTACAATGCCGTGCTAGTCGGAGGGATATAGCGAACCGTTCATTTGCGACACAACTATTCGTGATTGTAGTGAAAGCAGGCCCGTTAAGGGCCTGTTTTTTTGTTACTGCACAACTATCCCGGATATTGCACGAAGGCGTACGCAAGTGATGGATAGTTATTGAGATATCAATCACCTGCCGCAAGATAAACGAGTTTAATCCGGTAACAGTATGTCCTATTTGGTTTTATGAACAACCTGGCGTCGCATTAAGCCCGCATTTCTCACCAGAT
>Ga0265303_10003015_pt1 | contig 10515 bp, 5 predicted proteins | sample Helome_2_FD_192494 | JGI IMG/M metagenome (GOLD analysis project Ga0265303, IMG submission 192494) | Marine sediment microbial communities from subtidal zone of North Sea - Hel_20160317 (Illumina Assembly) | ecosystem: Environmental > Aquatic > Marine > Subtidal zone > Sediment ... | reverse complement strand
GAAGGGGTCAGCTCGGAACCCGCCGCGTAGAAACCGGCATCGCTGTAGTTGCGGACCTCGCCTCCGGCCGTGTCTGCGCTTAGATACAGTGGGAGCAGGGCAAAACCGAAAACCAGTATCCCAAGGTTGGTCAGCACTATCCTTTTCATCATTCTCCACACCTCTAAGACTACATACAGAAACGAAGCCTATATAAGAGAAAGGTAGTCCCTCAGGACCCCTTTGCAAGTGCTCCGCTGCATATGCACGCGTGGCAAGCGCGTGCCTCCATCGCCAAGCGCTTCCATACTGGTCCTTGGCTATACAAGCAAGCGACGCAAAGAGGTGAATTACTTCACGGTGGCAGAGATGGTTCCCTACTCCCGGACCGATTCTTAGTGTTTACCGATTACAGCTAGTAGTCGGAATCGACCTTTAGCAGCTCTCGCCGGGCCGACTGCAAGCAGCGGTTTATCTGTTGGGGCTTGTTTGTGGGAGCGGCTTCAGCCGCGACTGAAGCCGCTCCTACAAAAAACTCCTCCGACCAACAACCACGCGACTAAGGCGGCTCTTCCCGCGCCAGCTGCAGGACTCCACGACGAAGTTTGCTGTGGGCGTCGAAACGGCGCACGAACTCGGATTCTCGATGCCCGCCTTTGGCTCGGATCACATCGCGTAGCGCACGTCGTTCTTCCGCTTTCCAACGACGCACGCCGGGCAGAGCCATCACCAGCGGTGCCCAGCGCTCCCAAGCCAGGCGTTCGCCGCGCGAGAGCTTGGTGCCGGCTCGCAAACTGAGCAGCTTCGCGGTCTCGTCGGCACAAATTGCGATACCTTCCTCCCGATCGGCGCCGAAGCGCTCGGCCAGGTAGCGGTTGGTGTGCAGGCCGATGTTGCCCAGATCCAGATGCCCGAGCACATCCGTTCGAGGCTTATCGAATTGCAGGAACATGTACTCAGAAGAAAGCGTCTGTAGTTTAGCCGGCGGAGTCCGATAGCCCGGCTCCTTCTTGAGCTTCCCCAACTCCTCACGCACCAAGCGGCGAATCTCCGGATCGTGGGGACGAAATCCCAGCTTGTAATAGAACCACCAAGCTCCCGATTGCTGGCCCTCCTCGTTGTCGTGACCGAGTTGATAGGGATCGATGGCAAAGCTGTCCGTGCCGAACAGCCGCTTGACCATGGCCAACACCGCCGCGTATGTCTGCGCGGTGCCCGGCCCGCGGAAGGTCTCGAACACGTTGTAGGCGATCTCGCTGGAGTTGAAGAATGCGCTGCAGAGCACGTAGCCTGTCGGCACGCCGTTCATTAGCGTGAGAAAACCGTATACGGCTTCGAGCATCAGGCGCCGATCAGGTACCGCACCGATACACGCGAACTGCAACCCGTCTCCGCAATCCACCACGCGCACATCGTGCTCGTCCCCGTGGAGGAACACGAGCAGATCCCGATGCCGGCTCACCATGCAGGCATTGGCGAGATCGATGAGCTCTCTGGCTTCGCGCCGGTCGGCCGCGCGGACCTGCATCCGTACCTTCTCTACAACCTTACGCAGGTCCGGACGGCCGGCCTCGAGGGGGGTCTTGCGAAACACCATGGGCGCGCCCGACCAGTGCTCGCGGCCTCGTGCCGGTGTCGTCGGTCCCGGAGACAGCAGCAGTGGGATATCCAGATGTTCGTACAGCAGCTCGCGTACTGGTGTATCCACCTTCAGAGCGGCGAAGCGTCTAATCAGGAATGCGGCATCCGTCTCATCCGGTCCTTTGAGTGTCTCGACCCACTCCCGGGGCGAAAGATCCAGGACATCGAGGCTTGGCGTCTCGCTGAACGGGAGCAGCAGGTGCAGCCATTCGACCAGCTCGTTCTTGCGTTCGAAGCGCGACCAGACAATGGAGAGAAAATCGGGCCAGCGGTCCTCGACCCGGATTGCCATGAGCCAGAAGAATCTGAATTCCAACGTAGTACCGGCTATGCCCGAGTCGACCAAGGCGCGACGCGAACGGCGGAGATCAGCCCTGCCGTCGAAACCTGCCAGCGTATGCCTCGCTGCGCCAAGAATCTCCGGGTTCTCGGGGTAGGCTCGAATGAAGCAAAGCGCCTCATGCAGTGCTTGGACAGCCTCGGCATCCGGCAGCCGCCGCCTGTCCAACAGGCGCACTAACTCGAGTTTCCGCGCGGCTGCAGCCGGCTGGAAATCGTATTTCAGGTTCGTGAGCTCGCGGAGTAGTTCGGAGGCTGAGGTCGGCACAGTTCTGAAGCGTACACTGCCCGTTCCTACGCAACAATACTTGGGTCACCTGCTGCGCGCCGTAGGGAAGCGTGGCCTGCCGGACCATCCTGCGCCCCGTGAGCATCAGGACCTCCATACTCCTTATTAATATGTAGCAGGTTGCCGGGCACCGGCCCCGGGGCGCGTGACCTTGCTCACATACCGTTGACCTCATTATGTCCATACTGGCAGTCTGGTGGTCCCGGACTGTTCCGGGAGCCAATCGATGGCTTTGGTTGTCTGACCAATAATGGTTTAGCGGACATGTCCATGCGCTCTCTGGTCTTTGTTTTATTGCTGATCGTCGCGGGCGGCGCCCCGGCGGAGCAGGCGACGCTCTTCCCGCTTCCTAAGGGGCTTGAGCCCGACGTCGCCTTCTGGAAGCGCATCTACACCGAAGTCGACGGCCGGGGCGGGCTGATTCACGACTCCGAACATCTTCAGGTGGTCTATGAGCACTTCCGCTTCCGGGATGGCGAGAGCGACCGCACCCGGAATCGCCGAGTCAAAGAAGTCAAGAAGCGCTACCAGGGTATCCTGCGTAAGCTCGCCAAGGGCGGCCGCAGGGGATTGAGCGCTGAGGAGAAACGCGTTCTGTCTCTGTGGCCCGATGGCGTGAGCAACCGAACACTCGCACGTGCGGCCAACCGTCTTCGGTTCCAGCTTGGGCAGTCCAACAAGTTCAGGGAAGGTCTCGTGCGTGCAGGGGAATGGAAACCTTACATCGAAGAAGTCCTCGCGCGGCAGAAACTGCCTAAGGAGCTGGCGGCGCTTCCCCACGTAGAGTCTTCGTTCAATCCACACGCCTATTCCAAGGTTGGCGCGGCTGGCATGTGGCAATTTACGCGCTCTACCGGCCGGCGTTACATGCGCATCGATCATGTAGTGGACGAGCGCATGGATCCGTATTTGTCCAGCGAAGCGGCGGCCCGTCTGTTGCGGCATAACTATGAGACCCTGAACAGCTGGCCTCTGGCATTGACTGCATATAACCACGGGGTAGCAGGAATGCGGCGCGCCGTCAGGCAGCAGGGTACGGATGACGTAGAGACGATCGTACGGCGCTACAAGAGCCGGACTTTCGGTTTCGCTTCCCGTAACTTCTATGTGGCATTCTTGGCAGCGATGGAGGTAGACGCGGAGCCGGAGAAACACTTCGGCGACCTGCAGGCGAAACGTCCCACCCGCACGGTGGTCATAAAGCTGCCGGACTACCTGAGCGTGAACACGGTACAGCAGACGTTGGGCGTCGGGACTACGGTGCTCAAGCACTACAATCCCGCATTGAGAGAGTCGGTTTGGAGTGGGACCAAATATATACCCAGGTCCTTCGAGTTGCGCCTGCCGGCGACGGCATTGGCATCCAAGCCGGAGCTGTTGCTGGCTGGTATCGCTCCTGTCGACCGGTATTCGGCGCAGACACCGGACGTCTATCACACGGTGCGAAGGGGAGAGACACTATCGGGTATCGCCAGCAAATATGGCCACAGCGTGAGAGAGCTTTCCGAGCTCAACGGCCTGCGCAGCAGGCACCGTATTCGAGTTGGCCAGGTGCTGAGGCTGCCGGTGAAGGGCGGGGTCAGAACCGCCGCATCGCCGCCAAGGCCTGCAACGCCCGATCCCATGCCGCCGGAGGGTTCCTATGTCGTCAAGCGCGGTGACAGCGTGTCACTCATAGCCGCCAAGTTCGGCGTGGATGAAAGAACATTGATCGCGGTCAATGATATCCGCAACAAAAATCGCATCCACGTTGGACAGCGGCTGAATCTGAATCCGGAGAAAGCGTTAGTGCTGCCGCTGGATGACGTGGAGGCCGAGGCGGCACCGGTGGCAACGGCTGCGGTTCCACAAGCGCCTCCCGCTGCGCCGGATGCTAAAGAGGCCCCCGCGGAGCCGGCGGCAGAGGTCCTCGCGGAGCCCGCGGCAGAGGCCTTTGCGTTCGATGCCAACGCGCTGGGCGCGGCGCAGGCCGCGCTGTCTGCCGATCCCGCCGACTACACCGTGGCCGAGGATGGCAGCATCGAGGTTCAGGCCATGGAGACCCTGGGACACTACGCCGACTGGCTCGAGATTCGGACCCAGGTCCTGCGAGACGTAAACGGATTGAGATTCGGCAGGCCGGTGGTGATGGGTAGGCGGCTCAAGCTGGATTTTTCCCGCGTCGAGCAGGTCGTGTTCGAACAGCGCCGCGAGGCCTACCATCGACAGCTGCAGGAGAGTTTCTTCAGCACGCACCGCATCAGCGAAACGCTCACCCACGAAGTCAGGCGCGGCGAATCGGTTTGGGTGCTCGCGCAGAGGAAATACCGGGTCCCGGTGTGGCTGCTGCGGCAGTACAATCCGGACCTGGATCTGGACAAAGTCCACCCGGGTACGCCGGTTCGGTTCCCACGACTGGTGCGCAAAGAGGATGCAGGTTCCGCGGCGACCAGCTAGCGCCAGAAATCTGGCCTGTACTCCCCCGGAAACTCGCTTGACATAGTGCAGATTAAGAGCGCCATTCCACGTAAATGGCGCCCTGAATGGTGACGAGGGTCTCAAATTTAGCGCCTCTCTGAATGGCGGCGAGACGCGGCCGATATACTGCCTATCCCTTAAGGCCCGGCCCCGGACCGCAACAAGAGATGAGCAAACAAACTTCGCCGGAAGCGGCAAAGACGCAAGCACCCACAGAGCATTTTCTCCGCGACGCATGCGATATCGTTTTCGTGGTTGGCCGGGATGGCATGGTCCGGGAATACCTGGGCAGCGTCGACACCGTCCCCGACCTTTCCTTCGATTCTCTACGCGGCAAGACACTCGAGGAGCTATGGCCGGCGGGGCTGGCGGCGAAGGCTCGGGATTATGTCAAGCGCACGCTGAGGGCAAGGTACAGCCACAGCTACGAATACGAGATCAAGGGAGCGGAAGGCAGCCGTCACTGTGAGTGCCTGTTCGTCGTCCACGGCCGGGATCGTGTGCTGGTAATCGTGAGGGATATCTCCGAGCGCCGCGGCGCGACGGTCGAGACCCATCATCTTGCTTACTTCGATACTCTTACCGCGTTGCCGAATCGACAGCTGTTTATGCGGCACCTCGAGCGCGAGCTGTGCGAAGCCCGGCTCAAGGAACAGCGTATCGCAACTCTGTATATCGACCTGGATCACTTCAAGCACGTGAACGACAATCTCGGTCGCTCGGCGGGTGACCAGGTATTGAAGCTGGCCGGGCAGCGTTTATCGCAACAGTTGCGTACCGGTGACAGGGCGCCGGGTGCCAATGGCCAGGACGACTTATTCAATCTGGCCCGCGTCGGCGGCGACGAATTTGCCGTGTTCATGCGTAATGTCCGCTCGAGCGGCGACGCTGAGGCCGTCACATCGCGTTTGAGTGAGGCGCTCAGCAAGCCCTTCGGTCTTGAGGGCAACGAAGTAAGCGTCACGCCGAGTATCGGCATTGCCATGTCCCCCCAAGATGGAACCGATGCAGAGACCCTGGTGCAGAACGCCGATACCGCGATGCATGATGCCAAAGCCGGCGGACGCAATCGCACCAAGTTCTACTCAGGCACGGTCAACGCGCGCACGCTCACCAGGATCGATCTGGAGGCCGAATTGCGCAGCGCTCTACACAACGAACAGCTTGAGCTCAATTACCAACCTAAAGCCGATCTGCGTACCGGCGAACTAATCGGGGTAGAGGCCCTGCTCAGATGGCCTCACGCCATACGCGGCTGGGTGCCGCCTTCCGAGCTCATCCCCTTTGCCGAGAATACCGGCATGATCATTCCGATCGGTGAATGGGTGTTGCGTGAGGCGTGTCAGCAGGTCCGGGACTGGACTACCAAGGCCGGCGACCCGTTGCGCCTGGCCGTCAACCTGTCGGGTCAGCAGCTCTCTCGCAGAGACCTGCCCGAACGGGTTCATGCCATTCTTGAAGAGACCGGGTTCGAAGCCGATAGGCTCGAACTCGAGGTGACCGAGGGCGTGCTGGCAAGGGGTCCGGGTAAGAACTCAGGCGTCTTCCTGGGTCTCAGGGATCTTGGCGTCAAGCTCATGGTCGACGACTTCGGCACAGCGACTTCTTCCATCGGGCGCCTCAGGCGCTGGCCGATTGATGCGTTGAAGATCGATCGTACGCTGGTAGCAAATCTGCCGGATGATACGGATGATGTGGCAATCTGCTCCGCCATCATCGCGCTCGCGAGGGAGTTGTCCATCAGTGTCGTCGCTGAGGGTGTTGAAACTCGAGCGCAACTCGAGTGTCTGCGCGATCAGGGGTGCGACGAGATGCAGGGCTTCTTCTTAAGCGAACCATTGCCGCCTGATGAGCTTCTCAAGTTCCTGGAGCAAGACGAGCTAAACCTTCGCGAAGAGGGCGAAGCTCAGGCCGGCTGATGGGGACTCCACGATCCCTCACGCAATATTCGGCTAGCGCCTCCTAAGTCTACGAAAAATAACGTATTTCTGATTGGGTCCCCTACGGTCATTTGACAGACCGTTATGTGACCTGCATCACAATTTCTGCCTTATTACCCGTTGCCTCCGTCACCGCCCTGCGCACAGGGTTTTGATGAAATGCAGGTCCTTCAAAGGACATCATTCATCAAGTAATTGGGAAGGCAGGGAATGAACGATATCTACGAAACACCTCTAGTGGATCTGTGCTGGGATTCCGAGTTCGGGGCTGAGGACAGTCTTGAGTCGGCCATGTTTATGGAAACCGAAGACGCAGGTGCCAAAAGCGATGAAATAGACGGGCACTGGGCGACTGCGTCGCGCTAGGAAGCAACAACTGCTCCCAGATGAACGAGCGATGTTGACTCTCAAGCAGATCATTATGGGAGGGGGAGCAGATAAAGGCGAACCGTCCGCTCCACTTACCCACAATGGCTCCTCTCGCCCCGTCACCGAGGCGATGCGCTCTCAGCATGCCCTGCTGATTTGCCGGGATGCGAGTTCCCGCAAATGGGGTCCACGGTGGTTGGAACAGTCCGGGTTTCAAACAACCGTTTTGCAGAGCAGCTCCCACGCCCTCGCGCGTATCAGCGAAGAGCTACCCGCTGTCATTGTTCTGGAATCGACTTTGCGCGACGCCAACGGCAGCCCCCTGTTCGAGACCATTAGCAAACTTCTTCCATCGCGAAACATTCCCATGCTGGTGCTGTGCAGCGGCAGACAGGACGTGCAGAGAGCGCTCGATGCTGGTGTGACTGACGTCATCCGTCGCCCGGTTGACTGGCAGCTGGTCGGCCACCGGGCCTCTCAGGCGGTCAAAGCAAGTCTTGCGCAAAGCGAACTGGTGAGTGCCAGCCTTGCGCTGAGCGATGCGATGACGCTGGCGAACGAGACGCGTCGGGATCTGCGCCGCATAGATACCATAGACCCTACCACTCAGTTGCCGAATAGAAAGAACTTCCGCGGCGTCATAGATCGGGTTTTGAGCAGGCGCGGGGGGAACCAGTTCGCCGTAATCGTAGTCGGCCTGGATCGTTTCGATCTGGTAAACGAAGTCGTGGGCCACGATCAGGGTAATCAGGTTCTACAAGAAGTCGGTGTCAGACTACGTGATGCCCTGGAAGGCAGGGATCTGCTGCCCAGCGATGCGACGGGCCTGGTCACGGCAGCGGTGGCAGCACTGGGCGGCGCCAAGTTCGGGCTACTGATTACTAACGCCGAGCAGCTGAGTATGTCGCGCCTCCAGGAGGGCATTCTGGAAATGCTCGCCAAACCGTTCGAAGTGGAACGCCGCTGTGTGTACCTGTCGGCGAGCATTGGCGCATCTATATACCCACAAGATGCCAATAACGCCGATCATCTGCTGCTGCGTGCGGAAACGGCCATGCTGGAAGCACGTCGCCGTGGCGGCGGGCTTCGCGTCTATCAGGAAGTCATCGACTGCACGAGCGCGCGCAAGTTGGCGCTGGACACGATGCTGCGAAGCGCATTGCAAGACGACGAGTTCCATATCGAGTATCAGCCCTTGCTCGACGTAAAGAGTGAGCGGGTGGTAGGCGCCGAGGCGCTGCTACGCTGGACGCAGCCGGAGGAAGGCCCTGTTTCGCCCGGAGAGTTCATTCCTATAGCAGAACAGAACGGTCTGATGGTGCCGATTGGCCGCTATGTCCTCGAAAAGGCGTGTCAACAACTCCGTGCCTGGGCCGATGTCGGGCGGGCGCCGATCCGCATGGCGGTAAACGTTTCGATTTGCCAGCTACTTCAAGGAGATTTCGCTAGCATCGTCGCACAAGCTATCAAGGAGCATCGCCTGGATCCGAGTTTGCTCGAGCTGGAGCTGAGCGAGCGCGGCGTGGCGGGCCGGGACGGAGAAATACTGTCCCAACTGCAGCAGCTGAAAGAAATCGGTGTACGGCTGGCCGTAGACGACTTCGGCACTGGCGACTCCTCAATCTCTTACCTCAAGGAGCTGCCCATCGACGTGCTCAAGATCGACAGGTCCTATATCAGCGGTGCGCTCACTGATCTCAAGAACAAAGCAATCGCATCCGGGATAGTGGCCTTGGCGGAGAGGTTGGAGCTCACAGTCGTTGCAGAGGGCGTCGAATCCAAAGCGCAGCTCGACATGCTGCGTGAATGGGGCTGCCACCAGTGGCAGGGGTTCTATTTCTCGCCTGCCGTGCCCGCTCGAGAATTTGTCACCCTGCTGGCTGACGCCCCGCAGGTCGTTCCATTTAACGGGGCGATTATGTGATCTGCGTCACAAATTTCGCACCGAAAAGCCTCGCTGCATCGGCGCGGAACAAATGAGTTTCTTGATTTAATGAGTTGTTGGGTTTGAGAGGACCGCGTGACGGGAAATCAAATGAATGCATCTGACGTGGAAAGAGTTGCTACACGGCTTTGGCGCGTTGCCGCCGCCGTTGTGACAACTTTTCTGGTCTCTACGCCAGCCCTTGGAAACGGGCAGGTGATGCATTTCGATCGGCTCTCACTTGACGAAGGCCTTTCCCAGAGCACCGTTCTAAAGATCCAGCAGGATTCCGCCGGTTTCCTGTGGTTCGGGACCGAGGATGGTCTCAATCGCTACGACGGCTACACCTTTACTCACTACAAACGCAAGCGCGGTCAGGCCGACTCCCTGGCCAACGATTTTATTTGGGACATCGCCGAAGATGGGGAAGGGAATCTTTGGCTCGCCACGGACGGCGGCGGTGTCGCCAAATGGGATCGCACCGCCGATAGCTTTACGACCTTCAGGCGCGATCCGACACAGCCCAACAGCCTATCCAGCGATATCGTGCGTACCCTGCACTTCGATGGAAATGGCATGCTGTGGATCGGGACGAGGGATATGGGCGTTGACCGCTTGGATCCTGCCAGCGGCATTATTCAGCACTACCGGCATGATCCCTCCAGTCCCTCGAGTCTTAGCAACAACGAGGTCTACGCTATTGTTTCCGATCGCCGGGGGAGAGTATGGGTCGGCACCGACAAGGGGCTGAATCGCTACGACCCGGCCACGGGTGGCTTTGTGCGCTACCTGCACGACCCGGCCGATCCCAGTAGTCTCGGCAGCGACCAGGTCAGGGCGTTATACGAAGATTCCGGTGGGTCACTTTGGGTAGGCACGTTCAGGTCCGGGCTGAGCCGCCTGGACGAGAGCGGTTTCACGCAGTACAGGCACGATCCCAGCGACCCGACGAGCTTGAGCCACGACCGGGTCAGGGCCTTCCTCGAGGACGAAGACGGCAGGCTGTGGATCGGAACATCGCGTGGGCTGAATTTGATGGACCGTCCCAGCGGCCGCTTCAAGCGCTTTACGAACGATCCCACGAATGCCTTCAGCCTGAGCGACGACTACATCATGTCGCTGCATCAGGATCACACCGGAGTAATGTGGGTGGGCACGAAATCCGGCGGGCTGAGCAAGTGGAATCCGGACACCTGGTCGCTGGGGCATCACGTCGCCGACCCGCAGGCTGCTCAATCTCTCGAGCAACCCAACGTCACGGCCTTCGCCGTTGAGCCCACGGGAGAGGTCTGGCTGGGCACCTTCGGCAGCGGACTGTCGCGCTTGGATCGCCAGCGCGAGAACGCGACCCATTTTCGTCATGACCCCGACGAAGCCAAGAGCCTGAGCGACGACCGCGTCATGTCCCTACTGCGCACCGGCGAGAGCGCGCTGTGGATCGGGACGATGACGGGCGGCCTGAATCGCATGGATGTCAACACCGGCGAGGTCACGGTCTATCGTCACGACCCGGCCGATCCCGACAGCCTCGGCGCCAACGGCATCATGGCACTGCTGCAAGACAGACACGGCAATAT
>Ga0265303_10003014_pt1 | contig 10524 bp, 18 predicted proteins | sample Helome_2_FD_192494 | JGI IMG/M metagenome (GOLD analysis project Ga0265303, IMG submission 192494) | Marine sediment microbial communities from subtidal zone of North Sea - Hel_20160317 (Illumina Assembly) | ecosystem: Environmental > Aquatic > Marine > Subtidal zone > Sediment ... | reverse complement strand
ATCGGACGACTGGCGGGAGTACGATGCCTGCATGGCCCCTTGGCTAGCCGGCGCGGACGCAGTCATCAGTCTACGAAACGTGACCCTGTCACTCGACGCAGACCACGGGCGTAAGGCCTTCAGGTCCACGACGTGTAGGTGGTTCGAGGCACTGACTGTCGTCGACACCATATCCCCTTCCCCTGTCCCCGCCGTCAAGGCAGGACTGAGCTCTAGGTACCGACGCCGATGCTGAAGGGTATCCTCATGTTCATCGGGTTCCTCGGGCAGCTCCTAGCTTTCATCCTCGGGAAGAGAGCCAAGCTCAAGACCGCAGAAGAGATACTACCGAAAGAGTCCCCGACCGCTAATGCGGTCGAGGAAGCAGAAGCCAAGGCCGAAGAGAAGTTCGGCCCACGCCTCGCGGGGCGGGATAACCAACCGCTGAAGAAAGTCCAAGAAGGCTTGCCCCGAGAAGAGGCATGAGACAGAGCTACGACCGGCCCGTCGCCAACGACACGTACCACATCCTCCGGACGGCGCGTAAGTACGTAGGCACCAAAGAGGGGAAGGGTAAGAAGAATAACCCCACGGTCGTCGGGTGGATACGTGAGTTCGGGCGCAACCTCAGGTCACGGTTCGCACGCAACAACGACTCAACCGCGTGGTGCGCTATCTTCGTCAGCAAGGTCCTCGAGGAGTGTGGCTATCGTCCCACATATCACGCGCTCGCGGCGTCGTATGTCCGCTGGGGTAAGCCCAGCAAGTTTACTCCAGGTGCGGTAGTTGTTATCCAGCGCCGACGTAAAGGAGCGGACCCTCGCACAGGAAGTCGTGCGGGTAATCACGTAGCCCTTCTCGAGAAGATTACCAAGCACTACATCGTCCTGACGGGGGGCAACCAGCGGAACATGGTTCGCACCTCCTGGTACCCCCGCTCCGCCTACGCCATCCTGGCGGTCCGCAAGCCGTCTGAGCTTTGAGTGGATGCACGGGCCCTGGTCGCAGATGCACCGTCGCCCCGTGACCGAACAGATGAACTTACGTGGGTGAGTCATACAAGGCCTGCCAGTGGATGGGACGGAATACTCCGGTGTCTCTCTTCTCAATCTTCTCGATGATGTTGGCGATGTGCTCGCGCAACCACTTCTCGCTGCGGTTCGGCTGGTAGACCAGGTCCAGCCCGAAGAGCGCCATGTCGGCGCCGGAGCCTACGGCGGCGTAGTCCTCTACGATGGTGAACCCGCCGGTGTATTCCCACACGACAAGCTGCCCGCTCGGAGTGACCTCGACAAGGTTGCAGCCATCTTCGGGGGAATCTTCGTCAGCCTCGGCGGCCACCTCTATCAGGGCGTTCCTGATGGTGTCCTGCTCGCTGAACTCCACACGCTGGGCGTAGTACACTGCGCCCGCGAACAGATAGAAGCTGCCGTTCTTGGCGAACCCCTTGATATTCGCACGCTCGATTCTAGAGCCACCAGTAGTGATGGCGGAGTCGGTCGCACACAACACGCCGCCCTTGAACCTCGCAGCGATGGCAACCGTCATCGGTTCTGCCACCAGTCGTACACGAGTATCGCCAGAGAAGGTCCTATGAGCGCCATCGTGAACAGGCCCCCGGCGACCAGGATACCGTATTCCCAATAGCTCACTATAGCATCCCTATTCTGTGGGCCGCGACGACGCACGCGGCGGCGTCGAGGATGTGTGGTATGTCTCCCTTGTTGCGCCCCTCGAGTAGCTGGGCGAGCTCCGGGTAGCGCTCGAGGAGGAAGGCATGAACCTCATCCTCCGGGGGCGTCTTACCCTTCTCGACTCCCATCACCAGCTTGCGTATTGCCTGGGGCTGGTCGACGTAGACGACCCCGGTGTGCCATTCGGAGATGAGCCCCCCGATGACACCGTGCGAGGCCCCGAGCTTGATTGCTGAGGTGACGCTGGGCGGACGCGAGAAGCCCTCCACACACACGGCGTAGACATCGGCGTACTCCTTGCCCTCCTCCACGAAGTACCGCAAGGAGGCGGCCAGGTCGTCCGCACGCATGACTAGGTCCTGCGCTGCGGAAATCTCCTTGCACACGGAAGTCTTTAGGCACCCTACCTTCGTGAACACCACGTCGTCTATCTGCCGAGGCTTGCTGGCGATGACAACTCCGAGGTTCGCGAAGCCCGGGTCGATTCCGACAATCATCGTATCAACCTCTTGCCCGCCTTGCGGCGAGCTTCGTGGCCCTGTTCCTTGCGGTCCTCGATGACCTTCTTGGCCTTTCTCTTTTCGGAAGGGGAAGGGGCACCAAGGTTCTTAGAGATGGTCCCCGGTTCCTGAGCATAGCCATCGAACGCCCAGTTGCCTCCCTTGAGGATGAAGCCTGTTGAGCCTATCTCCCGGTAAGTGTCAGTGCTCCCGCAGTAGAGGCAGGCGCTCGCGCCCCCATTTATTGGAAGCTCCTCGTTCCACTGGCCATCGCACTCCCGGCAAGCGCACTCGTATATCATTATGGGACCTCTACCTCTTCCGGCTCGGGGCAGTCGACCGGGACGAACGTGGTGACGTGGTCCCACTCGCAGCAGCGATGGTCACGCCATCGAACGCACACCTTCTCGGTCTCGCGCACGAAGCACTCGGGGGGTGGGCACACAACGGGCGGCGGACAGATGACCGGGTCCGGGCACACATCGCAGAACTCTTCGATGACTTCCGGGACGCACTCGTCCGTGACCAGCTCGACGCAGGTCGGGTCGATGGGAATCTCACTGCCGGAATGACATGAGCTTAGCCACATGGCGAGACCACCGACGAGAACGATGAAGCCCGCCGCGATGATAAATGGAAACTGTTTCATATTACTACCCTCTCAACTTTATTGAAAAACATCACGCGGCACTCCCGTCTGAGACGCAGTACCACTTGCACTTGTCCTTGTAGCACCAGCATATGGGCCGGTCACCATAGTCGCACGCCGGGGGATGTCCCGTGCAGGGAGGAGTTCCCACCGGCATGACCGGGACGCAAGAGCTCATCGCCGCGTAGAGGCAGCCGACGATGAAGCCGATGCCCAGCCAATAAGTGCACCAGTCTACGGTATCCCTGTTCATCGTGTCCTTCCTTTGTAGACGATGTAGACAATGGTGAGGGCGAAGAAGGCCCAGTAGAGTCCCGCTGCGGCTGGGTAGTTCATAGTATGTCCTTCTGCCGAATCCACTGGAAAGAACAGTCCCCGTCGGAGACGTTCGTCAGAAGAAGTAGGCCCTTGTGGTATAGGTGCATGGTGTCTCGGTTCCAGGCTTCGACGTTAGTCGGGTGCGTATAGCAGCCAGCACTGAACCCGTGAATAGGCTTGCCGGACCTCGTGTTAGAGACCTTGTGGTCGTAGACGTGGGAGTGGCCCACGACTGCGCTCTGCTTCACCTCACGGATGAGGGTGGCTCCGATGTTCTTTCCGCCGATGGGGCGACCCATAGCTCCAGAGGCGAAGTGGTGCGAGAAGAGGAAGCTCTCCACCTCGACCGAGGTTTTGAAGTCGTGCTCCTCCCAGCCGTACTGCTTCAAGTCGAAGTCTTTGGGGCCTATGATGCCTTGGTACACGGGCATGTCTGCGGCCAGGTCAAACACCCGGTTCTCGTGGTTGCCGCGTAGGAATATGAAGCGAGGCATCTTGCGCTTCGCCGCACGGATGGGCTTGAACATCCTCTCCATCGCGTCACACCCCGTGTCGATGTCCTCGACGTAGCGCTTGTTCTCGAGCTCGAAGCTCTTGCTCCACTTGCAGATGGACTGCATGTCCCACCAGTCACCGAGGCACACCACCACGTCGGGGCGTGCTTGCACAACCACGTTGCCGATGGACGTAGCCCGTCGGTTGTCGACTCCGGGCAAGGCGTGGTAGTCAGGAATCACTAGGATGTCTGAACTCATGCGTCGTCCTCTTGGTACAGGTGGCTGTCGAGGAACGTCACTAGGTCCGTGAATCTCATCACGGCGAGCGGCTCCTGGCGGGGCTGCCTAAAGATTACGAGTCGGGGCCTAGTGTCTCCCATGTAGAGCTCCTCCGACTTCTCGATAACCTTGTGCATCTCCGGCCACTGGGCGTTCACATCGGCCTCGATGAAGAACGGCGTGCCGTTGATTAGAGGCTCGTACCTCGAGGCGTGCTTCCTGCCACGCTCGGCACCTGGAAAGGGCAGGCGCAGCAGCGAGATGCAACTGCGCAGGAAAGTGGCTTGTCGTCGGTCGGTCATTTTCTAGTCTCCCTAAGCGAGCCAGAGTCGTCTCGCGAATAGTATGTGCGAGCGCCCTGACCACCGAAGCTCGACTTTGCGAGCCTCACGTTTACGCCACCGTCGCGGCTTGGCCACGCCATGAGTATGACTCGAGCCTCCCCCTCAATGTCTCCGCTCTCCTTGAGCCGCCCCACGTTTGGCTCATCATACCGGGGGTCGGGGTTGTCCTTCGTCGGATTCTGCCTCCGAAGTTGTGACAACATTATGGGCACAATGCCATTCGCTTGACAAGACTTTTGGAATCTTACCATAGCAGTACCTATCTCGGAACGTCGGTCGGCGGACAGCCCGCGGATTTTCGTGAGGTAGTCCAGGTAGCAGGCCTTGACGCCCTGCTTTCCCATGCGCTCCACCCTGGTCTCGATGGTCTCCATGCTCCCCCCGAGGGCGAACTCGAGGAACACATCCTTCCGAGTCTTGAGCCGCTCCTGGGCCTCCTGGAGGCGCTTCACGGCGCCGGGTGGTAGACGCTCCGAGAAGCGTAGGTCGAGGCTGTTGACGCCGCTCTCCATCGCGAGAGCTCGGCCGCCGACAAGGTCGGGACCGTCCTCGAGGAAGATGGCGCCCACAGGGTCCGGGCTGTTGAAGAGGGCCGACAGCACAAGGGAGCTCTTGCCCACTCCCTGCTCAGCCCCTACGACCACCAGCGTACCGGGGAAGAGACCCCCGACGGTGTTGTCGATGAGGGACAGCCCGGTGCGTGCCAGGTCCGGACGCTTACCTGTACCCACCTCGAAGAGCTTCATCGCGAAGTGGCCTGCGCCCCCAAGGGTGTATGCTCCGTCTAGCTTTGCCATCTGTACTCCCGAATGTAAGGTGGATGACGATTAGAGCAGTGCTCCAGGTCCCAGGTGGCACGACGCAGGGACCGTAGCACCTGCCTCATCTCCGGGTGGGGGAAGGTACGGGAGGCACCGTAGTCGATTACGGTGAGGGCCTCCTTCAGGCACGCCTCGGCCTCACCCATAAGGAGTAGAGCCTTGCCTACGTTCTCGTCTGCTGTTAGACCGGCCATTGAATCTTTATCCCACTGAAGTCTAGGAGAAAGAGTTGGGGCTCCGTGTCGGCGTTCTCAAAATCGTCTGCCAGCTTAGCCATACTCAGGTCCTTGTCTACGTGTATGCACTCCTCGTTGGTACACCTACACAAGTTGTCGCCACCGATGTAGGCGGCGGCCCCGCACTGAATACATTTATGTGGATATATCGAGTCGCTCATATGACGTATGACGCCGCGCAGAACATTCCCGCCTTTGGCTCTGACTAGCACCGTATTCTCTGACACTACCCTTCCTTCCTTCCCCCCATACTAAGAGACTAGTCATAATGGGGGCTCTTTAGAGCCCCCTCTGACAGACTCTCTGACACTGTCAGAGTATTCGTCAAGGTCAGAGTCTCTGCCCCTCCCCCCTACCCCCCTCCCCACATAATATACCGTTTGTCTCCGAGGTGCCTCGAGACGGGATGGTGTCTTGCGTCGGGCAATGGGAATCAAAGTAATCGGAGACGCAGCGGGGGACAGGGAAGCCTGGCTCGAAGCACGGAAAGGATACCTCACGGCGTCCAGCATTTTCACCTGGCGGGAGGTGGACCACCCTAGGTGGTGGGGCGACAATCGTGACGGCATCATCGCCGAGAAGTTCGAGGGTGTCGAAAAGACATTCGACGAGTCGGCCACTGTGAGCATGGCGCACGGTTCCTTCTCGGAGCAGGACATCGCCCGGAAGTTCGAGGACGGAATCGGATACCGCGTCGAGACTAGCAACGAGATGTTTGTCAACTCGAAGTACCCCGGCCTCGCGGCCACGGTCGACGGCTACCTCTTTCCGGAGGACGACCTCGGGGAGCCCGAGACGAACTACTGCCAGGACGCGCGAGTCTTTCCGAGACTACGACGACGCCTGGGCGGAAGGCCCAAAGGCGTCCTAGAGCTAAAGCGCAGCGTCTCTCTCGGGTGGCAGACCGATGTGCCTATCTACTACGTGAGCCAGGTTCAGTGCCAGCTACATCTGGCCGGGCTCGACTGGGCTGTCATCTGCGCCGACACCATCTGCCGTCAGGGCCGACGCACCTACTGGGACCTCCGACCATACCTCATCGAGAAGGACCCCACCTGGCATGAGATTCTGAGCCAGTGCTCCGACGAGTTCCTGGCCGTAAAGAAGGAGTATTCATAATGCCGTTGCCTGTCCCGGAAATCCCTAAGCTGAGTGCGGTAAACCCGCACTTCAAGAACAAGTACTCACCTCTCGACGAGGTTCTCCGAGTGCTCCGCCCCTTCTTCAACGAAGGCTGGACTGTGTGCCAGACTGTTCAAAGTAGTGAGGGCTCCTCTGACTTCGGTGACGACGTTACACTCGAGAGAACTTTTGTTACTCAGGTCTACAACCCGAAGGGTGAGCTCTGCAACAACGTCTCGTTCCCGTTCTTCATCGGGAAGGAGGACCCACAAGGTCTCGGAAGTGCCCTGACCTACGCCCGACGCTACGGCCTGTGCCTGGCGTTCAACATCGCAGGTCAAGACGACGATGACGCTGAGGCCGCTCATGGCCGCAGCACCAGTGACACCAAACGGGCGCCTGTTCGACGCAAGGCGCAACCACAGAGGAAAACAGCACAATGACCATCCTACTAGACGTGTTCGTGAAAGACAAGGGCGAACGGCCCACCTACATTGCCACCGGATTCGAGAACAAGTTCGCCGACGAGCAACGTGCCGAGGGGCGCGAGCCGTGGGTCGACCTCAACTTCTCGAAGAAGGTCGGGGACAAGCGAGTGAAGGCTGTCGCCATCGTGTACGAAGATGGCAGCGAGTACTCACTCAAGGACCGTTGGCCGAAGCTGGGGTTCCGCAAGGACTTCACCCTGGCCCTGGCCTCAGACTTTGAAGAGGGCGACGCCGAGTACGACGACGGGGAGACCGACGACGCCATCGAAACAGATTCCTTATAGTTCGTTCCTTCTTTTGACGGCCCGGAAAGACGGGCAGGACGGCGGGGTGGTTTCCGTTTGAAGTGCCGGGTTCGATTCCCGGCCCGTCCACCGAAAGAAAGGACTACGATGTTTACGAAGGACAAGGACGAACGCAAGACTTTCCCGCTGTACCGCGGGCTCTTCCAATACTTCCCGGCCGCACTGGCCGAGGTGGCCAAGGTGTCCCATGTGGGGAATCAACAACATAACCCAGGGCAGGAGTCCTTCGACAACCGAGAGAAGAGTAACGACGACTACGATTGCATGCTTCGCCACCTTCTCGAGGCTGACGAGCTAGACGACGACGACATGCTGCACGCCGCGAAGGTAGCATGGCGAGCTCTGCGTGCGTGCCAGAAGATACTCGAACGGCGTGGCCACGAGGCAGCCCCGGCGGCACGTTGGCCGGAGAGTACGAAGAACGACTACACCTTCGTTCCTGCGTCGGCACACGTCATGGTTCCTCAGATTCACTCCATCGGCCCGGAGCAGGAGGAATGCGGTAACGACATTCAGCATCGCATCGCCGGACAGACGGAGGCTAGCCGCGCCATCAAGAACGAATATTACGGGGTAGACATGAACAAGCACCGTCCCATCCCGGAGGACTCGTGAAACTGCACCTAGCCAACACCGACAAGTCATGCGAGCGCCTGCTGGGAATGCTCGAGACGGCCACCACCATCGGCTTCGACACCGAGTCGGCGGGGCCACTGCTTCGCAACCGAGCCTGGAAGGAAGGCAAGTCATTCATCAATGAGCACTGCTCGCACATCATCGGGTGCTCGGTAGCCTTCCCGGCGCCGACGCTCGACGAGGTGCCAGACTCCTGGCGGAAGAAGAAGGACGGCCAACTAAAGGCGGGCCGGGTCCTCGAGCCGACGGCGTTCTACGTGCCCTTCCGGCACAACAAGAAGAACGCGACATGGGACTCCATCGAGGACATCCTCTCGGGGGTCTCCGGTGTGGAGAACGTGTGGTGGCACAACTCGAAGCACGACTACAAGATGCTGCTCCTCATGGGCTACCCCTTCCCCCTCCGGAACAGTCTCGACTCGTTCGTGGCCAGCTTGCTGGCCGACCCGGAGCGTAAGAGCCACGGCCTCAAGGCCCTGGCCTTCAACCTCCTTGGGAGGGAGAGCCCGGAGTTCGACCCGAAGTTCTACCAGCTTACTGGTAAGGCTGCCCTCGAGTACGCCTGCCACGATGCCATCAACACTCTCGAGCTCGGCGCGATATTGGAGGGGAAGCTAAGGGAGCAGGGCCTATGGGACTGGTTCGTGAACACGGAGAGTCAGTTCTCTCTCGTCCTCGGCGAGATGGAGCGATGGGGTATGGCCCTCAACTTTGACAAGCTCCGGAAGCTGGCGGCGGAGTGTGAGGACGTGATGGCTGCCCAGCGCGAGAAGTGGGAGAACACGGTCCCCAAGCTGTACACCCGAGAAGAGGGTAAGAACGTGAGGGTCCCTATCGGCATCGGTAGCTCCGCTCAGCTCCAGGTCCTATTCGACAAGGGCATCTGGAAGCAGTTCAAGAAGACCCCGGGTGGAATGCCAGGCACGGACCGGGACTGCATGGAGGCGCAGGAGCGACTGCTACCGAAGGGGAGCGACGGCATCAAGATGGCGCAGATTCGTCTCGACTACCAGGCGGCCACCAAGATAGCCACGACCTACACGCTTGGGCTCATCGAGGAGGCTAGGCAGTTCCCGGACCTCCGCATTCACCCTAGCTACAACCAGGGTGGAGCCGGCACCGGCCGGCTCTCTAGTTCAAATCCGAACGGACAGAACATCCCGGTCCGAAGTGAGCAGGGGCGCAAGGTCAAGGCGGCCATCATCCCCGCCCCGGGCTTCGTGTTCCTGGCGGCCGACTACTCACAGATTGAGCTCCGAGTGCTGGCCCACTACTGCGGGGGCAAGCTGGCCGAGGCATACATGCGGGGGGAGGATGTCCACCAGCAGACGGCCGACCTAGTTGGCTGCTCGAGAGACGACGGCAAGACTCTGAACTTTGCCATCGTGTACGGGGCCGGGCCCTGGACTCTGGCCAAGCAGCTAAAGACGGACAAGAGGCGGGCCACGGAGATGCAGAAGAAGTTCTTCTCGGCGTACCCACGTATCCCGAAGTTCATGAAGCAGCTTGTCGAGATTGCAGATAGTCGTGGGGCACACCCCTACGTCAAGACACTGACCGGGCGTCGCATCTACATACCGGCGCTCCTCGAGAGCGACTACGGAAGGCGGCAGTCGGGTATCCGCAAGGCCGGCAACGCCCCCATCCAGGGCGGTGCCTTCGACATTATGAAAATCGGGATGGTCAACGTGAGGAACTACTTCCTCGAGGACTCGGACATGTGGAACCGCGCCATCCGGTGCGTCAACAACCTGCACGATGAGGTGACTTACGAGGTGAACGTCGGTGCCCTCGGACCGGGGGAGCTCGACGACATCGTGGACGTGGTGCAGCGGCAGCTAGAGAGCGCTTTCAAGTTGCGAGTACCGCTTGTGGCGGAGCCGAAGGTTGGCAACACCTGGGCGGAGGTGAAGTGATGGGCAAGGGAATGACCGGGGGAGCGTGGTACTGGTACCCCCACAGGTGCCAGGTCTATTGCGGACAGGTGCATGTCGCTATCCACCAGGAGAAGCCCGACACGGTGAGGGGCCGGTACTGGGTCATCCCCTGGCGTGGGGACGGCGAGGGGAGGTGGAATGTCTACCTGGAGCCGTGGTACCGTCAAGCTCCCGACGGTACTCCGTACACCGACCAGGATGCAAGAGGTAACTGCGAGTGGGTGTTCTCCCACAAAGAGAGGCCACCACACTACGACTGCGACGAGACGTGCGAGACGTGCTACCCGCCGCCAAAGGAATACGATAACTGCCCGTGCTGCGGGGAGTGGGTAGAGAAGGGACGCATCCATGAGGACTGACATACCACCACAGAGAGACCGAGGCATCTCGAAGAGGGCCTACCACAAGGCGCTTGTCGCTCACGACAGGCCGAAGGTGACCCACAAGAAGCGTAGACGCCCACCCGCGCGCAACAAGAAAAGGACAGCATGGATGACAAAGGCGATGAGGTGGCGCCGGGTAGGCACCGAAGAGATGTTCGGCCTGGAGCTACTAGCCGTGCGGACGGACCGCAAGCCACCGACGTGGCGGGTGACGAAGGTGATGGACGCCGGAGAGCTCGCCTACTACGGGCTCCGGAAGCTGAAGGCGCTGCCCAACGGGATGCGCTGCACGCCCTCCCCGAGGTGGGAGCTGGCGGGGCCCGAGGGCTACGACGG
>Ga0265303_10003013_pt1 | contig 10527 bp, 8 predicted proteins | sample Helome_2_FD_192494 | JGI IMG/M metagenome (GOLD analysis project Ga0265303, IMG submission 192494) | Marine sediment microbial communities from subtidal zone of North Sea - Hel_20160317 (Illumina Assembly) | ecosystem: Environmental > Aquatic > Marine > Subtidal zone > Sediment ... | reverse complement strand
TGATTCGTTCCTGCGATTGTTGAGCCAGGTTCAACCGACGTTGATCAGCCTGCAAAATCTGATCGACGGTCTGGGCGAAAACGCCGCCGGAAATCGTCAAGGCCGCAACCGCAATAAATGCGGCGGCGAGACGCCGACTGCTGCTTATGCACCGTTTCATGAACGCTCCTTAAAGGTCGTTGGTTTAATCTAAGTTATGGAGAGGGATGCAACGTATCCGTTGAATACATGCACAAATAAAAACCGGCCACACTGACAGTGTCACCAAATGCGCACGCGGCCCTCTCCACTTACGCCGCGCGGCGTTGAATTTTTTTGGAACCCCTGTTTGTCTCTCTGTTTTTTGGCTGCCCTGAGTCATCCCAGGCTTCCCCGCCATTTATTCCTGTTGTATTCAAGGTCCCCTGAATTACGACGCAAGAATAACACATGCTTCAGGTAGTGCCAGTCCCTTGAAGAACATAACGTGCGAGCTTATCTATTTGATTTGGGTAACGTATTCGGCGATGCCAAAATGCAGCCGGCACGATCTGAATACGGACGGTTTGACGGAGGTTTTGCCGTGCACGTTTTCAACACTCTATATAGGCGCTCAGCTCCCATTGTCACTTATTCGACTTTAGTTATTGGAATTAGGGGTTTAGGAGATTCTTTTCAGGCAACTTATTTAGTATCAGCCGTAACCGTGCAGGAACTGGTTGACAACAATCGGGGCTTACAACATTATTCGCCGCTATGGATAGCTTGATTCTAGTGCTGACGCTTGCACTGCTTCTCCTTGGGAGGCAGAGCGGGTAGCGCGTATCCATAAACCGGACATCGTAAGCCCCGCATCCCGAAGGATAGTGGGGCTTTTTTTTATCAAATTGTTTAAGACACAGGTAACAACATGCAAATGTATTCGGAAGCGGATGTAGACATCTCTGTACTGGGCGACCAGCAAGTCACAGTTCTTGGCTACGGTAGCCAGGGACGCGCCCATGCACTGAACCTCAAGGACTCGGGTTTCAACGTCGTTGTTGGATTGCGCAGCAGCGGCGCGAGCTGGGCACTGGCCGAGGCAGATGGCTTGACCGTTCAGGAACCGAATGATGCTGTCAAAGGCGCTGCCATCGTGATGTTCCTCACGCCGGATATGGTTCAAAAAGCGCTGTATCAGGCTGTCGTGGATGATATCGATAACGGCGCCCTGCTCCTTTTCGCACACGGTTTCGCGGTTCACTACGGACAGGTCGAGCCGCGTGCCGATCTTGATGTCGCCCTGATCGCACCGAAAGGGCCTGGCGGACTGGTCCGGCGGCAATATGAAGAAGGTCATGGTGTTCCATGCCTGGTCGCAGTTCATCAGGACGCAACGGGCAAGGCACTGCAAAAGGCGCTCGCATATTCGGCTGGAATTGGCGGTGCTCGCGCCGGTGTCATCGAGACCACTTTTGCTGAGGAGACAGAGACAGACCTGTTCGGTGAACAGGCGGTGCTGTGTGGCGGTGCCACGGAACTTATCGTTGCGGGCTTCGAAACGCTCTGCGAGGCTGGTTATCAGCCTGAGGTCGCTTACTACGAGGTGATGCACGAACTGAAGCTGATCGTCGACCTGCTGCACGAGGGTGGCCTGGCCAAGATGCACAAGTTCATCAGCGACACCGCCGCATGGGGTGACATGGTGTCCGGACCCCGTGTCGTTGACGACTCATCTCGTGCAGCAATGAAAGCGGTCCTGACGGACATTCAGGATGGCACGTTTGCGCGTAACTGGATCGCGGAAAACGAGAATGGCATGCCGGAGTTCAAGCGCATGATGCAGGCCGATCTCGAGCACCCAATCGAAACGGTTGGCAAAGACCTTCGTGGCCGAATGGATTGGCTGTCAGAGTAAATTAACGAGAACACACCGGAGGAAGCGACGATGTCCGATAAGCAGATACGAATTTTCGACACGACCCTGAGAGACGGGGAACAGGCCCCTGGCTGCAGCATGACGCTCAGCGAGAAACTACGTGTTGCGAAGGCGCTATCAGAGCTTAACGTCGACATTATCGAGGCCGGTTTTCCAGCCGCATCACCGGGCGATTTTGAGTCGGTCAAAACCATTGCCGAACACAACTTCGGACCGGTGATTTGTGGCCTGGCCCGCTGCAACCCTGAGGACATTCAGAAGGTCTACGATGCCGTTAAGGGCGCCGACAAGCACCGCATTCATGTTTTTGTGGCGACGAGCGCCATCCATCGCGAGCACAAGCTTAAGATGGCCAAGGAAGAGATCATCAAGAGTGCCGTCGGCGCAATAAAAATGGCGCGCGAACTTGTCGATGACGTGGAGTTTTCGCCGGAAGACGCGTCACGGACCGAACTGGGGTATCTCGCCGAAGTTGTCTCCGCCGCGATAGAAGCGGGCGCGACGACCGTCAACATTCCGGATACCGTCGGATACACCGTACCCGCTGAATTCGATCGCCTGTTCCGCTATCTCAAGGAGCACGTGGCACGCATCGACGAGATAACGCTGAGCGTTCATTGCCACAATGATCTCGGGATGGCAGTCGCCAATAGCCTGGCTGCGGTCAGCGCCGGCGCCCGTCAGATCGAGTGCACGATTAACGGCATCGGCGAACGTGCCGGTAACTGCTCTTTGGAAGAGGCTGTCATGGCCATCAAGACCCGTGCCGAGTTCTTTGAGCTCGAAACCGGCATCGATACGACTCGCCTGTACCCAACATCTCGCCTGGTATCAAACATCACGGGTATGCACCCTCCCCGTAACAAGGCCATCGTCGGAGAAAATGCGTTTGCGCACGAGGCTGGTATTCATCAGCATGGCATGCTGCAGCACGCCTCAACCTACGAGATCATGCGTCCGGAAGATGTGGGTCTTGCCAAGTCGAGCCTCGTCCTCGGTAAACACAGTGGACGGCACGCCTTCCGGGATCGCCTTGTCGAACTGGGTTTCGCACTCGACGAGTTCGAGACCAATCGCGCGTTCCAGGAATTCAAGAAACTGGCCGACAAGAAAAAAGACGTGTACGACGGCGATCTTGAATCCATTGTTATGAATGCGGGCGGCGCGTCGTCCGGCCCCTGGACCCTGAAGTCGCTGGAAGTTCAGACGCACACCGACCAGCCGGCCACTGCTGCCATCACGCTTATCGGTGAGGACGGCAAGGATGTCAGCGAATCCGCGCTCGGCGACGGCCCCGTAGCGGCCGCCTTTCAGGCGCTCGAGCATGCGACAGGCGTGGAACTTGTCCTGAAGAATTTCGAGTTGCACAGCGCATCGATTGGCGAGGACGCCCAGGGTGAAGTCACGGTCACGGTCGAACACGATGAACAGAGCTACCGCGGACGCGGCGCAAGTGTCGATATCGTCGAGGCTGGCTGTCGCGCTTGCCTGGAAGTCATGAACCGCATCCTGCGTCGCAGAGAGCGCGGCGCTGCGGGCCCGGGAACGGGTGACCCGACCCGCGCAACTATTTAGCGAAAAGAACATCAACGGAAGCAGACCATTGAGTATTCCTACGACCTTGTTTGAGAAGGTATGGGCAGACCACGTCGTTGTGGAAGAAACGGCCGATACACCGGCTATTCTGTACATCGACCTGCACATCATTCATGAAGTGACCACACCGCAGGCGTTTTCTGTCCTGCGAGCGAACGGTCTGCCTGTCCGCAGGCCGGACCTGACTCTGCCCACGCTGGACCATTCCACGCCGACGACACCCGTTACCACGTTCAAGGATCTTCTTGTGGCTGGCGAAGGGGCCGCCAACCAGGTTCGACAGATGGAGCAGAATTGCGAAGAATTTGGTCTCGACTTGCTGGGATACGGCAGCGGCAAGCGCGGTATCGTGCATGTCATCGGGCCCGAACTCGGCGCGACCCAGCCAGGCAAGACCATTGTGTGTGGTGATAGTCATTCGAGCACCCACGGTGCATTCGGTGCCCTCGCCTTCGGCATCGGCACAACAGAAGTCGGCCACGTGCTGGCAACCCAGTGCCTGCTGCAGCGTAAACCAAAGACGCTTGCCGTCAACGTCGAGGGCAGGCTGCCCGCGGGAGTTACCGCTAAGGACCTCATTCTGGCCGTTATCGGCAAGATGGGTGTCGACGGGGGCACCGGGCACGTTATCGAGTACCGCGGCGATGCCATTACCGCGCTCGACATGGAAGCACGCATGACTATTTGCAACATGTCGATCGAAGGCGGCGCACGTGCCGGGATGATCGCGCCTGACGACACGACGTTCGCCTACCTGGAAGGCCGCCCACGGTCGCCGCAAGGGGCTGAATGGGACGCATCTGTTTCGCGTTGGCGGAAACTGCGCACGGACAGTGGTGCCCGTTTCGACAAGTCAGTCACGCTTAACGCTAATGACCTCACACCTATGGTGACGTTCGGTACCAACCCTGGCATGGTCGTCGGCATTGACGAACCCGTTCCGGAAGGTAGTGATCCAAGTTTTCGCAAGGCGCTCGACTACATGCAGGTGGAGTCCGGCAAGCCCATGACAGAGACAAGTGTCGACGTGGTGTTTGTCGGCAGCTGCACGAACGGCCGCCTGTCCGACATTGAAGAGGCGGCCCGGGTACTGGAGGGACACAAGGTCGCAGACCACGTCCGAATGATGGTGGTGCCAGGGTCCGAACAGGTCAAAGCAGAAGCCGAGGCAAAGGGTCTGGACAAGGTCATCATGGCAGCGGGTGCCGAGTGGCGCGAAGCCGGCTGTTCAATGTGTATTGGCATGAACGGCGATATTGCCCAGCCGGGCCAACTCAGTGTCAGCACCAGTAATCGCAACTTTGAGGGTCGCCAGGGGGTTGGCGCCCGCACGGTCCTGGCAAGTCCGGCTACTGCCGCAGCTTCGGCCATCGCCGGGCACGTCGCCGACCCGAGGACATACTCATGAAGCCCGTCAAATCCATCGGTTCCCGAACCGTCGTATTGCCGACCAGGGATATCGATACGGACCAGATTATCGCGGCGCGGTTTCTGACGACGACGTCCAGGGAAGGCCTGGGCGAGAACGCCTTCTTCGATCTGAGATTCAATAAAGACGGCACCAGGAATGAAGACTTTGTTCTCAACCGGCCCGAATCCGAAGGCTGTGGCATCCTGGTCGCCGGTAACAATTTCGGTTGCGGGTCATCTCGTGAACATGCTCCATGGGCCCTCCTCGACTACGGTTTCGAAGCCGTCATCTCCACCGAGATAGCCGATATTTTTCGCAGCAATTCACTCAAGAACGGGCTCGTCGCAATCGTTGTCGACGAGGACACGCATCGCTGGTTGCTGGAGAATCCCGGCGCCGAATTAAGCATCGACGTCGAAACCACGAGCATCACACTGCCTGACGGTCGATCGATTGGCTTTTCGATCGATGGATTTTCCCGCCATTGCCTGCTCGAGGGCGTAGATCAGCTCGGATTCCTGCGCAATCAAATGGAAGCCATTGAAACATTTGAAGAGGTACGTGCGTGGAAGCCGTAATCACACTCCTGCCCGGCGATGGAATTGGCCCGGATGTTACTGCTGCCGGTAAACAGGTACTCGAATCGGTAGCGGCCAGGTACGGCCACGCCTTTGACTTCAAGGAAGCACTGATCGGTGGCGCAGCGATCGATACGGTGGGGGACCCCCTGCCACCGGCAACAGTCGAGGCCTGCGAGCAAGGCGATGCGGTGCTCCTTGGCGCCGTCGGTGGCCCGAAGTGGTCCGACCCGAACGCCACGATCCGACCGGAACAGGGTCTTCTGAAGCTGCGCGCGGTACTTGGCGTCTACGCCAATATCAGGCCCGTCAAGATCTACCCGGAACTCGCGGGCACATCGCCCTTAAGGGCGGAGATTTTGCAGGGCGTGGATATGATCGTAATCCGTGAGCTGACCGGCGGAATCTATTTCGGCAAGAAAACGCGTACGGAATCATCTGCGAGCGATCTGTGTGAATACACGACCACCGAAGTCGAACGAATTGTCCGGGTTGCCGCGAAACTCGCCGGCGAGCGACGGGGAAAACTCTGCTCGGTCGACAAAGCCAATGTGCTTGAAACCTCGCGCTTGTGGCGCGATGTCACCGACCGGCTAATGGCGAGTGAGTTTCCCGATATTGAACTGGAGACCCTGCTCGTTGACGCTGCGGCCATGCATCTTCTGAGTCGGCCGTCTGAATTCGACGTCATTGTTACCGAGAACATGTTTGGCGACATTCTTACGGACGAGGCCTCCATGCTTGCGGGATCTTTGGGCATGCTCCCTTCCGCCTCGCTTGGCGACGGTTCAGCAGGCCTTTACGAGCCGATTCACGGCTCAGCCCCGGATATCGCCGGCATGGGGATCGCCAACCCTTGCGCGACGATCGCGAGTGCTGCACTGATGTTGCGCCACAGCCTTGAGCTAGAGGCCGAAGCGGACGCCCTGGAACGGGCTATCGCCGATGCGATTGCAGGCGGAGCCAGAACAGCCGACATCGTCGCAGACGACGAGACTCCCATTTCTACCGATGACATGACCGCCGAGGTTATTCGCTGCCTGAATTGACCACGCGCAGCGAGTTCTGTGCATAGTTGCTCGCGCGAGCGACATCGAGGGCCTTTATCAGGTCGGCAACCAGGTCTTCAGCACTCTCCAGGCCGATTGACAGGCGGATCAGTGTAGACGTCACACCTGCAGCCGCCTTGCGTTCTTCAGAAACCGGAGCATGCGTCATCGAGGCCGGATGACAGACGAGGCTCTCGACCCCACCGAGAGACTCCGCGAGTGAGAAGTAGGCCAGGTTTTCCACGAAAGCCCTCACCGCCGGCTCACCCCCTTCTATTTCAAAACTGACCATGCCGCCGAAACCACGCTGCTGGCGGCAGGCAATATCGTGCCCGGGATGATCCTCGAGGCCCGGATAGAACACCTTCGTCACATTGGCCTGTTCACGAAGCACATTGGCAACCAGCGCCGCGCTTTCCTCGTGCTGGCGGATTCGCGGGTGCAAGGTCCGTATGCCGCGCAGGGTCAGAAAGCTGTCAAAGGGAGCGCCTGTGATACCGATGACGTTCGCCCAATAGGCGCATTGCTCCGCCAGTTCGGCAGTGGCGGCAATCATCGCACCACCGACAACATCGCTGTGACCGTTGATGTACTTGGTGGTCGAGTGAATAACGAGATCGGCGCCAAACTCGATCGGGTTCTGCAAGGCGGGCGACAGGAAAGTGTTGTCGACGGCGAAGATGGCATCGCATTCCGTTGCGATCGCGCTAATGGCCGCCAGGTCCGCAATACGCAGCAGTGGATTGGACGGAGATTCGGTCAGGATGATCGTCGGCTTGACCCGGCTACACACAGCCCGCAATGCCTCGAGGTCAGTCTGGTTGACGAACTCCACCTCGAACAGGCCCTTCTTAGACTGCTGCTCGAAAAGGCGATACGTGCCGCCATAGCAATCGTGCGGCGCGATAATCGTGTCCCCGGGCGACAGGAACTGCGTCAGGAGGGTTAGTGCCCCCATTCCTGATGCGGTTACGACAGCGCCCGCGCCACCTTCAAGTTCGGCCAGTGCGTCAGCCAGCGCATCACGTGTCGGGTTACCCGAGCGCGTGTAATCGTATTGCCGCGGCTCGCCCAGTCCTTTGAACGCGTAGTTTGAAGACAGGTGCAACGGCGGCACTACCGCGCCGTGTTGTGTATCTGACTCGATAGATGCACGAACAGCGCTGGTGGCTTTGCTTGTTGGGGAAGTCATTGTCGGTCTCCGCTTAAGTAGTTCCGTGTTACTCATCGGAACCCTGCGAAGCCCGCAAGGGAGGGTATTCACTGCCCTGCACCGTCACCGGTGTTGCAGTAACCCTCATCTTTCGATGTCCCAATGGACATCGCAGGAGTTGGCACCTTTTCGGAATGGTTAGTTCCGCTGGTTGCCCCGGCGTCGTCGGGCCTATCCCTCGACCGGTCTCGATGAGTTTCGCTGAGTCTATGGGCGATCCGTTATCAGAGTCAAGCCACCATGCCCCTTTTTTTAAATACAGCTGAAACTAAATAAATCAGGGGCTTGCGTTCTTAAGTCGCTTGCACTAATGTACTAACGCGTTAATACACTCATACGATTATGCAACCGAACAGATGAAACCGAACAGACACGAAACCAATCGCCAGCAAGCCCGCTCAGAGGACGCACTTTTCAGCGCCATTATCAGTCTCGATAGCGTCGCCGAATGCCGCAGTTTCTTTAAGGACCTGTGCACCCCGGCCGAGCTCCAGGCGCTCGTTGACCGGTGGCAGGTGGTTGAATACCTGGAACAGGGCCTGCCCTATCGAAAAATCCACGACCTCACGGGTGTCAGCGTAACGACTATCGGTCGCGTCGCTCGATTCCTTGCCGACGGCTTTGGCGGTTACCGCACCGCAATTTCCCGCACTCACCCTTCCAACTAAGGACAGCGCCATGGAACCTTCCGAGCAGCGCATCAAGATTGCGGTGCCGAAAACCGGCCGCCTGACCGACCACTCCGTCGACTTGCTCGAACGATGTGGCCTGAAAATAACGATGAGCAAGGATCAGCTCATCTGCTACGGCGAGAACATGCCGATCGACTTATTGCTCGTCCGCGATGATGATATTCCGGGACTCGTCAGCGAGGATGTCTGCGATCTCGGCATCGTGGGACTGAACGTGGTCGAGGAGAAGAAACTCAATCGTGAGGCTGAGGGCCGTGCCGCTAGCTTCAAGCGTGTGTTCGAACTCGACTTCGGGCACTGCAGGCTCTCCCTTGCCGGGCCCGAAGACACACCATTTGCCGGGCCGGAGTCATTAGAAAATACACGTATTGCAACAAGTTACGTCGGTCTTCTAAACCAATACCTGAAGACTCATAACATCAATGCGGAGGCCGTTTTCTTTTCCGGCGCGGTAGAGATAGCCCCCAAGCTCGGCCGCGCCGAGTACATCTGCGATCTTGTCTCATCGGGCAGTACCCTCAAAGCGAACGGCCTTGAGGAAAAGGCGGTGTTGCTGGAAAGCGAGGCGATTGTCATCCAGACGCAGAAACCGCTGGGTGACGAGAAGCAGGCCCTGGTGGACAAGATTTTGCAGCGCCTCGACGGGGTGCTCCAGGTTCGCGAAAGCAAGTACATCATGCTGCATGCGCCAAAGTCCGCACTCGCTGAGATTCGCAACCTCCTCCCAGGGACTGAGGCACCAACCGTGCTGGCTCTTGACGGCAGCGACGACAAAGTTGCCGTGCATGCCGTGTGCCGTGAGAACGTCTTCTGGGAGACCCTGGAAAATCTCAAGGCAGCGGGCGCGAGCTCATTACTGGTTCTACCTGTCGAGAAGATGCTTGCCTGATGGACATGCGTATTCACCAATGGGGCGATCTGACGAGCGAGGAGCAAGACCGCCTGCTTGAGCGACCCGCCGTGGCTGACGATGCAAGGATTCGTAGCGACGCAAATCGCATTGTCGACGAGGTCCGCAGCGGCGGAGATGGGGCCCTGCGGCGCCTCACAAGGCAGTTCGACGGAGCCGACATTGGCGCGCTGCGTGTGAGCGAGATCGAATTCGATTGTGCGGAGAACGCGCTAACGTCCGAACAACGGGATGCCATCGATCTTGCAATCGATAACGTGCGCCAGTTTCACACGGCACAATTGCCCGCCACGATACGCGTGGAAACCATGCCCGGCGTTGTCTGCGAACGTCGCAGTCAGCCGTTGGATGCCGTTGGCCTCTATGTCCCGGCCGGAACTGCACCTTTGCCGTCAGCGGCAATTATGCTGGCCGTGCCGGCGGGAATCGCCGAATGCGGTGTGCGTGTCTTGTGCACACCGCCACGCCCGGATGGCGCGGCAGATCCAGCAGTGCTGGTCGCGGCCAAACGAGCTGGCGTCAATGAAATCTACAAGGTTGGTGGCGCACAGGCTGTGGCCGCCATGGCCTACGGTACCGAGAGCATTCCAAAAGTCTGCAAGGTATTCGGGCCTGGCAATGCGTGGGTGACCGCTGCGAAATCCATCGTCAGCACCGATCCCCATGGTGCAGCGATTGATTTGCCCGCGGGGCCGTCTGAAGTCCTGGTTATCGCAGATGCGCAGGCTTCGGCGGAGTTTGTGGCTGCCGATCTGCTGTCACAGGCCGAGCACGGCCCGGATTCCCAGGTCATTCTGCTTACGACCTCAGCAGAACTGGCCGCCAATGTCGTTCTCGAGCTGGATGAACAGCTCGCAGGGCTGTCACGCGCCTCGATTGCGGCAGAAGCCCTTGCCTCCTCCAGGATCATTCTTCTCGACAGTATTGCTGAGGCCATCGCCGTCAGTAATCGTTATGCGCCGGAGCACCTTATTATCCAGGCAGAAGAGCCTCGCAGCCTGTTGCCACAACTGCGCAACGCCGGCTCGATCTTCCTGGGACCCTGGACGCCCGAGTCGGTCGGAGACTATTGCAGCGGCACCAACCACGTTCTGCCGACCTATGGTTATGCACGCAGTTTCAGCGGGCTCGGTGTGGACCAGTTTTTGCGGCAGACGACAGTCCAGGAGTTGTCGCGGCAA
>Ga0265303_10003012_pt1 | contig 10529 bp, 8 predicted proteins | sample Helome_2_FD_192494 | JGI IMG/M metagenome (GOLD analysis project Ga0265303, IMG submission 192494) | Marine sediment microbial communities from subtidal zone of North Sea - Hel_20160317 (Illumina Assembly) | ecosystem: Environmental > Aquatic > Marine > Subtidal zone > Sediment ... | reverse complement strand
TATTTACGTTTAAAATAATTGATATGATTTTAGTATCGGATATTTCAATTTTACCGTTCCAGTATATGCAGCTCGATCGATTGGTTTCAGGTATCAGATAAAAAATGAAATCCCAAAGATCCAGAAAGGTTGCCACCGCCCATCCAAAAACAGGCGGGGGCAATATGAAGACGGCCCCCGGGCATTGGCTGCCGGTTCTGGTGCTGATGCTTCTTTGCCTGGTCGTTTATTATAATTCCCTGTCCAACGGGTTTGTTTATGACGATTATGGCTCAATCGTTGAAAACAAGTACATCAAGCAACCGGGTAAGTTTTTCGCCTCCCTGTTTAATCAGTCTTATTTTAAAATGGCCGGTCTGGAGGCCAGTTACCGGCCGGTTGCCAGCTTATCCTATTTGTTGATTTATTCCATCGCCGAGTTAAATCCATTCTATTATCATCTGACAAGCCTGTTATTGCATGCCCTCAATGCCATTTTGGTTTACAGCCTGGCTAATTTCATCCTTCAAAATCGCTTGAGCGCCCTGATATCAGGATCTTTGTTCGCCTGTCATCCGGTGCTTTCCGAGGCGGTTAATTGCATCGATTTTAATGATGATCTCCTGACCGGCCTGTTCTATCTGCTGGCCCTCCTGTTTTATATCCGCATCAAAGCCGAACATGTTAGATTTAGTATCGGCGCCTATGGTTTAAGCTTGTTTTTTTATCTTCTCGGACTCTTGTCCAAAGAAATGGCGATAACACTGCCGGCCATTATTTTGCTTTACGACCTGATTTTGAGAGATGCCGACCGGGACCCGCCAATTTTACAGCAGCAGCTAAGTATATTGAAAAAAAGAGCCTACTTTTATTCCGGATATATGGCCGTCACGCTGTTTTATTTGTTCCTGCGATTTTTTCTTTTTCATAATCCCGGCGAATCCTTGAAATCTTCTTACGGCAGTTTGTTTGAAAGGATTATTTACCTGCCCGGCCACATTTTCAACTTCATCCGGCTGATCGTATTTCCAACAAATTTAAACGCCGATTATGTGTTTTCTTACCCGGATCGCTTTTTGGACAGTATGAACTTAATGGGCTTTGCAGTCGTTATGGGGCTGGCCGGTGCCAGTTTTTTCATCTATCGATATTCGAAAGAGATCTTTTTCGGCATATGGTGGTGTTTTATCACCCTGTTTCCGGTTTCAAATTTGATCGGTATTTACCATCCCCTTGCCGAACGATACCTTTATCTACCGCTAATCGGATTTTGCCTGGTGGTTCCTATCATTATTTATGGATTGGCAGGGCGACTCATCACCAATCCGCCCCTGGCGAAGAGGGTATCATCGATACTGGTACTCGTTATTCTCAGTTTTTATTCGACAGCCACAATGGCACGCAATCCTGATTGGCAGAACAATTTCAGCCTGTGGTCAAAAACGGTTAAAACCTCCCCAAACAGTCTTGTCGCCCGCGGTGGGCTTGGCATGGCTTATCAGGAGCGAGGGATGCTGGATGAAGCGCAGGAGCAATTCGAAATAGCGGTTACGCTCTATCCCGGTCATCATAAGAGCTATTACAATCTGGGTCTCATTTATCATCAGAAAGGTGATTTGAAGCGATCCATAGAATATTTTAAGCGTTCCGTCACCTTAAAGCCGGAATATGTCAGGGGTTATTACAACCTTGCGACCCTATACGCTAAGCAGGGTTTAATGGACATGGCGATTCGGTTCTATACCAAAGTGATCGAATTAGATCCTGAATTGGTCGAAGCCCATTATAATCTGGGGATGGCATACGCGACTCAGCGTAAACTGGAACCTGCTATTTCAGAGTGGGAGCAAGTCCTGCAGCTCGATCCGGGTCACACCCATGCAAGGAAAAACCTGGCAAAGGCAAAGAGGATAATGGATTCGGCCGGTAAGCAATGACAACTGATCTTTACTCTTCAAATTTTCCTTTAAAACCATAGTACTTATAGACTTCTATATTTTGTGCCAGCCGACCGTTGCGAAAGATCTGAATGGGCTCGGATTGCGGGTCCATTTTTTCAAAAAGGGGTTGGTAACGCCGGGCGCGTTTGAGATGACGCCGGTGATCCACGATGAACAGAGCGTCCCAGCCGGTATGCTCCGGTGCTGTGAACCACAAATGGTATTGATCGAATTTGCGGTGCAGGGAGGTGGCAACGGTTTCGGGCTGCAGATAAACCCCTATTTGACTGGCCTTGAAAAATCGATGGGAAAAAATAAATGTTTTTTCAGGATGCGGCATTTGGGCACGGATGGCTTCCACCCGGTTGGCGATTGCCGGCCAGCCGAAAAGGTCATTGGAAATGTCGTTACGGGGTTCATAGGGTTTTAAGGCTTTGATGGCTGGAAATCGACTGTTTAGTTTTAAGGAAACATCACGGGCCCAGGTATAGACGGGTTCGGTCATCGGTATAAAAAGAGCCAGGTAGAGCAGGGCGCACATCAAAAACCCGGTAGCGCCGGAAGCTAGCGCCCATCGGTGCCACCGGATGGCGGATGGGCCCGGCATCAAAACTTTTTTTAATACCACTGAGGCAACCGCAATTGAGCCTGTCCACCACCCCACTGTTGTCCAGTGCGGTAAAATTTTGGTCGTCAATCCTGCCAGGCAAAAAAAAGCAAATATGGGGATACTGGTCCAGAATACAAATCGATCACTGCTGGTTATCTTTTTTTGCCGCGTGAGAACGATGCCGGCCGCGATCAACAGACCGAAAATAAGCGGCGACCCGGCGGCCAACTGCCCTCCGATGGCCGCAAAAAAATCACCCCAACTCAAGCCCTCGCCGGAGCCCTGGCCTAATTGATAAGAGTAAGAAATCCATTCGTGGCGGGCATTCCAGATGATATTCGGAATAAAGACGGCAAAGCCGATCATGACAGCTGCCCAGGGCTGAATCTTGCCCAACCAGTAACGGTGTTCGGAAGATGTGATGAAATAACCCAGCAGGCACAGTGCCAGCAATACGGCATGATATTTACTGAGCAGGGCACCACCGAACAACAGGCCGGTTAAGATCCACAGCGACCACCGGCCGGTTTTAATTGCCCGCCAAACGGCCAGCAGGGTGCCGCACCAGAACAGATTCAAGGTGGCGTCGGGCAGCAATCCCACCATCAATACTTGCTGGTAGGGCATCAGATGCAGGGTCAGCGCCGCCCAGAAGGCAACACGTTCATCCCGGTAAAGGGACAGCGTCAGATAGCGCAACACGATCAGGCTGAAAGCAGTGCAGATCACCGGGCCCAGGCGCACAAAAAAAACACCGTCCCCCGGCAGGGTCGTCAGGGCCGCCAGAAAGGCGACCATGGGGGGATGATCGAAGTACCCCCAGGCCAGTTTCCGTGAATAAAGCAAATAATGGGATTCATCCACCCCCAGGCCGAATTTATTGATTAACAAGAGGCGAAAAATTGTAAATGCGATTATCAGACACCAGAACAGGGTTCGATAGGTTTTCTGGGATATTTTTTGATTATCAGGCTGCATTTTGCCATACGGGATTGGTCTGAAAAATGAACGTCCATGTTCGATGTTCATCCTTTTAAAATTTTCAGTGCCTTTGACAACACATCCTCCGGTGCAATCCTTTTCAGACACAAATTGTCGCCGTCACAGGGAGAATTGCGGTGATTATAAGCGGTTACGCAAGGTGAGCAGGAAAGGTCCAGGTAAAGATTCAGCGCCTTTTCATCAATGGGGCCATACAGTAGCGGTGTTTCCGGACCATAAAAAATGATGGTCGGAATGGGCGTCATGGCAGCGAAATGCCCGGGACCGCCGTCATTGGTGACCAGCAGTGATGAAAAATGAAATATTAGCATCAATTCCCGGATGGTTTTGGTATATCCGGTCAGATCCACGCAATTTTCGCTTTGGGTGTGAGATAGGATCGTTCGGGCCACATTTTTATCCTCGGCCAGTCCGATTATACCCACTGCGTACCCGTGCTTGAGCAAGTCTTCAGCCAGGCCGCCATAATAATCCAACGGCCAGGCGCGAATGGGCAGCAGACCGCCGCCGGGATAAATGAGAACTATTTTGTGGCCTTTGATACCCGGCGCTTTATCCAACAGTCGCTTTTTGGCATCTTCGATTTCGTCCGGGGCAAATCTAATGGCCGGTATTTCCAACTTTTCTTCTGCAATCATGCGCTTGGCCTTAGGGTCGGTGGTGGAATCAATGGCATCTACCAGGGTGAGAAACTGCCGGGAGATATGGTGGTATGGGTTATAAAGCACGGGGCGGTTCATAAAATTGCCACGATACAACCCTTCCTGGGTGTGGGGATGAAACCCGACCCGGATGGCGGCGCCGCTGAGAAAGGAAAAGATACTGCTGATTCTTGAAAACAGCTCACAGTCGATCACCGTATCTATTTCAAGCCTGCGCATATCGGCCAGGGCACCCAGGGCGGATTTGACGAAAACCGGCATAGATCTGTCGTTTATGGTTATAATATTTTCAGGCGGGATGCTCCCCAGCAATTCCACCACTTCCCGGTTTTTTTCAAACAACATGATATGCAGCGAAGCTGCGGGAAATTTTTCCTTTAAATGCTGAAACATGGGATATCCCAGCACCAGGGCACCCATTTCGGATAGCAGGATGATGAGAATATTTTGGGTTTCGTGCGGGCGGGGCTTTTTTTTGAAAAATTGGTAATATACTGAAAATATACGACAAATAATTGTGCCGACCGTGCGATCGATCAGTCGCTGGGTTTCAACTTTCATTATCTGACTTTCAAATCCGGGTTGTCAATTAAGCCTTCTGGTTTTTCGGCAAATTACAGGGCCTATGTATCTTTGCGGTGCCTTCGAATTTTTCCCCAAAATGGAATGGTGAAATGATAGAATATCGGATATTAGTAAGGATATTATCTATTTATAATTTAATTGTCAAATATGAAACTGAACCGCAGCCCAATAGATTTTGAGGCCTTTTTGTGGATTGATATTTATCCATAGATGATGAATACTTCAATTTTGAGGTCGCCGATTGAAAATTTTGCGGGATTGTTTGATGCAATGCATCGAATGTGATATAGGAATTTCGTTAAAAAATTTTGTCTCGGATTTTTGAAAATTCCAGCATTCCATTGGTTATCAAACGGCAACCACCACCCTTCGGGGCCAAAGCAACGCCTGGTGCTCTGGCCAGGATTCTTGACTGCTAAAATTAATCGATAAGCAAATGGCACGCAATTCAATCTACAATATTCTGATGTATTCCCACGATACCTATGGTCTGGGTCATATCCGCCGGACCATGGCAATTGCATCCCATCTGCTTGGACCCCGTATCAATATTTTGATCCTGACCGGTTCGCCGATCGCCGGTCGGTTTTCCTTTCCAGAGCAGATCGATTTTGTGCGGATCCCGGGAATGATTAAAAAAACCAACGATGAATATTTGCCGCTGTCCATCAAGATCAATGCCCGGCATGCCCTTGATATCCGTAAAAATATCATCACCGCCACGGCTAAAACCTTTCAACCCCATCTTTTTATTGTGGACAAGGAGCCCCTCGGGTTGAAAAGAGAAGTATTGCCCACATTGCAATGGCTGCGGCGCTGCCGACCGGACACCCGATCTATTCTCGGATTGCGCGATATAATGGATGATGCTGAAACGGTTAAAAAAGACTGGCGGGAAAAAAAGGTATATGAGCACCTCGAGAAACTTTACAGTGAGATCTGGATATACGGAATACAGGGTTTTTATGACCCCATAGAAGAATACGACATTTCAGAGGCTGTCAGCCATAAAATACATTTTACCGGTTATATTCCACGCAAAATTCCGGGCAAAGATGCGGTTAATAAAGTCAAAAAAGAACTCGGGCTGAAACATCCTGATAAACTGGTGGTGGTAACCACCGGCGGCGGCGGCGACGGGTACCGGGTTATGGATACCTATTTAGCCACCCTTGAATCCTTTGCAGGTCCCCCGCCGTTTAAAAGCGTTTTGATCACCGGTCCGTTTATGCCGAAGCAGGCAAGAAGGGATGTTTTCAAACGGGCCCGGCGGCTGGGGGTCCGCACCTATCATTTTTACCGGCAAATGGAGAAAATTTTCGCAGCAGCTGACATTGTCGTCAGTATGGGAGGTTACAACACCCTGTGTGAAATTCTGGGCCAGGGAACCCTCAGCCTGGTTATTCCAAGGGAGACCCCCCGCAAAGAACAAATCATCCGGGCCCGGGCCTTTGCCCGTCAAAATCTGGTTGATTACATTCCCTGGGGCGAATTTACATCGGATCTTTTACGCCAAAAACTGCTCACCCTTCTGGAAAACCCCGAACCCTATCATGAAGCTATCTCCCGGTTTCAACTGACAGGCATCGAAACCATGCAAAAGCGCCTCCGCGAATTCAGGTGCCTAAAATCATGAACACATCCGGCGGCCCTGTCCTGGGGATGATCCTGAAAGGCTACCCCCGTATTTCCGAAACCTTCATTTCCAATGAAATCCTGTTGCTTGAAAAGCTCGGATTCAACCTCCATCTGTTTTCCATGCGACAGCCCCGGGAAAACTTTACCCATATAAATGTTAAAAAGATCCGGGCCCAGGTAGACTATCTGCCGGAAACTCTGATAAAGCCTTTGCCCCGATTGTTGTACCACAATCTGATTCTGGCCGCCAAAAGGCCCGGGATTTATGCCGCGGCCCTTAAAACGGCCATACGTCGTTTTTTAAGGACCCGCAAATCCGCCACCTTAAAACACCTATTGCAGGCCGGCTATCTGGCCCATCGCTTCTTGCCGGCAAGTGGCGTGACCCATCTGCATGCCCACTTCGCCCATTCCCCGACGTCGGTTGCCATGTTTACCGGTCAGTTGACGGGGTTGCCGTTTAGCTTTACGGCCCATGCCAAAGACATCTATACATCTGATCCCCGGCAGCTTCGTGAAAAAATTGAGCTGTCCCGCTTTGTGGTCACCTGTACCGAATATAACCGCCGACATCTTTTAGAGATTTCCGACGGCCAAAAAACTTCGATCCAGCGCATTTACCATGGTATCGATGTCGATCTGTTTTCGGGCAATCGTGCGGAAAGGACCCCCCCCGGTCAACCCTACCGGATTCTGACCATCGCCCGCTTAACGGCCAAAAAAGGTTTGCCCACCGTCCTCAGGGCGCTTAAGTTGCTAACCGATAGGGGCCTGTCAATCAATCATGTTCTGATCGGCGACGGGGATGATCGCGACAGGATCCTGGCGTTGGTTAGTGCACTGGGATTGACTTCGGTATCCCGATGGCTTGGCACCCAACCGCACCATGAGGTCCTTGAGCATTATCGCAATGCCGATCTGTTTGTCCTGGGCTGTGAAGTGGCATCGAATGGCGACCGCGACGGCATCCCCAATGTTTTGCTGGAGAGTATGGCCATGAGGGTGCCGGTGGTGGCCACCGCTATCTCAGCCATTCCGGAGCTTGTGGAAAACGGCATAACGGGTCTGTTGGTGCCGCCGCGTCAACCTGACAGACTGGCCGAGGCCATGCAGCGGATGTTGACCGACCAGGAGTTGAGAAACCGAGTCATACCGGCCGCCAGGCAAACGGTGGCCAAAGGTTTTGACAACCGTCGGCTTATTCTGGATCTTGCCGAAGTGTACCGCAGTGAAGGTATAGGGCAATGAAAATTTGCTTTTATGCACCCTTCAAACCCATGGGTCATGCGAATCCTTCCGGTGATCTGGTTACCGCCACAGGTATTTACGACTACCTTTTAAATGGCGGTCATCAGGTCCTGACGGCCAGTACGCTGCGGTGCCGCTGGATATACTGGAAACCCTGGCTCTGGCCCCGGTTCGTCTGGGAACGAAAGCAAGTGGCCCGAAAATTTTCTGCCAACCCGGTTGATCTGTGGTTTACCTATCACAGCTATTATAAGGCACCGGATTTATTGGGACCGTTGGCGTCTAAAAAATTAAATATTCCCTATGTTATCTTTCAGGGGATTTACGCCACCAAGCGAAGACGCAAATATAAAACATGGCCCGGCTTTTATTTTAATACAGCCACCCTGCTGGCCGCCGACCATGTATTTACAAACAAAAAAGTGGACTTGCTCAATCTCAAACGTCTGCTGCCCGATGACCGTGTTACCTATGTGGCTCCCGGAATAAAACCGGATGAATTCACCTTTGATGGCGAAGCGCGGAATGAGCTGCGCCGACAATGGCGTGCAGACAGCCAACCCGTGATTTTTTCAGCTGCCATGTTCCGACCGGATGTCAAAACCAGGGGGCTGGAATGGGTGATTCGTGCCTGCGGTGAACTCTGGCGAAAAGGCCATCAGTTTCAGCTGGTCATCGCCGGTGACGGCAAAGAAAAGAAAACTCTCCAGAACCTGGCCACAGAGCAGATACCGGGACGGGTCCGGTTTGTTGGGCAAATTCCCCGACATGAACTTTACCGGTATTACAGCGCTGCCGACCTGTTTGTTTTTCCCGGGATTGGAGAATCCCTTGGAATGGTTTTCCTTGAGGCCCAGGCCTGCGGTCTACCGGTGGTTGCTTTTGACAATGCCGGGGTGCCGGAAGCCGTTCAAGATCAAAAAACCGGCTTTTTGCTACCGATCTATGAAATGGAGCCGTTTGTGGAGGCTGTGAAGCGTCTGATGGTCGATAAAAATCTGAGAGAGCAGATGGGTCTTGCTGCGAAATCTTATGTACGGGAATTTCATAATTTAACTAAAAATTATCAGGCGCTTGAGCTATCGCTAAGCGCAATTGTTAAAAGCCGATTATAATTTTTGCATGATTTGTGGAATGGAAAGATTATTACCTGATCTGGATCCGTTTCAGCGTGGAATACCCTAAATGCAAGTTCAATATAATATCACTCGCTTTGGACTTATCCGCCACACTCAAACCCGGTGGAACCTGGAAAAAAGGATTCAGGGTCAGAGTGACTCACCGTTGACAGCCGACGGAGTGCGCCAGGCCACCCGCTGGGGCAGGCTTTTAAGGCCATTCGGGTGGGGTCGCATAATTGCAAGCGATACCGGACGTGCCCATGAAACGGCTAAATTAATCAATGGTAGTTTAAATATTTCATTGAGCACCGATGGCCGTCTTAGAGAGCAGGACTGGGGACAGTGGGCGGGCAAAACCATCGCGCAGTTAAAAACAGAGATACCGCAAGAATTGAAGGATCAGGAAAAAGCCGGCTGGGCTTTTTGCCCGCCGGGGGGTGAAGATCGAAAGACTGTACAAAAAAGAAGCCAAAAAGCCCTGCTGGAGGCTGCCGCCCAATGGCCCGGAAGCAACATCCTGGTCGTGACCCATGAGGGGGTGATTAAAAGCCTGATTTATCATCTGTGCGACCGGAAATTTCTGGCGACCGAACCTGTCATACTTAAAAAGCATCAACTTCACCGTCTTGCCCATGACAAAAACGGGCTGAAGGTGGAAGAGTTGAATGCGCTATCTATTGAGGCTGGGTGTTGATTATTAATTATAGGCAAAACCCCTTATCACGAAAGCACGAAAGTACCCCAGTACGATAGTGCCTGCTTACAGGGCAGGCGAAAACACGAAAAAGAAAAGAAAATTTCGTGCTTTCTATATTTCGTGTTTTCGTGATTAATTTATCCTTTTGGTTCTCCTCCTTCAGCGGATCAGGGTTAGGATTGTGTTTAATGGAGTCAATTCAACAAACAAACCCGACTGAAAAGATGCCCTACCTGATGATCCATGACATCCGCAGGGAATATTTTGATCTGAATCTGGATCGATACCGGCTGACCTTTGATGATGGCCTTTTTTCTCAATATTATTATTTCCCTCTTTTAAAAAACCAGCGCGCTGAATTAACCTTCTTTATTACAACCTCTTTTATTAAACCCGGCAAAGCCAGGAGCCAGTATGCCGGTGAATACCGTTCCCATTTAAAAGCCAAAAAGTATGCTTATCGGACGTTTATAGAAAATCGATTTGACCACTTCATGACCCTGGAAGAAATTCAAGAGTTATCGGCCCAACCCAATGTGCGTGTTGGCGTCCACAGTCATTTTCATGACGTGATTTTAACCCGAACCCACCCCCGCAAAAGAAAACCGCTTAGCCGTTGGAAGCTGGCGCATTTTAAAAACCGGCCCGAAATATCCTCTCAGGATTTGAGCATTCGCTCCAAACTTACTTTCCAGGGCTATTTTTTTAAAGATGATAGGCTGACCCGGCGATCGGTAGCCCAATGGGAAGACTATATTAAATATGATACAGAGCTGTGTGTGAGATGGATGGAGGATAATCTGGGGTTTAGACCGGATTTGTATTGCTTCCCGTTTAACGAGCACAATGAAAAACTCATATCCATTCTCAAAACCTTCGGATTTAAGCAGTTCTTTGCCGCCCGGCCCGGAAAAAGCACCAAGGTTGTCGGCAGGGTGGATATAGACAGCCTGGTTAATTCTACTCCTCAATCTAATAAAGTGACAAACTAGAATTAAGAATATTGTCCATGAGCGAATATAAGAAAGAAAAATTACGGTCGGCTAT
>Ga0265303_10003011_pt1 | contig 10530 bp, 5 predicted proteins | sample Helome_2_FD_192494 | JGI IMG/M metagenome (GOLD analysis project Ga0265303, IMG submission 192494) | Marine sediment microbial communities from subtidal zone of North Sea - Hel_20160317 (Illumina Assembly) | ecosystem: Environmental > Aquatic > Marine > Subtidal zone > Sediment ... | reverse complement strand
GTCGAATCCATCCAGCGTGCGTTCGATGTCGGTGCGACCGACTTTGCCTCGAAGCCCGTGAGTTGGTTGATTCTGGGTCAACGGCTGCTCTTCGTACTCGAGTCCGCCCGGCGTCAGCGCGAGATCGTGGCGCAGCGAGAAGAACTGGAAGAAACGCAACGGATGGCGCAGATCGGAGGCTGGACCTACTACGTCGACGAACGTCGTGTAGAAGTTTCGCCGAGTTGGTGCGAGGTCTTTGGCGGTCTACCGGTCGAGAACATGGTCGAGGCCATGGGCGAACGCTACCCAGATCCGGAGCGGAAGCGTTTCGTTGAGAGTTTTGGACGACTCGTCGAAACCGCACAGCCGATTGAACTCAAGCACATGATGTTCGACGCGAATGGCGACGAGCGAGTCGTCTACACCCACGCCCGGATGGCCTCATCGTCAAAGCCCGGTGCCCTGGTGATCGATGGGCATTCTCAGGACATAACGGATCGAGAGGAGGTCGAGCAGCGGGCCCGATACCTGGCTCAGCACGATAGTCTGACAGGCCTCAAGAACCAGACGTTCTTTCGCGAAAGCTTGTCAGTGATGCTGGCTCAGCAGAAGCGTGACGGCACGAGCAATGCGCTGCTTCTCGTCAACCTCGACAACTTCTCGCGGGTCAACGATATCCGCGGACGCGAGGCCGGGGACACCATCCTTCGGACCACGGCAACACGCCTGATCCAGGCGGTTCGCGAAACAGATCTGGTGACCACGGGCGTTCCGCTCGACGCCACGGTCTCTCGCGTCGGAGGTGATGAGTTTTCGGTCATCATTTCGAACGTGAGGAATCCGACCGATGTCGCGCGGATCGCGATGCGGATCCTCGAGGCGGTGCGCGAGCCCATCCAGTGCGACGACGAGAGCGTTGTCGTGACGGGTCGGATCGGAATCGCGATCTCGCCTGGGGATGGAGACGAGTTCGGCGAACTCATCGCGAACGCAGATGCTGCGAATCGGCATGCGCGATCAGCCGGCGGCAGCGGATACGAATTCTACCGATCTTCGATGAACGAGTCCGCGCGTGCTCGCCTCGGGCTCGAAAGCGATTTTCGAGAGGCGCTGTTGACCAAGGAGATCGAGGTTCGATATCAGCCGCGCGTGGACATGAGCACGGGCATCGTGCGTGGCGCTGAGGCCCTGGCCCGCTGGAATCACAGGTCGCAAGGTTGGGTATCGCCCGAAGAGTTCGTCCAACTCGCCGAAGAGTCGGGTCTTACTTTCGAGTTCGGGCGCGCGATCGTCGAGTCGGTCATGGAACAGATGCGCAGATGGCGAATCGCTGGCTATGAGCCCCTGCCGATCTCCATCAATATCTCTCCGACGATGTTGATCGATGATCGACTACCGCAATTGATCCAGGAGGTGATGGATGTCAATGGAATCGCCCCTTCTCTCGTAGAAGTCGAGATCACGGAGAGCGTGCTCATCCGATGCGAAGAAGAGGCCACGGTCGCCCTGGGCAAACTGAAGGCGATGGGTTTGACGGTTGCTTTGGACGATTTCGGGACGGGCTTCTCGGCACTCACGCATCTGCAGCGGTTCCCCGTCGACGTGATCAAGATCGATCGGTCGTTCGTCGAGGCTCTTGTCGACGAGACCGGGCAGGCGATCGTTCGTGGGGTCATTTCGATGGCCCATGCGATGGGCCTTCGCGTCGTCGCCGAGGGTGTCGAGAATCTCGAACAAAGGGCCTTTCTGGCCGCAGAGGGGTGTGACGAGGAGCAGGGATTCCTCGTGAGTCCGGCGGTTCCGGCGGCGGAATTCGAGCAGCTCTTCTGGCCGAAGGATGTCGCTTCCCATCTCATGACCCTCACCGATCTCGAGCACGATTGAGATGCCTGGTCCTGATTCCGAAATGGGCTCGACGACGACGAGCGCTAGCGGGTCATCGAACGACCACGCTTTCGGGGAGGCAGAGGCACGATCCTCGCTGAAGGCAAAGCTATTCTCGACACTCGCGTTAGTCGTCGCGGTCGGCTTGGTGGGATTGGTCGAGATTGCGCTTCGTGAGCATCGAAACCTGGCTTTCGAATCGCTGAAGCGCGACGGAGTCAATTTTGTTACCGGAGTCGCACTCTCGAACCCCGATGTCATGTTGGATGGAGACGATGGCGATTTCCATGCCGTCGCAGCTGAGTTGATGCGGCGCCCGGACCTCCAGTACATTCGGTTCGATTCCCCTGGAGCGGCCGACCCTATGATGGCCACACGTGAGGGATTCTCGCAGCCACAGTTTTCGGAGGAGGCCCAGCGCGCCGAGGGCCCTTCGTCGCGCCTGATATTTCGCGATGACGCGCTGCTTCTGGAAGTCATCGTTCCCCTTCGCTCCGTCGTTTCCACGATCCAGATGAAAGTGGATGCGGAAGGAAGACGGATCGTTCCGTCCTCTGGATCGCTGTCGATGACATTCGACGCGACGCAGACGCAGGTCGCCCTGGTGGCTGCAGCACAACGCGTGAGAGGGGCGCAGGCTGGCGTTGCGGTGCTCATTCTCATCTGGGCCTGGGTCGCGATTCGAAGGGCTCTGGCTCCTCTCGAGCTGCTTGCGAACGCGGCACAGCGCATCGGTGCGGGCGAGGAGAGGGTCGAATTCCCGACCGCAACGGCGAAGGAAACCCATCAGCTGACGCTGGGGCTCGCGGCGATCCAGAAACAGCTGAAGCGATCTGCCGGTGGTATTCGCCTCGATCGAGTTCGGACGAGTTTCCGGTCGGAATCGAGCAAGAAGAATGTTGATGGAGCGAGCAGCATCGATCCGAGCGCCAGAACTCCTGGCACTGATGGTGGGCGGCCGACCCTCGCAGATCGAACGCGATCGCCGCGCGGTGCGCACCACATTCTTCTGGTCGAGGACAACCCGGTGAATCGGAGCGTGGCCGTGGGCATGCTCGAATCACTCGATTGTACGATCGTCTGCGCTGATGACGGAATGGCTTCACTCGCTGCGCTCGATGCCGAGAGCTTCGATCTCGTGTTCATGGACATCCAGATGCCCCGAATGGACGGGCACGAGGCGACGCGTCGGATTCGTGCGGAGGAAGAGCGGATCGGGGCGGATCCGACGCCGATCGTTGCACTGACAGCCCATTCGCAGGACGAAGATCGGGCGGCATCAGCCGAGGCAGGTATGAATGGTCATATCTCGAAACCCTTTACGCGAGACGATCTTCGTCAGGCCATCCAGGAATGGAGTACGTCGAAGAAATACAATGAGCGCCTTGATGGATAGCCACTTCGTGATTGACATCGATGTAACGCGCGCCGGCGGATCGAACCGCTCATGGCTGATTGAGTCGATACGACGATGATCGTGACTGATTGTCGCATCGTGGAAAGGGCCGGGGTCTTGCCCCGTCATCCATTTGATGACGAATACCTCTGATTCGGCGAAGGGTGGCGACACGCAAAGCGTTCGCCGAGCGTCACGCTGGGCGAATGCGTGCATCGAGTTCTTCGCGAACACCGAGCGGTTCGCGAACGATCCGGATCAGGAGCATCGCGCGAGGCTCGTGGTGAGCTGCGGCCTGACGGTCTTGATCTGGGGGCCCTTCTTCGCTTTGGCGTACTGGGCCGCCGGATTCGAAACGGTTGCCGTCGGCGTTCTGCTCGCAGCGGGTGCAATCGGTGCGAGTCTCTTTGGGCTGCGACTCGGCTGGCCGCCGATGGTCGTGGGCAACTTCTTTGCCTTGTCGATCTTCGCGATCCATGGCCTGATGGTCGTCCAGACCGGCGGTCCGTCATCGCCGGCGCTCCCGTGGCTGGCGGTCACTCTGATCGCAGGGTTCGCATTGGGTGGGCCCGGCTGGGGTGTTTGCTGGCTCATCGTGGCCGGCCTGGAACTCGGACTGATCGCGCTCGGTCTGCTGAATGACATGCCGTGGCAACGGGTTCCCGACGGCAGCACCGAAGCCTGGCTCCACCTTGCTGCGGTGGCCGGGTTGTGCGGCGTGATGTTCACCTTTGCGCACGTCTTCGAGACCCAAAAGGAGCGAGGCTTCAAGGCGCTGCAGCGGGCGAGTGATCGTGAGCGCGAAGCGAATGAAGCGAAGAGTCGATTTCTAGCGAACGTGAGTCACGAGATTCGCACTCCGATGAATGCGGTCCTCGGAATGAGTGAACTCGTCCTGGGCTCGGAGCTGCCGCCCAAGGAACAGCATCGCGTCGAGACGATCCACCGCTCTGCCTCGGCGCTGCTGGATGTGCTGAACGACATTCTCGACCTCTCGAAACTCGAGGCAGGGCATTTCGAGATCGAAGAGTTCGATTTCGAGCTTCGCGACGTCGTCGACCAGGTGATGGATCTGCTCGGCGAGCGGGCTCGTGACAAGGGGCTCGAGATTCATTGGAGAGTCGACCCGGATGTTCCGCACTGCGTCCGGGCCGACCCGGGGCGGATTCGGCAGATCATGTTGAACCTGGTGGGCAACGCCGTGAAGTTCACCGATCAAGGCCGCGTGGATGTCCAGATCAGTCTGATGAGACATGTCGAAGGCCGCGATTGGGTGCGGTTCAGAATCTCGGACACGGGTCCCGGCATCCTGGCGGCCAATCGAGCCCAGCTCTTTGTGCCCTTCTCGCAAATCGATTCCTCGGCCACACGCATTCATGGTGGGACGGGTTTGGGCCTCTCGATTTCGCGAGAGCTTGCGAATCGGATGGGTGGCGATGCGTGGTTTGCGGGAGGTCCCGGGATCGGATCGACCTTCGGATTCGATCTACCGCTGCGAGCGGTCTCGTCCGAAGACCATGTCGCCACCGGCGTAGGCGATGATCACGAACCCTTCGTTTCGTTCGAGCCCGGGGCCTTGACCGGTGCCGGCTTGCGCGTTCTGATTGCAGAAGACAATCCCATCAACCAGACCGTCATTCGCGCGATGGTCGAAGAGCTCGGATTCGAAGTCGAAGTCGTCGACGATGGTCTGGCCGCGGTCGAGGCGGTTGCCAAAGAGACGCCCGCACTCATCCTCATGGACTGTCAAATGCCCCGAATGGATGGGTACGACGCGGTCAAGCGAATCCGTGAGATGGAGCGCGAGGAGGGCGGAACGCGACTGCCCATCGTCGGGATCACGGCGCATGCGATGCGAGGCGACCGCGAGCGATGCATCCAGGCAGGCATGGACGACTACATGGCGAAACCAATCCAGCTAGCCATTCTCGGTTCGACGATCCAAAGATTGCTGCAATGAACTCGTGGTGCGCCGAGCGCATGGCGTATTGTCGTCACGGCCACGGCCACGGCCACGGCCACGGCCACGGCCACGGCCACAGGCGCTGATCGAGGGTTCCGTCGCGACTGCCCTATTCACGTCGTCGACGAAAGAATGGCTGCGATCTCGTCCGGCGACACGGGCGGGGCGAAAAGGTAGCCCTGATATTTGTCGCAGCCCCGTGCTGCGAGGAACTCGAGCTGGTCGGCGGACTCGACGCCCTCGGCGATGACGCTCAGTCCCAACGCGTGACCCATCCGGATGATGGCCGTCGCGATGGCGGCGTCATCTTCTTTGGCCGGAACGCCGGTGATGAAGGAACGGTCGATCTTGAGTTCGTCGATCGGAAAGCGCTTGAGATAGCTGAGCGACGAATAGCCCGTGCCGAAGTCGTCGATCGAGATCCGCACACCCATGGATTTGATCGCATCGAGCATCTCGGCGGTTTCGATGGGGTCATCCATCAAGACGGTCTCGGTCAGCTCGAGGACGAGTCTGTGGGGTTCCAATCCGCTGTCCTGTAGAGCCTGTCGGACGGCATCTTCGAGCCGTCCGCCGCGGAACTGCTGGAGCGACACGTTGACGGCGATGCTGAGCCCATTGTCCTGCCAGGCCACTGCCTGTTGGCAACCCGTTCGGAGTGCCCATTCGCCTAGCGGCACGATGAGGTTCGTCTCTTCGGCGATCGGAATGAATCGGTCGGGGCCGACCAGGCCCAACTCCGGGTGCTGCCAGCGCATCAATGCCTCGACGCCCGTGACCTGCCCGGTCGCGATGTCCAGCTTCGGCTGGTACAGCAGATGCAGCTGCTTGCGCTCGAGGGCACGATGCAGGTCGTGTTCGAGGCTGAAGCGTTCTGCGGACTCCAGATTCAAGGAGTGATCGTAGAACCGGAAGACGTTTCTTCCGTCGTGTTTGGCTTCACGCAGCGCGACCTCTGCGTGAGCGAGCAGGGTCTCGGCCTGCCTGCCGTCCGTCGGATAGAGTGAGATGCCCATGCTGCAGGTCACGAAGACATCCTTGCCCTGGATCTGGAAGGGCAGGGACAATGCGTTCTGGATGCGCATCGCGACGCGCGCGGCCCGATCCGTCGCACCGGCGCCCGGCAGCAGCAGGGAAAACTCGTCGCCTCCGGTCCGTGAAAGCGGATTCGCTTCATCGCCCAGTCCAGGGACGCCCAGCATGTCGGTCGGGCGCAGGACCCCGTCGAGCCGCTGTGCCACCTCTCTCAGCAACCGATCGCCATCAATGTGACCGACCGCCGTGTTGATCTGCTTGAAGCGATCGAGATCGATATGGATCAGCGCGCACTCGTCCGAGGTGCTCCTGGCGCGCTGCAGCATCTTCTTCAGTCGGTCGAGGAAGTGGAGGCGATTGGGCAGTTCCGTGACGGCGTCGTAGTAGAGCAGCCGGTACTGGTAGGCCTTCGCCGCCAAGGTGTTGCGAAGCCGAAGGGCGAGCTCACTCGGGTCGACAGGCTTCGCAAGAAAGTCGGTCGCACCCAGCTCGAGCGCTCGGAGCTTCGTCCCCGCGTCGGTCGAAGACGTCAGGGTGATCACCGGCGTGTGTCGAATCGCGTCGTCGCTACGGATCGCCTGCAGGATCTCCAGTCCCCCGACATGCGGCATCATGAGGTCCAGGAGAAGGGCGTCTGGCCGATGCGCGTGGACGAGTGCGAGGGTCTCTCTCGAGTCGGTCGTGGTGATGATGTTCTCGTAGCCTTCGTCCTGCAGGAGCACTTCGAGGATCTCGAGGGTCGTCGGCTCGTCGTCCGTCAGCATGATCTTCGCCGACGCGAACGCCGGGGGGCCGGCGTGGGCCTCCGGCTCGGTTGCACATTCGTCGGGCTTCGATTCCGAATCATCGGAAGGGTGCAGGCTCATGGGAGTCCCATCGATGTTGCTTTCCGCGGCTCCAGCCGTAGCGGCTCTCCTACTCCTTGCTTTTCGACCGAACGGGGGCGGGCTTGAGTCGGCGACATCATCCTTGGCCCCTCTCGGGGAGCTCGATTCGTTCGGCCAGCGAGCGTAGCTCGATGAGCGAAGCATCGATTTCGGTTGCTTTCCGTTCGATTGCGAGTTCCTCGAGCTGCCGAGCGGGCTCGCTGAATACGCCGAATCCGACCATCCCGGCGGAGCCCTTGAGCCAGTGTGCGAGCGCCGCCAATTCTTCGAAATCGCGCGAGGCCCAGCTGGCGTCCATGTCGGAGAGCTTCGACTCGAGTCGCGCAACGAATTTCTCGACGATCGCGTCGAGCTTCTCGCTCTGGCCCGCGAGGGTCGACAGGACGGGACCTTCGACCGGTGTCGACGTCGGGCGTGCCGGGACTTTGCGATCGGCCACGTCGGATGCCGTTCTGGGATGTGGTCTGTGTTCGCCCCCGAGCTCCGTGGCAAGACGTTCCAGCAGAGCATCGATGTCGACGGGCTTGGTGATGTGACCGTTGCAGCCGGCGTCGAGGTACTGCTGCTCGAAACCTTTCATCGCGTTCGCGCTCAGCGCGATGATGGGCTTCGCATAGCCCTTCTCGCGAAGGAGTCTGGTCGCTGTATAGCCGTCCATCACGGGCATTTGCATGTCCATCAGGATCAGATCGAAATCGGATTCGGTCGCCCGCTGGACGCCGACCTCTCCGTTCTCGGCGTCTTCGACCGCGATGCCCGCATCGCCGAGAACGAGATGCAGCAGCTCCCGGTTTTCATCACTGTCGTCTACGACGAGAACGCGTGTGGCCGGGAAGATCCAGTGGCCTTCGTCTCGTGTGTCCGCTTTCTGCGTTGCAGCGAGTGCCTGCTCCGGCTCGAGCATCACGACGCCGTCGAGCGGGCCGGGGTCGAGCGTGACGGTGAACGTACTGCCCTCGCCCGGGGCGCTTTCGACGGAGATGTCACCGCCCATCATTCGCGCCAGTCGACGGCTGATCGGGAGGCCGAGCCCTGTGCCGCCGAACTTGCGGGTCACCGAGCTGTCCGCCTGCACGAACTCGTCGAAGATCGATTCGAAGGTCGACTCGGGCAAGCCGATCCCGCTATCGATCACGTCGATACACAGGGCGGTTTGCGGACCCGATCCCCGCAGCCGTGCCACGACCCTCACACCACCTCGCTCGGTGAACTTCACGGCATTGGAAACGAGGTTGGTCACGATCTGCCGCAGCCGCGTCGGATCCGTCAGGATCGTCGCGGGCAGCGGCCCATCGACCTCGAAGTCGAGTTCGATGTTCTTGTCGCGGGCCTTCATGGCGAGCACCGTTACCACCTCCTGCACGGCGGCATGTGGCGCGACCGGGATCCGCTCCAGCTCGACATGACCGGACTCGACCTTCGAGAGATCGAGCACATCGTTGATGAGCTGCAGCAAGTGCTCTGCGCTCGACCGGATCGTATCGAGATACTTCTGACGATCCTGTTCGCCATCGACATAGCCGCGCTTCAGGACCTCGGTGAAGCCGAGGATCGCGTTCATCGGCGTCCGGATCTCGTGACTCATGTTCGCCAGGAATTCGCTCTTGGCCTGATTTGCGGCCTCGGCCTCCTCCTTGGCGACCGATAGCTCGGCTTTGTGCTCTTCGATCTGTGTCACGTCATCGAGGCTGATCAGCACGCCGCCCGGCTTGCCGCTCGTACCGAGAACCGGCGAACAGTTGGCAAGGAACGTACGCAGCGTGCCTTCACTGTCGCGCAGCAGGACGACGTCGTTCATGCGGGCCTCGGCGTCGACCATCGATTTGCACCAGGGCAGCTCGTCGCGGAGTACGGTCGCTCCGTCCGCGTGCACCCAGCCCAACTCGCCGGCGCGTCGGCCCATCAGGCCGTCTGCATCGCGACCGACGATCTTCGCGATCGCGAGATTGGCGAGGACGATCTGCTCCTTCATGTCGATGATGAGGAGACCTTCCGCGAGCGTGTCGAGCGCGGCCCGGACATGCGGCGGGACGGCTTGTGAGGGATCCAGATGCTTCAGCATCTTTTTCAGATATTGGTAGAAGAGCAGGAACGCGCATATCGCAACGCCGCCTACGAGATGCAAGCGCGGATCCATCAGCCAGCCCATCCACCCGGGTGGGGAAATCGGTTCGAAGCGCAGCTCGACCTGTCCCCACTTCTGGCCGCCCGACCAGATGGGAACCTTCAGCTGTGAATTCGTGGAGTAATCCTCGTCCTCGAGGTTCCAGGCGCTCAAGTGATCGCCGACGGCGACGATCGGCGTTCCGTCGTCGCGTCGCACCGCAGCGGAAAGCAGATCGGGGTTGCGTTCGACGACGACATCGAGCGTGGCCTCGAGTCGGCGCAGATCGGATTGGGTGATCAGCGCTGAGCCACTGATCGCCATGGCCTCCGCGAGGTTGGCTCGGCCCTGACGAACCGCGCTGCGGCGATCCGGAACCAGGCCGAGGGCGAGCGCAGCCAACAGCAGCGTCACGATGAGCAGCGTCTGCCCCAGGGCGATATGTGCCTTCGCGTTCAGGAATCTCATTCGTCCCGCCTCCGGACGTCGCGCTCTTTCTCTTCGGCTGTTTGGGCTTCGGACTTGCCCCCTTCACCGCGCAGCAGGGAGGCGAGGGACTCCTCGTCTTCGCCCGCTTCATCGTCGCCCAGATCGAGACTCGCGAGGATCGGGATCGGGTCGATCAGACGCCACGCGGGCAACGAGGAGAGCAGACTCGCCATGAGCAGACCGCCTCGGGTCAGCCACAGGACATACCCGACCGAAAGACCCGTCGTCGCGGCGATGGCCGAACGCGCCATGCGCGCCTCGAACCCCGACATCAGCTCGATGTCCTGCTGAATGGAGTCCAGTGCGCTCATGAACTCGCTGCGCTCGCCACCGAAGATCAGATTCGCCAGCGCCGTTCCGTCGATCAGCGACCGCCCCTCGAAGAGCTGTGTGAGTGCATTGATCGCCGTTCGAGCCGTAGATTCCTCGCGTCGGTCATCGTCTTCGATCGTTTCCGGTTGCGATGTCGTCTGGAGCGAGACGCACCCCGAAGTCGGCGAGATCGAGCCGCAGTCGGGGAGGCGCTGAGGAACCGGCCGACGTGGATTCATTGGTCGAGACCTCTGTCAGTTCGTCCGACAGCGCCACGGGCGGCGTCTTTGCCTCGGGCTCGTCCTCGGTGGGAGCATCTTCGACCGGCTCTTCCACGTTCTCGGCCTGCGGCTCTTCTTGTTCCGCGAGCAGGCTGTCATCGATCGCAAAGTCGGTCGCGATGGTCGACGGGAGAACCGAGGTACTGAGGGTGGAGGTCGAGTTCGAGATCTCTGAGATGCCGCCGGGGGTCGAGGTG
>Ga0265303_10003009_pt1 | contig 10535 bp, 9 predicted proteins | sample Helome_2_FD_192494 | JGI IMG/M metagenome (GOLD analysis project Ga0265303, IMG submission 192494) | Marine sediment microbial communities from subtidal zone of North Sea - Hel_20160317 (Illumina Assembly) | ecosystem: Environmental > Aquatic > Marine > Subtidal zone > Sediment ... | reverse complement strand
GTCGCCTGTGCGATTTCCGCGTGTGGAATCAAAAGGACCTTGCCGTCTTGGTCGAGCTCGATGTTCTGATCGACCACCCTCAGCAGCCTTCCGCGGAAGCGGCGCTGCCTTTCAATCGGGGTCTGGGTCTTCACTTTGACCTCGTGGCCCGAAAAACGTTCGAAGTCCGAGAGCTTGACCAGCGGCCGCTCCAGCCCCGGCGAGCTCACCTCGAGGCGAAACGCTCCGGACGGCAGCACTTCTTCGTGGACATCCAGGCTGGTCGACACGTCTCGGCTGACGGCGGTGCAATCTTCCAGCGAAACCCCGCTGCCGACCTCCAAGCCCGGCACGGGGCGGTCGATGATCACCCGAATTACGGCGCCCTTCGGCTCCCGCAAATGGCGCACCTCGACCAACTCCACACCGTGAGCAAGGCAAATTGGTTCAATTAGTTGTTGCAATGCCTGGACGAGCTGTGAGGTGGCCTGGGTCAATTGTCGCTCTGGGTCGCTAAACGAAAAACGGGCGGGCCGTGGCGGCCCACCCAAGTAGAGGCAAACCAAATTTTCACGCCGGCACCTACCACAGCGCCCCATCCCCTGCAAGCAAAGCGACGCCGTAACGCTTTGCGTCGTTGACAGCGTGAAAGGCATCTTGGTATGCCCCGCCAGTAGCCCCGCCGGATCGGCGCGGGAGCAGGAGGAAAGCATGACGCGTTCGTTGAAGATCGGGCACTGGGTTGCCCTTGTAAGCCTGGCTGCCTTGGTGGCCAGTTGTGGGTCGACCCGTGAGTCTGCCTGGGACACCAGCACAAGCTCGGTTCAACTCGATGACGCTGCGCGGACGCAGGTCGCCCAACTCATGGCCGCTGCAGACGCAGCCTGGGCCAACCGTGCAGATCCTGCGCAGGCGAAAGCCGCGGTCGACGCCTGGACCCAGGCCTCCGAAATCGACCCGACAAACGTGGCGGCACTCAACGAGCTGGCGCACGCGATCTACTTCTACGCGGATTGTCACCTTCGCTTCGACGACGACAACCCCGACGCTTACAAGAACATGCACGAAGAAGGCACCAGGGCTGCGGAGCGCGCCTTGTCCGCGATGTCCCCCTCCTTCGCAGAGAAGATGGCGGCCGGCGAACGCATCGAGGATGCGATCAGCGTTCTCAACGCTTCGGCGGTTCCAGCTCTCTACTGGCGGTCCTCGAACCTCGGCCGCTGGGCCACCCTCGAGAGCTTCGCAACGCTGCTCTCGTACAAGGATGAGATTCGCGAAATCATGGAGTTCTGCCTGGCAAACAATTCGGACTACTTCTACAGCGGTCCAAACCGTTACTTTGGTATCTTCTACGCCAAGGCGCCCGGTTTCGCGGGCGGAGACATGAAGAAGGCCGCTGCGTTCTTCAACACAGCCATCGAGGCGTACCCGGACTACTACGGCACGCGAACTCTCATGGCGGAGGAGTGGGCGGTCAAAGAAGACAACCGGCCGCTTTTCGAAGAGCTTCTAAACTATGTCCTCAAGGGCGACCCAAACGCTATCCCGGAGATCGTACCGGAGAGCTTGTGCGAGCAGCGCAAAGCCAAGAAGCTGATGTCCGAAATCGACGACACGTTCTGATTTGAATAGGCCCAAGCGCTGTAGCGTCCACAGGGCCAGCCCGAGGAGTATCCAATGCGTAAGTCCATTATCTGTGTTGCGGCGTTTTTCGCCCTTTCCTTCCTGTTTGCCGGACCCGCTCCGGCATCAGCACAGGAGTACGTGTTGGAGATGGGGACGGTCGTCCCCGCGGGCAGCCCTTGGGCGCTGCAGCTCAAGCGCCTAAAGAAATACGTCGAGGAGAAGTCCGGCGGCCGCGTGAAAGTGAAGCTGCGTCTTGGTGGCTCGAACGAGCGCTCGCTCGCTCGACGAACGCAGATGGGCAGCAAGCAAGGCTTCGCCGGGTCCGTCGGCGGCCTGAGCTCCATCGTTCGAGAGGTCAACGTTCTCGAAGCGCCCTACGTATTTGACACCGTCGCGCAAGCCGACAAGGCCCTCGATGATCCCGAGGTCTTGAAGCAGGTTCGCGCAATCCTGGCAAAGCAGCAGCTCGTCTTCGCGCTTTGGGGGGAGAACGGCTTTCGCTCTTACTTTAGCCGACGGCCCATCCGGACCCCCGACGACATGAAGGGAGTCCGATACCGTTCGCAAGAGGCGGTCGCGCACGTAGAAGCGTACAAAGCGATTGGGGCGAGCCCGGTCACCATCGACGTGGCCAATACGATGACGAGCCTCCAGACGGGCGTCGTCGACGGTTTCGACAATACGCCGCTCTTCGCGATGGCGACGACCTGGTACCAGGGGCTCGACGACGACGAGCGCAACCTGATCCTCTCGAAGCACTCCTACCAGCCAGGGATCGTCGTGTACTCCAAGAAGTGGTTCGACACCCTTCCCAAGGACATCCAAGAGATTCTGCTGACGGTCCCGTACGACCTCACCACCTGGGGCCGCGATCAAGTTCGAAAAATGGAGCCGGTTTTGATCAAGAACCTGGTCCGCTACGGCTACGACATCCACGAGCCGTCCAGCAAGGAGCTCCAGAAGTTCAAGGACAAGGAAAAGGGCGTCCCGGAGAGTGTCGCAAAGCAGGTGGGTCCCGCAGGGCAGAAGCTGCTCAAGGCCGTCCGCGCTGCGCTGGCCAAATAGCTCCCCTGGCGAAGCGGTTGACGCTACGGGGTTTCGCCGTGGACGTGAACCCAGGTCCCGGAATTGTCCTCGGTGGCCATCCCCCCGTGCCAGGTGTCCGGCAGGTCGGGCCCGGCCCAGTTGAATAGCCACTTCGCATCGTAGGGGGCCAAGTTGATGCAGCCGTGGCTTCGCGGGCGGCCGAAGCGGTCATGCCAGAACGCGCTGTGGAAGGCGTACGCGCCCTTGAAGTACATGACGTACGGAACGTCTTCGAGCGAATACGGGGGCTCACCGGGCTCGTCGTTGTCCATGGTGGAGGTCAGATGCTTGCCGCGGATTCGGTGCAGGCCCTTGGGTGTGAGATAGCTCTGCTCGGGGCTAGGCGCCTTTGAGCGCCCCGACGAAACCAAGGTGACGTAGCGGGGCTGCTTCCAGTCGTAGGCCACCACGACCTGTCGCTGGAGGTCGACGTCGATCCAACGGTCCCCCTCCTGAACCGCTTCGGGCGGTGCAGTCGGCTCGATGACCATCACCTCTGCCTCGCGAACCAAACGTTCGTTTCCAACGACGAGGTAGAGGTCGTCGTCGATCCGACGGCGCGATTGCACGGCCAGCCAGGATCGACTCGGGAGCCGCTCGCGAGCGGGCTTGAGCTTTCCTCGGTTGTTGAGCCGGTAGACCGTCGTCGCATCGCGCCGAGTCACAGCTACGGGCAGATTCCAGCTCCCACCGTTCAGGGGCTCGCCTCGAAACCGACTCCAATCCTTGCGACGTAGGTTTTTGGCGGGCACGAAACCGTTTTGCTGCGTCCGCCAGTAGGTTTCCCCGTCTCGTTCGAAGCGGCGGTCCAAGGTGACGTAGAATCCGGGCTGAAGGATCCGAAGCACGAGTGGGTTGTCGACGACCGCGGCCGTCGCCGGTGTCTCGAGGTCCTCCGTCGCCGAAGCCTCGACGCCGCCGTCCTTGGGGCTGGGGGGGATCTCGTACAGCTCATCGGCCTGCGGAATTCGCCTGTAGAGCGGGGTCTTTCGGCGGACCGTCACATACTCGTACGGCATGTCGGCGTCGCGGTCGGGTTGCCGCGCGCGAAGCTCCGGGAGTCGGTCGCCGGAAAACACGAGGATGTCTCGTTGCCGGCAGGAAAAGCCCCCGGTGTCGAGCTCATACCAGCCGTCTTCGCAGCCTTCGTAGCCAACAGGCTCGGTCGTGGTCGAGTGCAACAGCGCCCCCGCGCGCAGGTAACCGAGGCGAACGCCCTCCGGACTCGGCGCCGATCGAACCGGCGTGACGAAGCGCTTAGCAAAAACGCGCTGCGGCGGCCCCAGATCACGCGGCTTCATCGGAAGCTCCGTCTCGAGGAACGCAAGCGGGTCATCGGCCTGGCAGCCTGCAACCGCAAAGACGGCCAATGCGCCGATCAGCACGCAGCCGAGGTCTATCCCTGTTCGTCGTGTGCGCTGCACGGCCTTGGTCTGCTACGAACTGTCACTAGGATGAGCACGGGTCAACAACTCGAAGCGTTTTCCACGACGTTCGGGCTCGTGGGATCCCTCGCGGCTCACCTATGCGCCTTCGCGTACATCACGAGCGCAACGGCACAGTACGACTTCGACTTCGCGCTCACGCTGCCGGCGGAGGTCGAGTTCGGTTTCACCGGCGAAATGGAGATGGCCGCCGACTCGGCACCGCCCCGAGCGACAGGCTTCCCCGATCCACGCTGGGCAGGCAACGCAGCAGAGGCCGAAGCCCCCAAAGCAGAACCGATCGACGCGGGCGTGCCGATGCAGGACGCTGGCGTTGGCCCTGACGCTGACACTGACGCTGACACTGACGCTGACACTGACACTGACGCTGACACTGACGCTGGCACTGACGCTGGCATCGACGCTGGCACCGACGCTGGCACCGACGCTGACCCGGACTCCTTTCCGGTCGCCTCCCCAGCCCTCACCGGCCCCTCCCGCATTCCGCCCGGCGCGCAGCTGGCGCTCCGGGTCGATCTGCGCCGCGTGCGTCAATCGCCTCTGGGACCGGATGTGACGTCGTTCTTGCGGGGCGTGCCCGATTGGCAGCTTCTTCTGGACGGATCGGGGATCGATCCGGTCGCGGACCTCGACCGACTGCTCGTTGCAACCCCGAATTTGCAGCGATCGAAGCTCGTGCTGGCCGGACGGCATCGGCGTGACGACGGCTTTGCTCGGAAGAGCGTGACGCGTCTCGCGCGTTCGCGCGGAAAATCCTTGCGCTGGCGTCGACGTTTCGGTGTCCCGACTGCCCCCTGGCACAACCTCGACCGAACCCCACGAACCATCGCGCTCTTGAGCTCCAAACACTTCAGCATCAGCCGACGACAAGATCTCGAGCGGGTGCTCGCGATGGCCAAGGCGCGGGAGCTTCGAGATTCCAAGAAAGAAGGACTGGTCGAAGTCAGCGGGCCCGATGCGCTTCTCTCCATGGGACCGGACGAAGCGATTTCTCTAGAGGTCGAAGGTGTCCACCGCTTCGTGATAGGCAGCATCCGGCACCTGCCGATCCGTCTGCGTCTGGCCGTACGCGAAACCGGAGCCGACGAAGCCACGGTGAGTGTATTGGCCACGTACGATTCGCACGAGCTCGCAACAGATGCGTCCGTGTACTGGAATAAGGTCGCGGCGTTCTATTCGCAGCAGCTCATCATGAGCTTGGCGGGTTTTGGGAAGACCCTTCGCCGCATGGACTTCACGCCCGACGAGAATCGAATCCGCGTTTCCTTCAAACTCGACGCCGACCAGATTCGTTTCATCCTCAGCTATGCCGAGGGCCGGCTCCGGGGCTCGAGCGACGCGGCGCGAACGCGAGCGGCGCCAACAAAAAAGGGGCCCTGAGGGCCCCTTTTTCTCGATTCGTAGTCTCAGTGACTCAGAGGACGAGGTCCTTGAGCTTTTTGAGAGGCGTTGCGCGAATCTTCTTAGACGCAGCCTTGGGCGGAAGCATCATCTCCTCGCCGGTTGCTGGGTTGCGTCCCATCCGAGCGGGTTTCGCTGGGATTTTACGGACTTTGAGCTTAATCATATCTGGAATGACAAACTCCCCCGGACCACGGCGACCAAGTTCTTTCTTCACGAGTTCTTGAAGCGCACCAAAGACGCTCGTGATTTCCTTCTTGGTAAGGCCGCTCTTGTCGGCCAGCTCGCTCATGATCTGGGCCTTCGTCATTCGCTTGCCCGCTACCATAGTTCCCTCCTAACTCTGTGACCTGCCCCTTTTGTTCAAAAAGGCCCCCAAAAGAAAGCCCCAGGCAGGAACGGGCCATCTATGCCTGGGGTTTTCCTTGCTGACAAGGGTCTTTGTGCGGTTTCGCAAACAAATTTCTAGGGGTTAATCGATCCTGTACGGCGCGTGAGCCGTCTTCCTAGAGCGAACCGCTTCCGGCAGGCACGCTTTCCCACAGCCTATCCACAAGGGATCAAGCCCGGGCGCTTCGCTTTCTCAGGACTCTAGGCGCACGGCAAAATCTGTCTTGGTTTCCAATGGATAGCAGTCAAAACGAATGCTGTACGCGAAGAATGTGGTGCAAGGTCGATCGGGTCACCGGCCGGTTTTCCACAGGCGCAAAGGGTCAACGCGCAGCCTCGACGGCGGCCATGAGAGCCTCGGTTCGTACGGTCATCTCACGCTCTTCCCGCTTGTTTGCGTGATCGTGGCCGAGCAGATGTAGGAGGCCATGCGCCAGCAAAAACGTCACTTCGTGGACGATCGCACGATCGCGGGCGGCCGCCTGGCGGCGCGCGGTGGGCACGGAGATCACCACATCACCGAGGAGCCCTGGGGCGATTTGCGGACCGGGCCCCTCGTGCATCGGGAATGCCAGCACGTCGGTCGGACGGTTCTTCTTGCGATATCGACGGTTGAGCTCACGGATTGTTGAATCGTCGCAAAGCAGGATCGATAGCTCCGCATCCGCTAAGTCGAGGGCCTCGAGCATGGCTTCCGCACGCCAACGAAGATCGGCGTGACGAACTGGGCGTCGGTCCAAGCCACGCGTACGAAGCCATACAGGCATCGATTGGCTCCTGTCTCCCGCTCCGCATTCGGTCAAGTCGGAAGGCGGGGTGCCCAGGTCCGGCCGCTTGCTATGCTCGTCGAGTGTTCGAAAAAGTACTGATCCTCCGCCGTGGAGAAGCTGCGACACGCGTCGCCCGAACCTGTCGTCGACTGGGCGTCGAATCGATCGTCGTCGCGCCCAAGGACGAACGGGCCAGCCGGCACATCGAGGCGGCGGATCGGAGCATCGAAGTCGACTTCGACGAGGCTCAGGGCATTCCAACGGAGCAGCTGCCCGCGATCCTCGAGCAGGCAGGCGCCGACGCGGCGCACCTCGGCTACCAGGGCCAGCCTGAGATGTTCGAGCTTGCGAGCGCAGCCGAGAAAGCCGACGTGGCCGTCGTGGGCACCGACCTCGACGTCCTGGGCGCCCTTGCCGACCAAGCCACCATCCAAGCGGCCGCCGAGAGGGCACAGGTCCGTACGCTCCGCGATCGCGAAGACTCCTCGCGGCCGCGCGAGCTCGGCGTCATGGTTGCCGCTGACTCGCACGGGGCCACGGTCGCGATCGTCGAGTACGACCGCAGCCTTTCCGTCTCCGAGCAGACCCTCATCCACGAGACCCCTTCGCCCGACCTCATCTTTCGCATGGACGGCGAGGCGTTCCGGATGTCTCTCTTCGAGAGCGCGAGGCGTCTGGCATCCGAGCTGCGCTACGCGGGGCTCTTGGAGGTACGGTTTCACATCGATCCATCGGGCTTGTCCTGGGTGTCGGACGTGACCATCGGCCTGCCCAGGCACCACACGCTCATCGAAATGGTCACCAGGGTGGACTTGGTCGCGCTGCAGCTTCGAATCACATCAGGTGAACACATCCCGGACGAGCTCGAAATCCTGACGCCCCGCGGCCATGCCCTGGACGCGTCCGTCTTGGCACTCGATCAACAGGATGCGGTCGTCGCTTCGTACGCCGTTTCGCCAGCGCCGCAGGGTCGGGTTCGCGCTACCTCTTCCGCCACCGTGGGGCTGCCCTTGCCCGCGGACGACCGTCCGCTGATCGCAAAGCTCAGCACGCACGCGCCAGTGCGCCACAGCGCGCTCCTCTCGATGGACCGTATGCTAGCCGAATTGCGCATCGAACCGTTCGCGACGAACATCGATGCACTCCGGCGGGTGCTCGGGGACTACGCGTTCCGCGCGGGCCAGTACGACACCGAGTCGGCCCTGCGCTTCGCCGCGGGTTGAGGCTGCAGTCCGCAACGTGCTGTCAGGCCGCAAAGGTCGACTTGCGCGCGTACACCGCAGCGTCGCCCAGCTGCTCCTCGATGCGCAGCAGCTGGTTGTACTTTGCGATCCGCTCCGAGCGCGAGGCGGAACCGGTCTTGATCTGACCGGCATTGGTCGCCACCGCGAGGTCGGCGATGAAGGTGTCTGCGGTCTCTCCGCTTCTGTGCGAGATGATCGAAGAGTAGCCGTTGAGAGCCCCCAGACGAATGGTGTCTAGGGTCTCGGTGACGGAGCCGATCTGGTTCACTTTGATCAGGATCGCGTTGGCAACTCCCTGGTCGATCCCCATCTGGAGGCGTTCGGTGTTCGTGACGAAGAGATCGTCGCCAACCAACTGAACCTGGTCCCCCTGGACTTCGGTCTGAACCTTCCAGCCGTCCCAGTCGTTCTCGTCCATTCCATCTTCGATGCTGACGATCGGATACTTCGAACAGTAGTCAGCGTAAATTTTGACGAGCCCCGCGGCGTCCACCGGCTTCTTGTCGAAGGTGTAGACGCTGTTCTTCTTGTCGTAGAACTCGCTTGCTGCGCAGTCGAGAGCGATCGAGATCTCGTGCCCCGGTCGGTACCCGGCGGCTTCAATCGCACGGGCAACGAACGAGAGCGCCTCCTCGTTGGTCGACAGGTGCGGTGCGAAGCCCCCTTCGTCGCCGACGCCCGTTGCGTGCCCAGCCTCTTTCAAGAGCTTCTTGAGGTTGTGAAAGGTCTCTGCCCCGGCACGAAGCGCATCGGAAAACGAGTCGAAGCCGTGCGGAACGACCATGAATTCTTGGATCTCGAGCCCGCTATCGGCGTGCGCACCTCCATTGATGATGTTCATCAAAGGGGTCGGCAGAACCTGAGCCTGCACACCGCCGAGATAGCGCCAAAGGGGGAGACCCACTTCCTCGGCCGCCGCGCGCGCAACGGCCATCGAAACCCCGAGGATCGCGTTGGCCCCGAGCTTCGCCTTCGAAGGGGTGCCGTCATGGTCGAGCATGAGCTGGTCGACCTCGGCTTGGTCGAGGGCTTCGGCGCCGATCACCTGCGGAGCGATTTCATCCACCACATTCCCGACGGCTTTCAAGACGCCCTTCCCCAAGTACCGGCTGGTGTCGCCATCGCGAAGCTCGAGCGCCTCGTGCTCGCCGGTGGATGCCCCTGACGGTACGGCGGCGCGGCCGGTTGCGCCTCCCATCAACTCCACGTCGACCTCGACAGTGGGATTTCCTCGGGAGTCCAGAATCTCTCTCGCGCCTACGGCGATGATCTCGCTCATGATTTCACCTCGCGCTCGGCTTAGCGGTTGATTAGGGGCGATGCAAGGATGTGGGTGCTAGGCTCGCCGGCCATGCACGCTTTGCTGTTCATTCCCTGGTTTCGCCTCGAGTCCTGGGACATCCCGCTGCCGTTCGACGTTCCAGTTCTGGGAGACACGCTTTCGATTCAACCGTTTGGCGTTCTCGTCGCGACCGGCGTCCTCCTCGGGGCCTGGGTTGCTGGGCGCTTCGCGCTGCGCAACGAACTCGACCCGGTTGCGACCGGCGACCTCGTGACCTACGCGGTGGTGACCGGATTCATCCTGGGCTACTTCTTGAACGGCCTCTTCTACGAGCGCGAGACGTTCATGCAGATCGTGCGGGACCCCTCTCTGCTCTTCTCGACCTGGCTCGGCCTCTCTTCGTACGGCGGTTTCTTTGGGGGCATCCTCGGCTGCTTCATATGGAGATACCGCAAGAAGATGGATCTGCTGCCCTACGCCAACGCCGTTTGCTTCGGCTTGCCCTTCGGCTGGCTGTTCGGCCGCATGGGCTGCTTCGTCGTCCACGATCATCCAGGCAGGGTCACCGAGTTCGCGTTGGCCGTCTCGGACTACCGTTTTGGCGCGCCGCCGTATCAGCCACGCCACGACCTCGGCCTGTACGAAGTGTTCTTCTCGCTGTCGATCATTGGGCTGTTCCTTTGGCTGGAGCATCGAAAGCGCCGACCGGTCGGCTTCTACTGCGTGCTCCTCCCCCTGCTCTACGCGCCGGTTCGGTTTTTTCTCGACTTTCTGCGGGCCGCCCCGCTCGAGGGCGGCGATGTTCGGTACGCTGGGCTCACTCCTGCCCAATGGTCCTCGATCGGCATGGTTTGCGTTGGCCTGGCGGTGTGGCGATTTGCCGTGAAGCCTCGGATGAGCGAAGGCGAGCCGCAGACCGCAAAGGCCTGAGCGCTACTTGAGCGAGACGACGGTCACCTGCGACCCGCCTTCGTCCTGGGTCGCCAGCCGAAACCCTTCGACGTAAGCCGCATCGCGTGCCAGGTGCTCGTGGATCGCCGCTCGGAGGGCGCCGCTGCCAACCCCGTGCACGATGAACGCGTTCGACTCGGCCGCGCCGTACATGCGATCGAGAAACGCCTCGGCCAACGAAACCGCCTCGTCGGCGCGAAGGCCGCGCACATCGAGCGTGTTGTCGCTCGTTCGAACGCTGCGCTGCGCTTTGGAATGCGTCCCGGTTACCGGGCCGGTCTCCTTGGGCGGCCGATCGGCGCTCTGCTTCAGCCCACGAAGGTCGCTCAAGTCGACCCAAAGTTTCATCATGCCCGCCGCG
>Ga0265303_10003008_pt1 | contig 10537 bp, 9 predicted proteins | sample Helome_2_FD_192494 | JGI IMG/M metagenome (GOLD analysis project Ga0265303, IMG submission 192494) | Marine sediment microbial communities from subtidal zone of North Sea - Hel_20160317 (Illumina Assembly) | ecosystem: Environmental > Aquatic > Marine > Subtidal zone > Sediment ... | reverse complement strand
GCACCGGCCATGATTTTTTGCAGGCGTTCGGGTTTGTGTTGCGGTTTAAGCGCCTGTTTTTTATCCGGTATTTCGACGGTTGATTTTTTACCGCGTTGCCGGTTTTTATGCTGCTTCATTGTTGCACAGGGTCTTGTTCGGTGTCCCTGGATTCATCTTCTTCATCCTGAACATGATCTTCCTCAGTATCCGGGTTTTCGTCCGGGTCAACGGCCTCGTCCCCGTCCATCCCGACCGGTGCTGCAACCTCAGAAGGCACTTCGAGTTGCAATTCGGGTTCGAGGTTTTCCATGTCGCGGATTTCAGCCAGGGTCGGCAATTCATCCAGGTTTTGCAAACCAAACGAGTCCAGAAAAGTATTGGTGGTGCCAAATAGTGCTGGTTTGCCAGGAACATCGCGGTGACCGACGACGCGTATCCATTCCCGCTCCTGTAAGGTACGGATAATGCTGGTGCTCACTGAAACCCCGCGCACTGATTCAATTTCTCCACGTGTGATGGGTTGCCGGTAGGCAATCAGGGCAATGGTTTCCAGCAGGGCTCGTGAGTAGCGTTGTGGCCGTTCCTTCCATAGACGGGAGACCCATTCATTGAAATCCTGCCTGACCTGAAAGCGAAATCCACTGGCGACCTTAATTAACTCCACACCACGATTGGCACATTCATTTCCAATCTGCTCCAGCGCACGACTGATCTCGCCGGTGGGTGGGCGTTCGTCATCGGTGAAAAGTGCCGCCAGCTGGGATGTCGACAGTGGTTGTCCTGCCGCCAGCAGGATAGCCTCCAGGATTTGCTGAAGCTGCTTACCCTTGATTATTGAATCTATTGTCATATCTTCCTGTTCAGTCATTGTCTTTACTTGCCGGACTGTTGCTCACCTGGCTGCGTGCCGGTTTGTGACATGGATAGTTCATTCAGGCGCTTTCACATAAATTTGCCCGAACGGTTCATTCTGTATCATGTCTACCAGTTGTTCACGGGTTAATTCCATCAGGGCCAGGAAACTGACAACCACACCCATACGGCCCTCTTCGGGGTCAAACAGGCGATGGAATTCAATATAGGGGTTCTCACGCAATGTGCTGAGAATACGGGACATACGCTCACGCACCGAGAGGGGCTCGGCCGATATCGAATGGCGGCTGAACAATTCAGCGCGTCCCATGACATCTTTGAGTGCCGCGAGGATTTCACGTAATTCGACCGTGGGTGGTACACGGACCACGGTTTTGTCTTCAACATATGCCTCAACTGTCGTGAAGTCGCGCCCCTCCATGGGTAACTCATCCAGATCCTCTGCTGCCTGTTTGAAGCGCTCGTACTCCTGTAACCGTCTGACCAGCTCTGCCCTGGGGTCAGACTCTTCACCGTCATCGAGGGCGGGCCGGGGTAAAAGCATCCTGGATTTAATCTCCGCCAGGATCGCAGCCATGACGAGATATTCAGCAGCCAGCTCAAACTGTATATCCTGAAGCATCTCGATGTATTCAATATATTGACGGGTAATCTCGGTAATGGGTATATCAAGAATATCCAGGTTCTGCCGTCTGATCAGGTAGAGCAGGAGGTCCAGCGGACCTTCAAACGCATCAAGTATGACCTCTAACGCATCGGGTGGTATGTACAGATCGTGGGGAACCTCGGTAACCGGAGACCCCTGCACCAGTGCAAAGGGCATTTCTTCCTGGTCGCCTTCCCTTTGTGCAGTGACGGTGGCTTGATGATTTTCCGGTTCCATTTCAGAGGAAGTCTATCACGCCGCGTCCACGGCGCAGGATTTCCGGGTGCCCGCTGCACAGGTCGATCAGGGTGGTAGGCTCAAGCGGGCAGTAACCGGCATCAACAAACAAGTCGATTTGCCCGTAAACCTCGTCATAAAGGTCTTCCGTGTCCAAAATCCCGTCTTCCGGGTCCGACACTATCAGTGACGAACTCAACAGTGGTTCATCAAGTACTTCCAGTAAGCCCTGTACCAGCGGGTGGTCGGGTATACGCACACCCACGGTGCGAACTTTGTCCAGCTGGGCATTGCGCGATACATTATTGGTAGATGGCAGGATAAAGGTATAAGGGCCTGGCGTCAGTTGGCGTATCAGGCGATGGTCGGAATTTTGCAGTCTGACCAGTTTTCCGACTTCTGAAAGACTGCGACAGCAATAGCTGAAATGGTGATGGCGGTCCAGTCCGCGTAAGCGGATCACCCGGTCGCGGGCTTTGCGGTTATTGGAACGCCAGCCCAGCGCATATCCGGAATCGGTAGGATATGCAATCAAACCGCCCCGAACCAGTACACCGACAATATGGTCGAGTTGACGCGGATTGGCACCATAGGGGTTTATTTCGATTCGCTCACTCATAACCTGCCTATTTTACCTGTCTCTAAGCGATCTGCTCAATCTATTCGATAATAAAGACAGAAAATTGATGGTTGAGCTTGAGCAAATGATTCAGTCAGGTACACTTCCGGTAAATACAAAGGAATTTTTATGTGGTATGTCATCCACGCATCGGACCGTGAAGATAGTCTTGAGGCACGCAAGGCTGCCCGGCCTGCGCACCTGGAACGGGTTCAGAAATTGATTGAGAGAGGGCGGTTGCTGGTCGCAGGACCCATGCCCAATATAGATTCCCCCGATCCCGGTCCGGCCGGGTTTAGCGGTTCAACTATCATCGCCGAATTTGACTCACTGGAAAAAGCCCGGCAATGGGCCGCCAGTGATCCCTATGTGGAAGCCGGTGTGTATGATTACGTTGACGTCAGGCCATTTATCAAGGCGCTACCGTGAGGGTCAGGAAATGAGTGCCAGACGCGTCGAACGTATCCGCTTATTGCTTGAACTGGCGTTTGAGCCTGAGTCTTTGCAGGTGGAAGACGACAGCCACAAACATGTTGGGCATGAAGGTGCGAAAAGTGGTCTCGGCCATTTCAACGTTTCGATCGTCAGTTCACATTTCAACGGTATGAAAATGCTGGCCCGTCACAGGGCAGTTTATGCCGCCCTGGACGATATGATGAAAACTGATATTCATGCACTGGCAATCGAAGCCATCGCCAGTGATGAACTTTAAGCCGGGCTATGGCAACTCGACAGAAACAGGTGGTTGCCAGTTTTCAGCCCTGTGTTCAGCCACGACCGTTGTACCGATGCCGCCGCGAACATTGAAAACCGCGCTCAGACGCATAAACCGGGGAGAGCTGGCTTTGACCAGGTCGTCAAGAATCGCATTGGTGACAGCTTCATGAAATGCACCTTCATTTCTGAAACTCCATACGTACATCTTGAGGGACTTGAGCTCAACACATTGCCGGTCCGGGACGTACTCAAGTGTCAGCGTGGCAAAGTCCGGCTGACCGGTCTTCGGACACAAACAAGTAAACTCCGGAATGTCGATTCGAATGGTATAATCCCGTGCTGGCTGGGGGTTTGGAAACAGTTCCAGTTCCCGACTGGGCTGGGTCGTCATACAACTCTCCGGAAAAAACTATAATTGGATGGGCACTTTACTCATCTCTGACCACAGATTCAATCTATGCGACTAACTGCAATCAAGCTTGCCGGTTTCAAATCCTTTGTTGATGCGACCACTTTTACCGCGCCGACCAACCTGACGGGTATCGTCGGGCCCAACGGCTGTGGCAAGTCCAACATCATCGATGCAGTCCGCTGGGTCATGGGTGAGGGCTCCGCGAAAGTTTTGCGTGGTGAATCCATGGCGGATGTGATTTTTTCCGGTTCAAGCAGTCGTAAGCCCGTGGGCATCGCAAGCGTCGAGTTGATTTTTGACAATACCCTTGGCCGGATTGCGGGTGAGTTTGCGGCCTTTAACGAAATTTCAGTCAAACGCACTGTTGGTCGGGAAGGTGTCTCTCAGTATGCGCTCAATGGAACCCGCTGCCGGCGTAAGGACGTTCGTGACCTTTTCCTCGGTACCGGTCTCGGTTCAAAAAGCTATTCGATAATAGAACAGGGTATGATTTCACAGGTGGTCGATGCCGGCCCCGATGAAATTCGGTCACACCTCGAGGAGGCGGCCGGAATTTCCCGCTACAAGGAACGGCGCAGGGAGACCGAACGGCGAATCAAACATACCCGCGAAAACCTTGACCGCCTGACCGACCTGCGGGATGAGATTGCCAATCATTTGAATCGTTTAAAAAGACAGGCCAATGCGGCCGAACGATATAAAAAACTCAAGGTTGAGCAACGGGAACTCGAATCAAATTTGTTGGCCCTGCAATGGTTGTCTCTGAAAAATGACGCAGAGCTGGGCCGGTCCGGGCTGTCGGTTCAGGAAACCGCGATGCAGGAACAGGTCGCCGAGCAGCGCGCCGCAGAGGCCCGTATGGAATCCACCCACCAGGAGCAGGCGGCCGCCAGTGAGGCGTTTAACACGGTGCAGGGCGAGTTGTACGCCATCAGCAGTGATATAGCCCGGCTTGAACAGACGGTTCAGCACAGCCGGGAATTGCAGGCCCGGCAACAGAAAGAGTACGAAGAAACCTCCGGAGCCCTGCAGGATATGGAAAAACACATGGTGCTGGACCGGGCCCAGGTAGAAGACCTGACATCCAAATTGGCTGCAGTTGAACCCGCGCTCGAGATAGCGCTCAAGGACGAGGCCGGTGCAGATACCGAAATGCAGGCAGCGGAAGCCGAAGTGGCTGGCTGGCAGGAAGAACTGGAAAGGCATCATGTCAAGAACAATGAACTGAACCGTAAGGCCGACGGCCAACGCGCGATGATCACGATGCTGGACAGCCGTATGGAGGATGCGTCGGTCCGTCTTCAGAACCTTGCCGGTGAAACGGAAGGTACGGATACCGGGGTGCTGAGCCAGGAAGTCGTCGAACTTGAGAAGCAGGCCGGTGTGATGGCGGCACAACTGGCGGAGCAACAGCAACAACTCGAGTCAAATCGCAAAGACCTGGAGGTACGCAGACAGAATTTGCGTGATGCCATTGCAAGACAGCACGAATTGAAAGGGGAGGTTAACCGCCGTGAAGGCCGGCTTGAATCACTCAAGGCGTTGCAACAGGCTGCACGACAAGGCGATAACGGCATGCAATGGCTTGAAACCAACGGTCTCAAAGCCGCACCGCGACTGGTTGAACAGCTTGATGTCGCAAAGGGGTGGGAAGCGGCAGTGGAGACTGTCCTGGGGTTTTGGCTGGATTCGGTTTTGGTCGACGATCCGGTGGCGCTTTCGTCACCATTAGGGCAGTTGGCGACCGGTAATGGTGATGATATTGAATTGACGCTGCTCAATAGCCACTCTTCCGGTCTCAAGGCAATAGCTGGCAGCCTGGCGGAGAAAGTGACTGCGCCTGATGCGATCACCGCACTGTTGAACCGCGTTCAGCTCAGTGATTCCCTGGGAGCGGCATTCAAAGCTGTCGGGGAACGGCATGACGGATCATCTGCAATAACAGCGCAGGGCCAGTGGATCGGGCAGGGATGGATTCGGGTCGCGGGTGACCAGTCCGGACAGGCTGGCATGCTGGCCCGGAAACAGGAGATTAAAACCCTGCAGGCCGAAATCGCTGAACTGCAGCGGGAATGGTCTGTGCTGAGTGAGTCAAACCAGGCTGAGCGTGATGAACTGCCTGGTATGGAAAGCGCAGTCAATGAACTACAGCAACAAGTCAATGACCTGCACAGGACAAGTTCAGACCTGGCCAGCCGATTGCATGCCGGTCGTGCCAGGATCAAGGATCTTGGCGAACGTCAAAAACAGATCGCTGAAGAAACCGTGACCCTGCAGAAAGGGCAGAATGATGCCCAGGCAGAGATAAAATCCCTGCGAGCCAACCAGGCGTCCCTGGTGGATGAAATGGCTATTATCGAAAAAGAACGCGCGGCCCTGGACAAGCAGCGCCGGTCTTTACTGGAACGCAGGGACAATGCCCGTGCGCGTGCCCGGGAAACACGCAACCAGCGTCACGAACTGGCATTGAAAACGGGATCACATCGCGCGAGCCTGGATTCGCTGCGCAACGCGCTATTACGCATGGATACACAGTTTAGCCAGTTGCAGCAGCGATTCGTGCAGTTGAGCGAGCAAATTGCGCAAAATGAAGACCCGCAGGAAACGCACCGTACCAACATGGATGGCCTGTTACAGAGCCAGGTCGAGGTAGAACAGCGTCTGACCGCGGCCAGGGCGAAGATGCAACAACTCGAAGAGGATTACCGAAAGCTTGATACCGACCGGCAAACCTGTGTCAGGCAGGTCGAGGAGATTCGCGGCTCACTGGAAAATGCGCGTCTGAAGCAACAGGAACTGGAGTTGACTGCCCGCACACTTGAGCGGCAGGTTGAGCAATTGGGTAACCAGGTGACAGAACTGGCTGAATCATTGCCGGAGGACGCTGACGCCGAGGCCTGGCAGGAAGAAATGGAGCGCCTGGGTGCACGTATTACCCGCCTTGAACCCGTCAACCTGGCAGCTATTTCCGAATATGAAGAAGAATTAAAGCGCAAGGAATACATGGATGCCCAACATGAGGACCTGGTCGGCGCGTTGGAAACACTTGAAAACGCGATCAAGAAAATTGACCGCAAGACCCGCACCCGCTTCAAGGATACGTTTGAAAGCGTCAACAAGGGTGTACAGGAATTGTTTCCAAAGCTATTTGGCGGCGGGCATGCCTATCTTGAATTGACCGGTGATGATCTGTTGACCACCGGTGTATCGATTATGGCGCGACCGCCGGGCAAACGAATCAGCAGTATTAACCTGATGTCGGGTGGTGAAAAGGCACTGACGGCCGTGGCTTTCGTATTTGCGATATTCCGCTTGAATCCGGCACCATTTTGCCTGTTGGATGAGGTCGACGCGCCGTTGGATGACGCCAATGTCGGGCGCTTTACTACAATGGTGAAGGAAATGTCTGAAACCGTGCAGTTTATCGTGGTCACGCATAATAAAATTACCATGGAAATGGTGCATCAACTTAGCGGTGTCACCATGCGCGAGCCCGGTGTGTCGCGGCTGGTGCAGGTTGATATAGATGAAGCCGCCAAATTCGCGGGAATCTAGGGATTAATATATTCCAAGGTGGTATGGAGATGGATGGATCAACTTTCAGATGGATTTTAGTCATTGCCGGAATTGTGATCATTGCGGGAATATTCCTGTTTGGCAATCCGGACCGGAAACGCAAATCGCGTGCGTCGCGCAAGCGTGTCCATGCGCAACGGGTCAGACGTGAACCGGCGCTCGATTCCGATGGGCGTGCGTCCGCAGGGGATGATGCCGATGAGGATGACAGGCAAGCTGAGTTGGCGATCGGGTTGCCAACCGACGAAGGTGGCGACCTTGACACATATATTGAAAAACGGATTGAACCGGGGCGCGATAGCAAGCCAGGGAATCCTGCCGCGCCGCTGCCCGACAGGATCGTGACACTGTTCTTGCTGGCCCGTGACAATCACGTCATCACGGGGGTTGAACTACTGGATGCCTCGTTAAAGTCAGGCCTGGTTTTTGGCAGTCACGATATATTTCACCGTATCCATGAAGAAGATGTGGAGCCGGTATTCAGTATGGCCAACCTGACCAAGCCGGGTTCCTTTGACAAAAATACCTGGAATACCATGGAAATCCGGGGTGTGACCATGTTTATGACCCTGCCCGGACCAAGAAATGCGCTGGACGCCTGGGATTCGATGTTGGCAACAAGTCGCAGGCTGGCTGAGTTGTTACATTCGGATTTGCTGGATGACAAGCACGAGGTGTTCACCCGTCAGCGCTCCTTGAAAATCAAGGAAGAATTGCGTGAATACGAACGGCAGAAAAATCCAGAGTCATGACGCAAAAGGCTGCATTTGAACGTGCCGGTGAACTGCGGCGTTTAATCGAACATCACAATTACAGCTATTACGTACTGGATGATCCGGAAGTTCCGGATGCCGAATACGACCGGCTGATGGGGGAACTGGAAGGGATTGAATCCGCCCACCCGGAACTGGTTACACCCGATTCCCCTACACAACGTGTCAGCGGCACGCCACAGGATGGTTTTGAGACCGTTCGGCATCGCGTACCGATGCTGTCGTTGGGGAATGCGTTTACCGAAGAAGAAGTAGCTGACTTCCAGCGCCGTGTGGAGCAAGGACTTGAGCGCAGTCACATCATTTATGCTGCGGAACCCAAGCTGGATGGCGTGGCAATCTCACTCACCTACGAGGCTGGGATCTTAACCACGGCAGCAACCCGTGGAGATGGTGAAAAGGGTGAGGACGTCACGTCCAATGTTCGCACAATTCGAGCTGTTCCCCTCAGGCTTCATGGCAGGGACTGGCCCACATTGCTCGAGGTGCGTGGGGAAATCTACATGCCACGGGCTGGTTTTGACGCATTCAACCGCAGGGCCATTGAGACAGGGGAGAAGCCCCTGGTCAATCCCCGCAACGGCGCCGCCGGCAGTTTAAGACAACTCGACCCGCAACTGACCGCCAAACGGCCGCTGGCTTTTTTTGCCTATGCCACGGCGACCCGCGATAACCTGCCCGATAACCAGTTTGATGCCCTGGCCCGTTTGCGGGATTGGGGCTTCCCGGTCAACCCGGAAGTCAGACGGGTCGAGGGTCTGAAAGGATGCCTCGATTACCATAAGCGAATGGCGGCACTGCGTCCTGCACTGGGATATGACATTGACGGTGTGGTTTACAAGGTTGACCGCTTCGACCAGCAGGGCTTTCTTGGTTTTATAAGCAAGGCACCCCGATGGGCGCTGGCCCATAAATTTCCGGCCGAAGAAGAAATAACCCGGTTGCTGGATATAGATATCCAGGTAGGCCGCACCGGGGCGCTTACACCGGTTGCCAGGCTGGAACCGGTTTTTGTGGGTGGTGTAACGGTGACCAATGCCACATTGCACAATGAAGACGAAATCCGGCGCAAGGACATTCGGGCTGGAGATTGGGTCGTGGTGCGCCGGGCGGGAGATGTTATTCCCGAAGTGGCGCGTGTCGTGAAACAACGGCGTGAAACCGACCTGCCGGAATTTCATATGCCCGAAACCTGTCCCGAGTGTGGCTCCGATGTTGAGCGGACCGAGGGTGAAGCGGTAGCCCGGTGTACGGGTGCCCTGATTTGTCCCGCGCAGATAAAACACGGAATCCGGCATTTTGCCACGCGCAAGGCCATGGATATCGAGGGCTTGGGTGACAAGCTGGTTGATCAACTGGTTGAGCAGGGTATGGTTCACACGGTTGCGGATTTATATCACCTCACCTTTGAGCAGATCGCCTCAATGGAGCGGATGGGTGGCAAGTCGGCTGAAAACCTTCTGAAGGCCCTTGAGGCCAGCAAAAAGCCCGGTCTTGACCGTTTGCTCTATGCGCTCGGTATTCGCGAGGTGGGCGATGTGACGGCACATTCGCTGGCTGCCCATTTCAGATCAATGCAGGCACTGGAGGAAGCTTCCGAGGAAACCCTCATCGAGGTGAGCGACGTGGGGCCGGTCGTCGCCGGTCATGTAGCGGCTTTTTTTCAGCAGGAAAAGAATCGCCGGGTTATCCAGGCCTTAAAGGACGCTGGAGTAGACTGGCAGCCACTGGAAGAGAAAGGCGGAGCACAACCGTTGGCCGGTGAGACCTGGGTGCTGACGGGTGCACTATCCATGCCGAGGATCCAGGCGAAGAGCCTGCTTGAAACTCTGGGTGCAAAAGTGACCGGAAGTGTGTCGGCTAAAACCAGTGCACTGCTTGCCGGTGAAGCTGCCGGCTCCAAGCTGACCAGGGCCCGTAAACTGGGTGTAAAAATCATCTCGGAATCTGAATTCGTGGAATACCTGGCGACCCATGGTCTCGAAATCTCTTAGTTCGTAAATTCAATACGATACACCGGTGCTGGTTTTTTCTCGGTGGTGATGTAAATCGCCTTGCCATCACCAGAGTAGCTAATCGCTTCATTTTGTACAGCAGGCGGCCCAACGACTTCTTCAGGTTTTCTTTGTAAAGCGCTTAACCAGTCCTCACCGGCGTTGCGTTGAAAACGGTACAGGCTGCGGTAGGTGATGATTACGGCCCGGGTGCCATCATCCGAGATATCAAAACCGGTTGGTTGCGATATGAAATCCGTTCTTCCGCCAAAGTGAAAACGGTCTTTTGATGTCGGTGGTCGTAATCTGGCAATGGTCCCCAGGAATTTTAGCTCCGCATTTTTCCCGGTTAATGCTGTTTCAAGATCCACGGCATATAAACGGGATGGCTTGTCGCGTTTGCTAAGCAGCAAAATCTGCTTGCCGACCGGGTCATACGCCATTGATTCGCAATCGCGAGGCCCGTCGGGGTAGGTCAGATGCAATGAATGTTTCAAATCCAACCGGCCCCAATAGCGGTCGTGCTCACCGGTTTTGGGCTCTTCGGCAAAGTACAGCTTGATGGATTTTCGCTTTGCCTGGTTATCGCCAATATCGCCGACCACTATCCAACGGTCTGCATCAACGGGTACCGAGGTGATGTCTTCCCAATCTTTATTTTTGGCAGGCACGATGGCGACAGAGCCAAGGTCTGTGCCGCTTTCATCA
>Ga0265303_10003006_pt1 | contig 10537 bp, 12 predicted proteins | sample Helome_2_FD_192494 | JGI IMG/M metagenome (GOLD analysis project Ga0265303, IMG submission 192494) | Marine sediment microbial communities from subtidal zone of North Sea - Hel_20160317 (Illumina Assembly) | ecosystem: Environmental > Aquatic > Marine > Subtidal zone > Sediment ... | reverse complement strand
GCCGATTGCCTCAGCGGGATGGTGGGTGGGGAATCAGGTATCGATAAAACTCGTGAACTCTTCGAGTGATTTCCGCTTGATGTCGGGTACGTGTGCATCATCGGCCGGGTAACCGACAACGAGTAGCAGGAACGGTCGCTCACTCGTCGGTCGCCCCAGAATTTCGTTGAGGAATTTCATGGGGCTCGGTGTGTGCGTTAGCGTCGCAAGGCCGGCAACATGCAAGGCCGTGATCAACAGGCCGGTCGCCAGGCCTGTCGACTCGGTCGGATAGTAATGTTTGACTTTACGGCCATCGGGGAGCTGGCCGTACTTCTGCAGGAACACGGCGACCAGGTACGGCGCCGTTTCCAGGAACGGCTTACGATCGTCGGTTCCGAGCGGCTCCAGTGCCGCGAGCCATTCTTCGGATGCCCGGTGTGTATAAAATTCCCTCTCTTCGACTTCCGCTGCTTCGCGGATCTTGCGCTTCGTTTCCGGGCCACTGACGACTGCGAAATGCCAGGGCTGCAGATTTGCGCCGCTGGGCGCCGTGTTGGCCACCTTGAGCGCGGTTTCGATGATGTCTCTCGGCACCGGCCGGTCCGAAAAGTCGCGCACGGTGCGGCGCCGGCTGATGTCTTTGTAAAAGTCGTTGAGACGCTGTCGCATTTCTTCCACCGGGTACTCACGGTACTGCGGCAACGGGATGCTCGGGTAGGTACTCACGGTGATTCCTCTTCCTCGGATCGGCGGCTGTCGACGTAGTCGTCGTCCGCCTCGCTCAATTTTTGCAAAACGCTCCACTCGGTTTCGTCATTCCCGGAGACGGCGCGGCCGCGCATCGAGATACCTGCCTCGTGCACCGATTCAGGCCGGCCGGAAATCAGCGGGTGCCATGCGGGCAACTCCTGTCCATGGGCGAGTCGCCGATAGGCGCAACTTGCGGGCAACCAGGCGAACGTCTCCGGCTCGTCCGCCGACAGCACCAGGCAGTCGGCAACGCGTTTCGCGCGCGCCGAATAGTCGATGCATCGGCACGTCTCGATATCGAGCAGGCGACATGCGATGTCGGTGTAGTAGATATCCCCGCTGTCCTCATCTTCCAGCTTTTGCATGCAGCACAACGCACAACCATCGCACAACGACTCCCACTCTGTACGGCTAAGCTCCGCCAGCGATTTGCGTTTCCAGAATTGATCCGTCATCGTCCCGTACTTTACGAGACTAATGGTCTAACAAGAAGCAAATATCCGCATGAAAGCCGTGTTTCTCGATTGGGCGACGATGGGTCCAGACCTCGACCTGCGCCGCCTGCGCCTGCTGTTGCCAGAGCTCGAGGTGTTTGATGTCACCGCCGATCACGAGGTCGCGGAGCGCATCCAGGACGCGGAGTTTGTGCTGGCCAACAAGATTTGCCTGACCGACGAACTGCTCGTGCGCTGTCGCGAGCTGCGCTTTATCGGCCTGACGGCCACGGGAACAGACAATGTCGATCTCGACGCCGCGGCGCGACACGGCGTGGCCGTCTGTAATATTCGCGCGTATTGCACACAGTCCGTCGCCGAACATGTTCTCGGCTGCCTGCTCAGCCTGGCACACAATCTCGACGCCTACGTGAACGATGTGCGAGCCGGCGCATGGCAAAGGTCCGATAACTTCTGCCTGCTGTCACACCCGGTACACGAACTGTCTGCGATGACGCTGGGCATCGTGGGCTACGGCGAACTGGGCAGGGGCGTGGCCAGGCTGGGCGCGGCGTTTGGCATGGAGGTCATTGTCTCGGTTCGCCCGGGAAGCAGTGATGTCACGGACGACAGGGTTTCATTTGACGAATTGCTGGCGCGCTCCGATGTTATCTCCCTGCATTGCTCACTCAACGAAGCTACCCGCGGTCTCTTCGGCAAAGACGAATTTCTGAAGATGAAAGACGATGCAATCCTCATTAACACGGCCCGCGGCGGCCTGGTTGACTCCGCCGCACTCGCGGAAGCCCTCGAGAGCGGGCAGATCGCGGCGGCGGCCGTCGACGTGCTGCCGATCGAACCACCTGTGAAGGGCGATCCGCTGTTGGACTATCGCGGCCATAACCTGATCGTAACGCCACATATCGCCTGGGCAAGCAACGAAGCCCGGCAGGCGGCCATCGATGAGCTTGCCGCGAATATCGAGGCCTTTCTCGAGGGCCGCGAGCGAAATCGTATCGTCTGATCAGGTACCGATAATCTGCCGTGCCCATTGCACGATCTGGCGCACACGGGGCGAGCCGAGATCATAGGCTTCATCGAACGTTACCCAGCGCCACTCGTGATGCTCCGGTTCGCCGGTCTCGGGCGAAATCCCCATGGTGACGGATTCAGTCGGGGTGCGCCCGATGTAGTACCGGGCCACCTTGCCGCGACTGTACGGTCCGGTCTCGAAGTAGCGCTCGCCCCAGTCGAATGCGATGTCATCGATACCGGTTTCTTCGCCGACCTCACGTTCGGCTGCCTGCATGGGCTCCTCGCCCTGCTCCCGGATGCCCTTCGGGAAATCCCAGTGATGAAACGCCCGCAGCATCAGTGTCACCCAGCCCTCACCGGTGTCGCGAGCGAGCACGATGCCGCAAGAGAGTCTCTGCTCGTTCATGTCGCCAATCGCAAAACATCCGCCGGAGCGGCGTTGACGGCACTTCGGGCCGCGAAAAAGCCGCTGATACAGACCAGGAACACGCCGGCGCTGAGACCAACCACCCACAGCAAGGGATTCAGTTCAACAGGCAATTGAAAGAGCTGCACAGCGACAACGGCAGCGAGGATCGATGCACCCGCGGATGCCAGGACGCCGGCCGCCAAACCAAGCGCCGCGAATTCCGCCATCACACCGAAGAAGACCGTTCGCCGGCTTGCGCCTAGCGCTCGCAGCATCGCGCTCTCAAAGCGCCGCTCATCGATCGTCGACTGAACGGCTGCGAACAAGACCGCGATACCCGCCGCCAGTGTAAAAACGAACACGGCCTGCACGGCAAGACTGGCTTTCTCGATGATGCCGCGAACCTGCTGCAGGATCGCGCCGAGATTGATGACGGAAATCGTTGGGTACTTGCGCACGAGGTCGACGAGCATCGCTTGTTGCTCGTCTTCTATTTTCATACTCGATATATAGGTCGTCGGCATTCCGTCAAGCGCCCCCGGTGACAGGACGATAAAGAAGTTTGGCTTGAACGAGTCCCAGTTGACTCTACGAATACTCGCAATCTCGGTCGCTACTTCCCGGCCCGCCACGAAGAAGTCCAGGCGATCGCCGATCACCAGTCCAGCGTCGACGGCCGATTCCTCTTCGATGGACACCAGCGGCGGACCATCATAGTCGGGCGGCCACCAGTTGCCGTCCAGCAACTCATTGCTGTCGCTCATCTCCGCTGTCCACGACAGATTGGCCTCACGATTGGCCAGCCAACGTCCGTCTTCAGTGGGATACTCGCGTTCGCTGACGGGCTCGCCGTTGATCGAGGTCATGCGCGCGCGTACCAGCGGCGTGAACGTCGGAACGGGCACGCCGTTGTCCTCGAAAAACGAACCGAGCGGTGCCACCTCCTGTGGCTGAATGTTGATGAGAAAGTGATTCGGCGCATCTTCGTCGAGCGTCTGTCGCCATCCTTCGAGCAGGTCCGTGCGTACCAGCGTAAGCAACAACAGCACGGTGAGTCCAAGGCCGAACGCAACTACCTGAATGGCACTGTCTCGTCCGCGCCGCGCAACATTGGCAAGACCGTAGCGCCAGGCCACTCCGACCCCCGACCGAAACCGGCCAATCAACGCAACAAGCCCGCGGCCAACGAGGTACAGCGCCCCGGCGATCACCAGGATGCCACCGATCAGGATAAGCAGCATGCGTGGATCACCGACAGACCGATACAAGAGCGCCGCGACAGCCGCGAGGGAGAGGCCCGCCACGAACAGCCTGGATGGCGCGGGTGGCACGGCATCATGTCGCAAGACGCGTAACGGCGGCGTATTGCGAAGCTGAATGAGTGCGGGCAATGCGAAACCCACCAACAGCACCAGCGCGCTGCCGCTCGCCAGCACCGCGGGCCGCAGGCCAGGACTCGGCAGGTCGCTGGCGATGAGATCAGCAAGAATTCGGGACAACAGTTCTTCGGCCGCGAGACCCACGACGCTGCCGACGATGACGCCCAGAATTCCGAGCAGCACCAGCTGTATCAACGCGACCGCAATGACAAATCCCTGCGTTGCACCGAGACTCTTCATCAGCGCGACGGTATCCATTCGACGTTGCGCGAACCGGCGCGCCGACATCGCGACCGCAACGGCACTCAAGAGCAAACTGATGACGGCTGTCAGTGACAGGAAGCGCTGTGCCCGGTCCGCCGCATTGTAGGCCCGCTCGCTGCTTTCTTCCTGGCTGCGAATCCGGACGGAGTCCGGTAACTCGTCCTCGATCGCGGCATTGAATTCGCCCACGGCGGACTCATCGCCTGCGACGAGCAAGGCATAGCTGACGCGACTTCCTTCGCCGATCAGCCCGGTGCGCGCGATATCCTGATCATTCATGAGGAGTGACGGCGCGAGTGAGGCAAACCCGATTGACTGGTCGGGGCGATACGTCAGTATGGCCGAAACCCGCAGTTCGGCTTCACCGACCGACAAGCGGTCCCCCACATCGGCACCGACTCGCGCAAGCAGCGCCCCATCGGCCCAGATTTCGCCGATTGCAGGCACACCATCGACGTCACGCTGCTCACCAAACAGTTGATCGGACACGCGCACCGTACCGCGCAATGGATACGCCTCGCTGACAACCTTGATGCTGGACAAGGCACTCTCGTCCCCGGCGAACACGACCGATGGAAATGACATCGTCTGTGCCGTGTCGAGCCCATACTCCTCCGCGAGATCACCCCATTCCGCAGGCACAGGCTCCTGGGACCGAAGCCGCAGATCGGCCGCAAGGACTTCGTTGGCCTGTCGCGCCACGGCCTTGCCGATTCGATCCGTCAGGAAACCCACGGCGGTCAGCGCGCCGACCGCGAGGCTAACGGCGGCAAGCAATACCAGCACCTCGCCGGAACGAAGCTCGCGGGGCATGCTCCTGAGCGCGAATACGATCGCCCTCACGCGGCGGCTCCCGAATCGCTCACCAGACGCCCGCTGTCCAGCGCCAGGATGCGATCACAACGCTCCGCAAGACTGCTGTCATGGGTGACGAGTATGAGGGTCGTCGAGGAATTTCGATTGAGTTCGAACATGAGCTCCATGATGTTGGCGCCCGTATTGCTGTCGAGGTTGCCGGTCGGTTCATCGGCAAACAGCACCGCCGGTTCCGTCGCAAACGCCCGCGCGATGGCGACTCGCTGTTTCTCGCCACCCGACAGTTGTGAGGGATAGTGGCTCCAGCGATCCTCGAGGCCGACCTTCCTGATGATTTCGCGCGCCGCCGAGCGAGCGTCATCATGGCCCGCCAGTTCCAGCGGCAACATGACGTTCTCCAGCGCGTTGAGCGACGGCACGAGATGAAATGACTGAAAGACAAACCCGACACTCTCGGCCCGGACGCGCGCGCGGCCATCCTCGTCAAGCTCCGACAGGTTCACACGGTTCAGCACGACGTGCCCCCGGGACGGCAAATCCAGCCCGGCCAGTAAAGCCAGCAACGTGGATTTGCCTGCACCCGATGGCCCGACCACGGCCACGGACTCTCCGGCAAGAATCTCGAAACTGACGTCAGAAAGTATGGTCAGACTCCCTTCGGGGCTGCTAACCTCTTTGCTGACCGCGCTAGCCGCTAATACCATGTTGTTCCTTGCCGACTGATTTTGCATGCGAAGATTTCTTGCTTTTGTTTTATTGCTGATGACCGCTACCGCACAGGGTAACGGGTCGCCGACGGTGCTCGTCTTTGGCGATTCCCTGAGCGCTGGTTTCGGTATTGACATTGACCAATCCTGGACCACTTTGTTGCAGTCCCGGCTGGAACAACAAGGGTACGAACATCGCGTCGTGAACGCCAGTATCACCGGTGAGACGACTGAGGGCGGCGTGTCCCGAATCGAGTCTGCCCTGAGTACCTTCGATCCGGCCCTGATTATTCTCGAGCTGGGTGGCAACGATGGCCTGCGCGGCTTTCCGCCTGCCCGGATCCGGGAAAACCTCGACAAGATTGTACAGCGGTCGAAGTCGTCGGGCGCCGCCGTCGTCCTCCTGGGTATCCGCATTCCCGCGAACTACGGGCCGCGATACACCCAGGCGTTCGAGGCCGTCTACCGCCAGGTAGCTACCGACCTGGATGTCGAATGGGTCGAGTTTTTCATGGACGGCGTGGCGCTGAACGATGAGTTGCTGCAAGCGGATCGCATCCACCCGAACGCCGACGCACAACCCATCCTGCTCGATAATGCCTGGCCAATTATCAGCGCTGCACTTCGCGCGCCATGATGCGTTATGATTTCTGATCGCGCTGGCCGGGAATCCGCCTGGCCCCGCAACGGTAAGGAATTCGATATTGGACAAGGCCTGGCTTAAATCCTACCCACCGGGGGTGCCCGAAGAGGTCCCGACGCCGCCATATCGTTCGGTTCGGGATTTATTTGAGCACAGCTTTGCGGAGTACCCGAACAACGCCTCGTACACCAACATGGGCAGGACGCTCAGCTACGCCGACCTCAATCACCTCTCAATGCGTTTCGCCTGCTACCTGCAACAGGAGCTGGGCATGACGAGAGGCGAGCGAGTTGCGATCATGTTGCCGAATATTCTGCAGTACCCTGTGGCGATGTGCGGCATTTTTCGCGCCGGCCTCGTGGTCGTCAACGTCAATCCCTTGTACACGGCGCGTGAGCTCAAACACCAGCTCAAGGATTCCGGCGCCCGCTGCGTGGTCATTCTCGAGAACTTCGCCCACATTCTCGAGGAAGTCGTTGCCGACACAGACGTCGACTTCGTTGTGACGACCGGTGTTGGTGACCTCTTAAGCTGGCCAAAAAGCACGCTGACGAACTTCGCGCTGCGTCATGTCAGGAAGGCGGTGCCCTCCTATCGCCTGGCAAACAGCGTTTCTTTCAAGGCCGCCCTCAAGGCCGGCTCCAACAAGGACCTCACGCCCGTCGACATTGGTTTTGCCGACATCGCCTACCTGCAGTACACCGGTGGAACCACGGGTGTCTCGAAAGGCGCCATGTTGAGTCACCGCAACATGGTGTACAACGTGCAACAGACGATTTCGTGGCAGGGTGACGCCTACGACGATGTGCGCCCCGTCATAGCGATCACGGCCCTGCCGCTGTATCACATCTTCTCCCTCCAGGGTAACTGCCTGACCGTAATGGCGCAGGGCGGGCAAAACGTGTTGATCACCAATCCAAGGGATTTCGAGGGTTTCGCCAAGGAAATTGCCAAATTCCGATTCAATATGTTCACGGGTGTCAACACGATGTTTGCGGCCCTCCTGAACACGCCCAGCTTCCGGGATATCGATTTCAGCTCCCTGCGCGTCTGTATCGGCGGCGGCATGGCGGTTCAACCCGCGGTGGCCAAAGAATGGAAGAACGCGACCGGTACGACAATTCTCCAGGGCTATGGGCTCACGGAAACCTCGCCGGCAGCGATTGTCTGCCGCATCGATTCGGAATTCACCGGCACACTCGGTCTGCCAATACCGTCAACCGACGTCATGATCACGGGTGAGGATGGCAATGAGCTGCCAACCGGTGAGATCGGCGAAATCTGTATCCGGGGACCGCAGGTGATGGAGGGATACTGGCAACGCCCGGAGGAAACGGTCGAAGTCATGTTTCCCGGTGGTTGGTTGCGAACCGGTGACATCGGGCGCATGGACGGTGATGGCTACTTTTTCATCGAGGACCGCAAAAAAGACATGATCCTGGTGTCCGGTTTCAATGTGTATCCCAACGAGATCGAAAATGTCGTCGTCGAACTCGATGGCGTACTCGAGGCTGCGGCAATCGGGGTTCCTGACGAGCGATCGGGCGAAATCGTCAAGATCTTTGTCGTGCGCAAAGACGACAGCCTGAGTGAACAGGACATACTCGATTATTGCCGCGAGAACCTGACGGGTTACAAGCGACCGAAACTGATCGAATTTCGGGATGACCTGCCGAAAACCAACGTGGGAAAAATCCTGCGGCGCGCGCTGCGCGAATGAGCTGCCGCCTGTCCGGGCGAACCCATAGAGGACACCATGAAATTGCGGAACGTCGTTGCTTTTCTGCCAGCCCTGTTACTCGCGGCCTTTGTCGGCGCGGCAGTACCCAAACCGCTCGACCCATTGATGGTCGCCCCGCACATCTACGAACTGGACTTTGAGAACGACAGAGTTCGCGTACTCCGGCAAACGATCCGAAACGGCGAAACGCAGCCGGTACACGCTCATCCCGATCGGGTCATGGTGTATTTGCAGTCTTGCGCCTGGCTTGAAGACGACGGTGCCGGTGGCGAACGAATGCAACTATTCAAGATAGGCGAAGCCGTGTGGGCACCGGCAGAGACCCATGGCGGAACCGCGATCGACGTCGTCCAGGAATGCAAAATCCTCGAGATCGAGGTGTTGCAGGGGCTGGAGGACTAACGTCCAGAGTCAGGTTTCTCCCCGGAGCAAGGGTCTTCAGCAAAGTGTTTTCAGAGAGGGTATCTTTTATTTGAGCCGTCAACAGGACGGTTGTTTGGCGCTGTCTAAAGAGCCGGTACGCATAATCCCGAATTGACGGCGCGGTGATTCGCTGCATAATAGGATTGCGAAAAGGCAAATCTGACTAAAGTCAGTGACGCAAAGCCACGGGTCCTCGCCTCCTCCGCGACGCATTCTGCTACGCCACGAAGGACCCAAGATCGCCGGGCCGCCGACACCCTAAACGGCTATTCAAAAGGAGATGGGTCATGTCGTGGATCACCAGAATCCCGGTTTCTGTTGCGCTGTTCGTTCTGCTTATCTCGTACTACGTTGCAAGTGGTCAGCTGTTTGTCGGATTCTGAGCAACTGTCGTACCGAGTACGTAGATTCCTGACGCACACTCGGACGACAGCGATCAAGCTATTCCGCAAGCTGAAAAACGACCGTCACCATGGCATTGAAACTCAGGTCCGCCGGGTTGTAGCTTTCAGCGGCATCAGACTCGACCGCCATAGCCCGTGCACCATTGGGATAGGGCTCAGGAGGCCGCGGCGCGTTCATGCCCGAATTGACACTGATCACCGGGCCCAGACCGGCACCCAATGACTCTGCGAGCTGCAACGCATTTGCTTTCGCGTCTTCAGCCGCCACGTGTAGTGCCCGCCGGTATGTCTCTTTCCGTTTGCTGCTGTCGAGTTGCGGTGGAGACACCTGGTTGACGCCCGCACTGACAGCCCCCTCGATAAGGGCGCCAAGCTTTTCCAGGTCTTCTACTTTGACGCTTATCTGGCGTTCCGCTATATAGCCACGCAGTTCCTGCTCTTCGTTCTTGCGATTCCATCGATAGTCCGCACGTACCGATGCGCCTGTCGTATCCACCTGGTCGCGATCGATATTCATTCGATCTGTCATCGCGAGAACCTTGTTCGTAACGTCGGCCGCCATCTTCTGCGCCGCAGCCAATGCCGGATCCCTGGCGACGATCGACATTCGCAGCGTCGCGCGGTCTGGTTCAACTTCGGCGAACCCCGTTCCGTTCACTGTTACCGTTCGCGTTGTTTCATCAGCCATAACACTTACGCCTATACTCAGAAATAGAAGTGCCCAAAGCAATCTCAACATTTTCAGTCATCCTCCACAAGAACAAGCATCCCGTCATCTATTTTTTTCAGTGCCACGAATCATAGACTCCGGGGATATAATCACACTTTCCAATGGGGCGAGACAATGAGCAACTACAAACTGACCTACTTCGATATCGATGGCGGGCGCGCCGAGCCAATCCGAATCGCATTTCACGCGGCGGGAATCGAATTCGAAGACAACCGCATTTCCTTCGCCGAGTTCGGCGAGATGAGGCAATACACACGCTTCAATTCAGTGCCTGTCCTCGAGACGGATGGCGCCGCCGTGACACAGTCCAACGCCATCGGTCGCTATATCGGCAAGATGGCGGGCCTGTACCCCGAAGATGATCTGCAGGCGCTTTACTGTGACGAGGTAATGGGCGCCCTGGAGGACCTTCTCCATCACACCGTGAAGACCTTTGGCCTGCAGGGTGACGAACTCAAACGCGCCCGTGAGGAACTCGTCGATGGTTGGCTGTCCGTGTATCTGCGGGGATTGGATGAACTGCTGGTCCGCGGCGGCGGAGCGTATTTCGCCGCCAAGCGCCTGACCGTGGCGGACCTCAAGGCATTCGTGCAGACGCGCTCGCTGTCCGACGGCGTCCTGGACCATGTGCCAACGGATATCGTGGAGCGAACGGCACCGAGACTCGTCGAACACAAGGAACGTATCGAAAACGACCCTCGCGTAGTGGCGTACTACAATTCTCGAAAATAGTTTCGGTTATGCGTGGTACTGCGGGCTGAGTTCGTGCACCGCGTCAACGAGAACGCCTAGATTTTCCGGGTCGATGTCGGGCGTGATG